>Ga0180438_10007763_pt1 | contig 13857 bp, 11 predicted proteins | sample SS_ome_12_FD_132455 | JGI IMG/M metagenome (GOLD analysis project Ga0180438, IMG submission 132455) | Hypersaline lake sediment archaeal communities from the Salton Sea, California, USA - SS_3_D_2 metaG | ecosystem: Environmental > Aquatic > Non-marine Saline and Alkaline > Hypersaline >... | reverse complement strand
TTAGCCTCAGGTGCAACGCACTTTTCGCCTATGAGGCGGCTGAAATCACGATAGATTGCCGATTTTGATGTGGTCAAGTGCGTTGCACCTTCTCGCCCCATTCATATTTGGAATTGCTGTCAACCCAATTGTAGGTCACCCCACCTCATTCCAAACTGCTTAGTTGTTCAAATAGCTCACGCTGTTTGGGAGTCAGCTCGGTAGGCAAACGTACGTTAAGGCGCGCATAAAGGTCGCCGTATTCGGTAGGCTTACGCAACTTGGGCATACCTTTGCCCCGCAACCGGAAAACTCGCCCATTCTGTGAGCCGGCCGGGACCTTCAGCTTGACGTCGCCAGTCAAGGTAGGCACGTACACTTCACCGCCCAGCACGGCCGTGTAGAGATCTACTGGTACCGCCACATGCAAATGATCTCCCTTGCGCACAAAACGGGAATCAGAAGAGACTTTGACCTTAAGATACAGATCCCCGGCCTGACCACTGGCAATCCCAGTTCCCCCTTCGCCGCGCACGCGCACGCGAGTACCCGTCTTAGCTCCCGGAGGAATCTTCACCTCCAAACGACGTTTGTCTTTGCTCAGCACTCGGGTAGTGCCATGGTAAGCTTCAGCCAGACTAATTTCCACCCCGTGCTCGAGATCCTGACCCCGTTGTGATCGAGGCTGATACTCAAACCCCTCAAAGCCTCCAAAGCCTCCCGGTCGCTGTGTACCGCCACCAAGTCCTCCAAAGATGCTGGTGAAAAAGTCAGAAAAGATACCACTGCCGCCAAATATATCTTCCAAGTCTTCAGGAGTACTGTAATGCACGTGCGCCCGTCCGCCACCGGGGGCAGTTGTCGTCCAGCGACTCCAATCGAAATCACCAGGCCGGCCACCAGACTGCTGCCAGCGATGCCAGTCGGTCCCTAGCCTATCATACTTGGCTCGTTTCTCAGAGTCGCTGAGCACCTCATAGGCTTCGTTGATCTCCTTAAAGCGCGTCTCAGCCTGAGGATCACCCGGATTGACATCTGGATGGTGTTCTCGAGCCAACTTCCGAAAGGCGGATTTTATCTCCTTTTCAGTCGAGTTCCTATCGACTCCCAGAACTTTGTAATAGTCTTTATAATCCATCGGACACAGCCTTAATAATCGACGAGTCTAGGCAGCAACGACGACCTGGGCCGGTCGAAGTAGCTTTTCTCCCAGCTTGTAGCCACCCTGCACTTCTTCAACAACGGTACCGCCAGACTCGGCCTCACTCATCACGGTTGCTACAGCTTCGTGTAGCTCAGGGGTGAAAGTCTGTCCGACTGCCTCAATACGCGTCACGCCTTCAGCTTCCAGAAGCCGCATCAGTTCGCGGTAAGTCAGTTCGACCCCCTGCCTCAGCACCTCATTTCCCTGTTCGTCTTGATCCAACGCTCGGATTAAGTTGTCTGCAACTGGCAACATGAGGCGCAACAATCGCTCGCGCTCTTCCGCGACAGCATCATCCGCCCGCCGAGCCTGTCGTTTGCGATAATTCTCCATATCAGCCTGCAGACGCAGTGCCAGAGATTGCCATTCAAGCTCATCTACGACTGGCGACGCGACTTCATCCCTGACAGGCAGGGACGATTCGACGACTTCATCTATTTCCTTTGGTTGCCCCTCCTGGGAACTGAAAGTATCTTGACCATTCGCAACCCGAACCGGGATTCTGCGGACACGCTGTGGGTTTCCATACCAATACATTTTACACTCCCAATCGACCTATTATGTCTTTTTTCAGTAAAGATCAGTTCAAAGCAAACTTAGACACCTAATCAATTCTACACCGCCTGTGTTTGAGTAACACAAGACGCATGATAGAATTTCATTAGAGAGACATCTTTGGTCGCATGTGGGAGAAATTCCAGCCCCATCACCCCTCGACCGATTCCGCTTCTGTAGTCGAGCTTTCGACCTCGTGCGCCTCGCCGGGCGCGCGATGGTCAGCACTTGTTAGGGGCTCCCTTGCTACCGGGGCATCTTCCGCTGCTGATGGGACGGAGGGTTCGTCGGCTACAGGAACAGGTTCAACTTCGCCTTCAACTAGGGGAGATTCCACTTCGAGAGAGAATGAGGGATGTCCCGAGATTTTGTTATAGGCATATTGGGCCAGGATACGTCCAGTGGCGATAATGGGCGCGGCCATAAACGCACCCAGTATCCCCCCCACGCTGGCACCCACAATCACGCCAGCCATCACCAAGATAGGTGGAAGGTCAACGGCTTGCCCAATAAGCCGGGGCACGATAATGTTGTTCTCTAATTGTTGGACGATGGTGTAGAACAAAATCACGATAAGCGCGAAAACGAGGTTGGAGACCGATAATACTGACGAACCTTGCAGGAGCGCGAGGAGAATCGCAGGGATTGCGGCCAAGACCGGACCAATATTCGGCAATACCTCCAGCAAACCAGCCAGTATGCCCAAGAGTAGTGCGCCTGGAAGACCCAATAATGCAGTACCCACGCCAATGATCAACCCGATTAGAAGAGACAAGATTAGCTGACCCCGAAAGTAAGCAACCCACACACGACTGATCTGCCTACCCAGATAAATGTACTCGGCGCGATATGCAACAGGGATCATTTCCAGGAACGAGTCACCGTATCGGTGCCAATCGTAACTGATGTAAATAGAATATATCAGAGTAAACAGAAAGGCCAAGACAGCCCAAAGCAATCTGCCGACTATCGTCGAAGCAAAGCCGGTCGCTAGCTCCAGTACCGAGGGTATTGAGCTATAAACCTGATCGGGCGAGGGAATCATCTCCTCCGGCACCACACCGGTCAACATCCCCAACGCAGGGTCCACAACAGGAGAAAGGTCAAACCGATAATTCATTACAGCGATGAGCCGGACCTGCTCTAGCAACTGCTCAAGCCTAGTTGTTGTCGTTGCTAATAGGCTCACCAAATCAATATCTATATCGCGCACAGCGTCGACCACGGCCGGTGTCAGGATCAGCGGCAACAGAACCATCGCCACCAATAGCAGCGCATACGTTAACATCACTGCCCACCAGCGGGGCATGCGCAGGCGCGTGTCGAAGAACACGACTATAGGGTTCAGCAAAAAAGCGACGATTGCCGCCAAAAGGATAAAGGAAATCACCGGGCGGCTGATGTAGAGCACCAAGACACCAATCAGAACACCGGCAATGGCTACAGTACGCTTGGTGGCCTCGCTCCACTCCGTGCTAGTCTGCCCTGCCTCAGGAGTCTGCACGATCCTCGGCCCCTTCTATTAACTACCCAGAATCAACGCATCAGACCATCCAGGCACCTATTCACCAGGCTGTTGTTCATCTTCCTCGAACTTCGCGATTTGTTTTGCAAAAGCCCGCAGAAACTCGACAGGGACTGGGAAGATGATGGTCGAATTCTTCTCAACGGCGATTTCGGTGAGCGTCTGCAAATAGCGCAATTGGACGCCCGCCGGGTTCTCACCCAGGGTACCCGCTGCTGCGGACAACTGCTTGGCAGCGCTATACTCGCCTTCGGCGTGGATGATCTTGGCCCGTTTCTCGCGCTCGGCCTCGGCTTGCCGACCCATAGCCCGCTGCATTGATTGGGGAAGCCCTACGTCCTTCACCTCGACCAGGCTGACTTTGATGCCCCACGGTTCGGTAGCGTCGTCGATGATCTGCTGCAGCTTTTGGTTGATCTGCTCCCGATGAGCCAGCAATTCATCCAGCTCGCTTTGTCCAATGACGTTGCGCAGCGTCGTCTGAGAGAGGTTCCAGGTTGCCCTCCGATAGTCTTCGACCTGAACAACAGCATCCGACGGGTCAAGCACCCGGAAAAAGACAACGGCATTTACACTGACCGTCACGTTGTCGCGGGTGATTGCCTCCTGGGTGGGAACGTCGAGGGTAACGACTCGCAGATCCACTTTTACCATTCGGTCCACGATGGGGATAATGAAAAACAACCCCGGCCCCTTGGCTCCAACTAGCCGGCCTAGACGGAAAATTACGCCACGCTCGTACTCCTGCACAATCTTGATGGCCGATGTGAGCAGAATAACCAGAATGATGATCAACACCCCAACGCTTGTGAAAAAACCTAAGATTTGCTCCATGACTTACTCTCCCTTCTGTATGAACCACAAGGTTCCTTTTCCCGCTACAAATACGCTCTTTTCAGAGTCACTTTGCGGGCATCGCTCTTTAACAGGGACAGCCCTCTTCGGTATCTATTATACTCGATGCCAATGCACAAAGCAACAGTCTCTTGTTCTAATGGCGGGATAGCCCTCACCACACACGGCGTGGCAGTGCCTTAGCTGGATCTGTCATTCTTACCGGCAAACTATTGTCCAAAATCACCTTCGATGCAGCTATTCCACGATGGCAAATGCCCGAACGGGGAATGCGGCCGCCCTCGCCACTTTGACAGGCACAGCCACAAAGGTGAATGTTTCCACCAGCAAGGCTTCCAAACCGGTGAGATTCTCCACAATGAGAATCCCAGCTCGCAAGAGAAGAGTATGAGCAGGCCGAGTAGGATCCTGGGTACTATCAATGACCAACGTGTCTACACCCACCAAAGCCGGGTGCATCGCTCGCAACCGGTCAGCCATCTCACGCGGTACAAAGGGATGGTGATGATACCGGTCATCACCCCAATGACGGCTCCAGCCCGTGTACAGGAGCAAAGCTTTGCCTCCCACATCAAGTCCGTCCAACGCCTTAACGGGCAAAGGCCTGTCAGGCGCAGCCCAATCGCGCACATCCAGAACCATTCCGGGGAGAACAAGCTGTGATAGGTTCAACTGGCTGATGTCCGCGCCATTTGGATCAAAGTGGAAAGGTGCATCCAGATAGGTGCCAACACTGGTGACAAAACGCACCTCAGTTACTTCGCAGGTAGTGTCCTGGTAGCCACGCTCGGCCGCGTCGGCGTGCGTCCATAAGGACCGAATATCTAGTGCATCGAAGCTGGTGAAGCGAGATATACCAGGCTCAAGCGTATGACTCAAATCGCACAAAGTGCGCATGGCAACCACCCCTTCTTTGATACCACCAATATACGCTTTCAAGGCCAGCCAATAGATCCTCAGCAAACTGGATAGGCCGGCCTGTGCCAGATATCACGTATCATACATTTGATGGTCAACCAAGCCAAATGGGGTGTAGTCATCAGCAAAACATAACACACTCCCGTCTTTCGGCATATTTCGTATTTATGGTATAATGCTTCATAAGTTTCAACGGAGCGATCAGACTGGGAGTATTTTGAAGATGCTTAGAAATGTCGTCACTAAGGTTTTAGGCGACCCCAATCGGAAAACCATCAATAGCCTGACACCTCTAGTCGAGGAATTGAACGGGCTGCAACTGGAAATGGAGCGTAAAAGCGACGAAGAGCTACGCGACCTGATCGCCCGTTTCCGAGCAAATATTGCAGAGGAAACGACTCTGCTTCGCGGTGAACTTAACGATCTTCGCACCGAACGTGATGCAGCAAGCGGTGACGCACGTCGCCGTCTCGAAATTGAAGTCGAACGGCTTGAGAAGGACCTGCTCAAGCTAGAAGCGCGCCTGATGGAAGAGGTAATGCCTGAGGTGTTTGCTGCCGTACGCGAAGCAAGCGTCCGTACTACCGGTCTGCGCCACTACGATGTACAGGTCGTAGGAGGGGCAGTACTGCACCGGAGCACCGTCGTCGAGATGCGAACCGGCGAGGGTAAGACATTAGTTGCTACAATGCCCGTGGTGCTTAACGCACTGACAGGACGGGGCGTGCACTTGATCACAGTGAACGACTATCTGGCCAAGCGCGACGCTCAATGGATGGGCCCTATCTACCATTTGCTTGGCTTGTCAGTAGGTGTGATCCAGTCCGCTGGCGGAGGACGACCAGACGAAGCATCATATCAGTTCGACCCCGACTATCAGGCAACCGATGATCGCTATTTGTACCTGAAACCCATTACCCGCCGCCAGGCTTACCATTGCGACATTACCTACGGAACTAACAACGAATTCGGCTTCGACTATTTGCGCGACAACATGGTCTATGACCTGGGGCAAATGACACAGCGAGAGTTGCACTACGCCATCATCGACGAGGTAGATAACATCCTGATTGACGAGGCTCGCACTCCCCTTATCATCTCCGGTCCTGCAGAGGAGAGCAGCGACTTATACCGCGAGTTTGCCAGCATTGTGCGACAGTTGAAACCCAGCAGCGCCCGGAGCGTTAAAGACAAGGAGCCTGACGGTGACTATGCGGTGGATGAGAAATCCCGTATCGTGACCCTCACCGAAGCAGGCGTGGAAAAGGTCGAGCGCACAATGGGCTTAGACAATCTGTACGGCCCCGAGCATTGGCAGAAAACTCCGTATCTTGACAATGCACTGCGTGCCAACGTCCTCTACCACAGGGATCGAGACTATATTGTCCAAAATGGCCAGGTTATTATCGTCGACGAGTTCACCGGACGCCTGATGCATGGCCGACGTTACAGTGAAGGATTGCACCAGGCAATTGAAGCCAAAGAGGGCGTAGCAGTTCAGCGAGAGAGCCTAACCCTGGCAACTGTCACCTTCCAGAACTTCTTCCGTATGTATAACAAGCTGGCAGGCATGACCGGTACGGCCGCTACAGAAGCTGAAGAATTCGGCAAAATCTATAACTTGGATGTGATAGTGCTGCCCACGAACGTTGAATACCGAGCTATGCAAGGTGAATTAGAAACAACAACCCATCACGAGGATGGGGTAGAGATCATCACCTATGAGAATAACGAAAAGGGCGAACTCTACTGGAAGCGCGCTGACTATCCTGACCAGGTTTATAAGAGCCCTCAGGCCAAGTTCAAAGGCGCAGTTGAAGAAATCGCCGAAGCACACGCACAAGGCCGTCCGGTGCTGGTGGGGACTGTGGCTATCGAAACATCAGAATACCTGTCAAGCCTGCTAAAGCGACGGGGCGTCCCTCATCAGATCTTGAATGCCAAACAACACGAACGTGAAGCTCTCATCATTACCCAGGCCGGGATACCTGGGGCGGTCACGATTGCCACCAATATGGCTGGCCGAGGCGTGGACATATTACTGGGTGGCAATCCAGAAGGTATGGCGCGTGACCAGCTCCGCAAAGAGGAGTTTGACCTGACCGAAATTCCCAGCCTGGCATGGAACGACACCATTGATATGCTTCGGCGAGGACAGGATCCACTTGCGAGGTATCCTGAACGCTGGGCCGAAGTACTGGCTGAAAAACACGCCTTGTGTGAACAGAACAAAAAACAAGTGCTAGAACTGGGCGGCCTGCACGTCATTGGTACGGAACGCCACGAAGCACGTCGTATCGACAATCAGTTACGCGGTCGCGCTGGCCGGCAGGGAGACCCGGGGTCCAGTCGCTTCTACCTATCGTTGCAGGACGATTTGATGCGACGCTTTGGTGGCCAGCGCGTCGCAAATATTATGGGGAGTCTGGGCGTCGAGGAGGACATCCCCATCGAAGCCGGGCTGGTAAGCAAATCGATCGAAAGTGCACAGACACGGGTCGAAGGCCATAACTTTGATATCCGCAAACACCTACTGGAGTATGACGATGTCGTCAATCAGCAGCGCGAAGTGATATACGCCCAGCGCCGCCGTATCCTCTCCAGCCCCAATCTGCGCAACAGCATACTTACCATGGTGACAGATGAACTGAGTCAATTGCTCGCCGTCACCACCGCCTCTGAAGACCCTGATGAGTGGGACTTCGTGACACTGCATAACAGTGTACGCACTATTATGCCACTTCCGGCCACAATGACTGCCGGTCGCTGGCGTGGGATGGATCCAGCCGATATTGAAGATGGGCTAATCGAGTTAGCCGAGCAGCTATATGACGAGAAGGAACAAAGCCTGGGACCAGAGATGATGCGCCAGCTTGAGCGAGCGGTGATGCTGCGCGTAGTGGACAACTTATGGGTGCGTCATCTAACCGACCTGGACGCGTTACGCGAAGGGATTGGCCTGAGGGCTTTTGGTCAGCAAGACCCACTGGTTGCATTCAAACGTGAAGCACACGAGATGTACGACCAGTTGCGGGGTGCGATCCAACACGAAATTATTCACGCCATCTTTCGGGCTCAAGTTGTTGCAGCACCACAACCCCGGCAAATGCGGGCTGTACACCCCAGCAGTGGGGGGGATGGCAATGGCGTACAAAAGCCGGTCCGCCGTGAGAAACGTCCGGGGCGCAACGATCCATGCTGGTGCGGTAGTGGAAAAAAATATAAGCATTGTCATATGCGAGAAGACAGTGCTACCACACAACCAGCGGAGGCCAAGGCGGCTTCTCAACCAGCCACTAGTGGGAGTTCCGCCAAACGTCGCCGCCGAAGACGGCGATAAAGCATTGATTTTTTCTGACTATAATGCTAAAATAGCTAAGTACTATCAGCAATTGTTTGAGCGCACCCCAGTGGATATATTTCCGACTGCAGACTCAATTAGGTAAATCCTCCTCAGAAAGGAGGCAAGGTGACATTGGTTGCAAATGGGGATGACTTCACTGCTCGCCTGATGAACGATATGGACCCGGCCTTGCTTGACTTCGTGAAGGACAAGGTAAATTCGTTTATCAAGTGGGACTTGGTCCGATTCTTCTACGAAAATCCTAACACGGCTGACACAATAGAGAACATCGCCAAATATGCTGGCCGGAATGCCGCCGCCGTTAAGCCTGAGCTGGAAGACCTGGTGGAAAGTGGCGTGATGGAGAAACGAGAGGTTGAAGGGACTGCCATCTATTCCCTAGCAGAAAACGAGGATATGCGAGATTTGGTAGATCGGTTCATCCTAGCTTGCGAAGATCGCCATTTCCGTGTCAAAGCGGTATACCACATCATCCGAGGAATGCGCTAGTCTAAGTTGAGTTACAAGCAGACACCGTAACCGGAGGTCAACGAATGGATCGTGTACGTACCGGAATCACTGGCCTGGATGAAATGTTATCTGGAGGCTTCTTGCCTCAGACAGCTAACTTAGTTGAGGGAGCACCAGGAACAGGCAAAACCACGATTGGAATGCAGTTCATCTACAATGGGATCACGAAGTTCAACCAGCCTGGTTTGATTATCACCTTTGAGGAATTCCCCCTGCAGTATTATCACGATGCCGCCGAATTTGGCTGGGACTTCGAACAGTTAGAGAAAGATGGCAAACTCAAAGTCATTATGACCAGCCCTGAGGTCAGCCGGCTTGATGTAGAAAGTGTTGGCGGTATGATTGAGACGTCCGTAGCAAAGATGGGAGCACGCCGCATACTTGTGGACAGCATAACCCATTTTGAGCGTCTTACACAAGATCCTGTTGAACTGCGATCGATGGAATACAGTTTCATTAACGGGCTTAAACGAGAGGGACTCACCTCAATGCTAACTCGTGAAAGCCCTACCCTATTTGGCGAAGCACCCCATGAGGATAGTAACGTTGCTTTTGTGGTCGATTCCTATATGTTGCTGCGATACGTAGAAATCGAAAGCACAATTCACAAAGCATTGCTGATGCTGAAGATGCGCGGCAGCGACCACGCAAAAGATATCCGCCAATTTGAGATAACCGATCAGGGCGTAGAGGTTCGGTCCAAATTCGAAGGGCGCGAGGGCATTATGAGTGGCAACCCCCGACGCATGGTTGATTCATTTGTGGAGGCATTCGTCAAGCGATAGATGCCAGCACCATCACTGCTAACCTAAATCCTATGACTGATCCACAATTGCTACTTGCCAATGTCCTAACGCTCTACACCTGGGGAGGCATCTCAGTTCTCCTCTTTTTCCTTTTTGCAATTGCGCGATTTTTTGAACGTAAGTCGTCGCGTAGATCGTATTATCCCCTCTTCTCATTGCCAATTGTGCTCTTTATGGGTAGCGCCATTCGCTATATCCTCGTTGGTGACTTCGTAGGTGACCCCTGGGGTGACCTTGGACGTGTCCTCGGCGGCCTGTTGGTCTGTGGCCTTGGACTCTACTTGCTCAATCTCATGACCGGAGGTCGCTAATGGCTGCGTTTTTCACTCTATTGAGCCCAATGGGCACCCTTTCGGTTATGTTCCTGTTATTCATCCTAGCCCGGCTCAGCGAAAAATTAGGGGCTGTGACCCGTATGCCCGCTTATTACCGCTGGTTTGGGGTAGGGATTGGCTTCGTAGGGATTGCGCTTATCGCACAATTGATGCGGATCACTGTATCGCTCACGGGGCAGACCAGCTATCCGTGGTTGAATGCACCCCTTTTTTACCTGGTTACGTATCACGTACCTATGGCCATTGGCCTTACCATCGGCTTAGCAGTGACGTGGCTCTACTGGAGCTGGCTTCTGACCGAGAGAGATGGATGACGTCATGGCGTCAGCGGATCAACCGCGCAGGAGCCAAGGCGAAACCTCCGACCAGATCGACAGGCGAAGCAAGTGGCAGGCAAATAGCCCACGCGCCAACTTGCAAGCACTGCTTGACCTCACCGAATGGTCATATTTCAGCTTGGACGCAGCCGGTAGACTAGTCGAAGTCAGTGATCATCTGGCGCAATTGCTGTCTTCCACACCTGATTCTCTCGTTGGCACACCCTTTGCCTCGCTCTTCATCCCATCACAGCGTGCCGGTTTGTCCAAGCGATTGCGGTCCATAGATGTGCAGCACGTTCAGAACACAAGGCCAAGCGAGCTACACCTATCGTTGTCGCTAGGGACTGCTTTCTCTAAGCCCCCTGTAGCACACATTTCTCGTCCAGACCGCGTTCTGCAAGATGACCAGATTGTGATCCCCGTCGAAGTTTTGATTACTCCCTGTGGTGCTGAAGCTAACGCGCATTCTTCAGGAATGGGCGTGGCTTTTGAGGGCTTGCTTCGTCCGGTGGACGTGCAGATAGCTGCAACAGCTCCAGACGAAATGGAAAAGACGCAGATAGCAGAAGACGAACTGAGATACACTCAACAACAGCTCAATCTCATAATGCAATTTGGGCAACGTGTGGCGAATTGTGACGATCTGGACACGTTGCTGGGTTACCTTGTGAAGTCGCTTCACCAGGATTTCAATCACTGGAATATCGATGTCTTTACTTTGACCGACGACAAAAAAAATGCCTTTCTGCGTGCTAGCTCAGATGAGATAATAGAAAAGAGTAATATCGATTCTTTGAAAACGAAGGCCGAAGTGCAACTTAGCATAAGTGATCATGGCCTCCTGCAAAGGGTCGCAAGAAGTGGCAAATCAGTCCTGGTCAACGATGTCAGCCGGCATCCCCAAGATGAACTTCTGCAATACCGTCCTGAAACAAAATCTGTGTTCGCCATCCCACTGACGGTGAGCGATGGTGTGACAGGAATTCTGACAGTGCAAAGCGGCACTCAAGAGCCTTTCACCCTTAACGAATTATTCCTGCTGCAAATCCTGGCTGACCGCGTGTCCGTGGCTATGGAAAACACATTGCTTCTCAACGAACGCGATCAACGACTGGCAGAGTTGTCAGCGCTGAACCAAATTGGAATGCTCCTTGCCTCCCCAGGGCAACTCATTGATACTCTAGATGCCATCATTGCACGTGTCAGCGCGCTTTTTCAAGTCGAAGCCGCCTCATTAATGCTTGTCGAAGACAGCCGCCTGCGCTTTAAGGTTGCGGCAGGTACACAAATTGAGCAAATCAAGCCCTTCACACTGGAGATTGGTCAAGGTATTGCTGGCTGGGCAGTACAGAATAGGCAGACAGTGCGCGTAAACGACGTGGAACTTGACGCACGGCATTATCCCGGCATAGACCAGACAATTAGCTTTGATACACGCTCGCTCATTGCTACCCCTCTTCGTATTGCACAGCGTCCTGGTGATACCTTCCAAGGAGTTGGAGAAGAGCGCGTAATAGGCGTCATTGAGATCCTCAACCGGTTGGATGGACGCCCCTTCACCCGCAACGATGAGGTCTTGATTGAATTCATCGCCTCGTCGGCGGCCGTAGTTATCGAGAATGTACGCCTCTTTAACGAATTGGAACAGCGCTTCTCCGAGGTATCGGCGCTACAGAGGGAAACCCAAAGACGAGTAGAGGCTCTAGCAGCCTTGGGCAGGGCCAGTGAGGCAATCAACCGAGCGCTAAATCTGGATGAGATTATAGTGTCAGCCGTCGAGGCTGCGGCTGCTCTGATGCCTTCAAATCAGGGCGTAGCATTGTTGCTAAGGGAAGGACAAACTTCCAATCTTCGTATTGCCGCACACCAGAGTTTTGAGAGAGCTACTCTAGATGTGCTCGGACTCCTGGAGATTGAAGAATCAGACGACCACGGGATCAGTTCGATCTCCGATTCGCTGGCTTTTGATGCTCACCTTGATGACACTCCGGGATCACTGCCTCTCTTCAGTGTGCCATTGCGAGGTCGAGAGGAAGTCATCGGCCTGATTGTGCTCGGCGCAGCCTTACCATCGCACGAAACCCGTCGGCTGCTGCAGACTCTGGGGGACATGGTAGCCATCGCAATTGAAAAAGCTCGCCTGCACGAAGAGACCAGCCAGCGATTGGCAGAAGTCTCCACGCTCTACACCTTGGCCAACCAAGTAACGACTGTGCTGGACCTAGATCGTATTTTAGAAACAACCGTCACAATCATCCATCGCGCTCTGGACTGTCAAGGCTGCTGTCTCTATTTGCACGACCCACAGACCGGGAGCCTAACACTTAAGGCTTCCAGCGGCTGGGGGCGTCGAGAGCACGTAGCTGGCGACCTGGAAGTCATCGGTCAAGTTTCGCGTCAGGTGCTGCGCAAACGCCAGCCTGTGAATCTGACCGACATTAAGTCGCCAAGGGTCACCAAGATAACATCTGCTACAACCCCCTCTGAAGGTTTACCTGGGCCGCCAGCAGGAGAAGCGAGCAAAGAGCCACGCACGTCGATCCGATCACTGCTGGTTGTTCCATTAATCACGCAGAATACACTTATCGGCACCTTAAGCATTGACGACCGAGCCCTTGAAGCTTTTGGGCCTAGCGAAGGGCGGTTGCTAACTATCGCGGCATCCCAGGTTTCAGTCGCAATTGAAAACGCTCGGCTATTGCGGAATCTCCACAATCGGGCCATACAGTTGGAACAGGCGATCGATGAGCTACGGGAACTCCACCGGCACAAGACAGAATTCATTCAGAATGTCTCTCACGAATTACGCACACCTTTGACCTTCGTAAAAAGCTACGTACAGCTCATTCTTGAAGAGGCTATGGGCGAGATCAACCCTGACCTACGTAGAACGCTCACTGTCGTAGACGAACGCACTGACGCGATTATCCGCCTAGTTAACGACGTAATCTCCCTGGAACGGGTCGAAATGGAACAGTTCGAGTTTCGACTCGTCTCTTTGGGTGACGTAGTTGCTTGCTCAGTCGAAGGTGCAGCAATGACGGCCAGAGAGTCCGGTGTGAATATTGAATTGCAGGTGGCCAAAGACCTGCCCCAGGTACACGCCGACCCAGGGCGCTTAGGGCAAGTGCTTGACAACTTGCTGGGAAACGCGATTAAATTCAGCCCTTCAGATAGTACAATCACCGTGCGAGTACGGCGCGACGGCGCCTTTGTGCGTACCGATGTGGAAGACCAAGGCATTGGAATCCCAGCGGACAAGTTGGACAGGATTTTCGACCGTTTCTACCAGGTTGATGGTTCCACGACAAGACGCTTCGGTGGCACAGGCCTGGGCTTGGCCATCGTCAAGACCATTGTAGAGTCCCACAGCGGTCAGGTGGCTGTCGAGAGCGAAGTAGGAGTTGGCAGCATCTTCTCCTTTGCCCTACCTATCCCACCCGACAGCGAGTAACCAGTGATATACACCGGATATTGCCACCGGGC
>Ga0180438_10007762_pt1 | contig 13857 bp, 8 predicted proteins | sample SS_ome_12_FD_132455 | JGI IMG/M metagenome (GOLD analysis project Ga0180438, IMG submission 132455) | Hypersaline lake sediment archaeal communities from the Salton Sea, California, USA - SS_3_D_2 metaG | ecosystem: Environmental > Aquatic > Non-marine Saline and Alkaline > Hypersaline >... | reverse complement strand
TTGTTGTTAAATTTGTCTGGCGCGGTGGCTGCCAGGTCAGCTTAATCCCGGAGTCTAAATCCACTGCTTTGAGCTGGATTGGCGCGGGAAATAATACCGCCTCCTCAATTTTTTTCAGAGCCGCCTGTACATCAAGTTTGCCGTGGCCAAATTGGTAATTGGGCACACTGCCAGTAAACGGGTCCTGTCGAGCACTATTTATTAAAATTTCTTTAATCTGCGACGCATCCAGGTTGGGATTCAATTCCAGCAGAAGGGCCGCCGTCCCGGTCCCGTGCGGCGCAGCCATACTTGTCCCGTGCAGCAAACCGTGCTTGCCGTCAGGCATTATGAAAAGTTTTTCTTTTTGACCCTCCGGTGGAGCAAACACCGACTGTTCTGATGCCGGAGAGGCGTCGCGGGAAAAAGTGGCGGCAATTTCTTGCCCTGGCGCGACAAGATCGGGTTTTTGACGCTCGTCGCGGGTTGGGCCCGGGCTGGAATAAGTCGACAGGGCACTAATCGTCCAGGGATATTGCCACGACGAACCGTAATAATCAGTCCACGACTTTTTAGTCACATAAGAACCAACCGTAATCGCCTGTTTGGCGGTCCCGGGAATGGAGATTAAATGCGACTCATCCACACCGCTGGTAATTTTCGCCTGACATTCATTGGCATACATCCAGAGATGAAATGTTCCGTAGGTGCCTCGAAAAGTAAGCGTCCATTTCCCCTGCGCCGGTGGCTTTTCAGCCGTGTAATCATAAATTTGCAATAAAATTTCTTTATCCCCATTTTGCTGACTGGGTCCGTGCAGGGCATTTTCGATATAAAGCGCGCCTTCATTCGTATCATCGCCCACCACCCCGAAAGCATTAACGGGTCCAAAAGTTTTCCCACCCGGTGAGGTGAGCGTGATGGAAATATTAGCCGCCGCATCATACCAGATATCAAAAAGGACATAATCATTTTTAGCCTGGGCTTGGGGAGTATATTTCGGAATGTTAAAAGTCACCACCTTTGAACTCTGTGCCGACGATAATTCACCCGCGACATGAATTTCACTGTCCCCATCATTTCCGGCGGCAATAAAGGCAACTTTCCCGGGTTTACCAGGGCCCGTCAAATTGTCAACTGCTAACTCCTCTAAATTAGTCCCGTCATGCGGCCCTTCCTGACCACCAATGCTTAGGTTAATCACATAAGGCTGTCCGAGCAGACTGGCAATACTATCAATAAAAGCCATGCTATTTACCAAATTGACCGGCTGGTAACCTTCAGTATCCCGGAGCGACGCTTTGACAATAATTAAATCTGCTTCCGGTGCAACCCCCGTATAAGTCCCTGCCGGCACATTATTGTCAGTCCCCAAACCATTGCCCGCCGCAATCCCCGCGACATGTGAGCCGTGCCCAACGCGATCCAGCGATTTTATTTCAACCAGTCCCTGCAACGCCTGATTGATTTGACTTTCGGTATAAAGCGTTCCCCCGTAAACATCCGGGCCATCCGGAATTTGATCGCCATTTAAATCCCCGGGGACACTAAAATCAAGAATATATTTAATCCGCGTGGTGCCATCCGGATTCCGAAAATCTTCATGGCGCCAATCAATACCCGTGTCAATGATGCCAATCAGGACCCCTTTTCCACTCACGCGATATTGATTACGAGCGGTAATCGCTTTTATTTCGCGGGTGCTCACGTCACAAAGATTCTGATGATAAATTTCTCCCTGGACGAATTCTACTTGTTCGTCGTTAAGTAAATGTCGGAGACTGGCAGGCGTAACCTGAGCGGAAAAGATGTTTCCGATTTGCGCCTGGACCAGTGCACCCGCCTGAGTTAATTGCTGGCGGGTCCCTGAATATTTGATCAGCACAGGAACTTTTTTAAAATCCAGTGGCTTTTGCATTTCCCGGCTGGGTGAAGGAAAGGCAAATCGATGGGCATCTGATTCTAATATAAATCGAAGACCGGCATTCATTTTCGCATATTTTTTTGTTGGAACGGCACTGACGGTTAAGGCTGAAATGAGTAGTAATAATCCAAACCAACCACATCTTTTGGGCAATGACATGAAATCTGGCTCCTTTAGCTTATTCGGTGTTTCACATTGATGACCAATTTTATTGTTTATCCGGGCTGTCAGAACATAATGCGTAAAAATTTTTATAAAAGTCTATTTTCGGAATGAATCCATTAAAACGAATACCCTTGCGAAGGTTCGATCTGAGTATAAAATCAATATATAGATGAATGATAATTTAGTAAAACAAAATATAGACTATTTCTTAACCTTCGCAAGGGTGAACTACATTAAATCAACAGTATCGTAAATGACCAGAAAAATATGTTGCCTATTTTACTATCAATAATTTTTTTGGTTTAATTTTTCAGAATGAATTCAAAGTAAAAATCGACCGGTCAGAGGAAAGAAGAGAAAACACGTGGCAGGCAAATAATGGCTGAACGAAAAGTCGATTTTTTGTCATTCTAAGGACTTTATGTTCAGATGCTAGTCATGGTAAACCCAAATGGTGAGGGCAGTTGACTCCCCCACCTTTTGGGAACTCAATAATGAGAATTGCTTAAAATGCTTCGGCTGACAAACATCAAAATCAGTCAATGTGCCCGACAACAGGGAGATTCAAGCCAAGTTCCTTCGCTTCCTGTTTACCCTCTCGAGTTTTTAAAATAATCAATAAGGAAACTGAAAAAACAATCAGATAATTGAGGCACATCACAATCACAATATATTTTTCCTTATCCGTTTGATTAAGATGAACAGCCGGTCGGTTATTGAGGTTTGAAATGTGACGTTTGATGATGGCAACAGTCGGTTCCAGGTCAGGATTATCGGTTTGATTAACGGAAACAATTTGTTCTGAGTCACTCGTCGTGTCAATTTCACCAAATGCTCGGATGCCATAAAAAGTCAGTAATGATAAACAAATAAATACAAAGATACGCCCCCCTACCTGATAAATTTTTAATGTTTTCATTGTTTAAATTCTTTCGCTTGATTCAAAAGTTTGTTAAAGGATAGAGCGAACATCAGCCTCCTGCCTTACGACAAACCTCACGCATTGACTGCAAGCCGCTAGTTTAAACTGGCTTGCGCGTCATTCCTCTGCGGATGAATCGATTCATTGATATGGAGGTGAGATTAAATGACTTTTCCTCACGAAATATTGATGTCAAAAAAAATATCCACTGACTGGTTTCGGTTGAATATCTTATTTTATCCCGCCTCCTAAAGTAAGCCACTGTCCGAAAAACTGAAGTAAGAATCCTTCCCAATAATAATATGATCGAGCACACGCATGCCCACCAGCTCACAGGCGAGCTTAAGTCGTTTGGTGATCCGTTTATCTTCAGCCGATGGCGACGGATCTCCACTGGGGTGATTGTGGACAAAAATAATTGCCGCTGCCGAATGATTAACGCCCTCTTTCACAATTTCTCGGGGGGCTACCAAACTTTCGGACAGGCTTCCTTCAAATAAATTTTTCTCCATTATGATTTGATTACGACTGGTAAGCAAAACAATTTTAAATATCTCTCGATCCAAATCCCGCACGTGCAATTTAAATAAATCATACACATCTTCGCTGGAAGATATTTTGGGAGTGGAAACTGATTTCTCCAAAAACAGCCTTTTCCCGGCTTCCAGCGCGGCTTTAATCAGAATCGCTTTAGCCGGACCAATCCCGTTAATTTCACAAAGCTCGGGAATCGATTTGGCATCCAGCCCGCGAAAACTGCCAAAGCGCTGAAGTAATTGTCGCGCCAGATCGATGGCCGTGGCTTCATGGCCGCCCGTGCGGAGTAAAATGGCCAGGATTTCTACATCCGAAAGCTTTTCCGGCCCTAATTTTAAAAAACGTTCCCGTGGCCGTTCATTTTCCGGCCAGTCGGTTATTTTCGCTACGTACCGAGCCATTCCCGAGGTCTTCCCTTCTAATAATAATATTAATAATTAATACTACAACATTAAGTTCACATTGATAAATTCATCTTCAACGCAGAGGTTCGCAGCGCGATGTTTTTAAATAAGTAAATTTCACGTAACAGTTCACCAGCCCCTCTCCTTGCTGTCATTCCGGCTTTTTCTCACTGGTTTTTATCGAAAAAAATGCACTAAGGCAAAAGCATCATTTTCCGAGTCAATACGACCTCCTCCGCCTGAAGCTGATAAAAATAAATGCCGGCGGCCACCTTTCTTCCCTGTGTATCAATGCCACTCCACAATTGCCGATGTGTCCCCGCTGCCAAATCGTTCAACTCATACCGCTGAACCTCATCACCCAGCGTATTAAAAATCTTCAGGACCACTGCTCGCGGCCGTCCGACAGGACTACGGGCCGGAATTTCAAATTCAATCAGCGTCGCTGAATTAAATGGATTGGGATAATTTTGCCAGAGGGCAAAGGTTTTCGGCGCTTCAATGGTAACTCGCTGGATCGCTGAATAGGTAAAACTCCCGCTGCAGTCGATTTGTTTAAGTCGGTATTCAAAAGTCCCCACCGCGATATTTTTATCAATAAAACGATAATTTTGGGGAATAGCCGTTGTTCCCCGGCCATTCACAAATCCAATGACCTCCCATTGATTTTCATAACGCGTACCAACGGCGCGTTTTTCAATGTCGAAACCATGATTATTTGTTTCAGAAGCAGTCTTCCATTCAAGCACCACCTGATTGTGCTGTGGCAGCACCGTAAACGCCACCAGTTCCACCGGATAGGCCGTCCCTGTGGCCACATTCGAAAAATCGGACCAGTAGCCCATATCGTCCTGGCTTTTAATCACAAAATAATAAGTTTGCTCGGCTTCCAATCCACTCACGGTAACCTTTTGAATAGTACCGGGTTCCGCCGGACTCAGCATTACTTTCGCCACCTTAGCAAATTGCCACCATTCATCAAGTTCATCCACCACCGGTAATTTCGAGTACCGCATTTCGTAACGAGTAACCGCTTTTCCGGCTGCCCCATCATCACCAGGAGCCGTCCAGGAGAGGGTGATGCTCTTCAATGTAAAATCAGTAACCTGCAAATCGGTAATGGCATTCGGTGGAATCCGATCGAAAACCAGCGCGTTCGTTTGGACGGTAATTGGGTTTTCCAGCGTTTGAATATAGGCCTGCCCCACTGACGCGACCTGGTGGGGAGCTAAAAACAGCGCCTGGTAACTCATACCGAAACTGCCCTCCAGTTTTTCCCCGGAAATTGCCATCCCAATATCCCCATAAGATTTCTCATCACCGGTGTCGCGAGTAAAGCCGTCCCCGCTGGGTTCATTAATATTGTCAAAATAATAAAGCTCCTGTTTCGTGCCAAGCGGGGGCAGGGCGTAAGTAAATAAAATACTGCCCGGCTCACCGGTAATTAGATGCCAGTTCACACGTGGAGGTGCAAATAAAGTTCGATCGACATTATCGTCAGGATTACCATCAATTAAAATTCGAGTATTGAAAGGATTATAAAAATACATTCCAACCGCATTCTCATTCAAATCAAATGATTGTCGCAAGTAAGAAATTCCCCAATCGGGATTAAGCCTTTTCGTCGGCCCCTTCACATCGGTATGGTAGGGATAATAATAAGTCGTAAAATCCGCCACACCAATGGGTTCAACAAACAGCGAAAATTCTAAAAAATAATTAAGCCGCCGCACGATTCGAATCCTTCCGTCGACGTAGTCGATGCGGCGAATTTTCAGGGCATCGCTTTCCATCAGCTTAATGATAATTCCGAAATTGACTTTCAGCCGCATTTTCAGTAAATCTAAAAGATCGGTCTCATTACCACTTTGAGCGGCCAATATTTTCCAATCGGTAGTAAAACCATTTGAGTCATGACCTTCGCTGTAACCCACTCCCGTAATAATATCATCCCCCGTCGTATCCGTGGTGGCCGGCGTTAATTCAACATAATCAGCTAAATCGGGATCCGGCTGCAACTGGCGCGATTGATACAGATAAACATACCCAATCTGAGAGGGATCTAGCGGGTCACGAATTTGAATTTCGTAGCGCGGAAAATCCCGCGAACTCAAATCCGGAATCCATTGATTTTCAGGCGCTTTATCTCCAATGTCCGGTGCCATAAACAGGATCTCTTCCGCCGGATCCAATACGCCATTCAACTCTCCGAAATAGTTATAAAAAGTATCAATTTGAGTTGAGTCATTAAAATTGGTGGAAATTTCCAATCCCTTCTCATCAATTTGAAACGGGATCTGGCGCCAGGAATTAGACTTTTTTAAATACTGATACGCCCAAATCTGATTCACATTCGAGCCGATAAAATCCGGAACCTGCTCCCCCGGAAAAATTACCGGTTCCATTTTTCGTAAATCGCTCCAGGCCGGGGCCCCGGCCAGACAATAATTATAAACAATAACTACCAATATTAAAATAACTTCAATCCTGAGTGTTGTTTTCATGATCGCCTCTCCTGATGCGTTTATTCGGTTGATGACTTTATTCAATTAAGAAGATACCAAGTCGCTGCCATTCTGGCAAGAGTTTCTAATTTAAAATTTTTTTCAAAACATTGCAACAAATATTTTCAACTTTCATTTTTTTATTGCATTTGAATGGGAAAGCGTTTATTTTATGCAAGGTGAAGAACCTCACCGAAACTATTATTTTCGAAACGGTACGAATAAGCTTCATGGTATTAGTAATTGTTTTTTCTTATTAATATGAGCCTGGTGGAGGTTGCTAATGGATTACTTTATCCTGAGGATAACATATTTATTTCAAAAATATTATCGATACTTTTTTCTGCTAGCCTTCTTTCTGATAATGAATCATCGGCCAGGAATCGCCTCTCAGCCGTCCCTGACCCGAATAACTTACCTGCTTTCCTTAGAAGAGAATGATGGCCGTTTTTTCCGAATTTCAATCACTTTAGAGAATAACTATCAGCCTCAGCTTATTTTTGCCATGCCCATTTATTTACCATACCTTGATGAAAGACTTACTATTTATAAACAGGTTTCGAATTTCACTGCCCGCGGTGAAAATAATAAAAAGCTCGAAGTCAGTCGACTGGCCCCAAACCGCTGGTTAGTTGACGCCCGTGACCAAATGGCATTCCGCGTGACCTATGATCTAAAAATCGATGGCTCAAGCGAATTGGAAGAATATTTCAGTTCACAAGGGACCGTTATTGAAGGTGGAATGGTTTTTATGTATGTGGAAGAACACGAACATCTGGCCATTACGACCCGTTTTATTGTGCCTGAGGGCTGGAAGCTGATTACCAACCTTCGCCCCACGCCTTATCTCTATGAATATGTAGCGAACAATTATGAAGAACTCGTTGATTCACCCATTCAAATAGGACAATTTGATGATTTATATTTTTTGTTAAAAGGAAAAACCTTTAACGTTACTGTCCCCTCCTTAACGCATCGTTTTGATATTGATCAATTTATGGCCATGATTCGAAAAATTGTTAAAGAGCACATTCGGATCTTTGATGAAATCCCATTTGATAATTATTTATTTATCTTTCTAATTTCTAATAAGTCATGCCCTGACCGGATGATGAATCATCGTTCAGCCAGCGTAATTCCGCTGACCCTAAGTCAGTTGTCCAGGGACGTCACCTCTGCCGCTCCACTCATTGCCCACACATTTTTTCACGTGTGGAACGGCTGCCGCATTCGACCCACTGAATTCCTGTCAATTCATTACGAAACACCACTTCAGTCGGCTGTTAGCTGGTTTATCGATGGCATTACCAGTTATTATGCCGATTTGTCACTGGTACGCACCGGGATTTGGGATGAGCACAAATTTTTCAATAAAATTGGTCAACACATTATTCGCCTGCAACAAAATAAACAACGTCTCGAGACTACTCTCGAACAAGCCAGCTTATTGTCGGATGCCAGTGTCCGCAAGGATGATGAATCGTTCTATTCAACCAAAGCCTACCTGGTGAGTTTACTCCTGGATTTGAAAATCAGACAAATTACCCGGAGTAAAAAAACTCTTGACGACGTAATGCGTTTTCTAAACTGGTATTTCGCGAAAGGCACCGAAGGGTACTCAACTGTCGATCTCCGACGGGTGATAAGTGCCCTCTGTCAAAGCGACTTGAAGGATTTTTTTTATAAATATATCCACGGAACCGTGGAATTGCCCTTGCGTGAACTGCTGGCGGTGGTCGGATACCAGCCAGTCATGACCACACAATGGGTTATTGATTGGGGACCATTGCCCGATTTAAGCCGTCAAAATCAAGTACTGATGATTCAAGCAAATTCTTTATTAGCGCAGAAAGGTCTTCAAATCGGGGATGAAATTACCGAAATTGATACCATGAAAATTACTTCCCCAGACCTGTTTTTCAATGCACTTAATAATTTCCCGAACGGAACCGATGTAACAATTAAATTTAACCGAAATTCCAAAAGGCATCGAATAACCTTAACCGTCATTAAAAAAGAACAACCGGTTTGTCTTATCGAAGCGCTTCCTCGGCTGAGTGAATTGCAGATCAAAACTCGACGGGAGTGGCTGGCGTTACCGTCAGACATCAAATCAGCGAATCCGAATTAAGGCCGTGCTCGAACGGTTTAATCGCTGACAATTTTTATGAAACTATTGCGTGGTTTGTGACTTTAATAGGATGTTACCTGATTAATTTTCATGCTTCATGAGGGGGCTCATCTTAAGCACCATCCGGCAGGAAAAGGCAAAAAATTGAGGCTTGTGTGCAAATAATCAGCTTATAAAAAAATACACCGTTTTTATGCGATTCTATTCGATACCTGATTGTTGCATAAAAAAGAAAAAATCAATATATTACTGCCCCGGTCTACTGATTGGAAAAACGTGGGAGAGAAAATGAGCGAACAGATTAGTCCTTACATTCAGAAAATTAAAGATTGGAAGACGCAGGATATCATTGACAACTACCTGAAAGCACTTCAAGTCTATAAATTTTTTCAGCAAGAATTTCAAAATGGCCGCCTACAATCCTTTAAAGATCTACGTAAAATTTGTGACCTCCTCTGGAATGCCAAAGAAGGCAACTATCTCATCTTTCGGCGCATGACAAATCCTCAAAAACGGAAATTTGAAGATGCCCCTAAAATTATACCTAACGACGATGAAATTGCCTTTATGAATAATGTTGGCCTATTATTTCATAAATCTTTGGTCGCCCGTGAATTAAAATACATTCTGGAATACTATGATACCGATTCCGTCGTCTACCAGGAGACAAAAACGGAATTAACCAGAATTCTGAAACAGGTACAGACACTTTTCAAGCAGGGTATTGACATTCTGTTAAAAATCTTAAAATATCAGAATGACAATATTCCCCTGCTCACTTATCTGCTTGAAAATCAGAACAGCATTGAAAATGCCATGGGAACTGAACTCCAGGTAGTTCTGGAAAACATGCTCGGGAAGGATAATATCGACCAGGCTTATTTTAAGGTTGGAAAATTTTATTTTGAAAGTGGCTGGCACAAGCAAGCCAAATCCATGTTGAACAAAGTCTTGAAAATAAATCCACAACATCAATTGGCACAAGAGGTTTTAGCTCGTTTTCCTGAAACAGCCGGGTAATGGTGCCCTTCGAAATACTTCTCAAAGTCATTCATCAAAGTCAATGCTATCGGAAATACTTCTCATTCTTCAATCCTTATTGAATTCGAACAAACTCAATACGGCGATTCAGCGCCCTACCTTGCGGAGTGGCATTCGAAGCGATAGGATTACTTTCTCCCATCCCCACTGCCCGTAGTCGCTCCGCGGCAATACCACAATCGATCAGAAAGCGCCTGACCGATTCGGCTCTTTTCCGTGAGAGTATTTGATTGGTATACTCTGAACCAACATTATCCGTATAACCCCTGATTTCAATTTGTATTTTGGGATATCGCAATAAAAGTTGGGCAATTTCGATCAGGTGTCCCTGGGAGCCGGGCAGCAACACCGCACTGCCAGTCTTAAAATTCACGCCTTTTAACAAGACCGGCACCATTTTTTTTAATCCCTCTGGTTCCGGATCAACCTTAGCCGCTGGCTTTTCATCGGGACAACCATCGCCATCCTGGTAACCATTAAATGTTTCGGGATAATTCGGACATTTATCCTGACTGTCCGGAATCCCGTCACTGTCATTATCCTCTTCAGGGCAGCCATCCTTATCCTCGTAGCCGTCATAATCTTCGGCGTCATTTGGGCAGCGGTCTTTCTTATCCGGGATGCCGTCCCGATCATTATCCGGATCAGGCACCCCATCCTGATCCCGGTAACCATCAACATCCTCCGGCTTTAAGGGAGCCTTATCCAGACGGTCGGGAATACCGTCATTATCATTGTCAAAATCCGGAATACCGTCATTGTCCTGGAAACCATCGAAATCTTCCGGCGCCAGGGGATCAAGGTCGTGCTTGTCTTCGATTCCGTCTTTATCTGTATCTTTGTAGGTACTCCAATAAAAATTAAAACAGGCCCGCACCTCCACGATGGCTCGATTGTCATCACCACTGCCGATGGTGTCTTCATCACCTTTTAAAAGCTGGTAATATCTAAAATTCAAATCTAATGCAAAATTGTACAACATGAAAACTTCAAAACCAGCGCCGGCAACAAACGAAGCCGACGTCTTTCCACCATTAACCGTACTCCCCGGCGAAAAGATTGAATCCTTAACTTCCCGAATGTCCCGAACGTCCCAGTAAGTGGCACCAAATCCCAGAGTTATATAAGGATGAACCATTCGCCTGGTTGTAAAGACCAGATTCAGATTGAGGGTGGTAGGGATCAGAATCGTCTTAAACTGATGATTGGCGGTAAAATGGGAGGTTTTTGGATTGCGTGACTGAACCCAACCGTAGGCAGTATTTAAAGACAGGGATGAATTAGAATCCAATATATATCGAAAATGCAGGCCAACCCATTGATCAATGGTCGAACGGTCAATTTTGCCCAGTACCATTTTAACTCCACCGCCGTACAAGCCCACACCAAATTTCACGGGTGGGGTTTTTTGAACAGTGGGTCGAATGGTTCGTTTGAGTTGGGTTACTTTGGCCGTTACATCCAGTGATGAAACAGAAGAACAGACAATTATCAATATCAGGAGCTTGTTAATTCTTTCCATAGATCTCGTTTTGAAGTGTTAAATTCCTATTATGTCATTTCAGTTTTGATTAAAGCCCAGGTTCACAAAACGGGTATTTGTAAGTATTTAATAAAAATAGAATACTTAATCAAGTTTTTTCTCAATAATTAATAAAAATTTATATTTAAACCCGATCATTTCCCACGTCCAATTTCATTGATCTTGTAACAAATCTGAACAGGTTTGTCTCATTTTAGAACAATGAATGGCGACAGATTGTAAAACTTCGTTGCATTTATTCATCTGAAGTTCCGCACAAAGTTATTCTCATTTGCGAAGGTTCTGTCCGGGATTAATCCGTGCTAAAATTTGAGATTGACGCTTAAACCAATAAATGAATCTCTGAATAATTGTCACTCTCAGGAACCTGATTAATTCAAACACCTCCGAAACCAGCACTCAATTAATACCCATCCTCATGGCTGGCATGGATTTTGTCAATTTCTGTTCCACTCATAATTTATTAAATATCCATATCCAAATTCTGACAAAATGATGAAGCACATTTATATAGCCTGGGGGTTAATTTTAATTTTCAAAACCGTTCCTGTGCTGGCATTATCACCGCTTTCAGGTCAAAGTGGATTTTTTTATGTGCAGCCCGCCTGGAGTTTAAGTAAATCAACCGTCGCGGTCACCGGATTTAGTCACACATTTCTAAAAAATGAGATTATTCGTCTTCCGAATCAGCCCCGACATGCGGTCTCCTTCCGAACGATGCAAAATGGGTTTCGCCTGGCTTACGGTTTGAATAAACACCTTGAACTGGGAATTTCCCAGCTAATTTATCAAGATCATCATCAAGGCGCAAAGGGCTACAATATACCGGATGATCTGTGGCTCAGCCTCAAATTGTCGATGACCCGCATCTCAAAAAGCTATTTTCGTTTTGGGGCTTTGATGAATACCCGCCTCCCCATCGCTGATAAGCATAACGTCATTCTGGAACCGTATTCGAGCAACCGCCCGGCACTTGCCGTCTACGGGATGCTGTCATACGCTCCCGATTTTCTGATTCCCGAAACGGTGATTAACCTCCATTTGAATCTGGGTTATTGTTATCATAGCGATGTTGGAGAAATCATTGTTAACAATGCCGGACAGGTGGCAACCGTATTAAAACCTACTCAAGAGCTTCAATACGGCATTGGCTGGATGATTCCATCGAGTCCGGTCGATTTTCTGTTTGAACTCAGCGGAAATGCTTTTATCCGGAAGCCACCACACACGGCTTATGCCCGGGAAAATTATTGTTACTTCACACCGTCGCTACGGGTCCCGATTTGTCATCATCTCAAGCTTACTTTTGGAATCGATTTTCGGTTAACGCACCATCAAACCGTTGATTATGTTGAAACACGAGCCGAAGAAAATCAGCCGGTACCTTTTAAATTACCGATTTATCCCCATTGGCGATTAAATATCGGATTGAATTTTAATTTTCAATTCGAAAAAAATGAAGCGCTAGCTGATATTTATACCTTACCTCTTTTTGCCGATACAACTCAGTTGGATACAACAAAAATCCAGCTAACGCCTGAAGAAAACGAATTAAAAAAAATCGCACCGGCATCATATCGTGAATTACAAAAAATCAAAACGGCCAAGGAGAGTCTGGAAAAACTTAAGGATGACCGCAAACGGCGGGATCAGGCATTAGAAGAATTGAGAAAAAAAATCAATGACCGCTTGAAAAAAATCAAAACAGAATCAAAGGATTCGTCAGATAAGCCAGCTCAACCTGAGGAATCGCCTCCAAAATCATCCGCCGAGGAAGAAGCCCGCGAACCGGAATGAAGGAATCCCCGCTAATTTCTCTCATTAATAAAAATGTTGAATATTCCTGAAATTATACTTATCTTACCCGTAAAAACAATCATCTATTAATTCAGGAATGACCTCATGTTAAAAGCCGTTTTATTTGATATTGACAACACCTTGATTCTGTTTGACGAAGCCCAATATTTTCAAAGCTATCTTAAACAACTCGCCCGTGTATTTGCTGATTTAATTCCCGTAAACCAGTTCAGTCAAAAACTCCTTGCCGCCAGTCAGGCCTTATTATATAATGAAGGAACTGTCTCGAATGCGGAATATTTTATGCGAGAATTTTCCATCGGCATTCCGGCCCCGCGTCCAGAAATCTGGGAGCGTTTCATTCGTTTTTATGAAAATGATTATGACCAATTTCAATCGCTGGTGACGGTACCGCCGGGTGTCCGTGAAGTACTTGAAACGCTGTTAAAAATGAAAATGCAATTGGTCATCGCCTCCAATCCGATGTTTCCGGAGATGATCCAGTTAAAACGTCTATCCTGGGCCGGTCTCGATGATTTGCCCTACGCCCTGATTACGCATGTCGAAAATATGTCGTACTGTAAACCTCGCCTCGAATATTATCAACAAATTTGTCAGAAAATAGCCACCCCACCGGAAGCCTGTTTAATGGTGGGCAATGACCCGATGAATGACATGATCGTGAATAAAATCGGAATGAAAACGTTTCTGACGCTGGACGGACAGGCAGTTGATGACTCGGCATTGTCGCTCAGCCGGGAACTCAGGGCAGGAAATTCAGAGGAAATACCAACTCCAGACTTTAAAGGGCCGTTACTCGAAGTACCTCAGGCAGTAGCACAACTCCTCAATAAACAATCACCTTTATAAGCATTAATCAATGTTGTAAATTTCATATTTTATTTGTAAT
>Ga0180438_10007760_pt1 | contig 13859 bp, 16 predicted proteins | sample SS_ome_12_FD_132455 | JGI IMG/M metagenome (GOLD analysis project Ga0180438, IMG submission 132455) | Hypersaline lake sediment archaeal communities from the Salton Sea, California, USA - SS_3_D_2 metaG | ecosystem: Environmental > Aquatic > Non-marine Saline and Alkaline > Hypersaline >... | reverse complement strand
TTCCGAATCCCAATGGCCGGACACCCCACTCGATGTTGCCGCATGGTATTTACGACCAATGATGATTAAATTGTTACATGATGCTGAGAGACAGGGGAAGATTAGTAAAAATTCAAAGTCCACCCCTCTGATTTACGCATCTCTCCAACCACCCGGTGTAGATCGCAAGGTCCAAAAGAAAACCGTCCGCGAATTGTTAAACTTTAACTCAGCCAATCCACAAGTAGACCGAGGGTATTTATTGGCCTATGTGGATGTACCCATGACTAAACTTCTTTTAAAAGCAGGCGCCCGGCCAGTCGAGCCATCGCATAATATTGACAATTCCTCGCTTGGAGTACTTCTATCCCGCATGATACAGAGCCCATCCACTTCTGTAACGGAGAGGAAAAAACTTGAAATGTTTTATGAGACTCTGGAACGTGACAATCAGAGTTTAGATGTATTGAGGGGACTCGTTCGTAACATCCTTACAGATTCGACTTGGGGCAAGTCCCAACACGCATCCAGACTTGTCCCTCTTGTTCTCCCCTTATTCAATGCGAGTGCTAAATTCTCACTTCCCCTAACACAAAAAGAATTTTCTACTTTAGTGAGCCAGGAAAGCCAAGCGTTGGACAAAAGAGAGCTGGATGTTATAAGAAAGTGGGCGGAAAAGAAAGAATGGGCCGATGAAAGAAGACGACAATGGGAGACCGAAACAAAAAAGAAACATGGTCTCAAGAGCTGTGAGATACGCGCAGGAAAGTGCTTCAATTTTATGGAGATGGAAGACGAAAAGATTGCCGAGTACTTGAGAGATCCAGAGCATCTTATTCTTCTCCCATTGCTAAATCCAGAAAAAGCCATTTGCTCATCACGAGCGCAAATGCAAGCAGCCACAGAAAACTTGGGATCTCTATACTATGAATGCCTCAATGATACTTTTCCTGTTGATCTGGACAATCCTATTCTGAAAATATCATTAGAGTTTCAAGTGTATATTCCTTTAAGCGAAGTTCATAGGGCTCTAGAAAAAGGCCAGAATATCTGGATCATTTCTACCTCAAAAGTGACATATAGAAGGACGGCCTCAGCAACGGCTCTCACCGATGATTTGGTTTCCACTGATCATTGTCAAGCGGGAACAACGAAGCAATTGTCGCATCTCGAGACTAAACATTTAAACCCATACCAGAAATGTCAGCGCGAGGCCGATGAAAATTCCTAGTTTCTGACAGGGGGTTTCAATTCCCGTGTTTAAAAAAAAGATGGATTGTGCGGGAATGAAAGCAAGGAAGATGGTCCGGCGCTGGTCCTTTGCGATCCAGGAGTTCAGAGCTATGATGCCTTTTTAGACAAACAAGAAAAATTACAGATTCACGAGAACGGGGAGCTGTTTCTTGCAGAGACTGATCTCTCAAAAGATGTCATTTCCCTAATTGGAGAATATCAAGTGAGTCCAGACCATCGCCCGTGGACAATATGTATAGGGTTAGAGTGCTATACCTGGCGTAATAGGCGCAAGTCGTGGAAAATGGCAAGTCTGTCAGTCACGGTTCAAAGACTTGTTATCGTTAGATAATTATTTTTCTAAATATCTCTTTTTTTAATGTAGAAACCGATTCTAAGATTGAGAATTTCATAAAAACTATTGTGCAAATGAATAACCAAAAGTTTAAAGTTGGGGATTTGGTCTTCTACACTACATCACCAACCGGACCTGGAGGATGTATTTATGAAGTTTGTATACAGATAGCGGGGGAGATAACAGGGGTTACATTAAGCGATCGTGGAATCTATTACACCGTGTTAACCGATGAGGGGGAAGTTCAGAGACATCAACGGTTGTTGAGACTGTTCAACGGGTGGGATTATGATTTGCAACCTGACGATGACGATGACTTATAAGTTGAATTAAGTGTTCATTTTGAATTATAAAAGGGTGCGTAGCTCAGTGGTTAGAGCGGTGGGTTGCAGACCCGATGGTCAGAGGTTCAAATCCTCTCGCACCCTTTCCTCTATAGTTCAACGGTTAGAATGTCTGGTTGTGATCCAGAAGATCCTGTGTTCGATTCACGGTAGGGGAGCTTTTTTTATTAAACTTCAAAGGATGATATTTGATTTTTGCTTGTTTTATTTTGACAAACGATATTAGCTTTGAATACCAATCTACATAACAAAAAAAGTGGTGTTTGTTAACTAATCTAAACAATGTTCACTGAAATATTTTTTTAAAAAATATGTTGAGAATAAAAAACTAATGAGCGATTATTTTTCGTCCTCGCTATCTAAATATTTATGTTTTGATTGCTGTTCCTGTTGCCACGGTCATAAGTGCCCAGACCCAAGTACAACCCTTATTCCCAGTACAACCGTGCTCCCAACGAGCAGTACAACTATGCTACCAACGAGCAGTACCACCGTGGTCCCAACTAGCACTACCACCGTGGTCCCAACGAGCAGTACCACCGTGCTCCCAACTAGCACTACGACCTTGCTCCCAACTAGCACGACGACCTTGCTCCCAACTAGCACTACGACCTTGCTCCCAACTAGCACTACGACCTTGCTCCCAACTAGCACTACGACCGTGTTCCCAACTAGCACTACGACCTTGCTCCCAACTAGCAGTACCACCGTGGTCCCAACGAGCACAACGAGAAATGTACCATGTGTTATGTGTAATGATGTACCTCTTTCTACGCTTGAGGTGAGCATTCGAAGTGACAGCGCAAGTAGTTTTAGGTTTGATACGTTAACAGCAGAATGTGGAGGGTGCGCAGAAGAAAACTGTAGTAGTGTTATCACACCGTTTGATCCCAATCCCACATTTCAAGCGGGAGGGACTGTTGTAACTGCGTCTGTAAGCTGTGGCAGTTGCTCCGTTTTGAATTGGGAATTTATCATAACTGCTCCAGGGTCGATATTGAGTAATGATAGTGATAACAGTTTCAAAATTAGAGTTGAACTTGATGAGGAATTTTTAACATTTTTCTATACTGAAGGAGGTCAACCAGATGCTCAAGGGGGTCCGTTTGACATACCCGTTTTGTGTGCGACGTTTGTGGGACTCGAATTTGGTGACACTAGTGAAACCATCCTTTTTTCGGTTGTTCCTCAGTTTACAAGTACGACAATTTTTAAACAGGAAGGTCCCACTACTATGATACCTGATTTGAAAACCGTCAAGCTCCCAATTGTTGTACCTCAGGACGGAATTGTTCAATCCATCCGTGTTTTAGATATTCAAGGCACGCATACATTTTTCGGAGATCTTTCGTTTGAATTAGAGGCTCCTGATAATACCACCATTACTTTACTGGACCCATCGTCTTGTTCTAGTACTGGGTCTTTTAAATTTAGTATTACGGACGATGCCAAGGATTTTCCAACCGTTTCCAACACTTTTTGTACGAGCGTTCCAACGGGAAATGATACTTCTTGGTTACCGACAGTTCCTTTATCATACTTTACAGGAAAATCATTAATGGGAACCTGGAGCCTCAACATTACCGATAATTTTCCGGTCTTCACCGGTTCTCTTACCCATTGGTGCCTCCAAATTGCATATTCTTCCCCACGAAGAGCTGCAGGCGACCTTGAACTGCATTATTATGGTTAAACTATTACTCATTTTTTTTGACAATGCAGGTTATTTCCTTTCGCTTGCTTTTATGCGGAACACAGAAATATTCGCTTTGTCCAAAATTTTAGCCTGTGAAAAAGACATCATATTCTTCCGGATTTTGCATATAGGGGCCAAATTCGTTTAGCTTTTGCTTTAAAATCAACTTGAGATAGTCAGGAACATCCTCTTCCTGAACAATAAGGTCGAGAAGATAAGTAAAGATAATGACTTGGTCGTCTAGACACTGCATCTTGGGCAAGAGATTACACAAGAGGGAGATAACACTCAACATTTTAGTTTCTCTAGTATCCAAATTTTTTTCTCGATGCATCAGGATTTAACACCACATGTTGTTCATCAAGCTGTCGCCTCAATTCTTCACTCGTTAATATGCTATATTCCTTACTGACATTGACAATATCATCACATAAATCAAGAACATCCCAGTCTTGAAATTCTGCTTGCTTCATCCTCATGTACGCTGGATATATACCATCTACAACTCGCCTGGTTGTAAGTGGGGTGCAGAGCGTACTTCGGTGATCCCATCTATGTTCCAAATAGTTGAACCAGACCCGCAAAATAGGATTATGGGTGTCGGCAGTATATGTTTGCCAGGCCAATGAGACAAGCTGGTCAACAATCGCACTATGGATTAAAAGTTGTACGATGCTCGCGGGTTCTCCGAGGGTTTCCATCATCAACTAAACATCTGTTTGATCGACTTTGGATTTCGCAGACCGCAAGGTCTTGCATAAGAGTTGGGTAAAGCGCTTGGAACCATTCCCGATAAGACATTTAATCTCTCTTTTTAGCACCTAAGCTTTTGTCTTAAGGATGCACTGAAAGATTTGATGAGCTCCTTGCTCCAAACTATGAAGATCCCGTTGTTCCCCTGTAGACGGGCCCGCGTTCATAATGAAATAGGGGATAAAACATACCACTGTGTGTTTGTCTAATGTCGAAAATGTGAGAGTTTGCATTGGTGATAATTCGAAGAAAAAAAAATGAAGCAATGAAAATAAAATGGTAGATGGCGTAACAATATTCGGAGCAGCTGTTGGAATTATCTTTGTGTTAATTCTTTTATGGGTCTGTGTGCAAAGAAACGACCGTACCTTTTTTGACCATTTTATGACTTATCAGTGCATCGACTCGTGCTTTCGCATCATTGGAATATTGCTTGCCACAGCTTCAGGACGTAGTTACAAGCAAATTGCACACTATTCTCCACAAAAGGCAAAGTGGAGTGACAATTACTTTATCTCGCGATTAGTCAGAAAACTCGGATTAGATCCAAGCAAGAGTTTGAAGCAAAAGGAAGGTCCGTTTAAACCTTTAGATTACATTGTTTCGATTCGTACAGTCTGTAAATCGCTGGTGCGCGATAGCGAGAATCAACTGCAAGAACGATTGGATGATTTATTTGTGGCGTTACTCGACATGGAAGTGGAGAAATTGGAGAAAAACGCGGGTTCGCAAATGATCCAAGCAAGACAAAAAGTTATTATGGATCAAATAGAGACTTTGGTAAAAGCTGCGTGCGCGACGACCGGATTCAAACGCCAGCAGCTTTTCAAGTCCATTGAGACAATGGGGAAGGAGATAGAGACTTGTCATACGCCAGAAGCGAAGAAAATTTTGGCCCAATTTTTTCGAGCCTATCAACGAAACAAAGTAACACAAGACAAATGGATTGATGGACTGCAAAGTTTTATTGTGGATTCAGGGCAACAATTGCTCGATGACATGTCAGGACCCGGAATCCGAACTCTTGTGAAAAACATGAGAGTTGTGGTGGATCTCGTGCGCACCATGGCGGAATATTATGCATCAGACGACGAAAAATTGAAATCAAAGATTAACAAAGGATACAACCAACTCCAGCGAGCTCTCTCCCCGGAAGATTTTCAAGTGTTTCTTGACTTTGATTTTTCAGGCTTGTTTAAACTCGTCCGGGAGTTACAGTCGGCCCAAGTCATTCAAGAATTAGATGCGAAATTACTTGCGGAATACAAGAAAATTCGAGAAGAATGTCGCGTGAAAGTTTAACGTTTATTGATTCTTCATAAATCACAGTTGGCTCACCAGTGTTTCAATGTCAAGATGGCGTCTTAGCAGTTCCTACAAGGACAATCTTTTAGGTTTCTGAGTATACCTATTTATTCTAAGGTAATCTCTGGTGACATTTCATTATCATCATTATCATCATTTTGGGGGTATAATTTTCGCCTCTCTTCAAACTCTTTTCCCGACACTATATTTTTGGATTGACATACTTGACACAACGTCTTTTGTAAGACGCAATATTGTCGAGGACCTCCATTAATTCTAAAGACATAATCAACGCGACACAGTTTATGACCCTCAGACGACTCGGAATTGTTACACAGTTCACAACTCATTATTTATGAACTTTTTTTAGTTTCTTGATTATACGATTAGATGTTTTTCAAACGTGTTTCTGAAAGGTGTTTCTGAAACCAAGCTTCATTATAAATATGTCTCACTTATGTCGACTGTAAAGATTAAAAAGCAAATCACGGAAGTCACAGCGTTGATGCATGCGAATATTGACCACGTGATTGAACGGGGGGAAAATCTCAATCAATTGGAAACCAAGGCGGCTGAGTTGGATACCCATGCGTTGAAATTCAAGAACAAAGCAACAGATGTAACGTGGCGCATGCGCTGCGAGAACTATAAATGGACTGCACTTATTCTCTTAATGTTTTGCATTATGATATCAATTCTTTTAGCTGTCGCGGGTGTATTTTCATAAAATTTATTCACATAACAACCTTGTGAATATGTAAGGTTTCCAAAAAATCCTCATCCGAGATCCCCCATTGATCACACACTCAACCATTAAGTGACTGCTGGAGAGTTGCAAGAGGATTATTATGGATTGCATCCGGATTTGCCAAAACAGGCCCATAGACACCGTACCTATGCCTGCGCAATTTGGGGGTAATTGTTTGTTCGCGGCATCACATAGCTGACCCAGGCAGCCCCTTTCAATCTCTCAATTTCAACAGGGTCAATCTCAAAAATAACCAGGACGCCTTGCTCACCATAATTGGACATTGCCCAAGTCGAGGCTTGTTCAAAGCTCGAGGTTAGATAAAAATTGGCATCGTGGAAAAGTCGGTGACGCGGAGACTATAACATCAAAGTAATTACAAGCTGCTTTTTGAGAGGTACTGTGATACCAATAGTTTTGCTTGAAGTTTTGCGTGCACGTTAACCTCTTGCCAAAAATCTGCTTGATGTCAAAGTCCTCCAGCAGTGGAAGACACAGGGAATGAAGAAACTTCCAGATGTTGTTCAAGCTGCTCCGATGAGGGACTGAAAAGGTGGCTATTTTTTTCGCCCCACTCTCATTGAACCCACAAAAAAGATAAATATCATGTGAAGCCAGTCCAGGGGAGACCAGAGTCCATTGGTTGCGTAAGTAGACTTGAAAGGTGGAATACTGGGAAGGCCAACCTTTAAGGCTATTCTTTGCAGCCACATTGAAATATGCCCTTCCCTTATGGCTTCGATGGTTTCGACCAGTTTCATAAAAATGTCGGTTGTTGTGAATGCAAAAGGACGAACAGGGGTACATCGTTCGAACCTCAAGGTTCGGGCGACTTATGATGAGGGCTCGAAAACCATTTCTCTTCGAGTAGATGATGCAGCGAATCTCGAATTTTGGCTAGAAGCGACCATTCCCTATCCTCAACCAAATCTCTCGGCTAGCACCGTAACAAATCGTGGACTGTTGGACGACCGAGACAGTCTCCAGACCACAGATGCGGACGTTTAGAAGAAACCTTCGATCCAATGATTTACGGCTAGGATGGACGAGGGAATCGTGTTCGCGAACATGGGCAATTGTAGACTCCGGGCACCGGACCACTCTTTGGGGTTAACCGCTTCAGTTTACATTGCCTACTCAAGATGTCGGCCAAAATAAACTGAATCTTTTCACTTTCTGGTGTCTTATACTCGGTAGCCAAATTCTTCATTTCCAAAGGATCTTGGGTGACATTATACATTTCTAATTGATCCGCCACAGGTGTCGTTTTCGTAATTAAAATAGACTTCTTCTCTTCAATGGGCCCGTCCTGTTTCACATCTTCAATTAGTTCCAAGACATTTTGATCTCCAGGACTTGACCAAAATTGAGGATTATCAAAATACCGCGTGTACTTGTACAAGTCGCCGTCAATGCGAGTAATGACAGTTTCTAAATGTGCCGGTTCCCGCACAGGGGGATAGGAGGTGCCAAAAAGACTTGTCGAATCCAGGCCGGAAAAGGGCTCATCATCTGTCATAAAATACAATACATCTTGGGTCGGTATATGTTTAGCCTCACAGGAATAAAGCTCTTTCGAAAGATCTTTGCCCACTGGTCGATGCACTTCTGAATGTGAAGCTTGTAATTGGAGCATGGTATCTGGAATGGAGATTCCAGCTAAGGCGAGAATCGTGGGCAACAAATCCACCGAAGAGGTTAAGGTATCGACCTTGTGGGGAGTAAAATGACCTGGCCAATGAAAGATAAGTGGGGTGTGAATCGCTTCTTCATAGGCAACTTTCCACTTTTGAAAGAGTCCTCCATGCGCACCCAAGAGGTCTCCGTGGTCCGAAGTGAAAATTACAATCGTATTGTCTTTGTGTGGGGATTGTTTTAAGGCATCCAGGACTGTTTGAATATCTTTATCCACCTTTTTTTGTAAAGTATAATAGAGTTTCCTCATCTTTTCAGAGTCCCGAGTGGGTTGCAAAGCGACTTGATACCGGTCTTTATAACTCGTTTGCGCTTGCGGTTTGGTACCTAAATCTTCATTCGCGGTAGGTGCGGGAGGAATTGGTGGCAAAGTCGGATCCACTGCAAAGTTGAAGGCTGGGTGAAATTCGGTTAGATCCCCAAACAAAGTTATATCATGCGGATTAACAAAACTCGAGACTAGAAACCACGGATCGTCTTGATCCAACTTTTGAATTAAATTAGCGACTTCATGTGCAAAAACGACATCGCGTCCACTCAGACCTTCCGCCGCTGAAGCTCCTGAATCGCGAGGACTGGAGCCATGAGGTTCTGGTCCCACCCACCCACTGAAACCAAACGGATGTAACCGCTGTGCTTGGGTATACACTGTGGTCGCTTCAGGATCAGGTAAGCCTTCACTTGTATATGATGGCCAAGGATCTTGCGTCGCCGGAACAAGCATATTCGCGTCACTGACGTGCCATTTCCCTTTATAGTACGTTTTGTATCCACCGGCTTGAAGATAATCACCCAACGTTGGTACAGTGTTTGGGCCGAGCCAAAACATGTCAGGTTCAAAATTTCGCTTGGCAACTCCCGGAGTTTGTGAGACACCATGCAAGGACGGATATTGTCCTGTGAAGATTGTCGCGCGAGCCGGACTACAGGCAGTCGCCCCAGAATAATTAAAACGAAATTCCACCCCTGTCTGTTTCAATTCTTCCATGGCTTTAAGATTTTCGCGACTCCACGCCTTCAATTCGGGAGTCTCATATACGGACGGAAACCGTAACTCATCCACCATAACAAATAAAAAATTCGGACGTTTAGGTCGCTGGTTCCACTCCGAAAAACACATTTCTTTTTCGGTCCACAATTTATTTTTTCCACAATTAAGCGATCAAGGTTGGAATAGCAAACTACAATCTCACAAATTGCAGCAAGTATGTGTCGTCAAATAGATTTAACCTTTCTTTGTCTTTGTCTGTACGGGTAAATCCCTGTTTTATCCAGAATCCGACAGCGTCTTCAGTTGCCAACACATACAGAGTAGGGTACCATTCCTTTGCGCGCTCAATCAACCGTTTGGAATATCCTTGGTTTCTACATTCAGGTCGTGTTACGGCATAGTCGATTACAAAATCGTCTCCACATTGAAATCCACGGATGGTAGAAACGAGGATATTATCGAGCTTCAGATTCCATGCATACAAGTCATGGGGACATGTAGCCGGGGTACCCTGTAGTTCTGTAATTAACTGAGTGGACGCCTCAACGCTCGATCCCTCTTCGAGTTCCATATCCTAAGGGTAATGAAACTGATGGTGAAACTGGATTGACTGTTCCTCTTCTGTGAGCCGAAACTCATCTTTCAACCAACGCAAGACCTCGAAATGTCCCTTCTCAGCAGCGGATCGGAACGCATCATTGTCATGTGCTCGCACATCCTCTCCCGTCAGCTTAAACTCGTGGGTCATCCATTGCAAGACAGTTAAATGTCCCTTCTCAGCAGCAGAGCAGAACGCAAAATTGTCTCTTGCACGAGCATCCTCTCCCGTCAGCTTAAACTCGTCTGTCAACCAACGCAAGACCTGTAAATGTCCCCTGTGCGCAGCAGATCGGAACGCCCAATTGTTTAGTGCCCGCGCATCCACTCCCGTCAGCGTAAACTTGTTTGTCAACCATTGCAAGGTCTTTAAATGTCCATTTGCAGCAGCATGTCGGAAAGCATAATTATCTTGTTCTCGCGCATCCACTCCGGTCAGCTTAAACTCGTCTGTCAACCAACGCAAGACCTTTAAATGTCCATTCTCAGCAGCATATCGGAACGCACCATTGTTGTGAGCCCGAGCATCCACTTTTTGCAACTTGAACTCTTGTGTCAACCATTTTAAGACACGCAAGTGTCCCCTCTCAGCAGTCCATTGGAATGCATAATTGTCCAGTTCCCGCGCATCCACACCGGTCAGCTGAAACTTATCTGTCAACCAACGCAAGACCTCCAAATGTCCCTTCTCAGCAGCAGATCGGAATGCCCAATTGTTTTCTGCCCGTGCATCCAGTCCCGTCAGCTGAAATTCTTGTACCAACCATTGTAGTATGCAGAGGTCCCCTGATATGCAAGCATTGCACAAACGAATTTGTGGTCGAGCCTTGGCTTGTAAATGCTGACAATACCGACTTGCGACCTCTGGAGTGGGGACAGGACAATTTAAAAGACGGGATAGGGCTCGAGGGCGCAGAGGACAATCCTCCAGGGAATATTGGATGATCAACAACTGGACATCGAAGCAGGACATTCAAAATTGTGAAACTTGAGTTTCAAGTTGAAGGGAGAAAAAAACAATCCTGGGAAAAAAAAGAAATGGATGTTCTCTGTGAAGCTGGGGTGTATTTACTTAGCTCACCACAGAACTTTGACCGAGCTCTTGAATTGTTTACAAGCTTTAACTTTTCGCCGGCCGAAACTCTGAGTTGTTTGAAGTCTCAGTTTAAACGAAAAGGCTTATCCCGGAATTTTGCTACTCCTGCCCAAGCACGAGTCATCTTGCGGAAATGGCTGCTGGACCAAATGAGAGATCCTAGAAAAACCCGCGAAATTCTGGAGGAATGGACCGAACCTATTCCAGACAATCTTGTTGAATATAGCTGGACAAGACCAGAGATTCTGCAACATTTAGTTCCTCACCTATCCGAGGCCCAATTGACAGAATCTCTCTTTTACATTGTGCGAGATCACGACTTTTCGCCGCTGGCAATCAATCTTTTTCTCGCAGGAGGAAACTTAGAGGCAGTCTATGGACGAATTGCACGCGAAAAGATTGGGCTGGAGGGAGCCGGTGCACAACAGTGGGTTGAGGCGCAAATTGACGATTTATATCGGGAGTTTGGACGACGAATAGGTTAAGCCTAACCATACCTGGTTTGAACAAATCTTTTTAGCGTGAAACCCACGCGTGGAAGCAATGGATTGGAACATTCGAAAATTATTTTGGAAATTCGTAAATTATTTTGGAAATTCGTTATTTTTTCTCAATAAACCGTGTATTGGAGAGTGTCATTGTATATGGCGAAACTAATCTTTTGGTGAATTATTTTTTCGTTAAAAAGATTACACCTCCACCTTGATCACATGCATCATACAATAAAATATTATCCTTCACCAAATAAACCTCAAACCAATGTAACTCGAGCTGCACTTCAAATGTTCCAATACAAAGGTGGGAGTTCATTTTACTGGTCCACATGGTTAAATTTGGCCAAGATGGAGGACAACACGTCCATTCATACCTCATCCCAGTTCGATAAATATTAAGGTCCTTTTCGGCCAGTAAAGTAGGTTGTCCAGTAGGAGGTTGCGAAGTATGATAATAGTTATAAAAGGGGCGATGTTGATCTACTGTCTTACGCGCAGCATGTGTGGGGATAGCGATCAGCTCAAGATTCATATCATAACAAAAGGATTCTTGTTTCATTTTTTCCTCACCTGAAGTGGTCAATTCAAAAGCGATACATTTACTTTCTTCCCAATATACATGGGTGATTCTCACCAAAAGGGGACTCTCTCGCACTTTGAAGAGGTTATTCTCACTTACTGTCCACAGTTTTTTATCTCGGTCGGGATGCGTGACCCGAGAGGAAGTTAAGGCAAGATCAAGAGTTGTGAGATTTTTTTCTAGTTTTTCCTTATTTCTCAAATATGCAGCTTCAAGTGCTGTCAAATCTTCTAAGACTTGAGTGCGTTGGACATCTAAAGTCATGTCTAAACCATGCATACCAGCAACAGCAACATCAGCACCATGAGCAACGGCCATGCGATAAATTTTGTGGTTTCATATGAAACCGAAACTCATTTTTCATTCCGCATGCCTCTTATCCCTGACCGTGCCAGCTACAGCAATAGTGAGGAGTTTATGGTTGATCACCCCCAAATTTGCTTTCCCGCTTCACCTGTTACATCGACTCCCTCCTGCATGCTACCACCAAAGCCGCACATACCAACTAAGCGTCCAGATACTCCCCGTTACGGTCGTATAACCCCTCCTTTCCCTCCCGTACTGGAGCAACGCAACCTACCTTTGGCGTCTGTTGTCCAGAAAGAGAATTTGCAAAAGCTCCAAGAGGCGAAATTTACGGAGAAAGATGCAAAAACTAGGGAAACCCGGCATCGCCTCAAAGAAATCCAACAACTAAAGGCGCAAGCGTTATATGAAGACTTTTTGTGGGAGCAAGTGTATCTTGGTATCCAACGCATTCGACATTCAAAGATTCCCCTAACGTCGGTCCGCTTACCGGCTGTTGAAGCCAAAATTGCCACAGCGCGTTTTGAGAACATTCCGGTACACTATCTTCACTATGGTGCTCATGGCAGCACCCGTCATTGGTGCGATCGTCGACCTCATTGTGGTCCATCGGCTTTTTTCACAGTGAAGAAGGAGGTCTTTGCCCGAGGTTACTATCTCTTGGATGAATCTGATCCTTCTAAATCCCACCAAATTCACATTCGCTTACATTGTGAACAGCCTCTGGATTACAATTCTAGAGACAAACTGTGGCATGGGATGAACTGGTAAAAAAATTTGGCATTTGTCGAAATATATCAACCTAGTTACTCAGCTTAAATTTTCTTATATGAATAAACCCATTCTAGTAGAAAGAAGTGCGCAAGCTTTTGAATGGGAGTGAGCTTTTGAATGGGCATTCGTCTTTTTTTTTATGGAGAGTTTGTCAGTTTTCGCACTGTGACAGAAAAAAAAATGATGTCCAACGTGCACATTGCTCGCGTAAACCAATCATAACATTCCGGAATTGGACTTGTTACGAACGAAATATGATCAAACCACTTTGTCTCCAACCAAGTTTGTTATGGTGTCCTTGGACTATGTTCACATGCACAAAATCCAGAAGGGACTAAAATAACGAGACCACAATTATTACAAATGTAAGGAAGATGATTATAGATGTCATCATCAGAAAGCTCACTTTCAGAATCGCTTTTAGGTTCAGCTTTCCGTATAGTTTTGGTATTCACGACTTCTTTTCCTGTTGGCTTTGACATTTTTGGTGATGAAAAGTCGTTCAACACATAGGCTATTGTTTCGTACAGTAAGGAAACGATGTTTCAGAAAAAAATATGTGTCTCTTATCGCTCTCTTTGCTCTATCTAATTGGAATCGGTCCTCTTTTTTTAGGTCTCCTTAATGTTCTTGATCCTATCCAGCCTAACCATCCAATCCACTGGCCAACACAACCGCCTAGGGAAACTAAGCCTTTGCACCCGAATATTATTTTGATAGTCGTGGATGATTGGGGTGCCAACGATGCCTCGTATTCCCATCATTATGCCCCTTCAGGTACAAACCATTCCTACACACCCCATCTCGATCTATTGGCAAAAGAGAGTGTCATTTATACACAAGCACGCGCTGCCGCCTGTATGTGTGCACCTTCGCGTGCCGCGTTGATGACAGGACGATACCATACGCGATT
>Ga0180438_10007758_pt1 | contig 13863 bp, 21 predicted proteins | sample SS_ome_12_FD_132455 | JGI IMG/M metagenome (GOLD analysis project Ga0180438, IMG submission 132455) | Hypersaline lake sediment archaeal communities from the Salton Sea, California, USA - SS_3_D_2 metaG | ecosystem: Environmental > Aquatic > Non-marine Saline and Alkaline > Hypersaline >... | reverse complement strand
GGAATTCCCTACGGCTGTCTCGGCAAGGACGTTTTTCGACCCATTCGATGGGTTTGGCCATATCTAGGCGGAAGAACGTTAGGGTAATTCGGGTGGTTGGGGCTAGGGCGAGTCCATCTTCGTTTCCGCCCTTATTTTCTAGGGCGGCGACGAAAGAATCTTCGCGGATTCTAACGGTGGTACAACCTCTTGAGCGTGTGGCGAGTTTAATAAACTCTCTAAGCGAATCGACAACTGTATTACCTGAATTTTTCATCGTATTTTTCTCTCCATTTGACTAACCATAAATATACCTTCTACGTCCAAAACGCAGAATCGGTGATGGAAGTCATCTAGTTCTTTTTCTGGTACATCGACCACATATTCTTGAGTTTCTTCGTCGAAGGTAACGTTGTGGTCGGGATGGTTGATATAGGCGAGTAGTTCCTGGTAGTATGCTTCTGCTTTGGCTTGGGTTTCGTATTTCGTGTTATGTTGTTGCTCGCCACCCATCCCTACAAGCATTAGGAGAGATGCTCGAACTTCGAAGTGGCAGTGGTGGTTAACTTTAAGAGGGACAGCAGTGTCCAAGCGTGCCATGATTTATCCTTTTAAGAGAACGTGATTTCTTCCACGGGTTTTGTCGTTTCTCGTTTATTGACGCGAAGAGCCGCCCCTTTCTTTAGGTCATCGCAGTAAATGACAATTACTCCATTGGGGCGAAAGAAATCTCTAGCTCGGCCTTTGAGTTGTTTCCATAGACCTGCAAGCAGGTCTCCTGGATCACCCGATTTTAGGTTGATATGTTTTCCATCGGCTTTGATGATTAGGTCGGAATCGGCAAAATATTGGGTTTGGTCATCGAGTATTAGGAAATGTCCAAGCATGGGGCCGGGTCGAGTATTGACCCATTTTTCCGGGATATGAAGTACTCGTATGACCATATTCCGGAAGATCCAATCGGATTTTGTAAAAGGGAGCAAGTTGGAGTTCCTCCTGGGTACACATCCGGCAGCTACTTGCGAAGTTAGACGCCTTACTAAGGCGTCGGTACCGCTCAGATTAGTGGCAGCAGACAAGCGGGGGTCAAACCCACATGCGGAAGACCGCCCATCTAGTAAACCAGGCGAAGTCCTGTTCCGGTTAAGCTAGCACCGCATACTGTCGTATCCAGTTTGCCCATAAAGGCATGTAGCCTTTTAGGTATCCTGCATGCCTACTAGCTACCTTTACCAGTGTAGCATAGAAATCGGCGTTAGGCAAATAAAATGGAGCAAAAAGAAAACCCTTCTGTCACGCCGGGGGAGTGGGAACAGAAGGGTTTTGTCGAGGTCACGTGCCCCGACTGGGATCAGTTTTCAGTATACAACGAGATGGTGTTGCTGTCAAGTATAATGTCCGTGTTTGCAATATGGAGGTGAATTTTCTTTTAGGAGATTGATGATGGATAGACGCCAGTTTCTAGGGGCAGCGATTGGATCAACGGTCTTGGGCAAGGTTGCTACGGGAACAACTCCGTCGCCTAAAGGCGACAAGGCTCATGAAGCGGGAGAGATCGAGATTGGCGGGCAAAAATACAAAGTTTTTAACATACCGAAATCATATACTTTTACTTATAAGGACAATCATTACGTAAGTTTGCTAATGTGGACTCCTTTACGAGCGGATGTTGGCCATACGACATCACCTTTATCTTGCATGGGGGAAATAGGTACTTACAAAGGGTTACGGGATTGTGTACATAACATGAATTGCATCTCTGATGATTTTGTGAAGTCTCGCTTTGTTCTTCATTGCAGAGAGACGGGGCAAGCAATTCTGATACGCAGTTCTCACAAGTATGTTGAAGTTTTGCCTGCCACGACTCGTATTCAGATTCAAGAGGGGGAATGCTGTAAGGGGGACTGTTGTGTTTAGTGCTTATTTCCTTTTTCGGTTTGGTTTCGGCGTTTTTCAGATAGTGGCCTTACTTTATAACTATTGGATTTATTTGACGCGAGGATACTGATGGCGGAAGATCGGCAGATTACCATCGTTGACAATCATGATGACTGGATGGGTATTTACGTTGACGGTGAGTTGGTTCACGAAGAACATAGAATCCGGCTGAAAGACGGTTTAGAGGCTTTGGGTATCGACTTTGAGGAGATTTTTCCGGATGGTCGTTGGTTGTATGAGGTTGGACGGTTGCCGAAAAAGCTTGAGGATGTCCAGGTAGGCAATGAGGACGACGATTGGAGTCCGGAAGACGAGTGGGGAAACGATGATAGCTGAGCTTATGGTGGCTGCGTTTGCGTTGGTGGGGGTGGTAAATACTGCCAAGGCTGGCTGTCGTCGTTTACGAGAGATGAATAATCAATGTCCATCATGCGGGCTGGAGGTTGACTTAAATTCTTTAACTGACTTGGGTTATTGTGAAGGTTGCGGCCAATGGTATCCTGAGTCTATGTTTGGAGATGAGGATGACTGAAGAAGAGATGGCTACAGCGAGAGTATGGATTGAGCAGGCAGAAAGTACGAATTCTTACTGTGAAAGATCCTTACTGGTTGAAGCTCTTTCATTAATAGAATTGGGGGATATAGAAGCGGCAGCTAAGCGGCTTCGACAGGTCATTCCGTTGGACGACAAATCGGAATTGGTTCAGCCGCCGAGTTTTTTAGATGAGATACCGGGGTGAAAAAATGGATGTTGATGCTTTACCGTTTAGTTCTATTGTCCAGGATGTTTTGAATGTTGGCCGCGTGCCTTCACTGGCTGTGATGGCAGCGGCCATTAATACGGAGTTGCGTAAGTCTCAACGGGTAACTTTGGCTAGTTCTCTTGAGCCTCATCCTGTAGATGATCCTGTACGGGCTCGTTATGATCGTAAGGCGGATCAACCGGCCAAGGTATGGACGACTCATGGAGTCGAGAGTATTGAGGCGGGTGAGGAAGTATTGGTACCTACGTATGAGATACCTGTTACGCTAACAGTCCGTCGTCACGAGTTGCGTCAACGCGGCCAATTTCTGATAAGAGGGGCCATCCAAAAGGGGGTTATGGAATTTAGGCGTCATGAGCAGGATCGGGTTTTTGCTCTGTACAGGGATAGCGTAGACAAGAACGTGATATGTGACCCAGGAAGTAAGTTTAGCCATGCTGCTATTGATGCAGCTTTCAAACTAATAGAAGACAAATCTATCATACCACAATATCTCTTTGTTAATCCCAATGTATACATTGACGTATTCAGTCATCCACAATTTGAGCGTAGTTCTACAGAACTCATATTAGTTAATAAAGGGATAGCTGGGAGTCTTTATTCAGCAGAAGTTGTGACGACAACATGCGTTCCCAAAACTGATATGGTACTCACTGGGCTCCCGAGTGAAGTAGGACGCATGCCGATAGAGGGGACTGTTGAGGACGAACCACCGGTTGCTAAAGAGGGAAAAATTGACTTAAACTTTTTGGCCAAATCTGGTTGCGTCTTGTTGAATGAAGATGCAGTGGCTATAATAACTAAAAGATTGGAAGAAGAACCACTAGTTACATAAAAGGAGAGGCCAATGGATCGCAGGACGTTTTGCAAAAGTGTAGCCGCTTCAGCGGCATTGGGTTTGGGGGCATCTGCTCCGGCTGGTGAGGAAGAAAAGACGATCGTTTACATGTTGCATGTGGGTTCACAGGAGAAGCCAGCAACAAGTGAGGAGATTGCCAAGGCTCACGATTTTATCGTGAAGCATCCGGACATGCATCGGGATGATCAGGCAAAACAGCTTGCCCAGGAACTTGACATGGAAGTTTACTGGCAAAAGTTCAATATGTCGTCCAAGGGTTTTCTTATGGTAAATGTGGGCGATGCGGAGAGGCCAGCTTGTCAGTTGGATATTGATGACGTAAAGAATGCTTTGGCTGAACTGGCTGAGTCGAAACCTCCTCGGATCATGGTAACGCATCATGCGGTTAGGGCGGCATGGTTACCGGCGGACTCAAAGGCCATGAGTAATCCGTGGATTGTAACTGACGCGGCGGAATAAAAAGAATTTCACATGTGTGTCAAGCCTAGCCCGCTTTAGCGGGCTTAGAGGCGAGTTGTTCGAGCAGGTTATTAGGGCTGAAGTCTATATCGGGGAAGAGTTGGACCGCCATGGCGGTCGTGATTTTTGGTCTTCTTAGGAACCCCCAGACTCTTCGTTTGGAGGGTTCTGTTTGTTGGGTTCTCATTTCTTTTTTATTGCGTTGATCGACGGTATTTGTGATACGCCTTTGGTAGGTGGGGGCATGGGGAAAGAATCCGAAGTTTGCCGGGTTACAGCCTCCCCATTTTGATTGGCAGAATCCTACCACAGTGCTGTTCTCGCATATCGTGATGTTACCTATCGTTTTTGGGTAGTATTCGATTGCGGCACATAGTCCTAGGGCTGTCAGGTAGCAGTCTAGGGTTATGAGTTGGTCGAGTCTTATTTCGGCTGCGTAGATAGGCCCTCCGTTTGGATGCCAGGTGGCTTCGAGTATTTTGAACCAGTGGCAGTTGGCATCAGGGAGTATATCGACCGCGTTGCTTGCCCAGGAATGCGGGTGGGTTGTCAACCCACCTTCTGATACATAGTCTGATCCTCCGGTGGTTGGTGTTGGGGGGTCGGCCCAGGCGACGAAGCGGAGCAGGCAGTCTCGCAGTCCTTGAACGATGGGGCTGACCAGAATGCCGCTTGGATGCGGTTTTGGGAGGGAGTCGAGGCCGTAATGTCTTGGTAGGTCTCTTTCCAGGTTTGTGCGTCGTTTGATGGCTTCTAGGAAGGCTGAGACTAGTATTTCGACGCAGGTATGGTCCCGAGTTGTTTCGTCGGGGTAGTGGCTTTCTGCGGATTCTCGCAGGTCTCGTTCTAGTTGTTGGACTTCTTCATCGGTATGGACTCGTCGGTCGATATACTCCAACTCCATATCGATCATGGCTGCACGGAGCCGTTCTCCGCGAGTTGGAGGGCGGCTCGGTTGTGGATTGGTTAGTTGTCCGATGGGCATGGTAACTCAGTTTTGCATTCTAACATTGTGAATGTTAAGGATAGAGTATTAGGGCGAGTTGTAGGTGTGGATCACGAATGCGTCTCGACTCTATTGTTCTCTCTGTAACATGAAATTTACCCAGGCCGAACGTGTTCACTTCACGGCCTTTTAGGCCGTCTGTACCTGCTAAAACAACCAAAGCTTCATCTGGTTGATCTGCTAGAAGCTCTCGGACTTCTTTAACGGTCATGGGCACGATTATTCTCCTGTGTCAACGGCTGGTACTCGTAGCTTGTAGGATTTTCTGTATTTCCTGGAAGGCTTTTTCTAGGCCCATGGTATGGGCTGCATGGCGTATTGTTTCTGCTGCTGCGTGGCAGCAGAGTTCGGCGTCAGCTTCTTTGAGTTCTTGTTCGGAGCATTCGGGATTATGGTGGCCGACTGCGAAGGACGCGGGTACGTAGGATGCTCCGATGTCGTCATATTCCATGCCGACTCGGATGACGAACATGGCAATGGCGTCAACTTCTTGGACCTCTTCTGGGAAGAGTTCGTCTAGGAATTCCCATGTCGAGTCGAATTCGTTTTCGTCTTCGGTATGGTTTTGGATCGGCCAGTCCATGGCGGTTCCTTTATTAGACGGACCTTACGAAGATGATAACGATCAGGAGCAAGATGCCGGTTACAATTGTTCCGATCACCTTCTGCCAGAAGGTGAGTTTTCCTTCGTAGTAGCTTCCTGGTATCGCATTCCGTCCGCCGGGCATTACTCTTCTACCTTATAGAAAGTTGTTGGGCCGCAAGCGATCAGCTTATGGTCGCATAGGAGGCTTCCGCATTTCTTTTTGGGGCACCATAAAACGGTGTGTGGGACTTTCGAACATACAACAGCATGTTCGTAGTCTTCTTCTGCCGAATGTAGTTTGGCATTACAGGTCACGCATCTAATGTCCTCTTTCTGATAAACGTGGTAGTCTTCTTCGGCTCGCAGGACATCTTTGACAGATTGGAACTTGTTGAATTGGAGGAATATTGGATTTTTGATTAAGCCCGGCACTTGGACGAGTTCTGTAATACAGGGGAACCACCAGCATCTTTCGTCTTCGACCAAGAAGGATTCTGGTATATGGATCACGGGGATGGTGGCTTTGCCGATTTTAATCGGCGTAGTTTGTTTTGCACAGCACCCCATTTCACCGGCAGTTAGAATTTTTCGCTTGCTGTCTAGGGAAACGACAGAGGAGGCGACCAAACCACTGCAAAATTCTCGTCGAGTAGGCATTTTGTTTCCTTTCTAGAGAGCGAATATGATTCGCTGAATGACGTACAAGCATGCCAGGGTACCGATAAGCCAGCTTGCTGGCAGAGTGGGAACTAGGGCGAGTATGGCCCAGCAGAGGAAGGCTATAAAGGCCCAAGGGGCCAGATTCATAATTACATCTGTGATGATGCTAACGATTATGTCTAGCGTATCAAAAATTTGCATGGTTGTTCTCGTGATGAAGTATACCACAGATTTTGGGTGTTGTCCAATTGAAATTTTGGTTGGGTCCAGCTATAGTCTAACGGCCTCTATCGGTAAAGTGGATGGCTATAATGTTCTCGTGAACATGGACAGGCTGATAGCCTAAGATAGAAGTAAGGAGACTGAACATGACAAATGAAGCAGAGGATAAGGTGGCCCACCCAGATGTTGGTAGTTTTTTGGAGACTCTAGCTTCGCTTCCGCCGGAGGATCTAGCTGAGTTTGCGAGTAAAATGGCGGATTGTGCTGGTTTGCTTTCCAAAGTGAAGTCTAAGGGGATGGTCTTCCCACCGGAGTCGGAACCAGAGTTTAATTTTGGAGAGCCTGAGCAGGCTCATGATGAGCCTGAGGTTAATGAGGCGGATGGGGGGCCGGATCATCTTTTGCGTCCTAAGGTAGCTGATCCGGTAGTCGCATCTTTGCTTCATGATTTGTCAACCCTTGAGGATTTTCCTGCCGAGAAGATCAGGGAACGCATTCAGGCAATGACGGATGAGCAGCGAATACAGCTTAGGGAGGCGGGTACTAAGAAGCAACTCAATCGAATTCCGATGGCGGCTTACTTGCGTCACATGTGGAAGGTTAAGCATGAATCAATTGTGGAGTTGATGTTGAAGTTTCACAAGCAGTACGCACGTGGGATCAAGGAAGAGGAACTGACTCCTGTGGAGTCATTTGGGGTATACAATAATTTAGGCAGCAAGCATCTTAATAATGCTGCACTTGCTGGGCGGAGATTGTCCAATATTTCCAAGACTGTTTTGGGATCGAAGCCGGATAGGAAGAAGGAAGGAAAGAAGCGTGGCGAAGGATTTATTTCGGCTGCTTTTCCTGGTTTTCTGTACATGATGACTTTTGAGAATCATCCAGCAGAGACTAAGCATTTTTTCCAAGAGCTTGGCGAGCGGTTGGCTGAGCCTTGGGAACAGATTACCTGGTCCAAGAATTCCGCCATCAACGCTTTGCTCGCCTGGTTGCGGCTTAACCCCAATTATAAAGGGTCTAAAGAGTCTTATCTCTCGTTCAAGAATCGCGTTAGGATCATAGAGTATTTCATCAGAGCCTGGAATGCTTTTATACGTGAAGAGTCTATTTCCCGTGGGTATTTCTTGGATCTGGACCAGACCTGGGATTCTGAGAAGCTGGATGAATTCACGCGAATAGAATGAAGGTTTGTCTGGAAAGCGAAAAAGTAGAAAATCAAATCTAGCGTGCTCGCGGCTGACGCCGCGAGTACGCTGTTGTTTTATGAGAAGGTCACCAATACTTCGAGAAGATCCCAGACTCCGATGGTGCCACCGGTCCGGCGAATTTCAATCAGAGTTACTTCACCTGGGCCGATATCCCATTCTCCCAGGCCATTTCCAATGGTGATAGTTTCGCTATCGTATTGGTAATAGCTATCGGCGGTCAGGTTAATGGCTGCCATAGCGAAGCTTTCCCAACCGGGCAGACTTTGGTTATCACGGACTGACAGTCCGTAGAGGGTCACGACAGCGGTAGCAGCTTCGCCTTCTGACCTTGAAACGAGCGTCACGATGATGTTGGAAGCTGTTGCTGGGACATAGACTTGGATTCCGCAGGATCGGTTGGCGTTCAAAAAACGTCGATAGCTTAGGCCGTCAGCGATTGTAACTAGGGCGTTGCTTGAAGCATTCCATCCTGTTTGTCGGTCGAGCATGTCATGGGCGTTAAACGTATGCGTTTCGTAGGAGCCGGTATGGGTATGCAGGGCATCTGCACTGGCTCCGGTGGTAAGTCCAGTATGCTCGGCTGAAGTCAGGTGGTAATATTCACCTGCTTGACCACCTTGGAGGCTGGTAAGGTTTGCGTGATCGGTAACGGCAGCGGCTGTGAATGTGGTAGTAAAGGCACTGGCAACTGCTGCGGCTGAAGCCGCATTTTTCAGGCAGATAATTCTTCCTACCAGGATGCAGTGGGTGTAGATTGACAGTGGTATTGTAGGGATTTCTGCGGCTTCTGCATCGGTCGTATTATCGAATTCATCGGGGTGAAGAATAATATGGGTTTCTTGCTCATCGTCATCGTTAATTAGTCTATAAACCCATTGTACATTGTATTTGCCGTTTGTGAGAGTTTGTACACCAGCGGCTGCGTCATCGTATCTGGTATTATCGAATTCGGTTAAGCCTTCATGGTCTTGGGTCCATGCTCCTAAAGCGGTATGGTACCAGATATAGAGACCACCTTCACTTGAGTCGTAGGCTTCGGGATAGTAGCGAATTGTCCCGTACCATACTCGACCGGTCGAGATTGTGAAAGTTCTATCGCTTGGGGCTGCTATCGAAAGTCCTGACTCTCGGACAAAGCCTCTGGTTTTGACAAGATTTTCGAATATTTTACTTGGATAGCCATCTGCCAGATTAGCGAAAGATCGATAGTGAATATCCTCACCGTCATTGATAACGGTATAGATAGGTATTACGTCGCTTCCGTTGATGTCTTCTATATCTTCAGTTGTTGCATATTCTGGGTCGCCGTTGTTATAGTGAGCGACGATATACAGCGTCACATTTTCTGTTGGGTAATAGTCGAAGGTTGTTTCTTCTATGTGGAAGTGATGGATATCACCCGTGTAGTCATCGGTGGCGTAAAGTTGTAGTTCTCCTTCACCCACGGTCATAGATTCCCCGTATTCGGGGTCGGATATATCGATGCCTGGGTCATTGATAAGGCCGGGGGCCCATGGAGTACGGAAGGGGATCGAGGCTGGACTAGGCTGGAAGGCCCATTTATTGGCTAGGTCGAACACAGTGGGGTCGCCGACCCCGAGTTTCATAATGATGCCATCGCCACCTGTAACGAGCAGGGTTTCTGTGGTTTCGTGGCAGGCTTCTGTAGCGTCAGCGAGGCGAACGGTGACTTCTTTATTGAAGTAGGGTTTACGAATTTCCCAGTTATAGACGCCACCTGGCAGGCCTTGATTGTTGATATAGGTCGTCATGACGGAGGCAAGTGGAACTGTGATGACGATGTCATCAAGTCGAGTATCCGCTATTACTACATTATCCGTAGGTTGGATGGTGTAGTTGGCAGTAACTAGCGTACAAGCCTGAGCGTTAACTCCTTGGTTATAGATACCATTTGCTTGTATAAGCGAACCGGCAGAGTAAAATGGTTGTATTTGATCACGTTCGACGCTACTAAGAGATCGTCTTGAATTCCCTGACGTTATTTGTCTTGAGTTGAGTCCAGTTTGCGATTTTGTAAGCCTAAGGCTGCCATTACGACAAAAACGCTCAAGTTCTATGGATTGCAGGATTTCATGTCGGCCGTAATACTGCATCAGGTCTACGGGATAGCCTGGGCGTATTCTGGGCACTCTCGGTAGATCACCGATGACGATAGTCCTGTCTGTAAGGTTGGTTACTGTCCAGCGGACTTTGTTGGCCATAGCTCTCCCCTGGAGACAAACTTTATCTCATAAGTGTTTTTCGACGAAGTAGGTCGAATAACCTTTGGGATAATGAAGGAAAAACTTGCCTCGTGGCTGGACATGGGATATACTGTTAACGGATCTTGAAGCAGACCGCACTAGCGGTCCCGAACTAGCCCCCTTTAGGGGTTAGTTTTGTTTCTGCTAATTCCCTTCTAAGTTGTTGGCTTTCTTGGATTAGCAGTTGGTTTGTGGTCGTTTGGTCACGGGCTATTTTCCGCAGGTCTTCATGATCTCTTTTTAGATCTCTTATCGCGTAATAAAGCTCATCCAAATCGCCTTGACTTCGTGGAAATAGTTCGACTAGGGAGATGACGAAATCCTGTAGTCTTAGGGCTCGTTCTGGCGTAGGTTGTTTTTCTTTCAGCATCGCCTCATACATTTCCATGGATTGTTCTGGGGTCAGTGGTTTATCTTGTGTCACGGTTCTATATCCAGATTAAAGGCTTAGTTAGTCTTTTTTCTGAAATGGTCCAATTGGGGTTATCGTCGCTCATGATGAGTATAGAATCGTAGGGCTCATAGGGTTGGATAGCATCGGCGTTGTTTGCTCGAACTTCGATTACTTCTCGCCAGTAGGCTTCGTCGTAGTCACGGGGATTCGTCATTCGGCGTTGTACGAGCACATCGATGCCTGGTGACGGGAAGACGACATAGCAGACTTCGGCCCCGAGTTGGTGGCCCAACTCAGCGATTCGTTCACGGGTTGATTGGAGGTTGCAGCATTTATCGAAGACTAGATCATGGCCTGCAAGCAGGCACGCCATAACGATTTGGGTCTCGATGGTTTTGTAGACAGGGATGAACTTATCTTGGTATTTGCGGTAGTTTCGGCCATGCAGCATGGTGACGATGGAGTCGATGTCTACGGTCAGGAAACCACGCCGTGCTTGTTCGGATGCAAATCTACTTTTACCGGAGCCGGGCAGTCCAACGCAAATATCGAGTTGTGGAGGTTCTTTCATTAGGTATTTGCCTCTAAGATTTTACCAAGCCTTTTTGCCGTTTCGTTGTTCATTCTGATCACGGCTTCCTTTTTTCCTTTTCGGTTGGTTATGATCTCAACATCTATGTTGCTGACTCCGACGCCCATTAATGGCGTTTTGGGTTCTTCGAACTCTATCCTGAAAGATCGGGCTACTTTTGTTTTGCGTGGCATTATACTTTCCAGACATATTTGGCTGCCAATCTGATTTCGGCTTTGGTCATATGGGCACCTTTTTGATATTATACTATCAGCAACTGTGGTAGACCGGCAGACTGAACCATTTGGCGAATTCTCTCTTAGTGATGATTCGACGTTCTAAGGCCGCCAGTAATGTTCCCCTCAGACTGCATTGGTCCACATGATCTCGTAAACTACCAATGATGATTTTCTTGGCGTTAGGCTTGGTTATTAGTTGTCGTTCTTGTAGCCATAACGCCCACATTGCTCGTTCTTGAGGTTCAATCACGCGACTTTCTAAAGGTGGAAGTACATAAGACAAAAACTCCTTGTCCGTCATCAAGTGACGCTCAACTGCTGTAGCAGCCGAGCGGATGCCGTTTCCGCTCTGATATTTTCTATGATGATCTTCCCTAATATCTGCACTTGCAAACTCTGACAGACAAAATGGGGCTTTAGGTCTCAATATTTCCTTACCAATGGTCATTCGATTTTTTCTTAACTCGGTCATGATATACTCCTTTTAGTAGGTGTCCTTAGGTATTATACAACTTTTTCTTTTAACTTACCTACAAAACCGAGCAAACGGCTTGGGGCTGCTTGCATGAACATTCAAGCTATAATTGGCATGGTTGATAATTTAGGAGAATGTCATGAAGATAGAAGAATTTTTAGCTGAGGCGTGTAATTTCGGCACACTTTTGGCTCTTGATAAACTAGACCAGAAAACGCTTAATCGCCTGTTGGAAACTCGGAAATGCGGGATGTTGCCGATATCTGATGTTGGAGTAGGTCGATTCGGGTTTATTCTATTTGGTCATGATTCGGTTACCCAGGAGGAGGTTAATTTTCCTCTGTTGCATCAGGTATTCCCCGTTCCTGATGTTGTTAAGTGCGATGCTCAGAATTTCAAAGAAGCATATGAGCAGGCTCAGCAGAAAAACTATCTTATTATGCCAGCTTTAGATCCGAAGGGGCTTATGTATGGCTTTGTTGTTATCAAGGGCGATGGGCCGGTCTGGTTCAAATGCCACGTGAGTGACCTGCGGTCTTCTCAGCTTTTTGAGGAATTGGATTTAGGGCAAAAAGATCAGGTCGGATCTGCTTCGGACTGAATAGATTTTTGGTATAGTTCTTCGAGAAATTGTCTGGAAAAATCCTCAGCCCTCTGTTCAGAGGGCTGGCCTCTATATTTTTGGTGATCTGCTGGATTTATACTTTCAATTTTAGATACATCATGTCCTAGCATTTCGTCCCAAAGATGTTTTACTTCGTGTAGCAGGCCCGGCACATAGTCTGCTGTTGCCTGGGTGGGGTTGAAGACAATGATGCGTTGCCCGGATGGATTAGTTCCTATTACCCAACCATTTAGATGCTCCCCATTCACGTTTGTCGCTACCCAAATTTCCGTTCCGAGTAATTCGGGTGGTATATGAGCTTTGATTAAATCCGATAAGGCGGAGGCAAGAGTGGCTACTTTATGAGGTTTAAGAACCTTTCCTAATGCTTGATTGGCCCTTAGGAACTCATCATTGATGATTACGTTAAATTCCGTGGAAAAGATATTTCGAGAAGAGCTAAACTCTTCTATTGTTTTGGGGGTAGGATTAGGATCGGCGATGTTAGCCAGTTTTGTGAGCCACGGCATTTGAGGTCTCCAAGGGCGATTCTATTTATCTTAGTCAATTTAGGAACGGTCTTCCTGGGTATTTTCTGGCATTAGGTTTTCGCTGCTGTCTATCCAGTCTCTTGTGACATTGCCGTTTGGGTGGAAGACGAGTTCGTAGATGATGTCAGGATTGTCGTCTTGTTGCTGGATCAGATCGGACAGATTGGCCGATTCGAGACAGACATCTACGCCTTCGAACTTGAAGACGGTGACGTGATAGTAGTAACCGACAATGTCGGTCACATGCCAGAAGCGTGGATCACACTTCATTTGTTCTATGATTGGTTCTAGTGGGACTCGGTTTTTGCCGCAGTACTCGATTTTAGCTTCATTGACCATATTCGTTGGTTGGAAGTCCATTACTTCCCGGAAGATGACATTATCACAACCAAAACGCTTATAGAAGCGTATATAGTCAATGACCTGTTCAAAGGTGGATATTCCTTCTGCCAGGAGTACGCAACTCATTCGTGGTCGCATACCGAACTGTTGGGCCACTGGGATTATTTGGGAGAGCATATCATTTGTACATGGCATCCCATCGAACTTCATAATAGCCTGATTTGTCGGGTCTGCAAAATGGGCTCGGCTGATATTGATATGCTGAAATCCCTTATCTATTAGATGCAACAGGAGATTTTTGCCCATTAGTGGATGCCTATCTAGTAGATTACTCCCATTGGTCGTTATAACACGTTTCCTGATGCCCATACGAGCAACCATTGAGATGATATCGAATAGTACTGGACAGAGGGTTGGTTCTCCGCCAGTAATGGAAACAGACGGATGCAGCCAGTCTAATCCTCGCAATACTCTTTGTAGGCGGTCTAGATAAGCCTGTTTTGATTTCATCTTTTCTTTTTTGTAGGCTTTTGATCTTGTTTCGTAGCGGAGTTGGGCAACGCAGAATCCGCAATCTGCATTGCAACGATCTTCGGCGAAGATTGAGAGGTTGAAGTTGTTGTAGACGAGGTAGTCTTGTCCGTTGCAGAAGATCGCTGGCTCCAGCTTGTTTGGATCGATTTCAAACATAGGGTTATTCCATGATGAGTTTTTGCAGTTGGTTTCACTCATCTTCTTC
>Ga0180438_10007757_pt1 | contig 13864 bp, 28 predicted proteins | sample SS_ome_12_FD_132455 | JGI IMG/M metagenome (GOLD analysis project Ga0180438, IMG submission 132455) | Hypersaline lake sediment archaeal communities from the Salton Sea, California, USA - SS_3_D_2 metaG | ecosystem: Environmental > Aquatic > Non-marine Saline and Alkaline > Hypersaline >... | reverse complement strand
GTTCAAGGCGCTTGTCCATCGACTGTTTATTAATGAAATCGAAAGACAATTTTACTATTCCCATTGCCAATAATCCCCCGCCTACAATCTGTGTCATTTCCGTCATGTTAAAAGTTTTAGTGCCAATAGGCCCGCGCCAATTACACCGCCACATATTAGGACGGGTTTCAATTCTTTGTTTAAATCATATATGACCCGCCCTTCCGGAGAATGAACGTCCATTTCCGGGCGGTATATTTTTGTTTCACTTCCTGGAGGGGAAGTCAAAATCATTTCGTCACCCTGTCCCATGCGGTAAATCATTTTTTAATTATCCCTCCCAGGACAACAAGCGCCAGGGGAACGCCGATAATCCATCCCATATATTTTTTTACAAATACGGGTGTCATGATATCATTCAGACCTTGAATCCGGATTTCCCCAGGTTCCCGGCCTAACAATTTTCTGAGAAGGGTTTGCCCTTTTTCAATTTGCTTGTTGGATAGCTTTATATTGACAAATTCATCGGAGCGTTTTATTGAAGGGTATTCCCCCGTGAAAGCAGTAAGCAGCCCGGCAACCGCCTGGGCTTTCACTTCCCGCATGGTGAACAGATCGTCAAGGCCGTTTAATTTCATCTTTTCGATCCTTTCGCGGTTTCACGGATTTCTAAAAACAGTATGACAATTACAGCGGCGAAGGTTCCGTACAAAATAAAATCCTTGGAACGTTCGGTAATTCCCATCCGTGAACCGCAGTTCCCGCAAACCCGTAAATCATTCATTTTTAAACTTTCCTCTCGTTTAATATCCTGTACATTACTCCGGATATTTTTTTCTACGCCGCGCCAGCGGCGTTAACTTCCGCCTTAATTGAATCGTTTATAAAAGCCGGAACCTTAGTCAAGTTTTCAAGGGTATATTCAAAACCGAATACCTTTTTAAAATTTTCGTCCGATGTGCTGGCGTATACAAAAAGGACCGGAATTGCTTGCCCTGCTTTCATCTGGAATTGATTTGTCGCGGGCATGAATCCGGAAACAATTTCCCGAATAAATATCGCGCGATCTTCCGCCCAATTGCAAAGGGCCGCCGTATTCAGCGGGTTCATGGGTTCTGAAGTCCCTAACATTAACCAAACTTTCTTCATAATAAAATCCCCTACCTACTCACTGGAAAACGGACGTATATTTCCGGCTTTCGATAGGGAATCCTTATACCTCAAATAGTTACGTCCGTTATACCAAATTGTTAATACACCCGAAACAACCATTATAGCCCGCGCCGGTTTCGGTAAGCGGCTGCGGTACATTCCGCCCCATACAAGGAACGGCCCTAAAAAAAATACATCCCATAACCTTACCACCTGGGGTTTTCCGATTTCCGGAATATTATCCATTGGCCGGTTCCTCTTCCGTTTGGTGCGGTGCCGCCGGTTGTGGTTCCTCGGGGGAAGCGCCCTCGGCAGCCGCGGCACCGTCTTCAGATTGTTGCGGGCTATCCATCAGATCCATTTTATGAAAAAGGGCTTGCATTTTATCAGGCCCAATATCCGGCATAGCTGATCCGACTTCAAATATTTCCTGTAGCGCGTCCTGGTCTTCTGCTGCTTCCTGGAACCGTGGATCGTTTTCAATCATTTGCCGCATCAGGTCGGATTGCTTCCCTTTGGAATTCAAATACATTTCGCCGAATTGCTGAATTACTCCAAGTACTGATTCTACTAGTGCGCTGTTGTCCTTTTTCGGTTCGTCCTTCTGTCCCATTGCCTTTATACTCTCCACTTGTTGATTGATTAATGACCGCTGCATTTTGCCCATTGAATCGGTGAAAACATCCATCACGCCCCGCATCATATTAGGGAGCTTAGATTCTTCCGATTTAGCGCCTTGGAGCTTTGAAACTATCTCGGCAACCTTGGCAATCATTTCAAGGCTGTTATCCTGTTTTGGGGGCGCTGCTGCAACAGTGGCGGCCTGTTCTTCCCTCATCCGCTTGCGGTTCAATTTTTCGGTATAGAGGGAATCAATATTTACCCGTTTGGTGAAGGTTTGCCCCTCATATTTACAAACCAGTTGGAAGTTACCGCCGCCGAACTCCTCTCCGATCTCTTCTTCAGTTGGATATCTGTCCTGGTACCGGGTGAGATAGGTTTTTTCCTCACGTCCCCCGGTTAGCCCTCGGGTGCAGCGGTAACAGCGAATATCAAAGCTTTCTCCGTCTAGCTTGTCTTCAAAATATTCCTTTAAGCCCAATGGGCCCTTTTCCTCTTTTTCCACCTCCTGGGCGGCGTCTGGTTTTACGTCCGTCATTTTTTGTTTTCCTTATATTTTTTGATGAATTTTTTAATACCGAACGCGGCTATAAATGCTGTTGCCGCGTAACCGGCAAAACGTGTGTATTCTGAAAGTTCCCTGTCCATATTCAAATGAATGTGGGAATGGTATAGTTTTGAATACCCTTCCCATGATGGTTTTATGAATTGGTCATATACTTGTTTCAGCTGCGCGGAATTTAAAGCTATTCCGTTTTTGGTCAATACAATATCCCGCGCCAGGTTGTACAGGTGAGCGCTGTTTTCAACTCCCCCCACTTCCCGGTTTTTTTCCTCATCACGGTAAGCGCTTGTTATCTCATATCCATAGGCGGGTAAATTTTTTTCGGCAAAGTCCCGTAAATAGTTGTCCATCAGGAAACCATTTATTGCCAGCGTTACCGGATTTTTGGGAATCATTTTTATCATACAAACCCCGCCGAAAAATCAAGAACCTGGAAATTAAATATTGTCTGCTGTGCCGGAGAGCCGCCCCGGTCCTGTTGGGTTTGAATGGTACTATTAAACCCATGCTTGATAAATAAATCCTGTCCGTTTTCCCCGCCGCTGGTGTTATTGGTTCCCATACATACCCCGGCGCTATTTTGATAAATTGAACTATTGGCCAGGGTGACGGCTGATATTGCCGTGGTTCCTGTGCTTGCCCCACTGGCTATTGTCTCTCCGCTTTCATGTTGCACGGAACAATCGCCATTTGTTTCAACAGCATAAAAAACATGGTTCCATGTTCCGTTTGTGGTTCGCCGCTGGAAATTAACATTTGATATGCTGGTTAGGTTTTGCCGGGGAATATCACCACCGGAAATATTATAAGATATTCTTGCCGAACCTACGATCCATGTTTCCGCTACCGTGACAGTTGGGGAAAGGGTTTGATTATAACTTGTGCCGCTGCTGCTGGTAGTATATTTGGTAACATCCCATGCGGAACAGGTTATTACCTGAAATTCGTGTTCCTGAACTCCGCCCAAATCATCTACCTGAACCTGGACATTATTTCCGGCGGTTAGGTTGTAGGTCGCAAAACATTTTCCATTTGTGTTAGTTCCGTCAAATGTCATAGACCCAATAACAAAACTATTTGCCGTTGAAATGCTGGTAATAGCAACGGCATCAGATCCGGTTACTTGAGTATGAGAAAAATGTTGAACCGATCCCATCCCGGAATTGAATTCATATACCCAATACCGCCCATGAATATCTTTGCCTGAAATTGAGCTATCCCGGGCAAATCTCAATGTCGTATTATTTGATATCTTGCCTTTTACTAAATTGTATTGGCCTTGGGAGTCTGTTGCTTCAACTTCATAATCAAAAATCAAAAAAGAATTGTTTTTTACTATTGCGCTTCCCAGGGTGATGTTAACCCCGGCTGTTGTAATAGAAAAGGTACCAACATGAACAGATTTAAAACGGGGTAACGCTCCGCCTTGTTTTTTATATGGAATTACATAAGTCATACAAAAAGCAGTTTCATTCCAACAAAATAAGCCGGATCGCTTTCTGTATCAGTCCCACGGGTGAGCCGTAATTGTAACGCTTCGTCCGCAGTAGCGCCGGTAATAGTGAGGTTTCCAGATTTCGCCGGTATCCTATATTTAGGGATATTGGCATCCGGAAGGGTGTCAGTCAAGTTAACCGTATTATATGCGATGGTGTCTAAATCAAAATTATTGGTATAACGTTCCCCGCCTAACGTCCATATCACGGTGCCGGGCGTTCCGATCTCATCTTCAATGATATAGTGGGGAATAAACTGAACAATAGATCCGGTCCAGTTTACCGGGGGGACGGTAATAAAAAACCATTCATCAGAAGTCCCGAAAGGAAATTCAATAGCAGTTATTGCGGCGTCCGCGCCAACGGTAAATTCTAGGGGTGCAGCTTCGGAAATTGTATTGGTGGAAAGTGGTTCCCATGCCCCGGCGGGTATCCATTGCGGTTGCTGGTCAGCATCAACATTGCCCCCGGTGCCCGGCCATCCGCGGTTCGGCCCTGAACCTTTATTTCCGAACGGCATTAATTACCCCGCAGATTCAGGTGAGAACCTAACCTCGATTTTGCATCAAAATATTTTTCCGTCCATTCTGTGGCGTTCAGATCATAAATATTGAACTGGATATAGACATTTAAGGTCAGCTGTCCAACTAATCCGGCGGGCTGGTCAAACTGCCCCCGAAAGGTGGCGCGTAATAAATCTTGATTTTGTGTAGTGTTCACAAAAAGTAGCATTTCCAAATTATCTACATAATTGATAAACGGCTGTTCCTGGGGATAGCGCTGCTGGTTTTCTGATTGCGTAGTAACCGAAAGCCGGGGCAGCCCATTAGTCGGATCAATAGCTTCCTGGTATGTGCCCTCCGGAGTGCTGGCAGAAAAGTTAACTCGTTCAATTATGTAAACAGAACGGGGACGCATTTGAATAATAGTTTGATTAATATTCCCGGCGCTATTAAAATCATATCTTCCCGGAGTAACCGCGTTAAAAGTGGCCGTGAAAATATTGGCCGTTAAAATTGGCCGCGCGGTCGTTGGTATAGTAAGGGGTAGGCTCATTATGTTACCATGTCCAAAGTGTGGCGAACTTTAAGCATTACAGATAAATATTGCGTACTGCTTACTAAGGCCGTGGGGGTGTTGAAACAATTGATTTGAAATCCGCTTGCCTGAACAACTCTTATCAGCCAATCATTATCAGCGGTGGCGGGCCTTTTTATCAGCGTATTAACCGGGATTTCTAAGGGCGCATCATTGACTAAAAAATCACCGTTGGATCCGAATTCTAATAAATTACCGGCGTTCGTGCTTTTATCCAACCAGCCCAAACGTATTACATATTGTGCGCTGGCGGGTTGGGGGAGTGCAAGCCCGAATTGATATGTCATTGCCACATAAAGAGATTCAATATAGACGTTGTCGGAAAAATCAAAATAGTTCCTCCCTCCTCCGTCCTCCATGGGGGTATTAGCTGCCATGGTTGCGGCAGCCGCACCGGATGCCGCCGCTGTATAGGTAAACTGATCCCAGGGGGTTGCTATGTAGTGACTTATTCCGGTATCGGGTAACATTATCTCAATCGGCCTTTCGGGAAAACATTTCTTCCCACCAACAATAAATCAAGCGTCAAGGGGTTTGCTGCTCCAAGATAACCACTAATATTGATGGTAAATGAATCATTTGGAATAAATATCCATCTTATATTTTTGGCGTTCAATGTCTGCTGATTTGCAAATGCGGTACCCGTATTGAAATTGAAAAATTTTCCCGGAGTCGTAAACACTTCAAAAGGGACGTTTTGATTTTGGTGGCGGGCGTTTTTGGTATCATATAACAATTCAAAATTTAAATTGTTCCATGTACCCGGCAGCGCAGCCCCAATGACCGGCCATTGCACAATTATTTTTTGCAAGTAATAATAATGCCTTGGCCGTGTCGGGAAGGTAAGGGAAATAACCGGGGTTGTTACATCAGTATCAACTTGCCGGTAAATCCAATACGGGTAACTATTCGGATTTGGAAGCACTGTTATGAATCCATTGATCCGGGTGCAAATGTTTTGCGGAACTTCGTACCCATGAAACAAATGTTCACTACGTTATCGGTTGCCAGGGTGGACGCGAAGTCCATTTCAATATCGGCACCGGCCAGGAACGGGTAGTTAAATTCCGTAGGATAAAATATCTGGTGTGAAGGATCGCCAGCTACACCCGAGGAACGAACGCGCCCCGGAGTAAAGAACAGGGAAAGCGGAATCCGAAGGTTAAAAAGATTCAAATCCCGGCCAGCATCACGAAGCAGCATAGAACAGCCGTTTGCACCGCCATCCGCGCCCGCAGCGTCCAGAGTTGTGAAAGTCCCGGTAATGAACTTGCATTGAAAATGGGCGTCACTGGATACCGTTATATTAAGCGGTATAGTTCCGTTAGCGGGAACCGTTACGCTTCCAAAATACCATGCGTCATAGCTTTTAACATGGTCTGCAAACATTTCCTTGATATCAATATTTTCCATTTTAAAAATCCTCATCCGCCCCCGGACAAGCCGGGGACGGTGATTAAGTGAGGTTGGATTATCCGCCCATTGAAACGAGGGCGCCAACAAGGGAGATCATCAGTTCATCATCAGCGAGGGAAGCATTTACCGCTACCGTGTGAGTCATGGTGATCCGCCAGCTGGTTTCGGCAGCCAGAACGATAGGAACGGGAAGTTCCCACATGCCTTTGTACTGTGCGCGGCTTGTAACCTGATCGCCAGCGGCGGCGCCGGTCACAACCTGGGGCATAGGGTTGCCAAACAAGACCTGAATAGGAAGCTGTAACTGATTTGCAAGCGCTTCAATCTCAAACTGAAGATATGTATCGCGCATCATGTCGATGACGTTCTGATATTCCGCCTGAGTTTTGGCACCGTCAGCAACGTAAAAAGCTTCAATAGCATGGATTTCAAAGTTGTGGCCCTGGGGCATCAGTGCGGCGTTCGGCATATTTGTGTCAGCGAGTGTTTTCCCGCCCTGTCCCTTGGGAACAGCAAAATAGGTGTGTTCAAGTGTGGCAGCGGCCATAATGGCCCGGTCATAATATGTCCACCAGCGGATTTGGCCGGAAGCTGGATCATAGGTACCCTGCCGGAGTTTTTCGAGTGCAGTTAACATTATTTCATTCTCCTTTTTTTTGGTTTAATTTTTGGTCAAAAGTTTTTCAGGTAATTTCTGGTTCCCCGTGGGTACCCTCCCATGATGTTTGCCGGGCGTCCGGCAATTTTCATGGGCTTTCCGGCTATCTCCATCGGCTTGCCGGTTCTCGCGCCATACTGGAGTTCTAACAATTCATCCTCACTGAAACGCCGCGCACCGCCAAATATTTTGGCATCTGCCGGAAGCAAAGGAAGAATTAAAGAGATTGCCGATCCAACTATGGAACCGACAAATATAGTTTTCATGTTTTTGTCCCTGGAAAAAGTCAGGCCGGTAACTCCGAGGGCCGCCTGAATCAGCGCCCTTAACCAGCTGGCCTGGTCTTTTACCATGGGAATCATATTGACCGCCCAGGTTGTCCCCACGGCAGATCCGCCAACTAGCAAACCATTAGTGAGAATGTTTTGTGTTCTCTGTGAAATCAAGCCCTTTTTTGACCGCCGCTTAGGGGCTTTTGCAGCGGATTTTTTTCTTTTCGCCATTGTAGTGACCCTCTTTGTTGTTGTTTTTTTGACCGTCCGTTTTTTTGAAACTTTCCTCGTTACTTTTTTAGCAACTTTCTTTTTGCTCTTTTTCCGCTTCAGGGCTGCCGGGCTTTTCGCTTTTGCTTTCTGTAATTTCCATGCGCGCTTAAAAAGTGTTTTTGCAGTTCCACCGGCTTTTTTTGCCATGTTGATATATTTTTTCTTCAGTCCGCCAGCTGCCATAATAGCCCTACCTTTTTCTGATTTTTTTGAGAACCGGCCAGGAAAAATAAAGACCGATTCCGATAATTGCAAGGATACCGATCCACTTTACAGTTTTTGCGGTTCCTTCTGTGAACTCTCCTAATGATTTAAACGGCTTTGCTATTGCCGTTGAAATCGTTTGACCCGGCGTAGTGGAAACGGCGTTTTGTGTCAAAAATTCCGAAGCAATTTCCCCGCTTTCAACTTTTGTTTTCAGTCCCATTAACCACAAACGCACATCCTTTTCAGCGTGTCCGCTGGTGTTTGCCAGGTATTGAACAAGATCCGCGTTTTGCGTTCCGGTACCCTGTCCCCATGGCACATAATCGCCGCTTTGCAAGCCCTGTTTATAAGCAAAGTAAATGTCATTTACTTTTTGCCGCGTCCATTCATCTTTCCATAAATGAGGAAAATTATCCATAATGTATTCCAACATTATGTTTGTTGGAAAAGTGCCGGGAAGTCCCCACACCCCCATTTGTGAGCTTTTATTCACTTTTTCTTTTTCCTCATGGCCAGGGCCAATAACAATAGCGCGGTACCACCCGCAACGGCATATACATGGGTTCTTTTAAATCCGAAAAGAAGATCAGAATCTTTTTTTTCATCTCCGAAAAAAAAGCTTCCCAGGCCGGTACCTTTAATAAGGTTTTGGATTGATGTTCGGGTTTCTGGATTTGCCGCCACATCCAAATTGACATCACCCCATGCCGTGGGTATGGTGTAACCTAAGTTTTGAGCGCTGTTCAAATTCATAATTTTCCCCTATCCCCGTTTTATTTTCCGGCTGCCGCCCATTTTCAAAATCAAAGCGCCGCCGATAACTAATAGGATCACCATTCCTAATTTGCTGCCGCCGGTTGCGCCTGGGGCGCTTGCCGCCTGGATAGCTGCATCAGTAGCAATTTTTTCTGCCATGTCCGGGGCAAAGTGGGTCAGAAAAGAAAGACCTTTTTTTTCGGAAACATTTTCCAAAAAATTACCGCCATATCTGGTGGCAATTTTATTTACCGAATCAACGAGGGCCGGAACCTTGTCTGGTTTTTTTCGATTCAGCTGCTTGTATTTTGAAACGTAATAATCAATAAACTTTCCGGGCCAGCGGTTCAACAGGTGCCGCCAGTACCAATTAATCCGGCAGTTAGGAAAATTATTGTGAAACCATACGTTTTCAGTAATGGCGTCTCCATTTTTTGCAAGTATTTTCCAATAGGGCAACCATTTATCTTGGTCCCAATTCTTGAAATACTTTTGAACATTTTTAATCTGTAATGCTCTTTCCTTTTTCGTTCTGCCTTTCCATAATTCATATTTACGAATTACATATTTTTTCGGGTTGGCCTTGAAAGCTTGTCTGTTCTGTACAGCCTTTGCAGCGGTCGCGCCGCTTTCGGAAACATCAGCCGTATTTTTGTAAATGGTTGTGACCTGGGGCGGCGGGTCAATTGCAATATCAAAGGCCGCGCCCGGTACCGGGCCTAATGCCGTACTAAGACCGGCGGAAGGGCTTTCCGTTATTGTTCTGGTTACAAAGCTGGGCAAAGGCCCAATAATAGGATCGAGTAAAGAAAATTGGCCCATGCGTTCATTATTTAAAAACATAATTTATCCCTTACTTATCATCATAATCAAGACAACCAGCAAAACAGCGCCGCCGCCTAAAATCAGATATTCGTTTTTAATTCCGCCCGTTGAACCTTTTGTGTTAATTCCCAGCTGTTCAATAAAACCGACACCCGAAGGGCCTAAAAGGCCGGTTAACAATTCACTACCGCCGCCGGTTGCGTATGCCATACCATAGCGGGAAACACCGTCAACCACCTGTTCATCGGTAGCCAGGCGGATAGTTTCCCCGCCTTTTCTGCCTATCATATCAACAGTGTCCGAAAATATGTCTCCAATGCCATCCTTTACGTCACCAATTCCGCTTTTAAAATCCGTCCACCATCCGCCCATGGTTTTTCCTTTGCGGCGGCGGCCATGTTCCAATAACTGTTTGAAAGTTATTCCAGGGTTTTCGGCAGCTACAAGCGCAAGCGCCCAAATCCCGGCATCTCTGTTTGATAATTGCCTGGGATTAATCATCATAAGCCGCTGAATTTTTGCGGTTCTTGTTTTCGGTTTCCCCGATAATGTGACTAATTTTAAATCATTCATCCAGGTAAAACCTCGGCATAGGTAACGGTTGGTTTCGCTTCAAATAATTGATACTCGGGATATGTAGGATCGGCAGTTTTCCATGTCTTATTAATTTTTGCCTGGGTGAAAACGTGATGTACTTCTTTATCCGCCTTTTCACTTACTGCAACAAGCCGCCAGGGGATGCCGTGGGCTGTGAACCATGCCCCCATAAGGACAGCTTTCTTTTTACAATCCAGCGCCGGGAACCTTAACAAGTGTTTCGGGCGTCCTACAACCTCGGAATAAAAATTATCTTCGCGGTATGGTATCGAGCGTACCCAATTAAAAAATGTTTCAAGGGTTGTGTCGAGCTTTGAACCTAAGTCCCTGTAATAATTTCGAGCGCAACGGTAAATTTCTTTTCCTGTCTGAACACGGGAACGTAAATTTACCACTCCGATTTTCATAAATAATATTTTAATCCAAAAAAACGCGAAATGCAAACGCCAAAATCCGGTAAATTTCATATAAAAAACGGATTTTTTATAAAATTTGTTCGGGGTGCATTGAAAAAATGCAAGTACGCCACACGGGAAAGCAATAATTTACATAAATATTTTTTTTGAAAAAAAATAAAATCGTTACCATTTGGTAACGATTCTATATAATGCTTACCTGAATTAACGGCCCGGCTGCCGTGGATCAGCCGGGCCGCGCCGGGCCGGGGAAACGCTGTCCCCGGCCATAATAAAAATTATTTTATCCCGGACTGATTCATATTGTGTATCAACATCAACCAGAGCCGATTCAATAACTGATTTAATTTCGTACAGTGTTTCAATTTCACTCTTGTTCATCATATGGAAATTTTTTTAAGAGCCATTTTTATCATATGTGCTTTGAATTCGTCTTTCTCTTCTTTGGTAATTTTTAAATCAGATAATATTTTTGCGATAAGGAAAAACAACTCTTTCACATCAGGGTCAGCCCATACCATCCTTATTATTTTCCACACTTTCATTTTTTTCTCTCCTCTCAAAAATAGTTATTAATAAAATATCAGACCCTATTTTATGTAAAAGTTCAATCATAGAGTTTTCCCTTGTGTATTCAACTGGTAAAACTAAAGTTTCAGCATGGGAATCCACTTTTTCTAATGATTCCATTTTAATTATTGATTCGTCAAACAAAAATTTTTCAATTTCAATTTTTTTTATTGTTGCCATTTTTTACGTCCTTTGTTGATGTTAGTTTGATGTTTTCATATCCCGCATGAAATATCTTCTACAACAGCATCATCCGGATGATAGCCATTTTCATAATATTCCCGCCAGCATTCCTCATCTTTGATTTCATGGGGGTACCCATAATCATTATAATGCCGGTTCACTTCTTTTAACCATAATTCATATTCCATAATTCCACCTGGTGAGGTTAGCTTTTGATACATTCGTTACTTTTTTCTTTAATTAAATCGGCTTGAATTTTCCACAATAGTTTCAATCCTTCTTTTAAATTTCCTTCCAATATTTTCAATATTATCAATTGGCTGCCATTTGGCACCAGTTTGCCACATTCCCATTTTGAAACTGTCATTGGATGAACACCGATTATAAAAGCGAAAAGGGTTTGTTTCATTTTTAATTTTATTCGAAGTTTTTTAACTCTGAATTTATCCATGGTTAGCTTTCATACTAGTCGTTACTTTTTAAAAATTTTTGGATATCTTCTAAATCCCAGTCCTTGGGGATTTCAAGAGTACAAGCCCATACACCATGTTTAGTTTTGAAACGGCACGTTTCACAGCCTAACTGTTTTTCGCAATGGTCTTTAATTTTTTTAAAATTTGAAAATTCTGAATTATTAGTAAAATCGTAACAATCCTTTACCGGGTTGTGATTTTCTTTCTGTCTCATATTCCCTCTTTTTTTAGGTTAGTTTTGTTATTAATCGTTACTTTTCATTTTTTTGATTTGATTTTTTAATCTGGTTATATTCCTTTTTTGGTAAATTTCTTTTTCCAATAATTCCCGTATTCTATCACAAGCATTGTTGTGCCAATGTTCAGCTTTTTCCTTTGATTCAATTAAATGTTTAATTGGATATGAAATAATTTCCAGACTATTAGCGATTCTGGTAAGCTGCTTTGTTTGTTCCCACTCCATTATTTTACGTCCGTTGTTAAGGTTAGCTTTGAATATAAAGATTACTTTTTTTCCGATATATTTTTAACATGGATATCTGTGCATTGTACTTTTAGGGTTTCTATAACCCCAATTATTTGGGCCATTAATGATGTGTCAAGGCTTTTCAAAACCTCAGTATTTTTATAAGCAAAACACGACATATAATTGTCCACGGAAATTTTTATAAGCGTAACATCTTCCATTTCACGTCCTTTGTTTAGGTTAGCTTTTGTTTTAAAAGTAACCTTTTTTCAGGTTCACGGCAAATTCAATTAAAAAAAGCAAAAATTATTTGGTATTGAATTGACCACTTTTTTTGATTTGGCAATGTTGCCGTTTCGCCCGGAAATTCCTGCCCGGAAGGGGCATCTGACCAATAGCCCCCCCCTCCCCCCCGCCCGGTCGCGGAAGAGAATCGGAGAGGGTAGCCCCCTGTGCTGGCGATGAACTCACCACAGCGCCGCAGCAGACCCCTCCAGCGCCGCCTGTATCCCTAACGGCCTCGGAGTACTCCTAACAGCTCCCCCCGGCGTATTACAGCCCTTGGGGGCTGCCATGGTCACGTTACCGCGCCGGAAAACGGTTATTGCACCGCGAATTTTGTGATTTTGCCGATTTTACTTGACTTTTCAACATTATGTGGATATTATGTTGATAAGTGTCTGTTTTAATCGGTGGGTAGGGGTGCAAGCCTACCCGCTTTTTTTATGTAAAAACTTTCTTGTTGATTTCCTCCTGGATATCATCATCAGACAACAAACCGTACGTCTTAACGGTCGTATTAATATTTTCATGGCCCATAACGGCGCTTATCGCTTCCATGCTCACACCGGCTTTCTTGAGCCTGTGAGCGTATGAGTGCCGCAGCAAGTGCGGATTTAATTTCCCCCTGGATTTGTCCGGGTGCTTTATCCCGGCCCGGTCAGCTGCCGCCGCCACAATCACATTAATTTGCTTGGGTACTATTCCGCGTCCATGGGCTATCTTAGCCGGGAACAGGAAACCGGCCTTGCGATTCCCCGCCCAATGTAATAGGTCGTTCAGCAGCTTTATTTCACACGGTATGGAGCGCAGTTTTTTACGCTTCCCGATTACCGTGACTTTCCCGGAGTCCCGATCTATCATGTCAATTTTCAAATTGCTGATTTCATCCCGCCGCATCCCGCAGTAGGCAAGCAGCCGAATTATTAACCGGTTTCTGAAAGATGGTTCCATATCAATAATTTTTTCAATTTCCCAATCCTTTAGATTGTACTGGCCTGCCTTCAACTGCTTTTTCATTTCATACCTTTCCGTTAAATGGTTAACCAAAAGGTAACTTTTAAAGCCAGCATAAGCAAATTCAAGCGGTAAATCATAATCAAAAGGGGGATTTAGTAACAATTGGGACAAAGTATTACTTCCGTTTAAGCAGCTGATAGCCTACAAATGCAAAAAAAATGAGCGCTGGCGCGGAAAAAAGAATTCTCCGCACGGTTTCGCCCGTGGTACCCATCATCCGGCCATCCCCGGCACAACCTTTAATATTTTTTTCCATAATAACCTTAATTAAGTATCCACATGAATATCTGCCGCAGACCGGCCAGCATAAGGGCCGTTATCACGAACCAGAAACAAAGCGCCGCCGCATCAACCTTAATTTTTTTTCCCATTTATTTTATACAGTTCCCGCAGCTGCCGGAGTCCTAGATTTTCAAGGCGTTCAAGGCGCTTGTCCATCGACTGTTTATTAATGAAATCGAAAGACAATTTTACTATTCCCATTGCCAATAATCCCCCGCCTACAATCTGTGTCATTTCCGTCATGTTAAAAGTTTTAGTGC
>Ga0180438_10007756_pt1 | contig 13865 bp, 12 predicted proteins | sample SS_ome_12_FD_132455 | JGI IMG/M metagenome (GOLD analysis project Ga0180438, IMG submission 132455) | Hypersaline lake sediment archaeal communities from the Salton Sea, California, USA - SS_3_D_2 metaG | ecosystem: Environmental > Aquatic > Non-marine Saline and Alkaline > Hypersaline >... | reverse complement strand
TCTTGGATACTCAACATTGGCAACTCTTCCTCTGTAGGAGTACAGTCACCGCTCCCCACAAAAGTAGCCACTGCAAGACTTGCTATCTTGATGAGCTCGAATTATCACTCAAGTCTAGGGTACGCCCAAATTCGCCAGGTTTGGGTTAAGCTTTCATTTGATGATAGCATGAACTATTTTGTATACCGCCTCTACGACCAAGTCCAGCTCATCTTGACTCAGTCTGGGATGAACAGGTATGGATAGGATACGTTGACTCAAATCCTCAGATACCGGCAGATGAACATCACCGGCAATCTCCGAAAACGCTGGCTGCTGGTGCAGAGACCGAGGATAGTTCACGGTGGCGCCAATGTTTTCAGCGTTGAGCAAGCGTACGAACTCGTCCCGATCACAACGGAACTGCTCCAGATCGAGCTGGATGCTGTACAGGTTGAAGCTGCTCTCTCCTCTGGGCTGCTCGACCGGCGTTTGAATGCGCGGGATGTCGGCCAAGCGTTCGGTCAGGTAGTGGGCGTTAGCCCGCCGGCGCTGTACCCAGTTGTCCAGCTTTTCCAGCTGCTTCAGGCCCAGGACAGCCATGATATCGGTCAGCCGGTAGTTGAATCCCAACATGGGGTGGTAGTACTTGCTGGCCTGGCCATGGCTGCGCAACAGCTTTATCTTCTGATAGAGTGCCTCGTCGTTCGTGGTAATCATGCCTCCTTCGGCGGTGGTCATGTTCTTGGATGGGTAGAAGGAATAACAAACCACGTCGTCAAAGCTGCCCACATCCCGTCCACCGTACCGGGCTCCGTGCGACTGGGCAGCATCCCAGATGATCTTGAGGCCGTGTTCATTCGCCAGGGTTGTAATAGCATCCATATCGCACGGGTTGCCGAACAGGTGAACCGGGGCAATAGCCCGGGTGCGGGCTGTGATACGCTGCTGTGCATCTTGGACGTCAAAGGTACAGGTGTATGGGTCCACGTCACAGAAAACAGGACGGGCCCCGACCATCGCCACCATGCTGGCCGTGGCGATGAAGGTAAAAGATGGCACCAACACCTCGTCGCCCGGTTCCAGGAGCGCGGCATAGGCAATGTGCAATGCTGCGGTGCCAGAACTGACCGAGACCGCATAGCGGGCCCCCACACAGGTCGCAAACCGGTCCTCAAACTTTCGGCAAACGGGCCCTTCCCGGAGCTTGCCGGAGCGCAGGATGGTGACCATCTCGGCAATCTCGTCTTCATCGAGAGCGACTTGGATGATGGGGATAAAGCCCGTGCTGACTGGTTGGCCGCCGTCAGCGGCGAGTCGCCCGGAAGTAGTTGGCATGTTGCCAGATGTGTTCAATGATTTCCATGACATGAATAGAATCCTCCAGTGAGTTGATGTTGTTGCGATGCCCATTCTCAATGGTTTCGATAAAGTGGGTCAGTTCACTCTCGAATAGATTGACCATAGGGAAATTGTAAAAATTGCTACCTTCGTTGAAGAGGCCACGCTTTTCTTTACAGTGGATAATGGTCGGCATAAAATGTAACAGGCTGGAAAAAATAGACCCGTTATCACCCTGGACTTCCATGTGATCCATATATGAAGGGGTAACAAAATCCCCTTCACACAAGACGCGCACCCCACCCGCCTCAATCTCCAGCACTACCAGGTCTTCGGCGTCGGCCTGCACCTGTTCGCCCTGGATGGTGCGCACCGGACGCAGGGTACTATAGATCAGCACCTCGACCCGCTCGGCCGGGCCGAAGAACCAGACGAGCTGATCCAGCTTGTGCACCAACATTTCCAGCACCACTCCACCGCCAGCGGTGTGCTGGTGCTTCCAGGTCGCATGGTCTCCCCGGCCACCAACCCGGAAAAGGGCAAAGTAGGGCCGGCCAATGATGCCTTCGTCGAGAGCTTCTTTGACCATTTGAAAGGCGGGGTGAAAGCGCTGCAGGTAGCCTACCATGAGCACGCGCTCACTCTGGCGGGCCGCTTCTTGAATCTCGTGCGCTTCGGCCAGGCTGCGACAAAGCGGCTTTTCGCAAAAGATATGCTTGCCGTGGGCCAGAGCCTTCAGGATGGCATCCCGATGGTGGACGGTGGGCACGCAAATGTCCACGGCCGTCACTGTCGGATCGTTGAGGATCTCGTCGGGGTGGTCACGAAAGGCCGTTCCGTGCCGCTCTGCCATGCGCTGTGCAGCATCCGTGACCACATCAGCGATCACCACTTCAGTGGGCATCTTGCGGTAGGCCAAGATGTGGCGTTCAGCGATCTTGCCACAACCCAGGACACCGATCTTCAGCGTTCCCATGTTTTCCTCCAGATACTGTTAATTGCTGATCGCTGGTTGGCATCTTGATGTCTTGGCAGTTGAGTGTCTGCGGTCGGCAATCGTCTTACCAGCGTTTGGCTCGGTTGGGTTCCTTAAGGAATTCAGGTAGAGGTTGGCTTCGAGCTGGACTGCCGACCGCCAGGTGCCAGGGTGGCACATCCCTGGTGACGACAGAGCCAGCAGCTACCATACTCCCTTCGCTGAGGCGCACACCGGGCAGAATGGTGGCATTGCCACCGATGGACACGTTGTCTTCAATGACCGGCCCCCGAGGTTCATATTCCTCCCGACGTCGAAGCGGGTATTTGTCGTTGGTCAGCACGGCCCCCGGCCCGATAAAGACGTAATTCCCAATGGTCGTGTGCGTGGGAATATAGACCCGGCCCTCAATCTTGGCAAAGTCTCCGATGGTTGTATAACCATCAACGATGGTCTCAGAGCCGACAACAACCCTATTGCCAATGCGGGTATGTTCGCGAATGAGAACGTGATGGCCGGTTTTGACATCATTCCCTAGTTCCACGTCGGCATAGACGATCGTAAAGGCCCGGATGACGACGTTGTCGCCAATCTTTGCCTTCTCGCAGCCCGCCCGGTATTGCAGGCCTAGAATCACATGTTCCTGGATGATACAGTTCAGACCCAGCTCGGCAAAGTGGCTCACGAGCGCACCTCGCTTTCCATGATTTCGATGATCCGCCTGGCACTGTAGCCATCTCCAAAGGGATTCAGCCGTTCCCTGGAAGCAGATAGCATTTTCCTGGCTCCTGTGAGGATCGTCTCGGGTTCCACCCCGACCAGTGCGTTTGCCCCAATTTCAAGGTTTCGACCTACTCGGCGTTGTCGCGCAGGGTCGCGCAGGGTCGCGCAGGGAGCTCTTTGGATGCGGCTTTCCTGCTGGACCCCTCCAGAGCCGCCAGGGGTAAGTTGCGCATACGCTATCAGATCTGCTTTGCTCTTTTCCCTGTTGTAAGCAAGTGATTGGCGATATGGTCAATCATGGGCCGGTTGTGCTCCTCGGCATCCGCCAATCGAAGGTGCGCCCTCTCTGACCAATGAATTCACGTCTGGCTATATCCTTACCCAGTTTTCTGCAGGCGGTTGCGCCAGGCCCGCCGCATGGTCCAGAGGCCGTAGCATGAGAAAATTAGGCCCACAGCCATCATCCCTACTAGGCTGCCAAAGGTATGAGCTGCCCAGTGGTAAATTACAAACAGGGCCAGGCTGCTTGATGCGCTAGTTAAGACATCAGCCAAGGTAGGCCAAGTACGAGCAGCAAAGGCCACGATAAAGAAATGCAGCCCAAATCCGGCTAGTGTCGCTATCGCAGCCCCATCCAGGCCGACCAATGGCGTCAGGACATATACCCCAGCTACCATAACTAGAACGCTTGGAACCGCAGCCTGCATAAACACAGCCGTCTTTTCCGCAAACTCGCGCTCTTTGCCACACAACTGAACCAAACCAAGAAAAAAGGCGATCCCCATACCGTAAAAAACCAGATGCGAAGCCGGGGCATACTGGGGATTGATTTTGAGCCAGACCAGGATGGGAGGCAGGAGCAGACCCAATGCAGTCAGCAACGGCGCAGCAATCAGCATATATACCCCGATCAGGCGCTGGACATAGTGTTTCGCCCGAGCAGGATCAGCTTGATTCATTTGAAAAAGGCGCGGGCCAAGAGCAGTAAAAATAATGCGATAGACCTTCATTTGTAGGCCTATGCCCATCCAGAACGTATATATGCCCAGCTCCTTAAGATCCACCAATGTCGCCAGGAGGTAGCGGTCGCCAGTTTGCAGCCAATTGATGATGAATAATGAAACGGTCAGCGGCATGCCATAAACAAGGCTGCGTCGTAGCAATGGACCATCACCGCTTTTTTCAACATCGCGGGAGGCACGCTGCTTGTCCATCTGGCGTAGTCTTTTCCATTGCCAGATCAGTGGGGGGACATAGCTGAGCGCCATTGCCATCAGGGCCGTGGCAACCCGGTCTGTGGCATTGGGGAGAAACACCAGCAGTAAAAGCACTTTGGTCAGGACCAGCAGGACAGCACTGGCACTAAAGTGGCTTTGCTCAAATAAGCCTCGGAGGGCGCATTGAAAAGTTAAGAAAAAGGAGAGGCCACAAAAAATCGCCACAGTCCAGGCCAGGTGAGCCCACCGGAATTTATCGGCCTGTCCCATCGCGAGGACGACAGCTACCAATGTCCCCAAGGCTCCCACCACCAGGATTGTGATAAAGGCAAAACGAATGAACCGCCTCAGGTGGTAAGGATTCTCAGGTAAGAAGCGGATAATCGCAGTCCGAAGCCAGCCGGTGACGAAGTCGGCAACATAAGCTTGGGTAAGCCAGAACAACGTGTAAAGCCCCATAGCCTGTGGGGGTAGATATACACCTAGAACTGTGTTGACGACGAATCCATCGACAAGCTGAGCCATCAACCCTGGTGTTAAGCGGATTATGTCCCCCACGAGCAGGCGGCCAAATGAACGTTGCTGCGCTGTAACATGGTCAGAATCAGACTCTTTTATTCCTCTATTTGTTAGAAGAATTTTGGCGGTGCCTACTTTCTCGGGTCGTTCTGCAATTCGTTTCGGCCTCAGTCTGAGTACCACTCCGTTAACTTTCTCCCTGTGATCTCCTCTACTTCCTTGATTTGGGGCAAGAAATGTCTCAGGAGAATGTCATTTAGTTGCTCTGAAGAATCTGCCTGGCGCATTGACATTTCCTTCCCGGACTTGAAAAGCAAACCCCTTACAACCGATGAGCCCTTCGCCCAATTGAGCAAAGAATGCAACTGCCATTGACGAAGCTTGTCTGCTGTCAGATAAGCCGTAGAGGTTACGAAAGGATGACGTGCAGAGACTGATGGATTGATGTATTTATAGACTGATTCTGGTACAAAGACATCATCTACACCAATGAACCTAAATATTGATTGTATGAATTTCTCTGGATTCTGCTCCAGGTCGTCATAGAACGCAATGAGCACATTTCTGTCAGGAAAATGCTCGAGGTATCTCTTTATATGATCGCCATAATAGTTATCAGTGACTAACTTTGGGTATTTCTTTATCGCTTCCTCGAGGCTAATTCTTCGGTCTATCGTACCGGCTCTTTTTTGCCTGTACGTAAATACGGACTGGATTCTTTCAAATGGGTTTCTCAGAACCGTAATTATTTTGGCATCAGGCAATAGCTCAGCAATTCGTGCCGGTATTTCCAGCTCGAAAAAGTAGTTGTTGCTGATCTCTCCTATCGCTGCTGCGCTTGAGCAATGCTCGAAGAAAGCTTTGTACCAATCAACACCTCTATGATACTGATTGTAAAAGAAATTTGTTTCTTTGATCTTGGAGGTACAAATATCTGGGTGCTCCTTGAATGCCTCATAAAACATTGTCGTGGCAGAACGTCCCGGACCTATATGAATAAATGTCGGCAGCATTCAACTCCCCTTTTCTATCGTCATAGTTAATATTCTTTCTGATTTGGCAGCTGACTTGATGCGGCCGTACTTGGTTCCAGCCAAACGGTGCACGTCCCTGCCCATCTCTTGAACCCACACGGGTTTAGCTTTTGGCTCTAACCTCACTTGACGTGGATTCGCTAAGTCCCCTGACGGAGATGCTGAATTGCTTCATATTTCTCACTGTCTGTCATTGGATACCACCAGTAAGGATGCACTAGGACAGTTATGCGGCGCTGCTGTCCAAGATGTCGACACAAGCATCCCCGGCGCCAACGTCGATTGGCGTCTGAGAGGTAAAGGTTTTCTTGAGTAAAACGTGGCTCAACAGCCTCGTAGCAGAACCCACACTGAGCCAAATCCTGCACGGTAAAGTCAGGCACATAAGGGGCCAGCCTTGGGGTGTGTGACACCAGGCCGTGCACAGGTTCATCGAGTACAGACTCTAGCACTCTCTTTGCTCGGTGTAAGAGCCGTAGAGGTTCCTCACGGGTCAGTTGCGCGAACAATGGCTCATGATGCAAGGCGATCTCGCACCCCCAAGACCTGAACTGGCGTAGGATAGCATAGTTGTAAAGATCGAAAAGATTGTAACCGCTAGCATGGATGCGCACAAAGATGGTAGAAACGATGCCAAGCGAATGCTCTAACCGCACTAACTGTAATGCCCGTTTCAAGGAAAAGTCTATGTCGTGGCGCAACAGGATGAACGGTTCCTGCACTGAGCAGTGTTTAACATATTGAAGATGGGTAAAAAAATTATAGCCGAGATCCAATGCCCGGCGCAAAATGAATTCATAATGTTCTAATTCAAAACTACAAGGGGCCGGCAATGATAGGTTAGCGTTCTTACTATAGCCCATGGTCGTTGACATTTATGCCTGAATAGAATCTGATACCAAGGATGCCATCCGTTTCATCTCACCCAAGATTTGTTTGTACTCGTTTGCTGGTCTCGCTGGTGCTCCCATCACAACAACGTCCTCTGGTATGTCCTTTGTAACCAAGGCACCTGTCCCTACCATCGAGCGCGTGCCAACTCGGATCCGATTGCGGAAGCAAGCACAGGGTGCTATATATGCATAGTCTTCCACCATGACTCCTCCCCCTATCATCGTATGTGCAGCAACCACACAATGCTTTCCCAGATGGACATTGTGACCAATATGACATCCGGTATCAATCTTTGTTCCCTCACCGATCACTGTGTCTCCCAAGGTACCCTTGTCCACGTTTGTTAATCCCTGAATTTCTACATTGTCCTCAATGATGAGCCTACCGAAATGGGGGAACTTGGTGAGTATTCCCTTTTCATCGGGCTCAAACCCGAACCCCTCGGCACCAATGACGCATCCAGCATAGATAACTACGTTTCGACCGATAGTGCAGTTATCGTAAACGCACACATAGGCATGGAGGATGGTGCCTTCGTCAATCTCACTCTTACCCACAACACAATACGGCCCGATGTACACGTTGGGGTGAATGATGGCATCATCATCAATGACAGCAGTAGGATGAATCTCCCAGTACGGAGGGGCGACAAAGAAAGAGTGCAAGATGCGAATAAAAGATAGCCTTGGGTTATTGACAAGAATGAGAGTCTTGTCGGGGAACTCATCCGGTGAAATCGTCAGATCTTGGGAGCAGACGATCACTCCAGCCCTACTGTCCCGAATTCTCCTAAGTGGTTCTTTTTGAGTTGCTCCAACAAATGCTATGGCGTCAGAACTGGCAGCCAGGTTAATCGCTGCTGGGTGCGTCACAGTTCTATTCGTTTCCCCGATGGCACGCCGCTCAGACGTCAGGGCCTCCAGGATCTTGGACAACTGGATGCGTCGTCTCTGTAGTGGCATTGTTCACCCCTCCTTTGGTGGCTGATCTTATGAGTATTTCTTCGAAGTCGCTCAACAGATTCGGCATATAGTAGTTACTTAGAACAAAACTGTGTCCTCGTTCCCCCATCGCCTTTGCCTCAGCTGGATTACCCTTTAATCGCAAAATAGCTTCAGCAAAGCTTCTGTCATCTTCAGGGGGCACAACAATGCCAGCTTGGGCTTCTTGGATTAGCTCGGCTGCATCCCCCCGACCAGCGTATATCATGGGCAGCTTGCTACCAAGGTAGTCAAAGGTTTTGTTGCTCAGGATGCAAACCCAGGCGGGATCGTCTGGTAGTAAGAGCACTGCCACATTCGCAGCCGATAAAATAACCGGAATCTTTCGTCGAGGTTGGTAATCTATGAACTGGCAATTGGTCAATCCACGCGTTGCACAATACTTTTGGTACTCAGATCTCATCTCTCCCTCACCAACAATCGCAAAGAGTATATCTTTATGTTGCTGCAATCTTTCAGCGGACTTGAGCAACGTCGGAATGTCACTGCCCAGATTCAAAGTACCAACAAAAATCACCACAAAGCGATCCCACCAGCCAAACTCATCCCGTGGATTCCAGGCATACTCTGCCGCTTCAAAAGCTTCCGGTTCGTATCCCAGGGGAACCACAGAGATTTTGACCTCGTTGAAGTTTCTTGAAACCAGGACCTTCTTCATACCGTTACTAACGACAATGACGTGGTCACTATGGTTCACGGTAAATCGTTCGAAGCGCTTTACAACTGTCACGAAACGCGATGATTTGACGTAATTACTTGCCTTAAGGTTATCAGATACTAAATCCCGCATCTCTAAAATAAGCGGTACACGGCGTATTTTGGCTAACAGATAAGCAAAGGCTGGCATCACATTCGGTGGGTACGAAACCACGACGATGTCAAGTGATCGTATTATCAGCGCGCGTAGAAAAACTAGTACAGCATAGACAACGTCATAGGCTAGCCTTCGCTTTGCACTGTGGCGAAATTTGGAAAGAGTGTAAGAACGTATGAGTCGGACACCCTCTATGTCATATTCGGCAAATAATTTGCCGTGCATCTCGGGAAGCAATTCCTCGCTTCGTTGGTCGACACCCGGTGCAAATGCTGTCACGTTATGCCCCTGTTTAGTCAGAAAACGTGCTGTTTGCCAGGATCTGAGGCTACCCGCCTGCTCCAGCGTATTGAAATGAGAAAACAAGAGGAGTATGTTCAATTGTTGCAATCTCCGTGTCTGTGATGTATCATCATGGCTACTATTGACGTTTGCTGCATAAAAGGAACACTTCCGCCTTGCCCGAGATTGAGGTACTGCAGAGCCACCTATATGTAGTACTTGGGCTGATTCACATACCTAGGAATAGTAGTCAGCTTCTCACAAAGTCGTACCTTGAAAAGAGGGTGTTCCTTTGAGCCAACGAAGCTCAATAATCTTGTTATCGCAGCCATGTCTGTACAATCGTTCGCAAAAACCCCAGAGGATACCCCAGCCGTGGGGGCTTCTTGCTCTCGCCGGCCGACCGGCGTGCGATAGTAACAGGTACCTCCTGAATGCGCAATTCCTTCTTGGCTGCTTCCATGATTAGCTCGGGTGCATTGAAGCGATCTTCGCGCAGGTCTAGCTTGACTAGGTCAGACCCACGAATGGCGCGGAAACCATTGGTGCAATCTGTGACGTGCACCCGCCCCAGGAAGTTGATCAAGGCTGTAAAAAAGACTATGCCGATGTGCCTCAGCCCTCCAGGATCCTCGTATTGGCCCAGGAAGCGAGAGCCCATCACGTAATCCGCTTCGCCGTCCACAATCGGCCCTACCAGCTTTTCGATATCCTCGACACAATGCTGACCATCGGCATCCATCGTCATCACAATGTCTGCGTCCTGTTGCAAGGCAATTTCGAACCCCGTGCGCAGCGCATCGCCCTGCCCACGGTTCATCACATGGCTGGCGACCATATAGTTTTCCCGGCGCACAACCGCTTCTGTGTTATCGCTGGCGCCGTCCACCACAATAATCGGATGCACCTCGTAGCCCAACACTTCTTGTGGCATTCCTTTCAAAACTCCCCCGATCGCTTTCTCTTCGTTGTAAGCCGGGATGACGACAAAGATCGACTTGCCGTTCTGCTCGGGCACAAATGTCTTGCGATACTCTGCTTTCGCCAGCGCGCGCACCAGTTCCCCGACGGTGCGGTTGGCTTGATTGGCCTTGTTCAAGACGTAAAAGAACAGCCCAAGCAGAACAACATTGGATACAAACAAAACGGCGAACCAGCGCGTCTCCATGCCGAGGAGTCGCGCCGGGATGTCTCCGATGGCGGGGTTGATCGAGATGATCACCAATCCGACTGAGACCAGCAAATTGACGAGGAAATCCAATTTCCCATAGCGGCGGCTGCGATATTTGTAGATACCATAACTGCCGAGGGACAATCCGATCAGAATGCCAACAACTTGCAACGTGCGCATGGTTTACTCCCTACCAAGAGTGAGATACCATATCTCTATTGTCTGAGCCAGTCTCGCCTTGAACTACTGATCCGGTCGCGATTTTCTAAACTGGACAGGGTCTCCCTTCAAATGCCAAAATCCTTTCCATCCAGAAAATGCTCTAATCCCCGTCCTCGGGAACGGTGTAGACGGGTATTTGCGGCTTAGACGCCCCCGAGACGGGGGCTGTGAGCCTGCAAGAGTTTCTAACCCTGTCATAGCGCTTTTCTACTCGCCAGGCATTGTTTAGTTTTACGTGACCGGATCAGAAACGCGTGGTTTCCAAACCACTTGCCGTACTTTGGCCATCCCTGAATAATTGGGGCGGATGTCTACCTGCTGGGGCGAGACATAATCCATTCCTACATCTCGCCCCACCATGCTGTGTATCATATTTGCCAAGTCGGTGTTGCACTTTTCTCATCCGCGTAGGAATCTGAAACATCTAGCGGCTCAAGTTGCCCTCCAGCGCCAGCCGGATAGCATGACAAATCACAAATTGCGCCGATTCTGAGCCTCATGATCAGCGCATTCGTCTCTTGCATTCCAAGAGGGCGCGCTGCAGTTGAGCGGCAACCCAACTCGAGAATCTGTGGTAACTACTCCTCAAACATCTCATCCAACGCCACCCTGAACCCAGCCAACACTTCTGAGTGAGCTTCTTGGCCTGTGCCCCACTTTCCCAGCAACTCATAGGCTCCTTCCCTCAGCACAAAGACCTCGACAGTGCGAGCACCTGGGTCCACCATCCAGTACTCACTTATTCCAGCCAGCGCATATTCAGAGAACTTCTCATGTCGGTCTGCTCGCCAAGTGCTACGAGAGAGCACCTCTACCACCAGGTCTGGCGGTCCATATACCTGTTCACCGATGCGGTCACTATGTTCTTGGGTCACGAACAGAATATCCGGTTCGCGTATCTTGCCCGGCCATAGCCGCACCGGCAATGGAGCCAGCCGTACCGTCCCAAGATGATGATCTTGAACAAAGCTGCGAAGCATGACATAGACATCGCCGACAATTCGCTGATGTGTCTCTGTCGGATGTGGCGGCATAATCAGTTCCCCCTCTGAAAGCTCGATGTACCTATTGGTGTCTGGCAGGGCAAAGTAATCCGCCTCCGTCCACTGGCCTCTGCGTGGCCACAACTGTGCCACTTCAACCGTCAATTCGGATGGTTCAATGACATCTTCCACTTCACCCTGAAATGCCGTTGCTTCTTTCATCGCATACCTCCTACCTGCACATTGAACCAGGTCCACACTTGCCGCCACTCTTCTTCTTGCCCCATGTGTGGATACCCATTCATTAACCGAAAGCGTTACTACTCAGCCACTGTCATTCCGAGCGACCTGAAGGAGCGTAGCGACTGAAGGGAGTCGAGGAATCTACATGCCGAGGCCACTCTCGCCGTTGCAAGTGGAGATTCCTCGACTCGCTACGCTCACTCGGAATGACACATCACAAGGAGCCTGAGTAGTTACCCTCCTGCTCTTGAAACACTTCGAGATAGACATCATATAGCACATCGTATAACATATCATACAGCAGATGCTGGCCGCTGTCAAGTGGATACCCGCCTCACCGCAAAGGTGGCAGGAGCAGCAGCCTCCACAGGGAAAGAGAGACGATTTGCCAAATCGTCGTACTCGGCAGTCCGTACAGGGAGTGAAAGACGATTTGCCAAATCGTCGTACTTGGCCTCTGCAATGAAAGGACGATTTTCAAAATCGTCATACTCGGCGGCCTTTGCGGGGAAAGTAGGACGATTTTTTAAATCGTCCGTCCATGCGTTCTCTCCGCCTGTTCGAGGGGTGACGCGATCGAGCCACCGCCTGTGGCCACCGCAATTTGACCGAAAGCGGGCGGTTGACAAGAACGGCCGGATGGGATACCATTGGGGCGTCGGGTTGGAACTCGGAGGTAGGAAGGTGGTGTAGGGTGGGTTTCCTCCCTTTCTTCGCCCTGCTGCTGTGTGTCGTTGCCTGGCGGGCCGTGGCCGCGGCACTCGTGTGGCGCGACGCCCGGCGGCGCGGTTTGACCGTCCGAGAGGGCCTGCGCTGGGCGCTGGTCTCCCTGGTGGATGCCCGCCGTTACTGGTGGGGCGCTCGCCTGGAGGTCATGCCCGCCGACGAAGCCGGGGCGCTGCTGGGCCGCGCTGCCCGGGAGCACGATCTGACCCGTGTGACCGACGTTCGATGTCCCCTGTGCGGCTGCGAGATAGCTGACGCGCTGGCGGTTTCCGAGAGCGGCGCGTTGACCGTTCCCCGTCGGGAGGTGGCCTGCAGCCGGTGCGACTTTCGCCTCGATGCCTGTCGCCACTGCCGCCATTTCCTGCCCGCCGGTCCTCCCTACGCCGGCCTGGCGGTCCCCGGGCGGGGAGGGGGCGACTTTACCCATGGCCGCTGCAGTCGCCACCGTGAGGTGCAGCCCGTTCGTGAGACCCATCCGCACGTGGCTCGACGCCTGGAGGACATGGGTTTCGAATACCTGCCGGCCCCCAAGCGCGTGCTGGACTCCTTTTTTCCCCTTGAAGGATGCACCTCCTTCTCCCTCGACCCAAAGCGCCTGCGCCGGAGCGAGGTCCCCTGGCTGACCCCTCAAAGGACGGCCTTGATCCGCCTTCATCAGCGCCTTTACGGTTGAGGCGATCTGTTCGAAAACCCCTGCCGATGCACCATAGTTGGGTGCGTGGTGAATTTGACAATTTCACCAAAACCTGGTATAATCTAACATTGTAGGATGGAGTAAGGTTCCGAGTCAGTGCCAGTGAAGCATACGCCCGGACTTATGAGTCCGGGCCTTTTTGTTTCTCTGGGCGACTTGTGCCTGCTCCTAGAAAGCATTAGCATTTATGAAAGGAAGAAAGCAAGGCCATGAGTGAGAGTGAACGTGAAATCGGAACCGTGAAATGGTTCAATGGTGCCAAGGGCTACGGCTTTATCTCGCGAGAGGGCACCGACGACGTGTTCGTCCACTATACAGCCATCCAGTCGGAGGGTTTCAAAACGCTGGATGAAGGACAGCGCGTCGAGTTTTCCGTCGAGCAAGGCCCCAAAGGTCTGCAGGCCACGAACGTTGTGCCCCTGTAGACCGAACGAGGTGGCTTGGGCAGCCAACGGCTCGACGGGCTGAGGCCGGTTCCGCAAGCCGCGTGGTGACCATCGAGGCCACGACCTTTGCCGGTGACACGTCCAGCTTGCTGGCACGAGTTCACCAGGAAAGCAAGGAGAGTCGTCCACATGACTGGACGGCTCTTTTCTTTGCACTTGTCCAAAAACAGCTTGGCATCTTGACCGCCCTTCTACACCCAATCAATACCACAAAGTGCGGCCTAGTACAGGGTTATTGATGGACAAGTACTCTGTCTAGGGCAATCGCATTTGACCTGTCATAGGTGCAACGCACCTGCTGAATCGTTTCACAGACACTCAGGACCGTTTCCGATGCAGTTTTCGGGCTATTTCGAAGGTTGTCGAGGTGCGTTGCACCTGTCGCGTCTCTTAATGCGATTGCCCTGTTTCTTTGTCCGGTAGACACCTTTTTCGTGCTGTGGTATACTTGCTGTCGAAAGAGGGTGCGCTGGTCCGGAGGGTGGGAGGGGCACGATGGAAGGCAAAATTCGCGTTCTGCTGGCCGACGATCACACTGTGCTGCGTGAGGCGACGGCCGAGCTGGTGGATCACCAGCCAGACATGGAGGTGGTCGGCCAG
>Ga0180438_10007755_pt1 | contig 13867 bp, 14 predicted proteins | sample SS_ome_12_FD_132455 | JGI IMG/M metagenome (GOLD analysis project Ga0180438, IMG submission 132455) | Hypersaline lake sediment archaeal communities from the Salton Sea, California, USA - SS_3_D_2 metaG | ecosystem: Environmental > Aquatic > Non-marine Saline and Alkaline > Hypersaline >... | reverse complement strand
CCGAGCAGGCCAGCGAGCCAACTACGCTCCCGCGTTAGCCCCCAGCCGCCAAGAACGCTCATCACACCAAACACCACGACTGCCATCATCAGGTCGCTGCCATAGTCGTGGAATGTGCCCCCCCCCGAGCAAGCATATCAGACCAACAACGACACAGATGCTTAGGTCCAGGACCACCACTCGCCATAGGACACGAAACAGAAAGATGCTTTGGGGGGCCACGGGCTCACTGTACTTCCCTGGCCCAGCAGCATCTGGCCGGTCTTTTTTCCGTCCGGCTAGTGGTCGACATCGTCAGAAGCGAGGCGAGTTTCAGATTCTCTTTAATCCTTCACCTTTCCCCAGTCTCCCGCAGTAGATGAGCATGGGAAGACAGGCTAGCCAGGAGCGCTATCACTTACATCGACGCTCTCGCCTCCGGCTGCCAGCCGATCCAGGACAGCGCCATTGAACGCTTGCCGGAACACTTGGCCCTCGAACTCGTCCAGAAGAGCGAGCACGCTCTCGACCCACCTACACTCGACCAAGATCACGAGAGCCGAGCCCCCGGGGCGAAAGCCCCGCTGCAGCTTGGTTGAAAGCTCCCCGGTAAGGCTGACAAGGATCCAAGCCTTGGATGCATCAAAGACTCCATCCATTAGCCCGAGCAAACCGCCGAGGATCGACCCAAAGAGCACCCCATGCTCGGGAACCACGTGACCTGTCTCAAAAAGATGGGTCTCCCCGGCGCGGTCTCTTATGAGGACAGCGGAACTTGTGGTAGCGAGCTTGCCCAAGCTGCTGTGCTCCTTTAGGACTTGCAGCACCCGGCTTGCCCTGCCTGCTTGGTTGAAGAGCAGCACGATTAGCTCGAGTTCAGTCCCCAGCACCTCTTTTTGCACGGAGGTCTTTGTCATGGGGTCCCTCTCTGAATCCACAGAGCTATCGTTGCACATCGCGCGTCCAGAAATCTAACAGCGTGTTCAGCCATACTGCCCAGAGCCAATACCTCATCTTGGAGACGCTCAAGTTCCCGAACCGCCCCGCGAAACGATTTCTCTTGCCTCAAAGTCCCCTTCATGCCTGCACACGCAGCCTTGACCTCAGCCATATGCAGTTCGTTGCTATCTCCCACGCCCAGAGCTCTCGTGACCAAGGGCCGGATCAATCCCCATCCTGGATCCAGCGCTCCGCCTTCCGGAATTTCGCTTCCAGAAAACGTCCGTGTGCCATGAGCCGTTGGCTGTCGTTGCGATAGAAATCCTCGACGATCTCCTTCATCTCCCGATCGAGGATCTCCAACTGCTCCAGGAGAAGCTGCGTGGCCGTCTTGCCACCTTTGATGGGGTGAAGATTGCGGAAAGCGGGAGGCAGACTCAAATAGTTCTCCAGGGTCTCTGGCAAGTAGTCCAGTGCAGTCTGGCGTATCGTGTAGATGTCATGGTCAGCGCTGCTGATATCAACGATGTTGGGCAGGATCTCCAAGATGGAGTTCGTTATACTCTCCACCTTAACCATGACTTCTTTGCTCACCTGTTTCCGGATCGACCTGAGCAGAGCTTCCAGATGCTCTCTTATTTCGTCCGCAGTTAGTTGCTGGCGCAGACGTAGCCTGGCAGCGGGGCTGCTCACCAGGTCTGCGGCCAGATAGCCGATGGCGTAGAGGGCTGGTACGATCAGCAGTAGTAGGGAACTACCCCCCAGAATCACCGAGAGGACGCAGAATACGGTCAGCCCCAGAATGCCCAGGGCCGACCCGGCAATGTTCGCGTTGCTGTACAGGAAAAGCAGGACACGTTGCTGTCTGTTCATGGTCTACTGGTAGCCCCGGATCTTTTTGAAGATAAAGCTCAAAGGCTCCGATTTGGCATCAAACACCCGCCCACCAGTGGCATCAGCGATGGCTTCCATCGTGTCCTCATCTGCGTCGCCAAAGAGGATGGTGAAGGTCTTGATACGCTGCGCATCCTCAGGCAGCGAGCTGTAGTAGGAGAGGAATTCGCGCATCGAGATGCCGTCGGTGTTCTGACCGTCGCTCATGAGCACGATTGAGAAGTAACGGTCCGGATCCGTGATCAGTGCCTCGAGGGCCTGGCGATAGGTCTCACGCAAGGCTGAGAAGATGGCCGTCCCGCCCGAGGCTCGCAGACTGTCCGCATAGGCCTGGATTTCCGCAAAGGCGACCTGATCCTCGATGTCTACGTCAAAGGTGCTGGCGGAACTGACCACTTCGTCAAAGGGGACCATCGTCACGCGCTCTCGATCGCGAAAGCGGGCGAACTGGCCAGTCAGGCTCGTGTCGGTGCCAGTCAAGCTCTTCAGGGCAGCCTTGAGGTCTCTGATCCCAGCCCCCTTCATCGAACCGCTCGTGTCTAGGACGAAAAAGGCATGGGAGGGCACACGCTGCTCATCCAGGTAGGAGAATATGAGCTGGTCAACCACCTCCAGGCTGCTGGGGAAGGGGAGTTCCACCACCAACTGGTTGGGGAAGTCACTGTTTAGCGGAACCTGGGGATTGATCGGGCGGCGCTTGGTGGTGTCCATCAGTTCCTCCTGGAAGTTGGGGGAACGCAGGAATTCAACCAGCGTCTCATACTGCTCTCGCTTGTCGCCGTTGATCAGCATCAGTGGATAGTCTGCCGTGATGATCCCTTCTTTGGGGTACACCAAGACAAGGTCCTCCGCCAGGTCTCCGCTCTCGTTGAGGCCCAAGAGCACCGATTCATAGTTGATAAGCCCGTCCAATCGATCCTGCTCCCGCACATAGCTTTCGGCAAGCCAGCCCGAGCTGCCTGAGTTCAGGGCCTGTCCTTTGAAGAACTGCTGCAAGGGCTCGCTGACTTTTCCGATATCCTCCGCTTGCAGGGCATCGGCGCTACCGGAAAGGGCCGATGCTACCCCGACCAGAGCCGAAAAACCGGTGTTAGAAGAAGCGGGATTGGTCATGCCGTAGTGCAACTCGCCGCTGCTAGCCTTGTCCACAATGTCGCGCCACGTCAGGTCGGGGTTGTCGATCCAGCCCCAGGCTCGAGCCTTGCTCTCCTTGATGCCCAAGATCACGGGCGAAAGTATGATCTTCTCCTGGGCCGCGATCCGGCTCTGCGTCTCCTGCAGAAGCGTCAGGTACTTGGCGTGGGAAAACCAGGCTAGATCATAGTCTTCACCAGCCATCAGCTTCTCTGCCCCATCCAACGTGCCAATGTACTCCATCTGCAAGGAGACACCGGTCTCCGCGCGGATTTCGTCCAATAGGGGCTCGATGTCCTTTAGTTCCGACCCAGCCAGGACGGTGAGCTCACTTGCAGAGCCTCCGCAACCTGCCAGGACAAGAGAGGCAACGAGTCCCAGCAGCAAAACCAGTCCCATCCGAGCGCTCTTGCGCATTACACCCTCCAACGTATGATCCAGTAGACAGTCGCTGCGCGTACGAGGAGCGGTACCCCTCCTCGTCCATCAGAAATCTACAACCCCATCGTCTTCTTCCGGGGCAGCCAGCAAGTCCAGATCTTCGGTCGCTCCGGCCAATTCTTCTTGCCGCACTCGATCCAGATAGGACTGGGCCTTGGTCACCTCGACCGACAGACCGTCCACTGTCTGGCGCATGGCATCCAGGGCCTGCACCTTGTAATTGGCGATCATGTCCATCGTCTCGTAGATGTTGCTGAAAGAAGCCTGCAGCTGTCCGAGATCCAGCGTGGCGCCGGTGGCTTGCTGGTGGATCTCGCCCGTCTGCGACTTCAGCAGCTCTGAGGTAGACAGGATCAGATTGCTCGTCGTCGCACGCAGAGCCGTAATCTGGTCCAGAACCAGTTTCTGGTTGGCCAGGGCTTGAGCTACGATCACGGCTGTTCGCAAGGCCGCGACCGTGGTCGTCGTGGCGCGGTCGACGCCCTTGATCAACTCCAAGTTGTTCCTGCGGATCATATCTAGAGCCAGGTAGCCCTGGATATTCACGGCGAGCTGAGTTAGCAGATCCTGAACCTTCTGGCGCACGTAGAAGAGGAGCTCCTCCCTGACCACGCGCGCCTTCTCCGGGTCTTCCAGCTCGATCTGGGCTATCCGGCTCTCCAGTGCGGTGTCGAGCTGCTTGCCCACGTAGGCATATTGCTGCAGCTTGCCCATGAGCATCCACATGTTGGCCTTCTCCTGCTCAATGACGGCATTGTCCTTACGCAACTCATCCTGGCTCCTGTAGAGTTGGTTCAGGATGCTGTTGATGTGATGCTGAGCAGAGTCATATTTCATGAAATAGGTTCGCAGCCGGTCGCCGAGGGGAATAATGCCCAGCAGCTTGCGCGGAGACAGGAGATCACCCTGGCTTGCCGGGTCCAGGTCCTCAACCGTCTTGCGAAGTTCTACCAACGCTCTGGACACAGACGACTTGTCGTCAAAGATCCCGCCTTCCATTGTCTTGACCGGCCGCTCCAGCATGCGGTTCGATACGCCGGCCGATGCGCGAATCTCCTCACTGCCCAGATTGTGGATGGCCGTGAGCCGTTCGAAGAACGGCTCGCTGTGGACTTGGGCGCTGACAACAGCATCAACGAACTCGGCTACCTTGTCGTCCAGCGTTGCCAGGACCTGCGGCTCCAGCTTGACCATCCCATCAGCTTCCTCTTGCGGGACAGGGACTACTGCTTGTGGCGGTGTGAGGGTTTCGGGTGGTACCAATTCACGGCTCATGAGCGTTGCCTCCTTAGTACTTCTGCTCGATCTGTTGAATCATGCTCTCGAGTATTTCATAGCTTGGTGGTTCGACTACATTCACGATAGAATCGGGCATGGTCAATTGATGCCTGCTTGTGAGCTCGCGGAAGTAGGCTGCATCGGTTGTTCGGAAGCCATGCTCGACGGCCAGGCGTTGGAGGTCCGGGTCGTCGCGCAGCAACTCGCCTAGCCGTTCGCCCCCTTCGCTAAGGCTCACCAAGATATGCTTGGAAAATATGGTCGGCTCGGGATACATCAACACCATATCAGGCTGGAGGCTACCCTCCGAAGCAGCCTCAATGAATTGGGCTTCGTAGATCATTACCAGTGGCGTTTTGCCCATGCCCATGATGAGATAGTTCTCGAATGGGACTGCCGAGGAGTACTCAACGTATCCCTGCTCGAGGAACAGAGACGACATCAGAGGCATGAGCCCTGCGGCCTGCACCTCATCCTGCACAACACTGTTGCCGTTGGCCACGAAACTGGACAGCGACAGATACATGGCTGCCGAGTTGGATTTGCGCACATCGGTAGAGTTGATGAGCATGCTCTTGTTCACGTCGTAGGCGTCGTTGCTTTCCATATCGCTCCAGCGTTTGCCGTCAGCGACAAGTCGGAGGAAGGCTTCCATCTCGAGGGTGTAGTAACCACCCTGGTTCTGAGCAACACCATTGGCAACCAGGATCTGAGCGATGGGCTCCCACGAGGCAATCGTCATTGGCGAGAAAAAGGTGTCATAGGCCTTGGAGCCCGATTGCTCGCGCCGCATCTTTTCCGCGGCGGGCACACCAGCCGGGAAGGCAAAGTCGTATTGTGTTAGGTCGTAGCTGGTGGCGATCTGGCGGGAGCCAGCCTTTTCCACCTCCACTTCCAGACCTCCGCTGCGCAGGGCCTCGATCACCTCAGGGCTCTTGAAGAACGCTTCCTTTTCCGAGCCGATCAAGCCCACCACCGTAACGAGTTGCCGTTCTCTGATTACACTGCCGACGGTCAAGACGATAGCCGCTCCTACCCCAAGGATCAGGACAACGAGGAGGAGAGGCCCCAGTATCCGCTTCATCGATAGGCTCCCTTCGCCATGGCCATGTGCCTCAGCAGTTGACCAACATATGCCCATGCACCCACCACGACCGCCCTGTACGGACTGAGATCGTACGACGCACGACGACCTTCATGTCCGCGTTTCCCGACACTTTGCCGACAGATTTGGCCACGGGTGCGGGTGGCACCGGTCCAGGTTGCGTATACTATGGGAATCTTGCTGACTATGTCTACGTTTCCGCCATTGTCGGATTTGTGTTCTGAGCCACTGGATCTGCTTCTGCTGATACCCCGCATGATCTTTTGCTCCATTAGGAACTCGACCGGACCGGGCGCGCGCCCGATCCGGAATGGAGTTGACCTCCGTGCCTGGTCAGTCCAGTGTATCTCCAAGCGCATGAATACTCCCCAAGGCACCTCGGCGCTTTCCCCTCCCCTGGAACTGGGGGAGGGGAAAGCCGGGGGGGTAGTGTCGTTGTTCGGTGGGGAGTTGCTAAAGGGGATTCAAACATCTTAATGCAGGCTCTCCATCCCCCAATCATCGGTGTCCAGCTCAGCCAACTCGCCGGTGACCGTAAAGACCACCCGCTCGCAGATGTTGATCACCCGGTCGGCCGTGCGCTCCAGGTTGTGCGCCACCCACAGAAGGTAGTTGGCCTGTTCGATGACGTGGGGATCCTCCATGATATAGGACAGCAGCTCGCGATAGACCTGATTGTACAGCTTGTCGATCTCATCATCCCGGCGAGCAATGGCCCGAGCGAGTTCGACGTCTCGCTGGACAAATGCTTCCAGTGCCTGGTGAAGCATGTCCCTCGCCTTCTCGGCCATCACCGGCAGGTCGATGAGCGGCTTCACCAGTGGTTGCTCGCCGATCAGCAGGTTGATGCGTGCATTGCCCTTGGCATAGTCGCCGATCCGCTCCAGCTCGGTGACGATCTCCAGGATAGCCGCCAGCAGGCGCATGTCGCCGGCCATGGGCTGCTGCGTGGCGATGAGAGTCAGTACATCTTGCTCCATCGCGAATCGCCTCTCGTTGACGTCTCTATCGGCGGCGATCAACCGCCGCGACGCCTCAAAGTCGCGCTGTTTTAGTTGCTGTACCGCCTTGATAAGCGCCTCCTCAACCATGCTGCCCAGGGCCAATACCTCGTCCTGGAGACGCTGTAGTTCTCGATCAAAGCTCTGTCTTGTCATTCGTTTCTCCTAACCCATCATTGACTCATCGTGTGCAAGCTCGGTTTCAGGAATCCACCGTCCGTCCAGCGGGATCAGCGTGCCCATCGTGCCGGTTATGGAATAGCTGACCCAGTCACAGATCCCCGCAACGCGCTCAGCCGCACGTTTCAGGTTGTAGGCCGCACGTGAGAGGTAGATGGCTTGGTTGGCAATGCGCGGGTTGCTCTTCATCACCTCCAGCAGTTCCCCATAAGCTTGCCCGTACAGGGCATTCACTCCTTGGCTCTCGAGCAGTGCCACCTCTACCAGAGCCAGATCCCCCAGCAGGAAAGCCTCCACCACCTGGTTCATCGGCGATTGTACCTTGGAGGCCATCCGCTGAATGCTGGCTAGCGGCCTGCGCAACTGGTGATCCGCAACCAGGTAGTTCACTCTGGCCACCCGGCTGGCGTGGTCCGCAATGTGCTCCAGCTCAGCGGCGATCTCGACCATGGCCACCAGCTGCCGCAACTCCTCATCCCGGGGGCGCCGCGTGGCGATCAGACTCAGGCAACCCATCTCGATGGCCAGGCGTTTCTTGTGGACCAGCCTTGTTTCCTCACCCAGTCGCTCCAGCGTATCCAAGCTGTTTTGCTTGAGGAGATCTACCGCCCCGATCAGGAGTTCTTCGACCAGGCTGCCCTGGGACACCAATTCATCTTGTAGTTGCTGCTGTCTTTCACGGATCGGCTGAGCCATTGCCCCAACTCCCTTCAGCGCATCGGCCGTCTCTCTCAAGGACGATGTAGCAGTCTGTTGTCCTCATCATGCGGCAGGACAGGATCGCGAGACAGGCCCCGAGGACAGGAGCGATCAGGTAGATCCACAACTGCCCCATGTTGCCAGATACCAGAGCTGGCGCCAGAGAGCGCGCCGGGTTCATGGAAGCGCCCGTGATCAGTCCGGCAAAGATCCCCGCCAGAGCAACCATCCCTCCCACAGCCACACCTGCCATCAATCCCCGCTCCTTGGTGCCAACGGCCACGTGGATGATGACGAACATGAGAAGAAAGGTCAATACAACCTCCAGGATAAAGGCCTTGGCGACGGCCACCGCCGGCAAGGTCGCTCCCAGCGTAGTGTGCTCCGGATAGAGGGCTTTCCAGAGCAAACTGACCGCCATCGCCCCAGCCAACTGGCTCAGCGCATACAGACCTAACTCGCGCAAGGGCAAGCGCCTGGCGAGCCAGAAGCCAGCGGAAACCGCCGGATTCAGATGCGCGCCCGATACGTCACCGACGGCATAGATCATGGTCATGACGATCAGGCCAAGGGTCAAGGCGATACCAGTGTGGCCGATCACGCCTCCGCTGACGTCGTTCACAATGATGGCGCCGGTGCCGGCAAAGACGAGGGCAAAGGTGCCCAGGAACTCGCCCAGGTAGCGGCTCACAACGCACTCTCAGATGAAATGCCCAGCTCTGCTAGCCAGGCTTCGATGCGCGCCGCGATCTCGTCCCGAGCCTCGCGGAATCTCTGCAAGGTCTCCGCTTCCGATCCGATAAAGGCTGCCGGATCGTCGACCGGCCAGTGAATTCGCTCACTCACGCCCAGAAAGGTCTTGGGACAATGCTCTTCGGCATGCGCGCAGACCGTAATCAGGTAGCCAAAGTGAACCTTACCCAGGTACTCGATGACGTCTTTGGCGCGTTGCTCGCTGAGGTCATAGCCAATCTCTTGCATGACCCGCACGGTGAAGGGATTGATGCCCTTTGGCTCGAGGCCAGCGCTGTGCACCTCAAAGAGATCCCCGGCGCGTCGCCTGAGAAAGGCTTCAGCCATCTGGCTGCGGGCCGAGTTGCCAGTGCAAAGAAACAGTACTTTGGTCTTCTGCATGAGTAACTTCCTCTACTAGCCGCCAAGCCGACTGTTTGGCAAGTGCCATGCCCTGCTATGCGGTTGACTCGTTCCCCCGATTTTGCCCGCCCCCTTCCCCCCTCTGAGAGCTAGGGGGGAAGGGTTTGGGTCAAAGAAGGAGGAGGAAAGACGTAGTTTAGCTGCTTCCATTCGCCAGGAAACCGAGTACCTCCTGGCGAATCTCATCGCGTATCCTGCGGAACACGGCCAGGCGTTCCTCATGGCTGCCAGACGCAGTCGCCGGGTCTCTGTAGCTCATGTGCGCTTTGTTTCCCTTTCCCAGCCAGACCGGGCAGTTCTCGGCGGCGTCATCACACACCGTCACCACGGTGTCCAACTCCATTTCCCGGAATTCATCGGCCGATTTCGACCGCTGCATGGTGATGTCGATATTCAGTTCCGACATGGCCTGCACGGCCAGCGGATGCACATAGCCCGCTGGGTTGGTCCCAGCCGAGTAGGCTTTCCACTCGTCGCCCAGGTAGTGGTTCACTAGCCCCTCCGCCATCTGGCTGCGACAGGAGTTGCCGGTGCAGAGAAACAGGACCCGTTTCCTCATATCAATTCATCCTTCGTCCAATTAGCCGAACCGCCCGGTGATATAGTCCTCGGTCCGTTGGTTGTGCGGGTTCGTGAAGATCTCCTTGGTCGGACCATATTCCACCAGGTAACCGGCCCGATCCTCGTCCATCATGAAAAAGGCGGTACGGTCCGAGACCCGGGCAGCTTGCTGCATGTTGTGGGTGACGACGATGATGGTATAGTTCTCGGCCAGCTGGCGCATCAGGTCCTCGATCTTGAGCGTAGCAACCGGTTCCAGGTCCGAGGCAGTCTCATCCATGAGGATGATCTCGGGCCGCACGGCGATGGTGCGAGCGATGCACAGACGCTGCTGCTGCCCGCCCGACAGAGAGTAACCGCTCTGGTCGAGCTTGTCCTTCACTTCATCCCACAGGGCTGCCTGCCTCAAAGACTTTTCCACCAGCTCGTCCATGCTGTTCTTGTAGCCGTTGATCCGTGCACCCCAAGCCACGTTTTCATAGATGGTCTTGGGGAAAGGGTTCGGCTTTTGGAAGACCATGCCGATATGACGGCGAACCTGGACCGCGTCTACATCGTCGCCATAGATATTGTGGCCCTGGAACAGTACCTCGCCCTCGGCCCAGGCTGTCGGCACCAGCTCGTTCATCCGGTTGAAGGCACGAAGCATGGTACTCTTGCCACAGCCGGACGGGCCGATGATGGCCGTGATCTTGCGGGGCTCGATTCGTAGGTTCACCGTCTTGACTGCCCGGAAATCGCCATAGTACACGCTCAGATCGCGCGCCTCGATGGCGTATTTTCCATTTCGGGGTCGGTTGCTCATGTCTGTCATCCCATTCTCCTCTTGCTGAATCGATTACGCAGGAGCACGGCCGTGGCGTTCAGTGTCAGCAGCAGGACCAGCAACACCAGGATGGCCGCCGCCGCGATATTGCGAAACTCGTCCTGGGGCCGGGATGTCCACTGGTAGATCTGGATCGGCAGCGTGGTGAACTTGGAGAACGGGTTGGTGGGATCTACCGTGATAAAGGTCGAAGCGCCTACGACCACTAGAGGGGCTGTCTCGCCGATGGCGCGCGAAACGGCCAGGATCGTGCCGGTCAGAACGCCGGGCATTGCATTGGGCAGGACGTGATGCCAGATGGTCTGCCACCTGGTGGCCCCCAGGCCCATGCCGGCCTGCCTCAGGGAGTTCGGCACCGACTTGATCGCCTCCTGGGAGTTAATGATGATCAGGGGCAGGATCAACAACCCTAGCGTCAGGCCTGCCGACAGGATGGTGCGACCATTGGCCGTGGTGGGGTCCACCAGGCCGAACAGCTTGCCGCTGGTCAGTACCTCCAACATGCGGACAAAGACGGCCAGACCCAGCATGCCATAGATGATCGATGGCACACCGGCCAGGTTGTTGATGTTGGTCTGGATGAGACGGTTGATCCGGTTATCCACCGCGTATTCTTCCAGGTAGATCGCCGCGCCCACGCCCAGCGGGAAGGCGAACAGGATAGTGATCAAAATGGTCCAGAGGGAACCCAGGATCGCCGTGCGCACGCCTGCCCTCTCGGGGTTTGCCGACTGGGGGTTGACGATGAACTTGGGGTTGAGCCAGGACACAAAGCTGACCTCTGCGTCGGGGTACTCGGCGGCTGCTTCAGCCAGGACCTCTGAGCGACCAAAGACCGACTCGAACAACGGCCAAGTCTGCACGATCTCTGGTTCTACAACCCGCTCGACCACCAGACCGTAGACGTCTTCCTTGCTACGATCCTCAAATGGCATCTCGCTTTCGAAACGGCGGAACAACCCCTTGGATACATTGTCCTGCAAAGTGGCCACCAGCGTCTCTTTCGGTAGATCGGCCAGATCCTGATCAAAGACCGACTCAGTGAAAAAGTCCAGCGTACCGCTGTCGGCGCCGGGGATAAAGCGCTCGATCGGCTCGTCGGGCCAACCCGGGTCCACGTCAGACCAGGTCTCTGCGGTGGTAAAGATCTGCCGCAACTGCTCCGTGGTCACTTCCGTCAAAAAGTCGTTCTCCTGGCTGACCACGACAGCCAGCGCATCGGTGCCCACGCGAAACTCGACCGGCTCGCGGTCGGCCTCGTTGCAGAGGTCAACCTCGGCGCGCTTGATGGGCCGGCTGGCGTTGACAATGTCGGTATCTTCCGCTATACAAAAGCGCCGGAAACCGGCCGTGCTGCCAATGCTTTCTATCTCGACTTCTCCCGGATAGCCTGCGGCCTGAAACAGCTCAGCCATCCGCGCCGAAAGCGGGTACACGGTCGAACTACCCGCTGTCTTTACGTTTCCAGATACGCTCTGTGGGTCGAGGACAGGCCAACTGACCGTTTCGGCGTCAACCGTCTCTATCCCCGTCGCGTTCAACCAGGTGAGCATAGCTGCGTTCAGAGCCTCGTCGCCCAGCGCAAAGTAGCCCACGCCCTCGATCTCCTGGTTCACTCGATCCAGGTAGAAGTTGAGGTACGCAGCCACTTCGGGCTTTTCCTGCATGATCTCTGCCGTCGAATATAGGAACAACGGCCGTGCCAGCCCGTACGCGCCCGAGTCCACTGTCTCAGCCGTGGGTGCCACCCCGTCCACGGTCAGCGGGCGCAGCTCGTCGACGCGGTCCAGATAGTAGGCGTAGCCAAAGTATCCTATGGCATACGGGCTCGAAGCGATCCCCTCGGCTAGCTCGTTGTCGTCTTCGCTGGCAACTGTGTTGGGCGCCGTGAGCATCAGTTCCTCTTGCACGCCCATGACCAGGTCCTCGGGCTCGATGCTGTTCTGGGTGGCCACGTAGCCGAACGCGCCATCTATGATGTTGAGCAGCAGCGCCACCAGGACGATGATGCCGATGACGGTCGAGGCCTGGAGCACGACTTGCCAGCCTTTGGCTGCGCGGTGCCGCCTGGGCAGATTGTCGTGAAAGTCCGGGTCCTTTGCCTGGAATATCGATTTCTGCCGGGTGGCCATTACTCGTACACCTCCCGGAATCTGCGCACAACACGTTGGCTGATGACGTTGAGCAGAAGCGTGATCAGGAACAGCAGCAGGCCGATGGCAAAGATGCTGTTGTAGTCAATCGAGTCGTAGCTGATGTCACCGCCGCTGATACGCACGATGTGGCCGGTCATCGTCTCGGCCGACTCGAAGGGGTTGAAAGTAAAGTTCGGTCCGGCACCGGCTGCGATGGCCACGATCATCGTCTCACCGATGGCCCGTGAGATGGACACGATAAAGGCCGCGGTGATGCCCGAGAGGGCGGCGGGCACGACCACCTTGATGGCCGTTTCCCACTTGGTTGCACCCATGGCGTAGGCTGCCTCGCGCAGCGAGCGGGGTACCGCGCTCAGGGCATCCTCGCTCATGGAACTCACCAATGGCAGGATCAGGATGCCGATGACGATACCGGCCGAAGCCGTGTTGTATATCTGCACGGTCTCCATGCCAAAGATCTTGCGCAGGAGCTGGGTCATGAAGGTGAGCGCAAAGTACCCATAGACCACCGTTGGGATGCCCGACAGGATCTCCAGCACCGGCTTGAGGATGCCACGGGCACGCGGCGACGCGTACTCGCTGAGATAGATGGCCGCGCAGAGGCCCAGGGGCAGAGCCACGACCATGGCAATGAGGCTGGTCATCAGCGTTGCCGTGACCAAAGGCCAGATGCCAAACTGGCCGATCTGGGGATTCCAGTTGGTCCCGGTGAAGAACTCGACCAGAGACACCCTGTTTGAGACAAAAATGTCGGTTCCGGCCTTGTGGCCTACAGCCTCTGTGCCATCGATGCCACGCTCGACGGTGATGATGTTGCCGTCGACACCGACGATCTCCATCACTTCCTCGCTGAGGCGGATTCTGTCTCCGACCGCCAGCGTCTTGCCGGTGTCAGGCACTGCCAGGGAAGTGGTCACCGCGCTGACGGCTTGGACCGTCTGCTTGTTGGCGTCCTCCCAAAGCTCCTGGGTGAAAAAGTTCAGTGACTCCCTGGTCAACCCGAACACGATCCCGATGGTGGTCAGGATCGATATCGCGCCGCACAGGAACAGGATGCTCTGGATGATGGCTTCTCGCACCCGCGGGCGCTTGCGCAGCGCCAGCCGGATATCGGAATCTGCGGTTGAGGTTGCAGCGGAGCCTGAACTTGCCACCGTTATCTCCTTTTGCATTCACTTCCTCCACGACGATGCGGCAGGGCATACCTGGAGCACTGCCCTACCGCCTTGAGGTTTTTCGCCTGGGGCAGGGAGCGGATCTCCCCGCCCCAGGCTGTGGAAAATGGAACCAAACTGCTATTGGCCCATGGCGTCGAGCCAGGCTTGCTTGGCAGATTCGAGTGCCTCAGGGTTGGCCGGGAAGTAACCGACGTCGCCGATCTCCTCGTTCACGTAGCTCAGGTAGAAGTTGATGAAGGACGCCACCTGCGGCTTCTCCTGCATGATGCTCGCCGTCGAGTAGATGAACAGCGGCCGGGCCAGCGGGTAGTCTCCCGCGTCCACGCTCTCCGCCGTCGCCT
>Ga0180438_10007754_pt1 | contig 13869 bp, 12 predicted proteins | sample SS_ome_12_FD_132455 | JGI IMG/M metagenome (GOLD analysis project Ga0180438, IMG submission 132455) | Hypersaline lake sediment archaeal communities from the Salton Sea, California, USA - SS_3_D_2 metaG | ecosystem: Environmental > Aquatic > Non-marine Saline and Alkaline > Hypersaline >... | reverse complement strand
TCCGAATACAGAATCATTCTCCACCGCCCCGAGCGACGAAAATCGTAGCTTTACTCGCCGCTCTTTGTCCTCTCCTCTCCTGCTTTTTTGTCAACGCGACATCAATAGCAATTTGACCTTTCTCATAGATACACTTGACGTACATAGATACGCCTAGCATACTTATCTGCATGATCAAGACGTGGGCAGATCGCGATGCGGAGAAGATCTTCAACAATGAGATTTCCCGCCAGCTCGGCCAGCAGGTCAGCAAGGTGGCGAGACGGAAACTGAAGATGCTGAACGCCGCTACAAACGTGACCGACCTGCGTATCCCGCCGGGCAACCGACAGGAAGCTCTGAAGGGTGATCGCAAAGGCCAGTACAGCATCCGGGTAAATGATCAGTACCGGGTCTGCTTCTGCTGGCGCAACGGCGATGCCTTCGACGTCGAGATCGTGGACTACCACTGAGGAACATCAACATGACCAGCATGACGTTAAAGCCGATGCACCCAGGTGAAGTTCTCCGCGAGGAGTTCATGAAGCCACTCGGCCTCTCGGCTTACCGCGTGGCCAAGGCGATCGGCGTACCGCCGAACCGTATCCAGGACATTGCACGCGAGGAACGTAATATCACGCCGGGTACGGCGCTGCGCCTTGCGAAGTTGTTCGGCAACTCCGCCGCGTTCTGGATGAACCTGCAGAACCACTACGATTTCGAGCGGGAGATCGAGACCAGCGCGGAAGCGATCGACGCGATCGAGCAGCTAGCTATAGAGGCGTGACAGAGGCTGATAAAATCATGGCGAGCGCCGGAGGAGCGATAAAATTGGTTTAATTTCCGGCAGTTAGTCAACCGAATCGATTTGGGGGTATCTCTGGGGGCATAATCAGCATTTCGCATTTTAAGCCATTGATTCATAAGGCAATGTGATTGTCGCCGCTTCCACCATCCAAAGCGAAAGGGTCGCCCACATGGGCGGCCCTTTTGCGTTGTGGGCGGTGCGGATGAAAATCCGCGTTCCGGGTTCGACGAGCAACGCCTTGAACATCACCGAACATCGCGCGGCGATGACCCTAAGGGCGAAGCACACGGATGTGCCGCGTTTTCCCACCGCCTCCCCCAAACGACGCAGGGTCACCCGAACGGTGGCCTTTTTCTTTCGATGCAGTGCCAACGCGCCCGTGAGGAAGGTCGACTCCTGCCCAAAGCATGAAAAACACCTTCCCCTGATTCATGAACTTCAGGGTGCAGGTCATCTCACGAGCCGGCGTCTGCAAGGGTTTCCGGGACTGGTACCACCGCAACCTGCCGGGGCAGTAGCTGATTCAGTTTTTGACGACAGTGACCGGGATTGGCGACAAGCGCACCACGTGTTCCGCTACCGACCCGACCATCAAACGCTTCATCCCGGAATGACCACGGCTACCCATGACGATCATCTTGACATCACGCTGTTTGGCTACCTCGACGATCCGGGTTGTCGGCAAACCCCGCACCAGGATGGATTCGATTTTGCGGCGCTTGCCGTTCTTGGCATCCGCCTTTTCCATGCGGTCCAGAAACTCCTCGAGCATCGCCGCCGCGCTATCCTCGATGCGGCCGAGCAAGGGCTTCTTCAGCAAGGCTTTTGTGTAGTAACCCGGCATGGACCCCGGGTCATGGATGATATGCAATGCCAACACGTCCGCGCCCGTGGCGCTTGCCAGTTCGCAAGCCTGTCGCATGGCAGCCTCCGAGCAGGGGAAAAATCCTCCGGGACGAGCAAGTCCATGAAGCGCATTTCGCGGTTATGGATGTGCGCCCCAGTTAAACACTGCGGGTTGTTGCAGGAAGATGACAAGGAGGGCGTAGTGTCTGCTCCGGAGAAACCTGCGGCAAGTGCCTCGGCACCACACCCGCCAGAGCGTCGTTCTTTTACACGGGAACGCACTCGAAGCGATCTGAAAAACAGGCTTCTGTGTACACAGATACGCAACGCGTGACGTTTGAGCCGATGCCAAAAGCCTGCCTGGCAGTTCCGCGGGTCACGCGCACCATCCGTGGACTTTCGATGCTCACCGCACGCCGATGCATGCTGATCGGGATGTCCCCGCCTGCTCGTTAGTGCTCGCCGGCGTCCGGAAGACGCACATCCCCCAACCGCTGAAAATCTCAGCTCTTGAACTTGACCAGCCGGGTCACCTGGATGTCCGAGACGAACACGACACCCGAGTGCTTGTTGTAGAAAGGCGCGAAGCCTTCAAGAATCGGTTTGACCAGTTCTTCCGGCACCGCGGCAATGATCATGATAAGCACCGCTTCCTCGTTGAACATCAGGTGTCCGCCGTGAAATCCGTGGCTGCCCTTGCCCGAGAGATTGTGCACGATGGTGTAGCCCTTCACCCCCGCATGATCCAGCAGATCGGTGGCGAACTCCTGGTGTTCACCTTCGAGGATGATTTCCAGTTTCTTCAGTTGGTTGAAGTTCAGGTCTTTCATGATGCTAGGGACTCCTCGGGCTTGGCCTCGGACTCTGAGGGAATCTGGTAGTTGTGTTTCCACTCGCCGCGCTCGAACAGGGAAACTTTCCGGGTCTCCGGATCCACGATCAGCATGCGGATCCAGGCGTTCTTCACCAGGTTCTTGGCCGCCACCACAGATTCGAAAACCTGTTTGGCGTGATCAAACGGCGCTTCGATCAGGGTGATCAGCCGAATCGGTTCATGATAGGGCCTGCCATCCTTCAGTACGGTCTGCGACGGCAAGCCGGTTCGCAGGTCACTCAGGTTTCCCGTCATCACCCCGAAACGCCCGGCAACGTTGTGGTTGACCTTGCTGCCACTGCCGAAACGCTGGTTATCCACTGCTGAGAAATAGTGCTCCATGTTGATCCACTGCCCGACCACGAGCGGACCGGTCATGATGGTCGCCAGCAGGCGCCCCTTGGGATCGACACGGTAATCGTAGGAGTGCAGGAAAGCTCGACCGTCGAGTTCCATGCCCTGGGTCAGATCGCGACGCCCGATGATGAAGTACGCATTGCGCGAAAGACCCCATTCGGGCCGTACCTGTGACCAGTCCATGGAATTGCGCTGCGCACTGCGAAAGGCCGAGGCCGGGTTGTGCGCGTCCTCGGGCCGAATCTCGAGGGTCGGCACCCGCTCGTAGGCACAAAGACGTGCTGCCGCGGTCAGGCCGGTATTCAGGCGATCGATATAGAAAAGGTGCGAGGACGGGATCAGGTCCATGTCGTGCAAACTGATCTCGTCGGTGGTCGTGTTGTGAAAAGCGGGCACGAAGATGGTGTCATCAGGAATGAGGATACCCTGGGCCGCCAGACGACGACGCACCTGCGGCTTGTTCGCCATCTGCGCGAGCACCCGTGCACTCACAAGTCCATGATTACCACCACAGGCTCCACAGTCGAGCGCAGATTCGTAGGGGTTGTTCTCCGATGCACTACCATGGCCGGCCAGAAGAACGAAACGCGAGAAATTACCGGTCAGACCGATGGCGCGCAATGCCTGGCCGACATAGTTGACCTGTTCCTCCAGGGTGAAGCCGATACGACCGAGGCGCTCCATCTGCATATGCGCAAACGACTCATTGATGCGGTAGCGCTCACGAAGACGCTCTATGAACTCCGCCAGCTGGCTGGTACTCCGGCCGAGCGTCCGCGCGCAGTCCTGAAGATCGTCCAGGTGCCCCAGCGCAAGTTCCCGCAAGTTGCGGATCATGTCGTCAGAGACCTCCTCCGGCTCCAGGCCAAGATCATGCGCTACCGCTCCGAGAATAACTGCACGCTGGGTTGCTCTCAGGATGGAATCGGCCTGTTGACGACTCAACTTGTCGAGAAGCAGGCGCGTCGTCGGCTTTTTCGGGTTCAGATGCCGCCGCCAGTGATTGTAGGCATAGGGCGAAACGGTCTTGCCGATCATGTCAAAGCCGAACAACAGCCCGATGGCCTCGACCGTCACGAACGGGGTTAGCACCGATTCCTTGAGTTCGTGAAGCGCCTTGCCGAGCGTCGTGACGGCGGCCTCGTCGCGGATCTCGGTAACACTGATTTCAGGCACCAGGTTCTTCGGCGTCAGGATCACGGGGCACAAGTGGGTTTCGCTGCCTTTCCCCAGTTCCATGAAGCTCACCGGGACACCGAAGAAACCGGCGATTCCGTAGGTCTCGTAATCGCCGACGCTCTCGAGGTTGCGACGAATCCGTTCTGAACGGGTGTCGATACAGAACAGTGCCTGAACGAACGGACGTTTTTCCCGCGGCGGTACCGGATCGACATTGACGCCAGTCAGCAAAAGCCTGATCGCCTTGTCTTCCATCGCGCGCAACCAGATCAGCCCCTCCTTCTTTTCGAACGCGCGGATAGTCTCGATCAGGGTCTGCAGTTGATCGGCCGACAATGCCTGCAGCGCTGACCGGGCACCTGCTCTTTCCGCCAGATCGATCAACCTGGAAGCCTGCGTCCTCGCCTCATGCTGCTTCTTCTTCCACGCGTACTCCGAGAAAACCGACCTGATCTGCGCTTCCCTGCCCCGCGCGATGGCCATATCCACCGCGTGAGCCATTGCCGGCAATACCCTGGCCTGATGCAGCTCGGCGCGAAGGTAGGCCTCTTCAGGCCGCTGGTCGATATAGGATGCGATCTCATCGCGCGTGCAGTGCGTTTCGCACTTTCCGTTCTCGTGCAACAGGGCCAGTGCCAGCGTCATGCGGATCGCCAGGTAATCAACGAGGTCGCCAGGAAAGCGCTGGGTCCAGTAGTAATGTTTCGCGCTCGAGCGCCAGCGAATGAAACCAACCCAGCCATGCAATCTGGCCAGCTCGTTGGTGAAATAGCCCAGCCACTCGTCTTCCGGGATACCCAGCTGGTCAAGTACGAAGGCTATGATGCCCTCGGGCGTATCCGCTTCTTCCAGAATTCTGCCAATGCGAACGCCGCGCAGGAAAAACGGGACATTGCGGCTGACCACGTCGCGCCACGCCTTGAAGAAACCCAACTGGCGTTCGGGCATCCCCCAGACCGACTGCCCCTCGTCGAAGAAGTCCAGGCAACTGTTGATGGTCAATTCGTCAAGTTCATCTCCGATCCTGGTCCCGAACAGAACATCCATCGCCTCGTAGACGGGACGATCACCCAGCAGTTGCTGGCGCAACCGGCTGCCGATGCGCCCTGCCGCGTCATTACCGGGTTCACTGATTGCCTGGCGATTTATCGCTGCATGGATATCAGCCACACCCGCCATGTCCAGCTCGGCGCAGATTGGATTCGGGACCTGCAGTGCCAGTGCCTCGATCCAGGCGGTCAAATCGATTCCCGGCAGGGATTGCTGCTTTGCCACGAACCGCCTGATCCCCGCGCGCAAACTATTTCGATCGACCTTTCCCTCTGCAAGGTATTCCTGGTATGTCCTGCGTGGCAGATAGACCCGCCCGTGGAACAGGCGCTTCCCCTCCTCCACCGCCTCACTGAATTTCAGGTGCTCCAGGCCGTGTAACGGATTGTGGTGAATGAAAGTGCGCATCGGCCAGAAAAAAGGAATCGGTTCGGCCGCCACGTGAATGGTGGAACGGATCTTCAGGCTCTTGCCGAGGGTGATATCCATTAGAACTCTTCCGTCAGGGCGAACCCGGCGATGATCATCACCAGCATCAAGGCGGCGAAACCCCATGTCAGCGCCAGCGGCGTATCTTCGATCACGTCATCCGGTGCATTGCCGACGATCATTCCCTGAATCAGGCGCATTCCAGCCCAGCTCCAGAGCACCCAGAGACTTGCGAGCGTGAACGCGACGGCAGGCTTCGATGCAACCAGGATGCTTAGCATGCCAAAAAAGGCCGGGAACACCGGCGTTGCCATGATTGCGAGCAGCGTCACCACGAAGATTCCGCTGAAACGCGGGATGGTTTGCGCCAATCCGCCATACAATTCGCTGTAGGCCGCTCCGTAACGCTTTTCCAGGCCGCCGACAAGCAAGGCGAGAATTGCCAGAGGAACGCCGAACCAGGCCACATAAAGGATCACATCCCGATCGCCGTAAACCAGCGGTAACCACAGGCAGGCCCAGATCGAGGTGGCGATGAAGCCCGTCCAGATCCCGACCTCGCGCATCGACAATGACCGGAACCCGTAAAACACTGCGGTAGCCAGTGCCGCCGGAACCAGCCAACCCGGAACCTGCGGTTCTAGTAGTCGATAGAGAGAGATGCCGATAAGCGGCCAGCCGAGCAACATCACCGCACGCAGCGATGGCTGTCTGATCCTGGAAAAAAGCGCGTTGAAGCCGATGCTAAGCGGAAAGACGGGGAGAAAGATCGCAATCAGCAGAACACTCAGGTCCGTCATGTCAGCCCCACCTCAACCACACGTTCAACCGCGCCGAGGCAGCCAGCAGACGCCGGCTGAGTCCCGAGTAGAAGTCGATGATGTAAAACTCCCGCGCAATCAGCGAATAGAAATTCATCCACCAGTGGCTCGGCTTCTGGTCGATGTGCGACCCCAGTTTTTCAACGCGGTAGGCGCGAACCCAGCCCAGCACCACGATGATCGTGGTCAGCACCACCAGTGTATCGAACCAGACGATATCGATACCGGCTGCCCTGTACAGTTGGGATGCGAATTCATGATCGTTGTAAAGAAACTGGTCAAAGGCATGGCTGATCAACGTATAGCCCACCACGACCACCACGAAGGAAAAGAGAATGAGTCCCAGCAGACGCCAGGGGTTCGCTGCCTTCATGTGATAGGTGGAGAACAGCAGTTGCGCGCCTGTCACCCATCCGAAGAACAGCAGAATGATCGCTCCCTGTCGCTGGTACAGGTCCGGCGCCACCCACCAGTGCGTCAGCACCAGCACCAGTATCGGGATCACCAGGGTGATACCCACCATCACCAGCAGGGGTTGCTGCACCTTGGGCGCTTCGCGCTCCACCACGAAGGTGTAGAGATCGTCTTTCGGGACCCCGTCATCCCTGCGCGCCTCGCCGATGACGCCACCTGCGCTGAGAAACATGGTGCCCTTGAACAGGCCATGTGCAATGAGGTGAAAGATCGCCAGCGAGAAGGCACCCACACCGCACTCCATGATCATGAAGCCCATTTGACCCATGGTCGAATAGCCCAGCGACTTCTTCACGTCGTTCTGAGACAACATCAACACGGAACCAATGACTGCGGTGAACAAGCCGACGACGAATACCCAGTGCAACACGTCGCCGGTGTGGATATACAGGGGCGCAAAACGGTTGATGAGGAAACCACCCGAATTCACGATGCCCGCATGCATCAGCGCCGAGACAGGCGTTGGACCTTCCATCGTGTACGGCAGCCAGATGTGCAGCAGGAACTGCGCTGAACGTGCGAAGGCGGCCATCGCCACCAGCGCGCCCACAGCCTCGGCGACCGGCAGGCCGAAGAAGGTCTCAGCATCCGGGTTCGCGCCCAGCTGCTCGAAGATTACGGGAAGGGACCAGGTCCCGTATGCATGGAAAAGAACCACCGCTGCCAGCACCAGCGGTATATCGCCGATCCGGTAGGTGATGAATGTCCATAGGCCGTAGCGATACGCTGTCTGGCTCTGCGTATCCTGCCCCAGCAGGAAATACAGCATCACGCCGATAATGTGCCAGGAAATCAGCAGGGTGATCAGGTCACCAGCCGCTACCATTAACAGCAAAGCGGCAGTCATGAAGTCCAGCATGACGAAGAAACGCGCGTAGCCGGTCTCTTCGGCCATGTAACGCACCGAGTAGAGATGAACGATCAGGCTGATGCCGGATATCACCAACGCCATGAGCGAGCTCAGCGGATCGAACAGGATGATGCCCCAATCCCGATCCAGACTGACCGCCTGGTTGGGCTCCCCCATGACGGCAAGCACCAGCAGGGCCCCCGCGGACAGGAAGGTCAGCAGCGCGAAGCCAACACTGATTCGCGCCACACCCCGTCCCGCACGGGGCGCCAGAAGGTGCGTGAGTATCGCCGAAAGCACCGGCAATCCAGGAACGAGAACAATCAGGGAATTCATGGACGTTTACCAGTCGGCAACAACACGACGCGACGGGGGCCAACCGCCCCCTGACGACTTGCAGGCTACCGTCAATGAGTCGTTTTCGGGCACTGTCCGAGCGTTCTGCGTGCAGCTAGATTAACTAAACCAATGGAGTGTATCGGAAATACAAACGGTCTTCTCCTTCGGCATCGTCTCGATTTGTTTTCCGCAGAAGGACGGCGTGGCCACCGGTGTTCCCGGAGTCGTGGGTCGCAGACCTGGCAGGTGCGAGCGTCCTGATCCCGACGCGAGATTCGGGGCGGCAATCCGCAGGGTCCGCCTGGAACAACGCGTCCTTAGGTGATTGATTAAAAGAGACTTTTCGTAAAAGTCCCCGAGAAGCATCGGTGCGGCCCGCATGGTGGAGACCGGGCCTGGGAACCGGGCAACATCCGGCACCTTCACGACGACCACGGGACTTCCGGAATGACCCGCTCGCGCCCCTCGCTGCCTCTTTCGCGCTACTGCTCAGACCAGTAATCGGTGGCGATACCGTTGCCGAGGTCTGCATCGATCAGGCGGGCACGAACCTCCAGCAGCTTGCGGATGAGCTCCGGTTCGAACTCCGCGTAAGCTTCGGCATCGGGTACCCGCCGGACCACCACGCCGAGCAGCTCGGTGATGGCGTTTCCGATGGAGTTCTGGCTGATGGTAACGATGAGCCGGCCCTCGTCGTTGCGATAGATGAGCTGTTTGAATGCGGGCTTCCAGCGGATGGAGTTGGCGTATAGCGCATCGGTCATGCAGCGGTCCCGCACGCGCTTCGCCGTTCCAAGGAAGTCGTTGTTGAACAGCAGCACGCTCTCCACCTCGTCCGGGAAATGGACGTCCCGGGGGATGGGTGCATTGCGCGTGGAGACCTGGGAGAAGAAGGTCCGGTAGAAGTCGATGAACCCCTTCAGCACCAGGTCGTACTCTTTCCAGAAGCGGACATCCCTGAGGGCTTCCGCACCGCCCCGGACCGCCCAGCACGGCAGTCCCTGGGGATAGCCGGTGAGACCGAGCCGTGAAGATGTCGAACTGGCTGGCTCCAGGATTTCCAGGTCCAGCGCGCGATCGAAGAACTCCCGGTAAACATCCCGCATGTAGGCCTGGAAAAGGCTGTGCTGGCCGCCGTCAGTGAGGTTCGGGTTATCGGCGTCCGCCAGCTTCGCGGCCCGCAGCTGTTCCATCGGAAAGACGATGAAGTGGTTGTGCAGCATCCGGATACTGGGCACACCCGGAGAGGTGAGCGGCCAGGTGGCGTCCAGACTGGCCTCCCCCGCCAGCACCAGGGCCTCCTCGGGGTCCGGATACTGCTCCAGCATGTATTCGATCAGGATCTGGTTCATCCGGTTCCAGGTATGCAGGACCTGTTGCGGAACCTGGGTGCGGCGCACCGGGCGCCCGAGGGGATCCAGGATCACCCGGGAAGTGTTGTAGATAATCGAGGTATCGAACTCGCTGCTGTGTCCCAGTGCCTTGCGGTACATCAGCAGGTTCTCGGGATTCACCAGCAACCCGTTGTTGTGGACGAGATCGTTCAGATTCTCGGTGCTGTTGAAAAACTCATTGGGTTTCATGCCTTCCGGCACATCCAGCGGGATGGGGCGAAAGGGCGTGACGATTTCTCGGGGTCCTGTTTCCATGAATGTGACTCGATGGCTTCCTTTTGATATGGCACCGATGCGCCGGAATGGCCCCGGGACATCAGGCACCGCCGGCAGCCAGTTTACCTGACACCCGGCCGCTCAACGGAATTCCGGCGCGGCGCGGCAGCGGAATCGGGCAAAGTTCCCGATCCCGTCCGGCGCAGAAGATCGCGCAATTGCTGGGCGTGTTCGAACAGGAGCTAAGGCGATCAGTTTGCGCTGGCAGCATCCTCGTCCTGACTGACAGGTGCGCTCCGCGCCGCCAGCGCCAGCGCCACCAGCGACCAGCCGTGGACGATCATCTCGATGGCGATGAACAACCCGATTACCCAAATACCCGACACCGGCCACTCGGAGAAGATGAGAACACCGAGGAAGATGGAGAGCACGCCGCCGAGCGCGGGCCAGATCCACTCGCGAAAGTGGCGCATCTGGAAAGCGATGATGAGGCGCATGATGCCGATGGCGACGAAGACGCCCCCGAGCATGAGAGTGATGGCCGACGAGGCGGCCAGCGGATTGTTGATCACTGCGATCCCGCCGATGATGTAGACAGCGGCAATCAGCACAGACCAGAGCACGCTGCGCCAGCCCTTTGCCCTGAACGCCTGTACCAGTTCTGCGCCACCGCCGATGATCAGCAGCACGCCGAAGAAGAGCATGCTGGTCAGCGTAAGAAAGGCTGTCATACCTAGCCCGATGGTGCCCAGCAGCACAAAAACGATACCCAGCGCGAGCAACCAGCCCCAGTGCTTGCGAACCTCGCCGAAGATGGCCTGCTGCACCTGCATCGGGTTTGGCGTAGCGGTTTCCTGCATGATCGTGGCTCCGTATCGTTGTGTTACCAGCAATTTGGCGGGGCAGCCCCGGCGATGCCGCCGGGGCTGCCGTCGTGGCCTTACTTGGCCTCAGGTTTCCTCACAGTGATGGCGATGGTCTCGGCATAGAGGGCCCGCACGTCGTCGCCTACCTTGACCTTGTCCAGATCCACATCATCGTCCACCTTCACCGTGATGGTCTCCTTGGCTCCCTTGAGGGTCGCCAGGCGGTTCTCGCGATCCAGTTCCATGACGGAGGCGATGATCTCCACCGTCCGGGTCACGGCGCCGGCAGGCTTCTCACCCAGTGCCGCCCGCTCCGTCTCCACACGCTCGATCCGCTCTCTAACACCAGTAGCCGTGGGCTCGAGCGCGGTGACGAGTATCTCGTAGTAGTCCACCTCGACGATGTCCCCGACTTCGACCTGCTCCAGGTTGCGAACATCATCATCGGCCTCGATGGTCACCATCGAGCCATCTTCCCGCTTGAGTTCCACGGTGCGCGCCTTGAGGTCCACCGCCTCGACGGTCGCCGTCACTGTCACCAGCATACCTTCGGCACGAGCAGGGACTGTCTCGTCCGCTGCCAGCACGCCAGTTGCGGCAATCAGCGTGGCACCAGCAACAGCATTTCTGAGATTCGAGTTCATAGCGTCATCACTCCGTTGGTAAATTTAAAATATGCACATCATCCTGCGACAAAGCGCCCTGGATGACCAGCACGAATGCGCCAGCGCCGCCAGCCGAATGATCGCAACCACGGCCGGGGATTGCTCGCGGCCACCTGCCGTGGAAAACTCGTCATCATCCTGCGCGGCGATGACAGCAGGATGAAGCTGCCGAAGGGACCTGATCCATGGAAACCGACCTCAGCCACGCGCCGGAAGGATGTGTCGAGTAGGCACAACGCGCTGGATTCTGCCACAGGGATGGCGTGCGGGTACTGCATGCTTTTTTGCGGTTTTTCTGCTCGCCGCCTGCGAAAAAGCCCCTGAAACTCCGACCCCGGAAAAAGCGGTCGCCCCCGAATCTTCCCCCAGTCGAGCGGCATCGTCGGCCGGATCTGAACCCGCGCCACCGAGCGAGCCGGACCTGGACGAGTTACAGGCAGAGGTGGACGGCGAGGCCCCTTCCCTTGCCGAGGCGCTGGTTTCCCCGCTTCACACCGACGATCTCCCCGGGATCAGGGACCGGCGCGAACTTCGCGTACTGGTGACCTACAGCCCGACCGACTTCTTCTTCGACGAGGAAGGCACAGCCCGCGGACTCCAGGTGGAACTCCTCCAGGAGTATGAAAAAGCGCTCAACCGGGGCATCCGGCGCCGTGAAAAGCGCACCCGCATCATCTACATCCCCACCACCTTCGACCGACTCATCCCGGATCTCATCGAAGGCAAGGGAGATATCGCGGCGGCGCTGATCACCATCACGCCGGAACGGCAGGCCCGCGTTGCCTTTGCCACGGGGAAGGCCATGGAGGTGGACGAGCTGGTGGTCGCCGGCAGGACCGTGGACGGCATCGATGATGTCGAGGACCTGTCAGGCCGCTCCGTCTACGTGGTAAGGGGAAGCAGCTACGCTGAACACCTCCGGGATCTGAACCGGGAGTTCGCGGAATCCGGCCTCGATCCCGTGGATATCCGGGAGGCCGACAGCCATTTGCTCTCCGGGGACATCCTTCAACTTGTCAACTCCGGCGTGGTGGACATCACCGTGGTAGACGACTACGCGGCCCGACTGTGGGCGCACGTTCTGCCCAACATCCGCGTGCTGGAGAACATTCACGTCACTACCGGAAACACCCTCGGCTGGGCCGTGCGCAAGGACAATCCCAAACTCCTGAAGCACCTCAACGCCTTCGCCAGGAAGATGAAACAGGGCACCCTGACCGGAAATATCCTGTTCCGGCGCTACCATGAGGACACGCGGTGGATCTCCGACCCCACCGAGCAGGCTGAGCGCAACAAGCTGGAATTGCTGCTGGATCTGTTCCGGGAATACGCCGACCGGTACGACTTCGATCATCTCGCCATTGCCGCGCAGGCCTACCAGGAATCACGGCTGGAACATGACCGTAAAAGCCCGCGAGGTGCCATCGGCGTGATGCAAGTGCTGCCCAGCACTGCCGCCGACCCGAACGTGGGTATCGAGCGCATCGACAAACTGGAGAACAACATCCATGCCGGCGTCCGATATCTCGCCTTCCTCAGGGACCGCTATTTTTCGGATCCGGACATCAGCCCCCTGGATCGTAACGCCTTTTCCTGGGCGGCCTACAATGCCGGGCCGGCGAAGGTACTGAAGATGCGCCGCCAGGCCGAGAAAATGGGCCTTGATCCCAACATCTGGTTCTCCAACGTGGAAGTGGCCGCTGCCAGGGTGGTGGGACGCGAGCCGGTTCAGTACGTTAGCAACATCTACAAGTATTACGTCGCCTACCGTCTGGTGGCCGACCGGACCGAAGCTTCCTTCTGATGAAGAAGACCTGTTGCGGGCTTGCACCTTCCCCCGAAGTGTCTTGAACCAATCAGGCCGATGATGGCAAACTCTGCCGAATATATACGCTCTTACGTATCTATCTCATGACGCTCGACGCCAACGATCTGCTTTCCGCCCTCGCCGACCCGACCCGTCTCCGTATCGTCGTGCTGCTGTTCCGGCATGGTGAACTGTGTGTTTGCGAGCTGGTCAACGCGCTGGATACGCATCAACCCAAGGTATCGAAACACCTGGCCATCCTGCGCAAGCACGCGCTGATCACGGGGCGGCGTGCCGGACAGTGGATTCACTATCGACTCAACCCGGAACTCCCCATCTGGGCCGGCAACGTCATCCGGGAACTGGTCACCGCATGCGATCTCCGCCCCGAATTCCATGTTGACGAGGCGCGCCTGACCGATCCTGGATCCGGCACCGGTTGCGGTGTCAACTGACCCTGGACTGGCACTTTATATTCCGAATCGCGTATATTCCAACCCACCTATTCATGGCCGGTCTGCGGCCCGAGGATAAGCCCGGTGAAAAGAATCTCCGTACCCTGGTTCATTGCTCTCGTTCTGGTTTTCCTTTCCGGTCCGCTTGCAGCCATGCCCGGATTCCTGACGGACGCGGACTGGCTGGCGGAACACGTCGAAGATGACAACCTCGTCGTCCTGGAGGTCCGCTACCATCCCCACCGGTATTTCACCGTCGGGCACATACCCGGCGCTGTACAGGTCCAGCGTTTCAAGGACCTGGGCGACAACGACGCCTCTCCCCTGATGCGCTTCCCTTCTCGCGAGGCCTTTCAGGCGACCCTGCGCCGCTGGGGCGTGAACGACAACTCCACCATCGTCATCTATGATGATTCCGCCACGGCACTCGCCTCCCGGCTCTACTTCCTGCTGGCGCTCT
>Ga0180438_10007753_pt1 | contig 13869 bp, 15 predicted proteins | sample SS_ome_12_FD_132455 | JGI IMG/M metagenome (GOLD analysis project Ga0180438, IMG submission 132455) | Hypersaline lake sediment archaeal communities from the Salton Sea, California, USA - SS_3_D_2 metaG | ecosystem: Environmental > Aquatic > Non-marine Saline and Alkaline > Hypersaline >... | reverse complement strand
TTTATAACATCGGTCACAAAGCGTAAGAGTATCGTCTTTTACCCACGCAAACGTTTTAAGAACATCGTTTTGAGCTTCCTGTTTTAGTTTTTTGTTACACCTATCACAAAACTTCTTGCCGAAGTTACCTGTTCCTACTCTTTTCCTCTCGTATATCGGCATTTATGGTGTAATAACACCTTTAAACTTCTAAATAGCGTTTCTATTTAGGTCTTTATTTTGTCTATCAAATTCATAAGCGACTCTTATGTCTAGCGATTTTGCATCCCTACTTAAAACTCAGTTGATGTTTAGTCTTGCCAACCGTGGCTTCAACAAGAATGCGATTGCACAGTTTGTTGCAATTCATGGTATCGACCAGGCTGCCAAGCACATTCCACTTCTCATCAATCTGGTAACAAGATACTGGGAAAAGAGGCGAAATGAAGCAAAGCTATTGCCTGAAAGTGACACTGTAAAATCCTCTATTGTAATTGAAAAGTACTATCCAAAAGGGAGCCAGAATTTTGCGGACCAACCGGTTAATCAGAAGATTAATCGTGTAGTAGAGAGTATTATTCATCTCATTACAACGATTGATGAAGTGAAATCCCTACTGTTCAACGGCACTCAGCTGTTGCCTAACTTCACAGAGCCTATCCCGATCGACAAGGCTGGAGATGTTTGGTTTGCCCTACTTGTTCTGGAGCGCGATGAAGAGGAGGGCAAACTTAGCAAGATCGCTTTTAGGGTTTTCAGTAGGACCAAGAGCATAAGCTTTCTCAAGAACTTTATTTACGACTGTGAAAGAGAGTACAATTTGAACATTCAGAACAAGCTTGGTGAGGATCTCTACTTCTTCGATCATCATGTTATTCTGAGCAAGAAGGTGACGCGAGATCCTCGCTTTAAGGTTCCTCATCTTCCCTTCCTGACGTATAACAAGCATATCTTTACCACCAGTCGTAACTTTGGCAATATCTTCTTTGAGCAGAAGCGACTGCTTAAAGAGCGCCTTGAATTCTTTATGAACAACCGCGACTGGTATGACAAGAAGGGTATCCCGTACACACTCGGGTTCCTCTTCTACGGTGTTCCTGGCTGTGGCAAAACGTCTACCATCAAAGCGATTGCTAATGTAACAGGTCGTCATATTATTAACGTGAACCTGGCAGAGATTAAGACCAAGAAACAGTTGAAGCACCTCTTCTATTCTGATGACATTGTCTGCATGCACCACGGCGGCGTGGAGGTCCGACCTGAGAACACCGACTCCTATCAAATTCCCATTAGCAAACGACTCTATGTGATTGAGGATATCGATGCCTCTAACTCCGTAGCTAACCGCTTCCATGAGAGAGACAATGGTAACGACTTTGACGATCTATCTTCTCAGTTTGGTGGCGTGAGTCGTGGTGGTTTTGGCGGAGGGTTGGAGCCAATACCTCTGGACAACATGAGTGTTGGTGGTATGTCTAACTTTGCCAGCGTTGAGCAGATTGAGGCTGATGAGGACAATATCGATCTGCAAACTTTGCTCAACATTCTGGACGGAACTTTGGAGACACCAGACCGTATGATTGTGGTGACCACTAACTGCCCTGAGAAGCTCGATAATGCTCTGATTAGGCCTGGTCGTATCGATATGTTCGTAGAGTTCAAGAAAGCAAGTCGCGAGGTTGTTTGTGAGATGTATGAGGCGATTTACGAAGAGGAGATGCCCAAGGAGTTGCTGCCTAAGCTTCCGGACTATACCTGGACGCCGGCTGAGATTAACCAGCTCCTCTTTCGTAACTTCAAAGACCCTCAAGGCTTTATCAAGATGATCCTAGAGGAGAACCCGGAGGATGTTTTTAAGTATTCACATATCGCAGGAGATAAAAAGAAAGAAGAAGAGTGATTATTTTGTACTCCCAACAATATAGGTATGAGCGAGGCAAGTGAAGCTTCAGTAGTTTCTATCCAGGCTGTACAGAATGCAAACAATCGCTTGCAAGAGGCTTACACCATCTGGGTTCAGTCTAACCGAGAGGATCTCCTCAGAACCGTAACCCCTCTTATCGACTTTAACCTTCCGGCCGTTAAGAAGCAGATAAACCTACACAAGCTTAATGCGTTAGAAGACTCTTTTAATAAAACTATGTTCCTCAAAAACCCCTACGTAAACTCGTGTCAGTTTTACGACCTGGTTGAGAATATGATCTACGCAACAGTTGAGGAGTTAGGAGATCATGCAGCGAATTTGAACCCTCAGGAAAGCGTTGAGAAGAAGCTAACCCAGTTAGAGAGTCTTATTAAAACCAGTGCGAGCCATCTGTTTAACCAACTGGAGGATCAGGACACGGAGTCTATTCGGAAGCTCAAAGAGGAGCTGAAGCCTTTAAAGAGTTATTCCCCTCATCTCTTTGCGGGAAAGAAGAAAGATTGTCTTACAGAAAAGGTAGAAGAACCGGATGAAGCTATTCAAGACGGTATTAACGAACTGAGGGCGTACCTAAAGGGAGGTACCCAGGTGAATCCAATGAAAGCTCTTTGGAAGATCTACCATAACTACTATTTGCTAATGATCCTTAAAACTTGCTATGCTCTTAACCAACCAAGGTAAAAAGTGAATAAAAAGAAAGCTCGAAAGAGTATAAGGGAAGAAAGATGGCACAGTTCATTCTAATTTTAGGTCCCATGTTCGCAGGGAAGTCGACAGAGCTGTTGCGACGTATTAATCGCTACAAAATCCTTGGAAAAGGGGTGTTGGCGGTGAATCATAGCACCGACGTCAGATATGGGCCTGCAAGCGAGATCAATACGCATGACCAGCAGACTTTGGAGGGTTGTATTTTTGTCTCAGCTCTTTGCGACATGATTTGGGAAGAGGAAACACGGAGTAAGTACGAAGCCGCCGACGTTATCGTTATTGACGAGCTCCAATTTTACCCTGACGCACTTACCTTTATTCAGAAAGCTGTAGACGAGGACGGGAAGACTGTGGTAGCAGCCGCACTTAAGGGCGACTTTAACAGGATTCCTTTTGAGCCTGTTTCGCAAGTAATTCCTTATGCTGATAGTATTGTTGATCTTCCAGCACTTTGTAGAAGGTGTGGTGATGGCACCGAGGCCCCTTTTACAAAGCGTAATACTGAATCACAAGAGAAGAAGGTGATCGGTGGAGCTGAGACTTATGAAGCAGTCTGCCGCCAGCACCTATTAAGTTAGGCCTCTTCGATATAGTTATAATATTTGGTTCCTTTTGGGTGTTTCCCTATAGCACGTTGGCGGTATCCACGGTACTTTTTCCCATCGATAGAGTAAGAGAAAGTGTCCCGACCTGGTTTAACTAGCAGCATATATCCGACGATAACTGCCTTATCCTTATCTTCGGCATAAACCTTCTTATTACGTTTCCCACGGCCAGATAATTTAAAGGTTTTTACCTTAGAACGTCGTTTACCCCCTTTCATCGGCTTTCCGACCATACCGTCTCCAACAGAGTACTCTTGCCCCTGCTTATGGATATGCATAAATTTATTAATAAGATGTTGGCTTGGGCTTTTAGGGTTGTTAATCAGTTGCACAGTTGTCGGCGCTGACATCCACTATATAGTTCTTTCTTAAAAAGTGTTAACCCTGAAGGTCGTTCTTGTTGGTGAGAACGTTCTGATATCGAAAGTGAACCTCGCGACCGTTGATATTGCGTACACGTGGACGATGCAGTTTAACACGGGTGCCGACATAGGTGTGTTTCTTATTTGTACCCAGTTCACGAATGGTAAATACCATAAAGTTCTTGTCGTTGCTGTTTTGTAGGTTGATCTTCCTACTCAGCTGACTAAACGCCTTGTTGGCCGCCTGCTTCGGATGAGACCCCCAATATCTACCGTACTCCTCTCCAGCATTCGGAAAATCAACAATAGTGTAATACCTCCTACTGACGCTAGTCGCTAAGAACTTCTTTATGTCGCTAGTCATACCCTATAAACTTTTTACGTAAAAAACTTTTACATGAAAATAATTACTGAAACCTACATTAGATATCATAAGATAAGTGATTTTTGGGTTTAACTATTCATTAATAGCGGAGGGAAGAAAGCTTGTTTCAAGCTACACAGCACAGCTGTTTCGCTGACATCATGTCTCTTAGTTGTAGAAGTAGTATCCACCCTTCTTCTTGGAGGACTTCTTCTTGCCCTTGCGTGAAGCCTTCTTCTTAGAGGCCTTGCGCTTGGGTGCCTTGCGCTTCACAGAACGCTTCTTCTTGGAAGCCTTGCGCTTGGTCTTGCGTTTGGCACCTCCCTTGCGGGGTGCATCAACCTTGCGGATGGTAATCTCGCTCTGGGGAACGAACTTGATGTCACCCTTCTTATGCTTCTTAGCGTATTCAGCGAGCACAGCCTTGGAAAGCTTCTTACGGCTACCCTCGTAAGGACCGTAAACCTTGTTCTTGCTACCACGAGTGGTCTCCTTAATGGTGAAGACAATGTCGCAGTTGAACTTTTTAAAGCCAAGGTTCTCGCAGATGGAGTGGTATGCGTGACGGGCAGCATCCTTAGGCTTGGCGGGGTTCTTACGCATGGGGCGTCCGGGCTTCTTACGGTTGATAGTCACACGGATGTCGTCACCAGTGTAGGGCTTGCCACCAACAGTGTGCACAGTGAAAGAACGCATGTGCACCGGAGGGCGTCCACCGCGGGCGGTGTAAACGTAAGTGTCGATAAGGCTAGAAAGCTCTGCAAGATCCTTACGGAACATCGCTTCAGAATACTTCGGCATGGTTATATAACTAGGGAAGATAAAATTTTCAGCAACACCGAGACCCCTAACAATAGGAAACCGACATACAGTCTTTTCCGATTTGTTCCTGCAAAAAGGAGCAGTGCTAACAAGAGGACTACAACCGTAACAAAATCACTCTGACCTTCATCACCACGCTTTATGGAAAAATGTTCAAACCAGGAGGAACTCTTTGTCCCCCCTGAGACCCCCCTCCGCAATTCGTTGTTGAAATGTTCAAACTTTAAAGGTTTAAGTTTATGTGTTGATCCTGTGTTAATTAGATCTAATGCTCTAGTTTTTGCAGTACTGGGAACAGTCTCATGATTATTAGCAGCTGGGACACTCACAGTACCATCATCGGCAACAACCATAATACCTGCTGGATACTGACTCACCCACGACAACGGTTCCATCACTATATAATAAACTTTTAGCAAAAGTTTAACCAAAATAAGATAGTTATTTGCGGAAGCAGAAGAGATCGATATCATCAATGCTTACATTGCTAAGACTGATTACATCAACAAGTTTAAATCCAATGTCCTTAATAGTTTTAATAGTGGCTGCCTTATTAGGAATATACATCTTAAGCCTCTTGGTAGTTTTAACACCGTCATCAAGCACATAAGATTGAACGTACTCAATACAGTCTTCCTGATGTTCCCAGTATGCATCGTGGGCAAAGCCGTCATAGTAAGTAAGACCATGCTTTCGATCGTTGTCGTCGATGTAGTACTGAGTGTGAGGCTGTGCGCCTGGATCTAGTTTACTTGTATCAAAGATATGAATACAAAGAACACCTTCAGGTTTCAACCACTTGTAGTAGTTCTGTAAGATATGCTTGTTGTCCTTATTGTGATAGAGGGTGTCAAGCATACTGAAGACATAATCGAAGGTATCTTCAGGGAAGAGATCGGAGTTTTGCAGATCACCTTTAATAAAGTCGCCATCTGGATTTCTGATTCGGGCTTGACTCAACATGTTATCAGACCGATCAACACCAGTAACTTTGGCACCTTTAAAGGTGTTTACTAGTTCCTTATAATGACGACCAACACCGCAACCTGCATCAAGTATTTTGAGGCCCTTGTAGTTTTTATCTGTGACTAACTGTTTAGCAACCTTTTCAACATCATTCTTATACATATCTTGATTACTGAAGACCTTGTCGTGAAGCTTAGCCTCAACCGCACTAAATGTATCTTTGTCACTAAAACCTTCAATCTTCTGTTCACGCCAGTAGATTACACCAATCATTAACAGCAGAGTTAGAATAACAATTAGAGCAAACATCCTATATCAAAAAGTTTGAAAAAGTTTTCGTTTGAATTTAGAAGTTAATTTGTTTGTGTGATTATAAAAGGATGAGTCTTTCAAGGGAGAGCCAACTTATCAAGGAGTATGTTGAGAAGATGCTTGATTATCTGCGAAAGGAGAGTGTACAGGAGCTAAAGAAAACCGATCATCCGGCATTCTTTGAGAAGATGAACAACAAGTTCTCACAGCTTAAGGAGAAGCTTCCCTCTTTGTTTAATATGTTAATCGAAGGAAACCCTGATGAATTTGAGATGCGGCGCCTTGAGGATATGCTCTACATGAAGGACCGTGTTAACAACAATCAGATTAGTGCAGAACGTGCGTCCGTACAGATTGGACAACAGTACTTCAACGAGTATGTTAAGCCCCATGTGGACATGTCCAAGGAACCTGATCACCCACATAAGCGTCTCTAGTATTCTCCGGAACCCTTACAGCTCCCCGTAGCTTCCAGGTCTCGGTAGGGTACATCGTATCTTCGGCACCATTCCATTGCGTTTTCACGCTGGTCGTTTAGTATCTTGTGAAACTTGCCTTTAGAAACCTTGTCTCTGATTAACTTCATCGTATTTTCGATGGCGTTTATCTGGCGGTCTACGAATGATTCGTTATACTTCCGTAGGATCTTAATAAAGGTACGACTGTACTCAATACCATGAATGTTCATTACACCGCTATTCCACTGTACAAGCAATAGGTAGAGGTTTTTGAGGAGATCTTGATCGATTCCCTTAAAGCCCTTAGCGATAATGTACTTTTCTGAATTAGCAGGCCTACTAACCTTGGGCTTAACGAGATGAACTTCCTCATAGTGTGCTACGATAAGATAGAGAATCTTAACACTTACCAATGAGAATAGATCAAAGACCTTACAGACAAAGCTTCCACCTTTTTTCTGAACAGTAAGAGCTGTCACTGTTTCAGCAAAGATAAGGCGCAGGGCCATGTTCTCTTGCTCGTTGTAGTCTAGTGAGAAGTCAAAGCCACCGTCCGCCGTAACTAGATCTGCACCGTCGCACTCTTTAAACTTTTTAGCAAAAGAGAGAATATCAGGCAGAAGATACAAATTTCCATAAGTCACACGCAAACATTTCTGAATATATCTATTCTTCTTGACAAGCTCCTTCTCCAGCTTGTGCCAACCTGGAATCTTCTCATTGTTTGGTGGCAAAGTAATTCCGATTACATTATCCTTCATCGACTTTCGCTGGTTAATAATGGCCTCCATAAAACCACCGGGTCCCTCCGCCAGGCAGGCAACATTAATAGCAGGACTCTCTTCCACAGTAGGAAGAAGATCGTAATCCTTCAGTATCTCCCACATCTTAAAGTAGGATCTACTGAAAGGACGGTACAAAACACGTACGTTTCCCTTCCGATAATTAGAAGAGATCATTTCATAAGGGTTCGCTAGCTTCTTCTTGCTATCCCACATGCGAACACCGTCGATCTGGCTCTTAGCCTCTGTTATTTTTTCACGGAGATCTGCAAAAGGGTCTTCCGATTGTGGACACGGACAGAGGACCAAATCCCCTACAATATTATTAGTAGAGTTAATCCAAGACATGCCTTTTTAATATAAATGAACCCCTAAGCCGTGCCTCTAGATAGTTGGATCGATTTTCAGAATGTGTGAGGTGCCAGCAGGAACGGTTTCTCCGCGACCTTTACGGAATTCTAGGTAAGCGATGTACCCAAGAGAGATTAGAACTGTACCCACGATGATACCGAGGGCATCAAGGAACGGGCTCTTAGTAATTTCGAACCTTTTTCCAAGATAATGTTCAAGATAGCTAGCGATAAACAGCGAGATCGATGCGGAGATTGCACCAACAATGAGAGGAACTAGTTCTCTGGGAATTCCATTTTCTTCCAGGAATGTGTCGAGCTCCTTCTCAGCGGTAAGGAAAAAGATAGCATCGATAGCACCAAAGGTAACGGAAGCAACAAGGCCGAAAAGAATCGGTCCAAAGATCCCCCAGTTACCACTTCTAAATAGAGATACTAGGATTCCAGCAGTTAACGCAATACCGATAATAGAAAGTAGCTGAAAAAGTTTAATTTGCATTATATTAAAATAATGATACATTATTTCAAGAAAGGTATTAAAACAATGACACATCATTTTAGTATAATAATTATTCTCCATTCATCTTGATAAGATTACGGTACAGGCGTTCAGAACTATGCCTTACCTTCTGGTAGATAAAGGTGTTATGGAGGAAGCTAAACAATTTTTCTTCATCAGTCATAGCGCTAATCTCCTGTAGTTCAGGAGGAACTTCGGACATACGTGGTTCGTAAGATGAGAAGCCGTCGACACGAACCTGTTCGAAACCGTACTCACGCATAATCTTGTCCAGATATGTAAAGTTTACCAGGAACTCTTCGTAGTTGATCTCGTCATCACGTTCAACAAAGATCTTCATACCGTAGTTAGGAAGTCGTGTGGGGAACTTCTTAGCGGTATATCCCTTCTTAATCCAACCACTCATCTTCTTGCCCTTCAAAGAACTAAAGACACGCTGACCATCTAGAGAAGTTCCTACTACCTTCCCGCCGATCTTCAAACAGTCGTTCAAGTTCTGCATTAGTCCTCTCAACTTCTCCTCATTCTCAAAGTAGTACGGGAGGCTGTACTCAAGAGTAGCAACATCGAAGATCCACTTAGATGGCAGATATTCTCTCAGAGCAATCTTTGCCAGCTTGTTAAGTCCGGCTCGCTGCTTCGGGAAGATCAGCTGACTAGCATCGGCCCAGATATAATGTGCGGTCGGCTTCGGACTCTCAAAGCGTTTGTAAAACTCTTTGGCGTAGTTAATGCAAGGTTTGTTGATGTCAAGAGAAACAACGTTTGCAAACTTTGCATGCTTCCAGTTGATAACATCGCTACCACGACCACATGCGAAATCGATCAGGTCACCGGTCATATGATCCCGGTCTAGTGCAACCTCCTGAAGAAGTAAACGGTTAACCACCAGACGATGGAAGTTCTGGTAAGGATAGCGTGTTTCTGCCAGATCGAGCTTGCTAAGAGCACCACCCTCCTGACCGAAAGGCTTGGCCTCAACAATCACACCACTAATGATCATATCTGTGGTAACAGGCTGAATCATACTTTCCCAGGTACGATTGGCAAGACGTTCAGGGAAGTAATAACCAGGATCGCCCCGAGAATACCTCTCGGTCGTTCTCAAGTCAACCGCAATCGGCTTCCATTTGAAATGTTCTGCATTAATGTCATAAGCCATCGACACAATGTAGTCATCGCGAATCGTTTGTTGCTGACCGGTGTAAGGACTCATTGTCAACATCTGATGATTCGAATTAATCAGAACAGTCGCATGATTGTGTTCTTGTGCATCGAGATCGTCCTGATGGAAAGGATTAAAAAGTTTTGAAACGTAATCGCGGTTCCAGCGCTTTTCAGTATTGTCGTACTCACTTTCTGAAGCACCGACATGTAGCTCCAGAGTTTTGTACTGTTCCAGACGCTCACTGCCTTCAACCAGCAACGGGCTAATAATATCAGTACCATCGTCGTCCTTCTCAGCTGTTACCAGAAAGTTAATGTAGTTCTGTCCAGGGGGGTGCCAGATAAGTTGCTGTTCCCAGATTCCACCCTTCTCTGGATAACTCTCACGGATGGGTGTAAAGATAATACCCTCTACGGCGTATTCCATTGCATCCTTTTTGGTCCATAGATCGTTAATCGTGCTGAACAACTTCTCTCCGCTATCACACTTGTACTCCATGATTCGAAAAGACACAATCGACTCATGATCAACAATAGTCTTGACAGCTTCGCGAAGATAGTTAATACGACACTTATCAGGCTTCCCGCGACGAACATTCAGATGACGCTTCCTGACGTCTTTGCCGTTGTCCCATAGAAGGTCACTCATGAAAACGGCTGCTAGAGAACGAACCCATGTTCCTTGAATTAGTGTACCAGCAAGTTTAGGGAGTTGAATGTCTGTCGGGTAAAAGTTAAGACCGGCATCGATCAGGTAGACAAGCCCATGACTGTCACGGTTTTTGTCATCGTCGTTGATGTAAACCATTACAGCTTCACCATGTGGCTGCAGTGAAAATGCGTAGTCATTAAGAACATTAATACCGTTGCCTTCGACCAGGTTTTTACGTTGCATGGCAACTGGTAGAGAAAGTACATTCAGACTGTGGTAATCACCTCCCTCCTTGTATTCAACGAGTTGATGGAAAGACTTGCGAACACTGTCCTGACGGGAGACTCTCTGCAACTGATAACCACCCTGTACCAGGACTGTAACCAGTACGATCTGTGCAATAACTGCATCTAGATCTACATCCTCTTTGCTTCCCTGTAAACTTCTGTTAAACTCGAAGCTCAGCTGATATGTTGGGTCACTACCAAGAGCTTTAGAACTACGGAAAGATGTCCCTGTTCCTTTCTTAATTGTGCTAAACACAATAGTGAGAGGGGTGTCATCGACTGGTGTAATCAGATATTTGTTCTTGTAGATATACTCGCGATCTCCATCTTCCTCATCAACTTTGACAGTAGTCTCCTCCTCTCTGTCCAGATGAAATTTAAGTCCAAAGTCCTCAAGGTCTAGAGCCTCAATCTCCTGGCGCCTCCTGGCCTTTAGCTTGGGAAGGTCACCATCCAGCCAGTACTTCTTAATCGCATTCTTATTATCAACCCGTGCAAAGGTGTCACCTAATGTGATCTCTAGCTCTGTAGACATCGTATATTTACATCCGAAGCCACCATACTCTGTCTGGTAGATCAGACGTCGTATTGTATCGTCCATGTCGGCCCGCAGAAGAGGAGACACAAACTCTACAGTATACGTGTAGAGTTCATCAGCATCCATGTAGGATTTAATGGATTTCAACAGTTCAGCGTGCTGGTCCTTAGATAAATCCATCACCTATATTATAAACTTTTCATAAAAAAAGAAAAGGAAGTTACGACTCAGGAGTACAAATGGCAAGTAGGTCTTCTCGTAGCTCTTCCTTGTTCTTGAAAATCATGTTGCCAGTCTGTTTTGACCTCTTCTTGATGTTAACGCCATATTCCATAGCAAGATTCTGCAGTTGGTTACGGGTCAGTCTCTTCGAAAGCTTGAGATGTACAGCCTTTCCAGCCGCCTCGATGTCTTTCTTCACACTTGTGATGTTGTTATCTACAAGATCACTGTACTGATGGAACAAACGTTCCAAGATGGGAGACTCTGGGTAGAAAGACCAGATAATATCGTCGGTTCTCAACACCGGATAGTAGGTATTCATCACCTTTAGCATGAAGATAGTTGGTTTATATGGCGTTGATTCCAGCGTATCGTCCGTTGAAAGATGATGCGTTACCTTGGTGAAAGAGTGTGATAAATCCAGTTCGAAAACGAAAAGGTTAATACTGAAGTAGTCGACCATAAACTTCTTAAAGCAGTCTGTGGCGTCAAGATCTGTGTTTGGTGTTAAGAGACAACGTTGTAGCACCGACTTCTTCATCGATCGGTCTTTCTGATAGTTAAACCTCTTACAAAGCTTCTCTGCATCGATATCTGCACTCATTGTTTGCCTAACTCGTGTCACATATTTCTCCGATTCCGCTTTACTTAGCAGTTTGAACTGTGTATCAATAATGTATAGAAGGCTATACAAAATGCTCTTCTTATTAGATGGAACTTCCATGTAATAGAATTTGCTGATATCCTCTTCCCCGAATAGAGGGGCCAAGGATGTAGGTATCTCTTTTGTGTCGAACTTCCTTTTTAGAGGTAGGACGGGCACGGATTGTAACCCCGAAATTGGGTGCTGCACCGGCGCAAGTTTTTCAATGATATCCTCTAGCTGTAGGAGAGCCATACTGATATCTAATAAAGGAAGTACAGCTCTAAATCAAAATCATTTTTAGGTTCTAAATCAAAATCAATTTTTCTTTAAAAGGGATCTCTGATGGCTTACTCACCTTCTCCGGAATATTGGGAGTACTCCTCGTCATCATCATCACTTCCTCCACTCATAGAAGCGGCTTGATCTGAGCATTCGCTCTCATCTTCAACCTCAACTTCGTTACCTGACTCATCTGATTCAGCTTCGCCCTCCGGAACGTTGTTTTCAACTTCGACTTCACCGACTTTCTTTTTCTTCTTGTTAATGATAGACTTCTTCTTACTCTTCGCGCCACGACAGTCTTTCAGAAGCTGAGACCAGCCCTTGTTAAACTTTTTACGCTTCCTCTTGAGAACGACTTTGGAACCGGGTAGTTCTGGGTTTTTGTTGTCTTCATCATCGCTAGTTTTCGGGTCAGCATCTGAATCTGACTCACCCGTACCAGAAGAGCTCGTGTGCTTCTTACTCGCAGCAATACTCTGAGCAATCTCAAGCTGACGCTGACGGAGCTCGCGACGGTTGTTAATCGTAAAGTTGATAAAACGGACTAACTCTCCAAGAGTTTCGGGGTCTATGTCACCCATCTTGATATAGTAACCGTTACTGTTATTGGTGTACTTTACATTGTTTCTTTCAAAAATAAAGAAGATATCTCTGAGAACATCAAGATTTTCAGTTCGATCAAGATTGGAGATAAAATCGACAATCTCCTCTTTATGATCAACTGTGATCTCCTTTTCACCTGAGGCCATTTTATAAGAATATTATACGAACGTGTCTCTAAGTCCAGGAGGAACTCTCCGTTCCCCCTCAGCTAAAGGTTAGTACAAAGTCTAGGCAATAACAGGCTCCTTTTCGTGGTCTTCGTCAGAGTCAGAATCATCGTCGAGACCTGAACTCATCTCGTCTGGAAGATCTGGCTCAAAGTCGGCTAGAACATCCTCATCTCCACCGGTCGGGGTCTGGGGGTCATTACCCAGGTTAAGAGGCATATCGGAGATAATCAGCGCTGTAACGTTCTGTTGAGGAACCGCCTCGCCACCCTCCTGTTCTCCCTCAACTTCTTCCTCGTCCTCGGGTTCAGGTTCTTCAAGGACTGGGGGAACAATCCTGGCAACCACGTCGATCTCGGTTCCGTTGATCTGAAACTTCTTGTCAACAACCTCGATTTCGATCTCATCGTCAAGCTCAATCCCATTGAAGAGATCCTTATCTTGATGAATCTCACGTGGAATCAGGATGGACATCGGTGGTGCTACTGCCAAGATACCAAGTTTGTTAATATTAGTTACTTTAACCATTAGTTTGTCACCGCTCATAGGGTTAACGACATCAGCTTCAAACTCTACGTCAAATGTAAAATGGCCGTTGAGGTGACTACCTGCAAGCTTTCCACGACTGCGCCTTACAATCTTGATGGAATCGCGCTTGACATAGCCCTCCTGAACGCATCTATCACCAACCTTCTGCCTAAGTAGCTCATCAAGACTCTTTTCAAAGTTCTTGTTGATGTACTGAGGTTCCAAGCTCAGCTCTCGAGCTAGTACAGTTTTTAGTGCCATGCTATTATACTATATTGAATCATAACTTTAAATCAAAATCACTTTTAAGAGAGCACCCAGGCAGTCACTGAGATCCCTAAAAAAAAAATGATGAGATAAAGGTGGAGATAGTGGAATAACCACATTCATCACAACGCAAATGTTCCGCCGTGCTGCTCTCCTATGCAACTTGACCCGTACGCTAAAGCCTGTTTCAGGCAGCGTACCACGTACGTGGAGTTCTTACATTGCATCCAACCAAGCGGGTGACAATCAAGAGACAGACAATGACAAAAAGGTAAAGGAGCTCACTGAGACAATCAAAGATCTTGATATGATGCCTCTTCGTGTTTGCACAGCTCTCACAAGTGGTATTGTTTGGGGT
>Ga0180438_10007752_pt1 | contig 13869 bp, 5 predicted proteins | sample SS_ome_12_FD_132455 | JGI IMG/M metagenome (GOLD analysis project Ga0180438, IMG submission 132455) | Hypersaline lake sediment archaeal communities from the Salton Sea, California, USA - SS_3_D_2 metaG | ecosystem: Environmental > Aquatic > Non-marine Saline and Alkaline > Hypersaline >... | reverse complement strand
TGACCGCGATGGTGGTCGGCCACGTGTACGAACTGGGCGGACGGAGTGTTACCGCCTCAGTCGAGACGACACTGTTTCCCTCGGAGACGTGTCTGGGAGTATTGGCTGCGCCAGCAGCGGACGTGCGGGAAGTCGACGTGGCGGTAGCCGCGATCAGGCCGGACGAGTCGCCGGCCGACCTCGATTCGGTGACGATTACGCTTGAGAAACAGGTCTGGAACTACTATGTCCGCCGATACTACAGTCACCACGAGCCGAACTGGTCCGAATCGTTCGAGCCTGTCGACAGCCGGACAGCAGAATTGACTGACGGGACGGGCTCAGCCCAGTTCCGCATTGAGGGCTACGGGTACTACCGCGTTCGTGTACATTCGCCGGCGACGCCCCAATACAGTACCGTCTCGTTTTACTCATACGGCCGCAGAATCGAAACTGTCGATGCGGCACGACCGAGTCTGATCAAGATAGGGCTCGACAGGGACGAGTATGAAGTCGGCGATGAGGCTGTCGTACGGGTTGAATCGCCGTTCGACGGGAAAGGGTTTGTCGTGCTGCAAGGCCAGAGCATTCAGCGGATAGTCACGCTCGAAATTGTTGATAACGTTGGTGTTGCGCGGTTCAAACTCAGCGAAGAACAGGTGCCGAACGTCTGGGTCGAGGCGACGGTTGTCCACGCGATTCAGCAGGACCACGCCCAGGTATACCCGTTCTCGAGCTTTGCCGTCGCGAACGTGAGGGTCCGGGATCCGAGGCGAAAACTCACCGTCGCGTTCCCGTCGTTGCCGGAGGAGATCCGGCCAGCGACCGCCGCCACCTTCGAGATCGAGACGCGGGATATCGATGGGAAACCGGTTGAGAGCGAAGTAACTCTCGCCGCCGTAGACGAGGGTATACACCTGATCACTAACTACCGTGATCCCGACCCGTACGGACACTTTGGCCGGTCCCGTCAGCCGGTGTTGAAACGCACGCATTACTATGACAAGGTCGCGTACGATTTCGACAAACCCGACGCCGCCGGCGGTGACGCCCGCGAGATGGCCAAACGCCTCGCGGCTGCTGACGTGAACTGGATCAAGGCCGTCGCGTTGTGGTCCGGTGTTGTCGAGACGGACAGGAACGGGCGAGCGTCGGTTACCATGGACGTGCCGGAGTTCACCGGTCAACTGCGACTTGTAGCGGTTGCGTGTTCGTCCGACGCGGCCGGGTCGGGGCGTCGTGACCTTCTGGTCCGTCGACCCCACATGTTGCGCACGAGCATGCCGAGGTTCATGCTGCCCGGCGACTCGGCACGGTGCCGGGCGGTGGTGTTCAACAACACCGATGCTCCATGTAAAGCGAAAGTGAGCTGGTCCGCGAGCGGTACGCTAAGGACTGCAACCGGCTCGCGGGAGCTGGCCGTCGCGCCGCGCAGCGAAGCCGATCTTGCGGCGGAAATCGTTGCGGGGCCGTTAGTGGGACAAGGCGAGATTCAGTGGGACGCGGTCATACTTGGTGCTGACGGCCAAACAATCGAACACCTTACCGAAGTTGCGCCCGTGCCGGTTCGAGCGCCGGCGGCGTTCCAGTCTCATCACGAACTGGTGGTGTTGAAGGCGCAAGAGACACGCACGTTCAGCAACGTCAGGTTCATCGAGGACGAGCGGACCGAGATTGCGATCACCCTGGGCGCGAATCCGCTGCTCCGACTCCAGAACGCGCTGGCGTACGCTGTCGGCTACCCTTACGGGTGCGTGGAACAAACCACGTCAAAACTCATGCCGATGTATCTGCTGCGCAGGAGCTCGGAGTTGATGACGCCCGAACTGACCGAAGGGCTATCGGTTGAGGCGGCGATTCAAGTGGGCATCGACAGGCTTTTCTCGATGCAGACCGTCTCGGGCGGTCTCGGGACATGGCCCGGCTCGACGCAAGCATACAGCTACGGCTCGGTCTACGCGCTTCACTTCCTCACGCTCGTCAAGAACGACCGGGAACTCGAGGTGCCGACCGCCAGTTTCGATCTCCTGCAGGACTACGTCCGTCGAATAGCCAGGGATTGGGACGATAACTCTCAGTCGGCGCTGTATCAGCGGGCGTATGCGGTGTACGTTCTGGCGCTGGGTGGCGATCTGGAGGCCGTCAAGGCGATCGAACGGTTCGACGAGGTGAAGGTTCCTCGTTCAGCACGGTTCTTGCTTGCGGCCGCGCTGGCTCAGCACACCAAGGATGACGACCGGGTAAGCCTGTATCTGTCGTCGGCGCCGTCCGAACGCTACACGGTCACCGAACAAGACGGTACTCTGAACTCAGACATCAGGAACACGGCCGTCGAGTTATTGGCGCTACGCCAGATCGGGAATGACCCCGGACTGATGGCCGAGAAGGCCGATAAGCTCGTCGCGTTTCTGGAGGCACATCGTCACGGCAGCACTCAGGAGACGGCGCTCATCATAACCGCGCTGGCCGGGTACCTCTCGGATCTTGCTGAGGACGCGCACCTGGGATCGACGACCATCACCGGCCCGACGTCGCGCAGGGACATCCGAGGCGCTGAAGTGTATCGGGGATCGCACCATGGTCCAGGCGGGATGTTCACCGTCGCGAACACCGGAGCGGCGGACCTGTTCGTCAACGTCACGACACGGGGCATCCCGGAGAAACCCGACCTCGCAGCGATGAAGGAAGGGATCGGCGTCGGCCGCGAATTCTGGTTGCCCCAGGGCACACGACACACCGGCACGACGTTCTCGCATACTCGCAGCTACGTGGTGAAACTGAACATCGACTGCGAACGCTCGGCAAAGAATCTCATAGTGGCCGACCTGCTGCCCGCCGGATTCGAGATTGTCAATCCCCGGTTGGACGTCGACGCGGTGCCCAAAGCCGGCTTTCCCGGCGGGGTGACTCCGACTCATCTCGAGATTCGCGACGACCGGCTGGTCGTCGTGTTCAGCGAACTGCGCGAGGGTGTCCACCATTTCTACTATGTTGTCCAGGCGGTGACGCCCGGCAAGTTCGACTACCCGGCGGTCCAGGCGGAGTGTATGTACGATGCCAGCGTCCGGGGCAGATCGATACCGACGTCAATTGAGATTGCTCGCTGAGGTGATCACGAAAATGAAGCGATCTCTGAAGAGCATGGCCAGGGCGATCTATGAACGCTATCGCAGATGGAAGAACCATCTGCTGTGCGCGCTGGCGTTCGTTGCGTTCGCCGGCGTCGCGGCACTGCTCTGGCCGATGGACGTTGATTCGTATCTGCGCACGTGCGCGTCGACCGAGGTGCTCGACCGGTCGGGCCGGCTTATGTACGCGTTTTTCAACGAGGACGAACAGTGGTGTTTCCCTCGCGAGCTGCACGAGATCAGCACGCGACTTGTTCAGGCGACAGTCGCTGTCGAAGATCAGCGATTCTACCGTCACCCTGGCGTCGACCCCGCGGCCATAGTGCGGGCAGCATGGCAGAACGCGACCCAACAGCGTCTCGTCTCCGGCGCGTCGACGTTGACGATGCAGGTCGTCAAGGGCGCGGAGCATACGCCACGGTCGCTTGCGGGCAAACTCGTCCAGACGGCTCAGGCCGTGCGGCTGGAATGTCGCGTGAGCAAAGACCGGATTCTCGAGACATATCTGAACACGGCACCGTACGGCATGAACCTGGTCGGATGCGAAGCGGCCGCGCGCCGCTATTTTGGCAAGCCCGCGCGAGAGCTCACGTTGGCCGAAGCGGCCCTGATCGCCGGATTGCCCAAGGCACCGGTCCAGTTGATGCCGTTAAAGTACCCGAAACGGGCGAAAGCACGTCGCAACTACGTACTCGCGCGCATGCTCGCGGAAGGATATATTACAAAGGACCAACACGACCGAGCGCGCGGCGAACCGCTCGGCGTCCGGTGGCACGAATTGCCCCGGTTCTCACCGCATCTGGCCATGCGTTTGAGCGCCGCCGAGCGGGGGCGTATCGTGACAACCCTGGACCGGCACGTCCAGTCAACGGCCGAACGGCTGGCCGCAGAGACCGTCCGCAACTTTGCGGGCCAGTTCAGCAACGCGGCCGTGATCGTTGTCGACGTGCCGACCGCTTGTGTGCTGGCATGGGTCGGTTCGGCCGATTTCTTCTCGAATTCCGGCGGCCAGGTTGACGTATGCCGCGCGCCTCGATCACCCGGCTCGGCACTGAAACCGTTTGTTTATGCTCTGGCAATGGAGAACCATTGTCTGTACGGCAGCGAAATTCTGCTGGACAACACGTTGGACTACGGCCGGTACAACCCGGAAAACTTCGATCTGAACTATCGAGGGCTGGTCTCCGCGTCCGACGCGCTCAAGCATTCGCTCAACGTACCCGCGGTAACCGTGCTCGAGCGCGTCGGGATGGAGCCTACTTACGCGCTGTTTAGAGATATGGGTCTCTCGACGCTCACTCAGTCGGCGGACTACTACGGGTTGGGACTGACGCTGGGAAGCTGCGAGACGCGGCTCGATGAGTTGACGGGTGCGTACTGTATGCTGGCCAACCTTGGTAAGTACCGCCGTATCGCGGTCACCAAGCACGCTGAGGTGCCGCCCGCAAAGCAACTGCTCTCGCGAGGTACGTGCCTCAAGATATTCGAGATACTCGAGGGGCCGTTGCCAGGCGAGTTTGACCGGAAAGAGGTCCAAACCGCCAGCGCGGTGCCGCGCGTATGTTGGAAGACCGGTACGTCGACCGGCCACCGCGACGCCTGGGCGTTCGTGTTCAACCGGCAGTACCTGGTGGGCGTCTGGGTGGGCAACAACGACGGCCGTCCGTCAAAATGGCTGGTTGGTGCGCAAGTGGCGCTGCCGTTGGCGGCTCGCATGTTCCGGTCGCTCGAACCACACAACGATCCCGATTGGCCGGAGCCCGCCGGCGACTTGCATGAGGTCGCGGTCTGTGCGGTAAGCGGTTTGCCGGTGTCGTCATGGTGCGTCAGGACAAAACGGGCCGTCATGCCCCGCAACCACTACCTCAACCGGATCTGCGATATGCATTACCCGCTCCCGGGCGGCGCACACGAGGTCGTCGAACGATGGCCGGGCGCGGCAAAAGGGTGGGATCTCGCACGAATAGCGCTGCCAGTCGTGCCCGGCGGCTCAGAGGAGGAGAACCGTCGCGTCGAGGCGCTCCGCATACTCGCCCCCTCCGACAAATCAGAATACGTACTCACAAATGAGTCCAACGCCGACCGGGTAAGACTCCTATCGTCGCTCGATGACCGGACTCCGCTCCACTGGTACCTGAACGACCGATACTGCGGCACCTCTTCGCCTACCGATCCCCTGTTCATTGACCTCGCACCCGGCGATCACAAGCTCGTGTGTATGGCAGACGGCGGCTCAGTGGACGAGGTGGCGTTCAAGGTCGAACAGTCCCTTTCCTCGATTCTGTTTCGCGAGTGAGCCGGTCACCGCCGTTTCGGCGATCCGGCCTCCACATTCATTCCTTGTCTACGTATGCGCGCCAAGCCTATGCTATCGCCAAGTCACCCAGACCGGCGACGACCATGCTACCTCATCATCTATCTGTTCGGCGCGCAAGTACACGTAGTTCTCGCCGTCATGCTTCAATCCATCGCTTACTTGGATGGTGAACTCGCGATGTGCGGCAAGGTCGCCCCCGACTCGTTCGGCAATAACGGCGCTCCGCTCACCGAACGCCTGTTGCTGGCGTCCCTGGTCCAGAGCTGAAAGCGGGAACTTGACGGTGTCAACGAGTTTTGTGTTGTAGTAAGCCTGTTCACCCCACATCGGCATTCGTTCATCTACGTGCCACGACTCAAGCTCTGTGTAGGGTCTCTCATAGATTTCGACAGTTAGAGTGTCGTCGGGCAACCACCTCTCCAGCTCAAGCAGCACGCCGTCCATATCGCCGCGCGTCGTGCAGACAAAATCCACCCTCCTGTCGGTTACCTGGGCGAAACTGTCGCTATAACCGTCGATGCCAAGAGGGGTAGCATCCGCGATTTCGGTTTTACCCAGCATGATGCGGCCCCACCAACGCTCACGTCCAAGCGGGGCCAAATGCCTCTTATCGGGCGGTTCATTCGAATTGGTTATCATTACCCGCAAGGCAGCCTTACCCTCGCCTCTTTCGTCGTTACCCGGCTGCAAGTAATTCAGTTCTGCCACTTCCTCGCCGTTGCACACCGCCACGACCCGTGCGATCGGCGACGTGCCTGATACCGTACCGCGGACTTCGAGCGATGGCGGGTTGGGTCGAGCAACCTCGACCTCGCTTCCCATCGGTGCGCCTTCGACTCGCACGTCGAGGAAAATGCGAGCCAGCGTCGTGCCATAAACGCGCCGCGATACTAGCCCGTCAAAAATCGCCTCGCGTGTCCGTTCCGGCGCGAACACGGCAACTAAGCCGCCCCGCTGGCTGATCCGCATCGGATTATTGCCGGGATGGCCCGTGTGATCGTCGGATGCGCACATTAGACCCACATGATAGCCTCGCTCGAGATAGCGCCGCCCGAACCATTCGAAACTGCCGTGCTGCGAGTAGATCTCCACCAACCGTTCCATCTGTGCGTCGTTGAAACGCCAATCGCCCGGCATGTGGCAGTGGGGGATGATTAACACCTTTGTCGGGTCGTTTATCTCGCGCTGCATGCGGTAAAGGTCGACTATAGTCCGCGCCTCGTTGCAAGGAATTATACGCTGTTTGTCATCGCGATAGAACACGTTGTGATGCCCGCCGGACCGCTCGGCTTGCGTCCATTCGTAGGCCTTGAACGTTACGAAACGGTGCGGTTCGTTATAGGCTTGCGTCGCGCGCTGCACGTCGCGCTGGTGAAACTCTGACATCATGAGGTCGTGTCCCGTCAGCGACGCAAAATCCAGAAACGCCACGTCGCGGGCGTACCGCATGAACCATTCGGCTGTACCGGTCGCGTCGGTGTACCCCTCGTGCCCGTGCAGCTCGCCCCAGTACACGTGCGGATCATCGGCTCCGATCAGCTGGACCGGATTGGATCTGCCGCGCAGCCGCCCGGCCCTGTCTTTCGCCTCGAAGACCAGCGGCTCCGTCCGCCCGTCGGGGAAGACAAGTCCGTCGAAATGGAACGTGGCTCGGTCGGACCTCATGGGTCTTGCCCGCGCAACCTGTTTCCCGTCGAGCGAGAGTACAAGTTCTCTAGGGCAACCGATCGCGCGGTTGAAATACTCATCCTCGACGTTGGCTCGAACCGTGAACCGTTCACCTATACGTACGGTGGTAGGCGCTATGACGCGGACATGGTGGGGTCTTGTCCCGTGGACCGCGAACCTCGGCAGACCGATTGGAACAAAGGCCCCGGTGCCTGCGAAATCCACCTCGAAGCGGAACGTCATCGCGTCGGTCGAAAAACTCTGCATGAGCAGCCCCGGGCCGCCTTCCGACCGGTCGCCCAGGACGAAAGTGAGGGTCTCACCTTCGGTAAGTTCACCCTCCTTCACCGTGATCAGGGGTCGCGGCGCGGGCGTAGACAGCGTACTCCACACGCTTTGCCACATTGCAAACCCGTGCATTAGCTCGACATCAGGATCGCTCGCCTTCACCGTGGTGTAACCGGCAAAGAGAGGCCGGCTAAGTTGGAGGAGGGAAAGATCATTGTACCAGTGCTGACCGAATCGGATTTGCGAGCCTTTGCCCAAACGCATCTTGCCGACGTGGTAGACGAGACGGACGGTCGTGTATTCGCGGGCCTCGAACGTTCGGTCGCGCGGTTCCACCACTTCCATCCAGCCCATATCATTACGGCGCTCGCGCAGCAAAAACAGACCAGGAACCACTTGTCGGTCGAGCAGCGCCGCCCATTGCCGGAACATCATGTCGGGAACGGTCGCTTGGGCCTGCATCACGTTCGTCAAGATCAGCGCAATCCACGGAAGCAACACGCCATCGGCCTGGAGCGCATTATAATACATGCGTACCAGATCGACCCGCTCCTCGAAGTTGTCGCGACTGGTCGGCTCGTCACGAATATCCTGTTCGAGCTGTTTGATTCGGGCCACAAAAGCCTCGTCATCAAGCGAGGGTATATCGATAATCTCCTTGGGTAGCCCTTTCAGCGCCGGTTTCGGCCACCAGTCTTCCGCCCATCCGGTGACACCAAGAAGCAGCACAACGAGGAATACCGCGACCGACTTGAAGTACCGCACACGTGAACGCATAGCCTCATACCTCCCAGTTTGTCCTTTCCCCTACCCCAATCCGATAACCTTACCCCTTATCTTTGACCGCCGCAATGAATTGTCCCACAAAGCTGAAAGATGCATCTTTGGGTCGATCTCCCTGACGCACCACGACGAGATCGAGGCTCGGTACCGCGATGACGATCTGGCCTTGCGCGCCCAGAGCCGCTATGGTGTCCCGCGGCGCGTCCGGAAACCTGTACTCCTTGTTGCCGCCCCGGGCGGATGTCCCTTTCTCAGCGTTGAGCCACCAGAGAAAACCGTATGCCGGGTTCATCTCTTGCGACGGTGTGGTGGCCAGTTTGAAAAACTTCTCGCTGACAAGCTGTTTGTCCCGCCACCTGCCGCCACGCAGCGCGAAAAGTCCGAACCGGGCAAGGTCGCGACTCGAGCAGATGGCGCGGTAGTAGTTGGTGACATCGCCCATCTCCTCCTTCATCCAGGTTGTGTGTTCCATACCCATGGGTCCGAACAGTTTTCGCTGCGCATACGATTCAAGGCTCTCACCCGTGGCCTTCTCAATGATGCGAAAGAGCATGTGATACGCCGCCGTGTTGTAATTCCATACCGTTCCCGGTTCGTGGTCGAGCGGCATTTTGGCGTTCACCTCAAACTGGTCGCCCTTCGTGTTGCTGAGTCTGAAACCCCTGCCGTTCAGTCCGCTGGTCATACTGAGCATATGTCTGAGTGTTATGGCCTCTTTGGGCGTGCCCTTCCATTGAGGTGCGAAGTCCGAGATGCTCTGGTCGAGCCCGGTGAACTTGCCTTCCTCGAGCGCCATGCCTATGAGTATCACCACCATGCTCTTGGTCGCCGACGCTATTCTCATGCTCTTATCCCTACCCCAATTGTCCGCGTACTCTTCGGCGACAATCTTACCGCCGCGAAGCACGATCACACCGAGAGAATTGCTGGCCAGCAGGTTTGCGACTGCCTCGTCCAGTTTCGTGGAGTCCATACCAGCCTCTTCGGGCGAGATCGCGGCCCATTCCGAACCAACAGGCCAGTACTCCGCCGCGTGACTTGATGTAACAACGGCGCAAATGCATGGTACTAGAAGCGTGACAAAACGGGCTGGCAGTCTTACAGATCTCATACCACTCCTCCTTTTCAAAAACCGTTGCGCCCCCCTCTTGCTGCCTATTCTTGGGAGTTGTCGTCCTCTGTTTCTATTGCCGCACCGGGCGAAACAATTTCTAGATCCTCGTAAATAGCTCGACCTACAGCAGCCGTGCGTCGGGCGTGTTTAGCGCCTGGCCGGCCGTTGAACACCATTGCGACCACCACGTCATTGTCGAGGTCGCAGAAGGCGATCGAGGATTGCGAACCTCCGTGCCCGAAGCTTTTTGAGGCGGACCCCGTGCCGAATCTGGGCGTGATCCCGAGGGAAATGCCCAGACCCCAGGGTCCCGCCGGCTCACCGCGCGGAGTGACGGCACCCGGTCGCTGGTTTTTCGTCATGGCGGCGACGGTCTCAGGTTTCAGAACACGCGTTCCGTTCAACTCCCCGCCACGGCGGAGCATCTCATAGAACTGAGCGAGTTCACGCATCGGACCGCGCCCGGCTGCAGCGCCGTTGACTATGGAATTCATACCCTCAAGTTTATCGGCGGACGGAGCGGGGACGGCGGTGCCGGTATCGGTGTTGTGCATCATGCCGATGCGGGTCCCGTACTCACGATGCCGTTCGCGCGGCATGCCGACCCAACAGTCCTTCATGCCAAGCGGCAAAAACAGCTCTTCGCGGATATACTCCTCAAACGGCCGGCCGTCCACCCGTTCGACGATCTCGCCGAGGATGATGAAGCCGGAGAGCGGATGGTATTGAGCGGTCTTGCCGAGTTCCCAGCCATCTTCAAGTTGCGAGTTACATATTCTCTTCACGTGCATGTGGTTCGTGAAGCGAAAGCCGCTCCCTGTGCGTGACGCTCTCGGGAAACAGCTGGTGTGTGTCAAAACGTGGCGGATGGTTACCTTATCCTTTCCGTTCTGGGCGAACTCGGGGATATGTTTTGCCACCGGATCGTCCAGATCCAGTTTGCCGCGTTCCCACTGCTGCAGTACGCAAGCCGCCGTCAACGGTTTTGTCGCTGAATACCAGATCATCATCGTATCGGCGTCCATCGGCACGTCCGGACGGTTCATACCGATGCCGAAATCGGCAATAGGTTTGCCGCCGCGTGCCACGTAAATCTGCGCGCCAACTTGCAGCCCTTCATTCATTCCCTCTTCAATCTGTGCCACCGTGCGCGGCAAAGTCGCCCGCGGGTCCCTTAGATTAAAGTGGATCGGCGTCTCGGTCTTGTCAGCCTCCGCGTGAGCGGAGATCAGCGGGACAACCAAAAAGCTTACAACAGATGCAGCTACTGCAACTGCAATGCGATGCACCGCACACTTTCTTGCCACGATTCTCCTCCTTATTTCACGACCGTTACCCCAAGTCTGTCGCTTTATGCGCGCGCAAAACAGCTTATGTTACCACATCGAGTGGATGAACCTCTCCATCTCGGAACCGTAATGCAGCGATGGCGTGGTTATGCCGCCGCGCTCGATCTCCTGGCGTGACACCCCTTCCACTTTGTCGACTACATAAGCGTATGCCCGGGTTATCCGTTCGAGACCTTGCGGTGTAACGACCGCCGGCGAATCAAGTGCGGAATGGTAGTAGTAGGTCGCTTCGATCCAGCCCGCACACGTTACGCCGGTCTCCATGAAACCCACGACGTCGCCCCAGTAGTTTGGGTACGATCCCTGGCTCGTCGCGATCCCGTACCGGTCCGCCACATCTTTGAAGAACCCGAGCAGCAGCGGGCTCTGGTTAGTCACGAAAAGTCCGCGCGGGTTCTCGGTATTGGTCGGCGAGTACCAGCCCAACTCCTCCGTGAGCGACGTCGAACTGATGTGCTCCAGTTGGAACACAACGGCCGTCTTCTTGATGATGTCGGGGTGCATCTTCGCAAACATTATCGTGCCGCCGGCCCCCGGCACTTCATGGTCGCCCGCCACAAGAAACAGCCTGTTGCGTCGGCGCTTCTCCGCCGGCATCCGGCTGTAGTGACGTGCCAGACTGAGCAGCGCTGAAACGCCGCTCCCGTTGTCCAGCGCGGCAAGCCAGTATCCGTCAACGTGCGCTGTAAATATCACGTATTCGTCCGTGGTTCCCGGCAGGACGCCTATGACATTCTGCGAGGTCAATCCCTTCTTCATCTCGCCTACAACCTTCATCCGCACGCGAGGCGGAGACTTCAGGCCCGAAGCCTCGATGACCTTGCGCAAATACAGCCCGTCCAGATATCCAACGGTCAGGTACGGTATGTTCTCTGACCCCTCACCGCACCTGCATGCGTATTTGCCGTTACCCGGCAGATCGAGCCAGACTATGACTCCGAGCGCCTTGCCCTGCTTCGCCAGTCGCGGGACAACCGACCGCGCGCTGTGAACGTGTACGCCTTCGTACACTTGGCTATATACCAACGCGATCTTACCCTCGAGATCGCGGCCCATAAGCTCCGCCGGCGATCCGAGACCAACGTATACGACCTCGGCCTCGATACCTTCCGGCGGCGTGACTCCAGGTTCAAACGCAGCAAACGCTGTCTCGAACTCGTAGTCTTGCTTCGGGGCACCCGGTGACGACCCTCCTATCAAAGTGAGACTCAGCTCGCTCGGATGCCATTGCGGCGCAACGCACGGGAACTCCTCCATACGTACATCTTTCAGCCCGAACTCCTCGAACTTGTTCATCACGTACTCGGCGGCGCGCCGTTCGTACTTGGTACCCTGGATGCGGCCCCAAAGAAGGTTGCCGTCTCGCTCGCTCTGACGAGAGAACTCAGTCAACTCGTCCAGATACTGATGCAGTTCCGCTCCCTTTATGTCGGTATATGGATCCTCGGAAGGAGACAATCGCAGGCTCAGAGGCGGCATGGCCAGCTCAAATGTCCTTCCCCGGTTCAACTCCTGGATCTGCACCTCGACCTCCTCGGGCGTCGGAACCTGCTGCTCATTGCCGCCTGCCTGCTGGCAATACGCCAACAAAGTGAGGCCGAGTGCCAAAACCGCCATGCATATTAGGATATTCTTGTGCTTCATGACTTCACATCCTCCCTCTTATCCACGCCCCCCCGTCATCCTATTTCCATTCCCCCTTGTATACCCACGCCGTGCCGAGAGACCCTTTGAAATAAGACGCGTTAAACCCGGCTGCGTATACCACGTTCTCCTCGCCCGGGAAAGGCGACGGCACGTTATCGCGCATCAAGTAGAGGACCTTGTCCGGATTGTCCGGATCCTCGACTATTCGTAGAGAATGGTTTCCATTAACATCCCTTAGCAGGTAGAAGGCATAAGGATTTCGTGTCCAGGTCGAGAGATCCTTCATGACGAATTCCTTCCCCTCCACCCCGTAATGGAAGTGGAAGCCGATGACCCAGACCGGGCTGTCCGCACCAGGCGGATTGAAGGGGTTCACGTAGTTGAAAGCCGCCTCGGAAAACACAACAGGATGTTTCAGAACTTCGGCCAGCACAGAGTTGAGATCCACTTCCTTGACGACAGTGTAATTCGCGCGCGGTAGATCTTCCTCCTTAGGCTCCGGACCGACACATCCGGCGCGCATCCTGTACACGGCCATCCCACCGCCGAAAATCAACATCTCCTCCTCGGGCCAGCCGGTGATTTCTTTTGGGTTCGGCACGGCGGACAGGCCGCGCAGTTCGTCATTCGCCCAGGTGCCTCCTTCGAACGTGCTTTTCATCATCAGGACCCAGCGCGGGCTTTCGCCGTCCACTCGCTTGAAGACCCCTCGTCTGTCCGATACGAAAACATGCCCGTTAGCCTCTGCCATGCCGAAAAACTTGCCTCTCGCAGCCATCAGTTCGGGCACCGGGTTCCATCGGATGAGACCCGGCGCAGTTGCATCGTAGACCCCCGCGTAGATACCGTTCGGTTCAGGGTCCGCACCCACGAAAACCATGTCCGCGCCGGTGATTCTATCGCGACGGGATATGATCTCGCGAACCCTGTAAGCGGCTACCGTCTTCGTGCTGATGTCTGCCGCAATCCATTCTCCACTTCTGTCGTCGCGAATCTTTATCTGCATCGGCCTGGGAGGCGAGCCCGCACCCTTGTTTGTACCGGCCAACAGGATAGAAACGGGCCCACCTTCTATTGCCAGACCGTTCCCGTCAAATTCAAACCTTGCGGAATAAAGTGCCCCTACACGCTCGGAACGCGGCTCGAACTCAGCGTCCACCTTCCACGGACTGTCCTTGTCTTCCTTCACGAAAACGTAGGCCCGGTGTTGGGAGTAGTTGCTCTTCTCAAACGCCGCGGCCGTGCCCACGTAAAGCTTCCCGTTGTGCACCACGATGTTCATAGCATTGTTCGGAAGAGGTTGGCCGGTCGGGCTGGAAGCGTCGAAGACGAGCGACCTCGACCAGACGAAGTCGTGCTCGTAATCCGGCAGCCGGAAACGCCTCCTTCCGTCCGCGTCCTTGTTGAAAAACAGCATGAGGTCGCCTTCGAACTGACCAACCGAAGGTCTGTCGACCAACGTCGACAGAGGCGCTTCATTGGGGGTATCGGCACAAAGTGCTCCCGCCGACAACAGCATCGCTGCCAGCATCCCGAGGATCCCAATAGTCAGTTCCCGTTCGACAAACGCACGACTCTCAATACGCCGGACTCGAT
>Ga0180438_10007750_pt1 | contig 13870 bp, 8 predicted proteins | sample SS_ome_12_FD_132455 | JGI IMG/M metagenome (GOLD analysis project Ga0180438, IMG submission 132455) | Hypersaline lake sediment archaeal communities from the Salton Sea, California, USA - SS_3_D_2 metaG | ecosystem: Environmental > Aquatic > Non-marine Saline and Alkaline > Hypersaline >... | reverse complement strand
AGGTCCTTCGAGCAGAAGTGGTGGCGCTCCGGCGACCCCCAGATACCCAAAAGCAGGTGGTGGCTGCCTGAAATGGATTTCATAGGTTTCCGCGTCGCCAAATCTGCCGGCACAACCACCGAAAAGCCGCACAGATAACAGCCTATCAGAATTACCCGAACCGCCTCCCGGACCTGACACCGCCCCCATGGTCAAAGGCGATCGTCACAACAAGGAAGCCAAAGCCACCGCAAATTCATACCATCACCGCTCACCCCGGATTTTATCATCTTCTGCAAATACTACTTCAAGTCTGACTTTAATAATCATAAATCATTTTCAACGTTAATTTCCATACAACCCCAAAGAGCTGACATTCCAATATTTAGTTCGAAGGTCATGTCCCTAAACGCTATTTACACAGGTCTGCATAACCTCTTTGGCATCAGGAACTTGTGGTGTCGCTGTCTGCGTTTTGGCCTTACAGGCACGTGCAGGCTTTCCATGCCATCGCAGGAATAAAAGGAGCCTGTGAGCAAGGATTTCCTTTCTCGGCGCTCGGCTTTATCCTAAGTTATACGATCACCACTCCATCGCCCCAGTTATGACCTCTAAATTGGGAAGACATCGCGATCTGGTCGCCCGCCAGGTCGGTGAGCTTGATACCCGCTAGTTTGCAGTAGGCTGCGTATGGTCGTTTGATGTCGGTCAGAACGCACCATGGATGGCGGCCATGAGCTGGGCCTCGGAGCGCGTCCGTGATGCCGTCAAGCGACAAGGCCACTGAAGTGCGGCAACCGCCACTCGGAGGCTGGGCCATGTCATCAGTATTTGCCCTCACGTGCCCGGTGCCGATTCTTTTGGCATCCACCATTACAGTAGCTGGCCGGCCTTTCGGCCAAGCCACCATCGGACAAACTCCGCCCCCCGTGTTGTGGAGGTCCCGTATAAGGAACGGCGCACGGTAGGCCTTGTGAATGCCTTCCAGCCTGGTCGCACTGGTGCAGTGGCTGATGATATACCAGTTGTTCACTGTGTCAGCCGTAGGATTCCCCATCAGGCCGGGCAGATCAAACAGTGATAGTGTGAGGAATTGGCACTCCGCTGCGGTCAAGTCGTTTTCACAGGCCGCCGGGATACCTTCGTCCAGAAGCCGCGAAAGTGCAAGACATCCCCAGCCGCCGTCCAGGCACAGCTTGCCGCGCACCCTCACGCCGTCATAGCCACCCTCACGGATCAACCGACGAATCGTCAGGTAGTGCTTGACCGCATTGAGAATGTCCACCTCCGAAGGCTCAATAACTTCTGTTGCCACCTTCATGTAGAAGTCGGCAATCGCGCGCATCTCTTCGGATTCCGCCACCTGCTTGAAAGTGTCATCATAGCCGTCACCAGGACAGGTTAAGATACGCATGGGCCTGCGTTTGACCCGCCAGAGGGTCTTATGCATGCGCATGGCATACTTCAGCCAGTTGACATCAGCAGTGGCACCAAAATAGATGCCCGATTCACCAGCGTATCGCTCCAACTCTCTGCGGTCGGGGCCGCGGTGAAACGAAAGATTGGCATAGACAATCGTAGGAATTTCACCTCGGTTTTCGAGGGCCTTAAAAACCGGTTTCCATTGGCCGAGGTCCAGCGCCATTAGGATTTGACCGTCAGGTAGAGTCTTCTTGATACGTTCCACATAGGCGCTGCCGTCTTTCATGAGTTCCGGCATGATGTCCAGGCGCACACCAAGTTCATTGGCCGCGTCTGAGAGGATCTTCTCATATTGCGCTCGAATGTCCTTCAGCATTTCCGTGGTGCCCGCAGGCCACCACCTGCCGCCTTGCTCCCGGAGTGCGAATCCCACGCTCACCAGCGGCCCGTTGTGTTGCTGCGGCACTTCATTGGCAAGGAGTGTTGAGGCGAAGTCAAACACCTGCAACTGTGCCGCTATAGCGGCGGTACCTGCTGCTAATAGAAATCCACGGCGGTTCATCTCCAGTGGGCAGTGAACACACATACGGTTGTCACGTGTCATCATTTTTTGTTCTTTTCAGTACACCTGTAAGATGCTAAGATCGACGACTTTTCTAAGCCGAAATTTCTGTATAAGCTGATTGTTTGTTCATATTGGCGTAATTCTATCTCATGATAGTAACCGTATCGCTCCAAAGCATTTGGGCACTGTGTTAGTCATAATTATACAGCCTTTTTCGGAGTTGTCCAAGAGTCTGTTCCAGCCTGAGAGAGCCCTTGCTACCTAAGTCTCTGAATAATCCATTGCTTGTCATAAGTACTCTTGAATGCAGGAACGGCTGGTCTTTGCTGCTCTGTAAGCACACAGTTCGGGTTCGTTCATCACAAACTTACGAAACACCCTGGTAAGCCAACTACTTCCATACGCCGGCACTTGCTATTGGCTCCAATGCCCGTAGCAGCACCTGCGCTTGCTTGGCCCACTACTTCGATGCCGAGATTCATTGGACCAGCCCTGCCAGCCTGCGAGAACCAGCGCGCACTGGACCGCGCACGAAACTGCTCATTTTCAGCCCTTTTGCGGCCTTCGCCCGATTCTCTGCCAGCGTCGTAAATCTTCTTCAATGTTCATGTTACGTCAGTTTCCATACAACCCCAAAGAGCTGACATTCCAATATTTACCTCGAAGGTCATGCCCCTAAGCGCTGTTTGCACAGGTGTGCATAACCTCCTTAACATCAGGAACTTGTGGCGTTGCTGCCTGCGCTTTGGCCTTACTATCGGCAGCGCAGAAATTCCAAATATAGATATTATTATTTGCGCAAATTAAAACTTCCAAGACCTGGCTTCATAGAAGGGTTCGAGTCCCTTCGTGGTCCTGCGGCGATTGACAAGTACAGTCCGGGCCTTGATATACTCTTGGATATTCAAGGCCTCCTGTTTCTCCCAGTCCAGACGCTTCTTGTAAACCTTCATGTAGATTTCCTTATCTTCAGGTGTCATGCCTTCCGTCCAATCTCCGGAATGAGGTAGTGCAAGGTCGATCCAACATGAAATCTTATCCATTTCTTCCTGCGTCATCTTCACCTTCTCGTGGCCTTTCTCTAACAAGCAGATCAGGGGGCTGAGCGATGAACCATGGGAGTATGGCGGAATCATCACTGGTACAGACCAGCGGCCTATCCAGTTCAAGTACTTGGATTTCTCGGCGATGATCCCGAGTCGCTGGTTCGTGTCATTGGCGGGAGGACCGGGCCTGTCCGTTGAAATAAGTATATGGTACGACTGGTTCCAGAACTTGCGTGCGGCTTTGTCCCAGACCGGTGTGCTTCGCAAGTCGGGCGGCTTGGTATCTCCGCCCTTGTGGCACTTTACGCATTTGGCATCGAGAATCGGCTGGATCATCTTCGGAAAACTGAACCCCTTGCCCGTTATGTCATAAAACGGCTCAAGCGATTTAATGCCGGCCTTTAGGGCCATAGATGTCGGTCTGTTGGCGACGGCTTCATTCTTGTTCTCGTGACAGCCTACACAACTGAAGATTTCGCCTGGCATCAGTGTTGACCAGGAACGCATGGTCTGCACTACGTGTCCTTTCGCATCTATCGCCTGGAAGTACACGGGCGTGCGCGCTACAACTTCAAAGGCGGCTGAGCCGTCCTCGTAAACTGGGGCTTCGCCAAGAACGATTTTTACATCCCATGCAGCCAGGTCGCTGATGGTTGAAGGCCCATGTTTTCGACCGATATCAGTGGCCATAAAATCCAGCGCCACAACCCTGATCTTCCTCACTATGCCACGCGCAATACCTTTTAGTCCCGGCCCGTGATAAATGTCCTGAATAGTGTAACAACCGGTCTTCTTACTCCAGTCTGTGGGGTACGTGGCCCGAGGCGGAAGAGGACGGGGCAGTAGGGGGACCGGCTGGTTGCAGGAAATGGCCGGGTCACAAGCAAGGAGCACGCGCTCGCCCTTACTGTTCATGAAATAGACCCCAAACCGTTTCTGTCCCTGCGGCCGGAATGTCACCAGGTAGTTCTCTTCATCAAGCGGATACGGGTATTGCCATTGGTCACCATCTTGACCGTACCGGTCTACCTTTATGATGCCTTGAAGTTTCTTAACCGGAGCAACAAGCGTCACACCGCTCGTTTCCTGCCGTCCTCTGGACGGGTCGATAATGGCCAGTTTTCCACGCTGGTGGGTATGGTGTCCTGAAAGCACTGCCAGCACTTTCACTGTGCCCGGAATGCCTCGGGCATGAAGGATTGTCGTGGGAAAGTAGGAATTGTTGCCATAATACTCGGTCTGGTGCGCGCCGTTTGGGTACATCCTGAATAATGGTTGCGGGTAGATCTGGCCTCGGTCGTTGTATTCCCACCGTGTATATGTAACCAGTCCGCTCGCCGGGTGCACCTGGGGATAGTTGGTATGCACCTGGTCGAATCCAACACGGCGCATGTGCTTTCCGTCTCTATTCATCAAGAACATGTTGCACACGCTCACGTGCCAGCAGTCCACGTTTTGAAAGCACCGCGTGGAACTGAACATGATGTTGCCATCGGGCAGATATATCCCTTCGTAGTCCGCTACGCCCGCACCGGATGTAAGCTGGCGTATTTTATGTGTCCCAACATCCATTTCGTACAGGTGATAATCGTCTCCGCGCGCCGACTTCTTCCATGAGAAGAGGATACGTTTGCCGTCATACGACACGTCCGGGTCACGCAAAACACCATCTTCATCCTGAAGAAGCGTCGTCTCCTTGATGGCATAATCTTTGCCGACTTCCAGCAGACATAAACTAGATCCGCCTTTGTAATTGAACTCCTTCCGTTGGCCGTTGGGATTGAGCATATCTTCGTCGCTCACCGCATCCGTATAGGCGTAGTGGGAGCCGCCCATGTCGAAATGCTTGGTAAAGACTATGCGCTCTATTCTGTCTCTATATGGGGCCAGCAATCTGTCTCTCAAGACGGCATCCGATTCTGCGGCGAATGTTTCAGATATGCCGATTAATAAGGATAGCGAAACAAGCGTGATCCTGTTCATCATCAATCTTATCCTCTTATGCAAAACGTTAATCTGATATTTCCCACTTGACTCCATTATCACGCCGGTCCACCAATCCTCTTATCTATAATACCAAATCCAGCTCAAAATTCAAGACCTAAGCCACCTTTCTTCTTTCACCCATCGGCCACTTTTCTCAATCATACACAAACTTGTTCAAATCCGTTCGACAAGGCTTATAATATCAAATTTTAATTATTTTGTATTAGTTTACTTGGTAAATCCGTAACTGTCCCAGACTCTGTGGTCGGGCATTTTGCACACAAGTGCTTGTGGCTCACTGGGCCGGAAAAGCACCACAATTTGAGCTTTGAAAAAAGTCCCACAATCGTTGGGACAGTTATGGAAATCCGGGCATCTTGTAATATTTCGGTTTTTGCTTATAATCGAGCTTCCGGGACGGCAAAACCGCCGCCAACGCCAAAGAACCGAGAATTTGCTCATGGTCAGCGACGAAATCGCAAAGTCAATAAAACAGCGGCTCATGGAAAATGGCGAGATCTCTGTGATTCGCGCTCTCCATAAGATCTCTGTGCCCTCTGTGGCTGTGAAGAAATGAGGTGTTATGTTTATGGCGAAGATTACGAAACTTGACGACATTGTCTCGCTCTGCAAGAGGCGGGGCTTTATTTTTCAATCCAGCGAGATTTACGGCGGCCTGGCGAGCTGTTACGACTACGGGCCTTTGGGCGTCGAGCTCAAAAACAACGTCAAGAAGGCCTGGTGGAAGGCCGTTGTCCAGATGCGCGACGACATCGTCGGCCTCGACTGCAGCATCCTGATGCACCCACTGGTCTGGAAGGCCTCCGGCCACGCCGAAAAGTTCGCCGACCTCATTGCCGAGTGCAAAAAGTGCAACACCCGGACCCGCGTCGACCATCTTGCCGAGCACGCCGAAGAGCACACCGAACACATCTCGCTCGACAAAGCCATCGCCGCAACGCACGATTTGAGCAACAAAGTCTGCCCCGCCTGCGGCAAAGTCGGTCAGTTCACCGAGCCGATGCCTTTTAAGCTCATGTTCGAAACGCAGATGGGCGCAAACGTCGACGATTCGATGACCCTCTACCTGCGCCCGGAGACCGCACAGGGAATCTTCGCCAATTTCCGGAACGTCCTCGACACCACAAGAATCAAAATCCCCTTCGGCATCGCCCAGATCGGAAAGAGCTTCAGAAACGAGGTCACTACCAAAGCCTTTATCTTCCGCACCCGCGAATTCGAGCAGGCCGAAATCGAATTCTTCTGTGAGCCCGGAACCGACGAACACTGGTACGAGCACTGGAAAAAGGCCCGTTTCGACTGGTATACGGACCTGGGCCTCAACAAGCAAAACCTCCGCTTTCGCGACCACGACCCCGACGAGATGGCCCACTACGCCAAGGCCTGCGTCGACGTCGAATATAAATTCCCGTTCGGCAGCGGCGACTGGCAGGAGCTTGAAGGCATCGCAAACCGCACCGACTACGACCTGCGCCGCCATCAGCGCGGAATCAGAACACTCAACAGTTGGTACGAAAGCAGGGGCGACCTCGCGAAGATCGACCTCAAAGAAGAGGCCGAAGACTACCTCAAAGGCCCGCTCTCATATTTCGACGACCAGGCGAAGAAACGCTACATCCCCTATGTCATCGAGCCCAGCGCCGGCGTCGACAGAAGCGCCCTGGCCTTTCTCGTCGACGCCTACGACGAGGAAGAGGTCCGCGGCGAAAAAAGAAACCTGCTCAGGTTCCACCCCGCGCTGGCCCCCGTGAAGGTTGCCGTCTTCCCGCTCGTCAAAAGAGACGGCATGCCCGAAATCGCCCGTAACATTTACAACAACCTCAAAGGCCGCTTCAACTGCTTTTACGACCACGCCGGCGCCGTCGGCAGACGTTACCGCCGCCAGGACGAGGCCGGAACTCCCTTCTGCGTCACCGTCGACGGACAGACAAAACAGGATGCCACCGTCACCGTCCGCGAGCGCGACTCGATGGAACAGGTGAGGGTCTCAACCGATAAACTACTTAACCACTTAAGAGAAAGACTGGAGGTATAACATGATTGCAGACAAAATCGAAAACGCCGACCTGTACGCCGGATTATCACCCGCCATCGCCGGAGGATTGGAGCTCCTCAAAGACCCGACCCTCGCCAAAAAAGAAGTCGGCAAATACGAAATCGACGGCGAAAATCTTTTCCTCATGATTCAGCGCTACCCCACCAAGGACAAAGCCGATGCCCTGTTCGAGGCCCACAAAAACTACATCGACATCCAGGCCATCCTCGAAGGCGAAGAGACCATCGGCTATGCCACGACCGACGACCTCACCGTCACCGTGCCCTACAAGCCCGACGTTATGCGACTCGCCGACCCGCAAATCTTCACCGAAGTTGAGCTTTCCGCGGGAATGTTCGCCCTTTTCTTCCCCTCCGACGCACACAAGCCCTGCTACAAATCCTCCGGCCGCTCAAACGTCGTAAAGGCCGTAATAAAGGTAAAGGTGAAATAACCGCTCAACCGCCCGGAAAAAAGCACAATGCCCGAACAAGACCAGCCCGAAAACCCGCCCGACCCAAAGCGCAGCGGCAACGTTGACGAACGGGGCGAATTCACCGGCTCGTGGAGCGAACCCGGCCCCGACGACTGCCTCATCTGGCCTATCAAAAGCTGTAGCAGAAAGGAAAACGCCAATGACGGGAACTGAGAAAACATTCATATCGCAGCTCAAAAACCACGCCGGACAGACTGTCACCCTCGCCGGCTGGCTTTACAACAGCCGCTCCAGCGGCAAGCTGCAGTTCTTGATCATCCGCGACGGCACCGGCCTTTGCCAGTGCGTCCTCGAAAAAGGCAGCGTCCCCGACGCCCTCTTCGAGAGCCTCCGCCGTCTCGGCCAGGAATCCTCACTGACCGTCACCGGAACCGTCCGCCCCGACGACCGAAGCGTCGGCGGCTTCGAGCTCGCCCTCACCGACGCACAAATCATCCACGCCGCCGAAGGCTACCCCATCACACCAAAATCACACGGCGTCGATTTCCTCCTCAGGCACCGTCACCTCCACCTCCGCTCCCAGCGCCAGTGGTCAATCGCAAAAATCCGCCACACGCTCATCGACGCCGTCCGCACCTTCTTCAACGACAACGGCTTCACCCTCATCGACACCCCCATCTTCACCGCAATGGCCGGCGAAGACCGCGTCTCCCTCTTCCAGCTCGACTACTTCGGCCAGCCGGCGAACCTCACCCAGACCGGCCAGCTACACCTCGAATGTGCAGCCATGAGCCTCGGCAAGGTCTACTGTTTCGGCCCCACCTTCCGAGCCGAAAAAAGCAAGACCCGCCGACACCTCACCGAGTTCTGGATGGTCGAGCCCGAAGTCGCCTTCATCGACCTCGACGGCCTCCTCGAACTCGCCGAGAGCTTCGTCGCCTTCATCGTCGCCCGCGTCCTCCGAACAAACAGACCCGAGCTCGAAACACTCGGCGCCGACATCCCCTCCCTCGAAAAAATCACGCCCCCCTTCCACAGGCTCACCTACACCCAGGCCGCCGACCTGCTCACCGGCGACAAGACAAAGCAATTCCTCGCCCTGCAGCTCGAAGACCTCAAGACCCGAAAGCGGCAAATCGAAACGCGAATCGCCGACCTCGAAGCCCGGCAGCAGACCCCGCTAAAGCAGTGGAAAAAGGACAAAATCGCCGCCGAGCTTATAGACCTCCGCACCGACCTCGCCGAGACCGACGCAAAAATAGAGAACAACCCGAAGCACGCCCGACTCGCTGCCGAGTTCCACTGGGGCAAGGACCTCGGAGGCTCCGACGAGACCATCATCTCACAGATGCACGAAAAGCCCGTTTTCGTCACTCACTACCCCAAAGACGCCAAGGCATTCTACATGAAGACCGACCGCGACAACGACAAAGTCGTCCTCAATTTCGACCTGCTCGCACCTGCCGGCTTCGGCGAGATAATCGGCGGCAGCGTCCGTGAAGACGATTACGACCGGCTCCTCGCCCAGATCGCCCACAAGGGCCTCGACAAGAACGACTACACCTGGTATCTCGACCTGAGAAAATACGGCTCCGTGCCCCACGGCGGCTTCGGACTCGGTATCGAAAGAACTATAGCCTGGATAACCGGAGAAAAACACATCCGCCAGTGCATCGCCTTCCCAAGAATGATGGACAAAATTTACATCTAACCCCGGACTTTCCCGGATGAAGTTGTGCCAAGGAAATAAAATTTGTTAGAATAGAGCTTATAGAACCTCCCTGTGTCAAAAACCTACACGAGGTGCCACAAAAGACTTCTAAGGAGAAAATTGAAAACTCTGTACACCTATGCTTGCTATTTTTGCAAAAGCATTCTTTTTAAACGATTCACAACTAATTCAGTATTGCGAAGTTTACATTGCCAGATAGTCATAACATGCCATCCCTGCTTTCGCAATAAGCGTTCTTTTCGGCGATCACGTTTTCTATTATCGACCACTTTTAGTTCCCAGAATTTTCTGTTGGTTTTAGGGCATCTTGCTAGTTTGCAATTGGAGTGGCCATGCCAAAAACAACCGTGAACGAATATAACCATTTTTGCTGATTTTACTAGAAAGTCAGGGCTACCCGGTAAAGATTTCGCATTGCGAGTATACCTTATTTTGAGTTTTCTTAAGAGACTGGCTACTTTTTCTTCGGGAGCGGTGCGAGTATGTTGGACAAGAGACATTATTTGACTACGTTTTGCCTTGTTGTAAATATCTGCCATTGATGGCCTAGTAATCTTTAAATAAAATACAACTTCATATACTTTCGATTAATCTTGCAATTCTTCCTACATCCTGTTTTTTGTTCAAAAAAGATTCGTACGATCTATATGCATCTTCAATGAGTTCCTGGTACAGGACTATTCTAACCCCCATTTTATCGAGCATGTCCCTTCCCTTGTTCTCTTCCGTCGCATCTGTCCAATTGCTACATCGTTTTCCTAATAAACATACAACTTCTACAGGTTCATAGCTCCTATTCGCCTGACTAAGTATTTTAGAAAGTGCTCTTATATATTTGTTTACTTGTTTAGCCAAATCAAAGCTGTCAACACGTCTTCCTGCTTTTTTTAGTTCAATGATGACATGTTTACCTGAAGGGTTTTTATATTTTATGTCATATCGACTATTCTTCTCCTCCTTTGAAAGTTTTGTTTGGATCTTTTTAAATTCGCTGTTAACCTGCTGTTCCATAAGGGGGGTCTCTGTGGCCCTGTCCCATGAAGGATCTAACAACCACAAGTGGTTGTAAAGATGCTTCTGAATCACCTTTTCAAGAGAATCTTCTTTTATATGATCTTGAAGTGTTTTAATTATCTTCAATCTTTCGTTTACAATCTGGTGGTACAAGGTTGCTTCAATATCGTCCAAATCAGCGAATATTTCTTTGAAAGCCTCGATGTTTGCAGGTGATAGTGAATCCAAAGCCTCAAGGTTGTCTTTGTAACGAAGACTTTCAAAAGCCAATACCGAATACTTAAACAATTCTCTTTTCTCTTCTTCTGAGTCTATTGTGAGTTGGTTAATTTTTCCGAATAAACTCTTCGCTCTCTTCTTGTTTTTTGGTTTTAGATTCTCGAACCATTCCTTTATAGCTGGATTTTCCAGAGCTTTTTCAGTCCCCTTCTCCGTGCGAAGGTTTGTCCAGGAACTTTCGATATTCTTTAGCTCATTATTAACCCATTCGTTCAGCGTTATGTATCGAGGGTCGTCTTTTCTGATTTCTTGCCGGTTGCTGGTAGCTATATCTTCTTTGTCATCCTGGTCGAGGAAATCAGCATGTATCTCGCCAATCAAGTATTTTGTGTACAAACCTCCTTCAGGAAAATCCTCAAGGATGTCTTCCTGAGCCAGTTTACCTCTGACCATAATAACAATCTTGTTAAGATTATCTTGACCTTCTTTCAGATATCCAGAATGCTCAACGGAACCGATCCACCCGCCAATACTGTATGTCTTTTGCTTTCGTTTCCCATTCTTTTCTTCTCTTACAGTTACTTTGTTTGGTCTTATAAAATACTCTTCAAGATTTTCCTTGCAGTATGTGCGATACTTCCCACTCTCGTCGCCATAGCACCAAAGATGGTTAATCTTGTGAAAGTAGTCGCGATCAGAAATGCTTACAAAGTCACCATTCACACTCACTGTAAAATTATATTCGCTTCCAATTATACTAAAACGCCTTGCAAGCCGTTTTCTCAAAGCATTAGCAATGCCGACTGCTCTTTTCTTAAGTCCTGTCAATATAATAGATGTGCCTTTTTCCTTATTAAACGTTAGCTTACTTATAGGTATGGCCTTTGGGTAATAGTCTTTTTTGCCTTGCTTAATTACTTCTTCAATTTTATCAGCGGACATCATAAATCCATGCTTTTCGCCATCCCTCACGCTTTGAACTTCAATATTATTTGCAATTGAAAACAAGGACAATTTGCCTATGCCCTTTCTCCCCATTATAGGGCGTTTCCATTCGTCCGTGATTGATTTGCCTTCCTCCTCACGTCTGTTATATCCGACACAGAGGTATTTCTTGTTGGCATCTTTTACTGTCATACCGTGCCCATCATCCGTGATGACGATTCTGTCTTGACTAATCTGAATGTTCACACTTTGAGCGTCAGAATCCCAGGAATTCGCCACAACCTCTGATAATACTGCTGATACGTTGCTATATAATTTAATACCCAAATGGTGCAGAACATTCAGATCCATCGTCATTTCATATTTACACTTAGCCATTTCAAGTCTTCTCCAAGTGTTTGAGTATGCTACGTCCAATAATAACACCGAGTCGAACCGGGACTGCATTCCCAATGTGAGTTCCGATACGACTGAAAGAGACAGGTTGGTCAGGATCGATAAAATCGTAATACTTCGGGAATGTTTGTAACAAGGCTCCCTCTCGAAGCGAAAGAGCTCTGTTTTGCGTTGGATGGCCGAACCTTCCCGTACCATACGAATAAAACTGTGTCGTGACTGTAGGAGCCGGTTTGTCCCACTCCATCCGTCCGTAAACAGCACTATAGCTCTGACCACTATTCTTTCTATGACATTGACAACGTAATTTCTCGTCCCAATCACCCCAAGTACCCCCGGGTAACGATTGTCTGATTCGTTTTTTATTGATTTGGGATAGGTTCCACGACCTATGCAAGGGGTCCTTCAAAGAAATACCTCCGTCTTTTATCGTCTCGAGTTTACCGATTGCGTTACGAACTGTCCTATACCCGGATGGCGAATGTGTCTTCGACATAATTCTAATCTCTCCTAACTTGGATGCCAGTAGAACCAACCGCCTTCGCTTTTGCGGTATTCCGTAATCTGGGCAATACACAACTCTCCAAAACACAAAGTAACCTTCTGCTTCAAGATTTTTTACAAAGTCTTCGAAAACCTGCTGTTTCTCGATTTCTCCGACATTTTCCATCGATACGATATGGGGGCTAACAGCTTTTATTAGAACTGAGAACGAATTGAGCAATCTCCACTTTTCGTCTTTGCCCCTACTCTTGTTTTTCTGAGTGTGCTTGGAAAAACACTGGCAAGGTGCGCAACCCACGAGAATTCTAATATGGGCCCCACCATAGAACTTTTCCAGATCACGTTTGGTCAAATCCCGTATGTCTTTATTGATAAATATCGAATCATTGTTTTTTTCGAAAGCATACCGGCAGGTTTCGTCGACATCAAAACCGGCAACCACGTGTATCCCGGATTTAATTAGGCCATGAGTCAAGCCCCCTGCCCCACAAAACAAATCTATCGCCTTAAGCTTTGTTTTATGCATCAATGTTTTCCTCAAATAATCCCATAAAACGACATCATAATCTCAAGTATCGGTATAAATTGAACTTTTTCTGGAACCATTAAAGGGTTCAGAATAACTATCAGACACCTTTTCCAAAATTCTTCCTTTTATCTTTCTGACCATATCATACCTAAACCCGCACTTTGCGTTAAACGAAAAATCTCTGATTTCTCGCCGATCTCTCCGGTCAATTCTTTTTACTCGTTTTTATTTTGACTTGCGTTCGTAAATATATTAGGATATTCCTATGTTTGCCAGAAGGCAAACCTAAACCGCCAGCAGGCGAAGATTCACATTGCACATCTGTAGGGGAATTAAACGTCCCCCGGTCCTTTATATTTAGCCCGCCGCTTTACCCGGCGCCTTTTTGCTTATAAACAAGCATCCACCATCGACAATCCACAATCTCGCCAGCCAGTAAAAAATTAACTTGACATCTAACTTTTCATAATGTATAATCCTCACCTAACTAATGGACTACGATCGCAATAAGAAGTAAATATTGGAACGAAGTGTAAATCCCGACACCTCGGGACCCAATATTGGAACCAGGTGCAAATCCCGAAACCTCGGGAGTAAATCATAAATCCGGAGGGGTCCCCAATGGCTACCCAAGCCCAAAATTTATCCCGTGAGGTGGCGCATGCCTGCCTCACCGGGACCGGCCCCCTGCGCACAAAGGAGTTCACATTTTTCGCCCATTTTCCGGAACTTTTCGACCTTTTCTTCGAAGTTTTCCCACGTTTTTTGCAAAATTCACGCGTTTTCCACGTTTTTCACACCCCTTTTTGCTCGCCCAAACCGCCCAAATACCCCACGCTTCCACCCCCAGCCCCCCTTTCACCCTGCACCCTTCACGCGCCGCCCACCCCGGCGCATCCGCACGCTTTACGCCCTTGCCCCCCGCGCCAAAGGAGGTCACATTTTTGGCTCATTCTCCTGAACTTTTCGACCTGTTCTTCGAAGTTTTCCCACGTTTTTTCCAAAATTCACGCGTTTTCCACGTTTTTCACACCCCTTTTT
>Ga0180438_10007749_pt1 | contig 13871 bp, 10 predicted proteins | sample SS_ome_12_FD_132455 | JGI IMG/M metagenome (GOLD analysis project Ga0180438, IMG submission 132455) | Hypersaline lake sediment archaeal communities from the Salton Sea, California, USA - SS_3_D_2 metaG | ecosystem: Environmental > Aquatic > Non-marine Saline and Alkaline > Hypersaline >... | reverse complement strand
CTAACGCGCACCCGAACATCGGCAAGCACCTCTTCTGCTGGATGGAGGGGGGATCTGACGGCTTCCGGTGGGTTGTTTCTCCCGCCAATCACTTGCCCGAGCACACCACGCTGCCATCCTGGTTGACAATGAACAGCCGACCGGACGCGGCGGCGAGGCCGTCCCAGACGGGCAGTCTGTCGAGCTTGTGCTCGGCCGTCGTATCGCCGTCATCCGCGGATACGGCGTGCATGACCGGGCCCCCGCGGCCGGCGCAGGTCCCCGCGAAACTGCTTGCCGGGAAACGACTTCAGGCACAGATGGCTATTGGGACCATGCGAGCTCTCTGCGCGCCTTTCGGAACACTTCGAGGGTAACGGTGTTGCAGTAGCGTCCAGGAGGCTTGGCGACGTCGCCGAGCGAAGGCGACATGGGAACTGTCAGCGACAATGACACAGGGACCCGGTAGGATCAGGAAGATGACGCGCAAGAAGTTGACGTTGGTGTTCTGGGTGTTCGCGGCGCCGGCCATTTCTCTCTCAGAGGCGTCAGCGGCGCAGAGGACTTGCCCGGCGAACGAAAAGCTGAAGGTCTTCATCCTGTCCGGCCAGTCGAATATGGTCGGGTTCGGCCAGCTCAAGGGCAGCCCGGGGACGATGGAGACCTATGTCAAAAGCAATCCCGCCGACTACGGCCACCTTGTCGACAAGAACGGCAAGCATGTTGTCCGTGACGATGTCTGGATCGTGAATCTGTCCTACAAGGGCAAGGAGAAGATGGGCTGGCTCACCACGGGGTATGGAGCAAGCGACGGCCACGTCGGTCCTGAATACGGCTTCGGCTTTGCCGTCGGCGACTACTACGAAGACCCGGTGCTGATCATCAAGTCAGCATGGGGCGGCAGGTCGCTCTATCACAACTTCCTGTCGCCAAGCTCGGCGGAATACCCGACGCCCGGGAAAGACGGGGACAAGGGGTTCCAGTACGCCGAAGTCCTCAGGCATGTGAAGGAGATCACCGGCAATCTGAAGAAGTACTATCCGGGCTATGCGGGCAAGGGCTTTGAGATCGTCGGGTTTGGCTGGCACCAGGGATGGAACGACCGCATCAACCAAAGCGCGGTCGACGTCTATGAAAGGAACATGGTCAACTTCGTCAAGGACATCCGGAAGGACCTGGGCGTCGAGAAGCTGCCGTTCGTGATCGCCAACACCGGCATGGGCGGATGGAACATCCCGGTTACCGCCCGTTACAAGAAGAAGGTCGAGAAGCTCATGGACGCCCAGCTTGCCCTCGGCGACGCCGGGAAGCACCCCGAGTTCAAGGGCAGCGTGGCCGGCGTCGAGACCCGCGGCTTCCAAAGAACGCGGGAGCAGTCTCCCTCCAAGCAGGAGTACCATTGGATGCGAAACTGGGAGACGTATTACCTGATAGGGAAGTCGATGGGGGACTCGATGATCGAGCTTCTATCGGGCAAAGCGGCAAAGGCCGGCAATCGCTAGGGTCGGGCTGCCCGGGCGGTCAAACACCTCACCGGGTCGGCCTTCCTCCGTTGCCGAGCACTGTTGAACCGCTGAAAGGAAAGCAACGTGAAGGCGGGAATCGTGGCGACATGGTTGATCCTCGGCGCGGTCGGCACGGCCTACTCGGCCAGGCCGGCAATCAACACAGCCCGGCTCGCCGACGACGTTCGGGCCAAGCAGATTCAGCGCATGAAGTGGGGGATGTTCGTCTGCTGGTCGTTCAGCAGCTTCTCCGGCCGGGAATGGACGACGACGCGCGGCAAGGACGCGTCATTCTTCAAGGCGACCGGCTGCGACACGGATCAGTGGTGCCAGACGGCCAAAAGGGCCGGGATGGGGTACATCCTCCTGCTCGCCAAACACCACGACGGTTTCTGCCTGTGGGATACGAAGACCACAAAGAAGGAGGTTACCAACAGCCCGCTGGGTGTCGACGTGCTCGCCCAACTCCGCAGGTCCTGCGACAAGCACGGCATCAGGCTGGCGCTGTACTTCTCCGAGGGCGACTGGAACTGGCCCGGAGCGGTGGATGGCAAGCGCAACGGCGGCAAGGACCCCGAAGTCAAGAAGGCGCAGCTCAGGGAATTGCTGACAGAATACGGTCCCATTGAGTTCTGGTGGATGGATCACGCGATCGGAACTGGCGGCCTGTCGCACAAAGAGACCGTCAAGTGGATGCATCGGTTCCAACCGAACACGTTTGTGGGTTTCAATCACGGCGAGCCGGCAGGGCGCCTGTGCCTGCGGGAAAGGGGCCGGCCCGGCAGGATCGGCGACAAGGGCGCATCCAAGTACAACAAGGCCGGCGAAGGGTCATTTGGGGGCTACCTTGTCGCTGAGTTCACGTATCCGATCCTGCCTCCGCATCGGGGCGGGGCGCAGTGGTTCTATTCGCTTCCGAAGCACGACAACCTGTGTCACCCCGCGTCCAAGTTGTACAAGGACTACCAGGGCGCGATGAAGTACGGCAATATCTTCTCGATCAACATCGGCCCGAACTACGCCGGGAGGATCCGCGACGTCGACGTCAAGACCCTCACGGAGGTGGGCCGGATGATACGGGCGACCGACGCCAAGCGGCAGCCGTAGACCCGGAGGGGAGGCAACGCCAGGCAGGGTCATCGGTTTGCTGGGGATATTGCCAGATCAACAGGCTCGGTGGTCTCCAGCGCAAGCCAGATTACCAGGTCTGTTCGGTCCAAGCCCCGACAGAACCCCGTGCGGAACCGGTCGCCTCGGTCTGCGCCCCGGCCGTTGATCTCTACAACGGCGTCGGTACTGTCCCAACCGGCGAGCAGCAGTACTGGGTTGAACGCGGGGCGGTCGCTCGAGGCGGCGAGGGAGCATCTCAGCGGGCCGTCGCCGGCGCCGGTTCGATTCAGCATATATGCTCTCTGGCTCATGTCGTATCCGCCGACCGTGTACGGGCCCTGGCAGACCGTCACCGGCGGCGGGGAGTTCCAGCTCCTGGCGACACGGATGAGGTGGTCCAGGGGCTGGTCCGTCATGCCGTAGAGCCCGTGCCACCACTTTCGGCCGCCGGCCTCGTGAACCGGCGGGTAGGAGATCGGGAAGCCCAGGAAGTGAGCCGGACGGTCTGTGGCCTGGCTGTCCCTGCCGTCACTGCGCATCTGGCAGACGGGCCAATGGTTGCACGTGCCGGGCTGCTCGAGCCGGTCCAGGGAGTATCGGTCCCTGCCGAAGTGCATGTCGTCGCCCGCCTCAAACAGGATGAACGGTTTGTGCATGGACCGGAAGTTGTATCGCTGGATGACCGGGTCCGGGGGCATGGCCTGGATAGGCTCATCGGACGGGCGTTCGACGTAACTCAGGGCGCCGGTCTGGCCGGCAAGATTGGCCACGGTGGCGTACTCGGCCTCGACGACGTCGCCCTGCACCTGGCCCGGCTGGGTGAAGGGCAGCGACTCCTGGAACTGGTGCGGTTCGCCGAGCGATCCGGTCTTCCAGGTGACCTTGCGTATGCCCGTCGCGTCGGGGTAGAAGTAGTAGTACTCATCAACCCAGCAGCCCCAGCCGGTCTTCTCGTCGACTCGCCAGTGGTGGTCGTGGGAACTGGTCGGCGCGTAGCGCCAGTGGACGACGGCCCGGGCGTCGTGGCTCTCGAGGATGCGCACGTGGGAGTAGTGGCAGTGGCGGTCCTGCATGTGCTCGTAGCAGCCCTCGGCCTTGTCCCACGCCTCGACGCTCTGATCGGCCATCCACAAGCCGTTCTCGGACACCCACGCGGGCGAGAACCGCGTGCCCCGCCAGAACACCACCCGGGCGGGCGAGCGGTCGAAGCGCACCAGGACGTCGGGGTGTTCCGCAACGGGCCAGAGCGCGTCCCACTCGTCGTAGTATCTGAGGTGGCAGTAGTACGCGCCGAAGGCCCCCGCGCCTTCGGGGCCGGACGGCATGCGACGGGGCTTCAGCTCCTGCTGCGGCACCGGCTTGATCGCGTGAAAACCAGCGGCGACCTGCTCGGCGGACCTGGCCCGGCCGTAGATCCTGATCTCGTCGAGCATGCCATCGAGGCAGAACCACGACGGCTGCGTGCCGGCCTCGCCGCGATGGTTCGAGGGCCTGACCGCGCGCGAACTGGAGCCGAGCCGCAGGTCGGCGTCGTCCGCGAAAGACGGCGTTGCGGAGGCGGACGCGGTTGCGGCGAGCTTTCCCTCAACGTAGACCGACAAGGCGCCGTCCGCGCCGACCGTGCAGGCGACGTGGGTCCACTTGCGAAGCCCGACGGCGAAGTCGTCCGAGCAGCACTGGACCCACTGCCCGCCCGCCGAAACGCCCAGCCGGACCTCGCCGCGCGGACCAATCGAGAAGTCATAGCCCGTCTGGCCGTCCTCGCCCTGGGCGGCAACGGGGCAGAAGTTCCACGGGTACGCACCCAGAGCGACCCACGCTTCGATGGTGAACTCGCCGGTCATTTTCGGCGCGGCCTCGGCCGGGCGCACGATAGCGGTGGTGTACCCGTCGAGTTTCAGGGCCTTGCCGACCACGCCGTCAACGAGCTTGAAGCTGCCCTCAATGCGGTCGGCTTCGCCGGTTACGCCATCGTCCGCCAACGAACCGTCATCGCCGTCGAACGTCCACCAAGCAAGCAGTTTGTCGTCTGTATGCATTGCACCGTCCCGATCGCTTTGAGGAAGAGGTCTCTCTCATTCATCCGCCGCCATGCAGGTGAGCCGGCCATCGGTCGTGGACAGGTACAAACGCCCGTCTGCGGCGGCCATTCCATCCCGATGCCGCGCCTCTGATGCGCTCTGTTGCGAGCATCTGCTCTCTATCGTGGTTCTGGCGCCGCGCCCTCGTGCGGCCCTCTTCGCTTGGCTCGCATCGACGCCGCTTCCCCACAGGCCGCCAAGGCGAGAATGGCGTATGCCGTGCCCGAGTGCGTGATATAATGCCGGCTGTCCTTTTCCATCGATCGTGTGAACCAGCGCCCGCTTGCCCGTTGATGCGTCTTCAGCCACCGGACCCCCTTCCGAATCCGCGGATCGCCCGCCGGCACACCCGCGGTGCGCAGGGCGTAGATGACGAAGCCCGTGCCGTAGCCGTCACTCGTCTTGCCGTCCTGTAGCGTGCCGTCAACACGTGTCCAGTTCCTGCCCAGCGTGGCCAGGTTCCAGCCGCCGCCGGGCTTCTGCAGAGCGAACAGACTATCGATGACCTTCTCTCGCTCGGATTTGCTCAATAGCCCGTCGACGTGCACAGAGGCCAGCATCTCCATGGCCCGGTTGTGCATGTTCGCGGGGCGGTTGTTCCTGAGGTACTGCCGTATCTTCTCGAGGCCCTTCTTCGCCGCGGCTGTCTTGCAGTAGCCATCGGGCGCCATGCCGACGCCGATGGCCGCCATCGTCACCCCGTAATGCTCCTCGATCTCGGAGGGCGGCTTGTTGTCGTCGAGCCATCTCCATCCGCCGTCGTCGCGCTGGTGCTCCCACATCCGGTCCAGAGCCCTGCGTGTCACCGGATGCAGCCTACCGGTCGTCGCCGCGTCGTTCTGCGCAAGCACGGACGCGATCATCACGGCCTCGGTCGCCTGGTATCTGGTCTTCCGCGGATGGCCGGCCAGGTGCTCCGCGGCCTTGCGAATCTGCCTGTGAGCGGCCACCTCGTGAGTGGTTGCAGGCCTCGCCAGCAGGAACGCGTAGTTCGAGTGGCACGCGAAACACTTGCGCTGCTTCTGCCACGTGAGCGCGGCGGAATCGAGGAACCGGACAGCCTTCTGCATGGAGAACTCCGCGGCAAGCGGCTCATCCGCCCGGTTGGGCCCCGGGGAGACCACACTCTCGAACGGTATCTCCTCGCCTGCCATCGATACACCTGTCGCCGACAACAGGGCGATGGCAGCCACAATCGGAGACCGCAGGTGTGCCCTCATGACTCATCTCTCCTATTCCGGGCTCTCCCGGATGGCCTCTGGCCGAGCGCCGCCAGGCGGCGCAGGCAGGCTGTGCGCAGGAAGCTGTTGTCGGGATGCCTGGCCATCAGAGCCCGGCAGATCTTCACGCGTTCGGCCTTGTCTTTGGCTTTGGCCAGCCTCGGGGCGAGCAACTCCTCATCCACCAGCCCGGCCAGCTCAATGGTCTCGGCCGGGCCGGCGGCCTTCTCGATGGCGGCGATGGTCTGCTCGAGCAGTTCGCGCTGCTCGCCGGCCTTGAAGCGCGATCTCATCTGCCGCAACTGCGGCAGGTGCGGCTTGGCGGCGGCGCCGTAGGCTTGAAGCACTCTCAGCCGATTGCCGAATCGAACGCTCAGCCCCCACCTGCTCAACTCGAACGTCTGCATGCACACCTGAAGGCCCTCGGCGACACGGAACCGCACCAGCAGCTCCATGCCGTAGTTCCGCGGCATGTCGGCGAACATGGCGTAGTTGCCGGGCAACTCGCGGGAGCAGTCGTAGACGACCTGGGCCATCACGGCGAGGTCCCGCCGCGTGAAGTGGCGGAAGACGTAGACGCCGCAGCCCCGGACGCGAGCGGAGGGGTCCTTGGCGATCTTGCGGACGTAGGTGTACAGCAGCTCCCGGTCCACGCCGCGGATCGGATCCCCGTCGGCCGCCAAGGTCGGCAGGAGCCCCTGGAAGTACAGCGGGGCGTACCGGCCGCCGGGATAGCCGATCGAGTACGCCAGCGCCTGCTGCCTCGGCCGCATGAGCCCGGGCTCCTTCGAGTCCGCAATCGCGCGCAGCATCGTCGGCACGGCCGCCTGCGCGGTCTTCTCCAGCCGGGCCAGGGCGTAACCGGCGGCGATGGAGACGACGGGCTCGTCGTCGTTGATCGCCTTTGTCAAGACGGGCACGGCCGCCGCGGCGCGCCGGCCGAGGTGTCCCAGCGCGGCGCACGCCCCGGCGCGCGCTTCGGGGCCGGGGCTTTGGGCCATGGCGATCAGCCGGCCGATGAAGTCGCCTTTCTTCTCCGCCAGGGCCTTGGCGATCCACTCTCGCCCGATGGGCGACCAGCAGTCCAGCGCTTTGATAAGCTCGTTGGCTGACATGCCGCTGGTGTCGGCGAAGCGCCACTTGCCGGCCGCGACGGTCTGGGCGGCGACCTTCGCATCGAGCCAGTGTCTGCGGTCCTGTCCCTTGCCGGTCAGGTGGATCGCCCGTCGCGGCAGGCACGCTATCAGTACCTGCGCGATCGTCGGGTCGAGCACGCACCGGCCGTAGTGCCCGCCGAGGGGCTGGTTGACGAAACGGCCGTCCGCCATGCGCGTCAGGGCGTAGTACCACCGCAGCTCCTTGTGGAACGCCGCGACCATCGCCGGCCCCGCGCAGTTGGCGCCGAGCGGATCCCAGAAGTAGGAGTAGCAGTTCCCGCTGTGGCCGTACTCGCACGTCTTGTACAGCGACGCCGCCATCCGCGCGAAGAACCGCATGCCCTCGCCCCGGCCCAGCAGGCCGAACGCCACCGCCCCGATGCCGTTCTTGCCGTTGCCCGACATGCCGTTGCGCCCGTTGCAGTAGACTTCCAGGCTGGGCCGGTGGAAGCCGTAGCCGATCGACCCGTGACCGATGAACTTGCTGAAGAACCGCGCCGACCGCGCGACGGCCGCGTCGATCTCCGGATGTCTCACGCCGCACTTCTTCGCGAGGATCAACGAGACGAAACACGGCAGCCCCGCCTGGTTAAGCGCCCCGTAGCCCACGCACCGGCCGTGCAGCTTGCCGCCGTTCTTACTGGTCCAGGCGAACCCGTGTCCCCACGTTCCGGCGCCGCTTTGGCCCATGGCGGTCTTGACGGCGTATTCCCGAATCGCCGGCAGGACGTACTTGTCCCCCGTGGCCAGGTAGTATTCGGTCAAGACCAGGTTGTGATACCCCACGGACCAGGAGACCAGCCCGCCGGATTCGACGCTGACGCGGATGTCGGGCCGGGCCCACTTGGCCTCGTGGAGGAAGCCGCGGACCATCTCGACGTGTTTCCTCTCCCCCGTGGCCAGCAACGCCAGGGCCTTGACGCCGAACTTGCCCCAGTCCTCGCGCTCGACGAGCACCTTCAGCGCGTCGGCGAGAATCCGCTTCGTCTTGGGGCAGTCGTATGGGGCCGTGTCGCTGTACGAGCCCATCACATCGAGCTTCAGCGTCACCGTCTTGATCTTGCCCCGCCGAGTCTTCGCGCCCTCGATCGGCCGCCAGCGGGTCAGCCTCAACACGCCGTTGTTCTTCTCGGTGACGGCCTCGTCGATCGCCAGGCCCAGACAGACCCGGGCGTCCGACGGGAACCGCTGGCCCCCGACGCCGAGGATCACGTCGCCGACGGCCAGCACGCCATCGGCGGCCGAGTCGGGCTCGATCGTCGTGATGAGGATCTGCCGGGCCTGATCGGTCATGAACGACTTGCTCACGAACATCCAGCCCTTGGCCCCGGTCGCTCCGAGGAAGTACTCGCCCTTGCGCTCGAAGTCGATCTCCCGGGTTAGATCGGGCGGGGCATCCAGCGGCGTCTGCGCGCGAGCGATCGCAGCGGCGCCCACCAAAGCAAGAACAGTCAATACAGATCCGACGCGAAGCGAAGGAGCCCTCATGGTTGATCCCTGTCCGGCCGAACATCGGCGAAACGGTGCACGATCTGATCCGCCCGGCTGCGCCGCCGGGCGTGCGGGGGACGAGCCTACCATCCCGGTCCGGCCGAAGCGAGACCCGACCGGCGCGGCGAGCTATCGGACCCCGCCCGGGGCCGGGAACCTGAAACGGTATCTGCCGGACCCGACGGCGAAGAGGGTCTCGCCGTCTTCGCTGCGCAGGAGCGTCACGTCTGACGCTTTGGTGCAGGGGACGCCGCTTTCGGTGATCTGTTCGGGGTCCCCGGCCGGGATGTGGACGGTCGCCGTGCTGTTGGCCGGTACGGTGACGCTCAACGTCGCCGACGCGCCGTCCTTGCGCCAATCGGAGACGACCATGCCTCGCACGGTGCGGACCGATGCGCGAGCCCAATCCAGATCCGCGGGCAGATACGGCTTGAAGAGGATCCCCTCGAACCCCGGTGCGGTCTCGTCCGGGCGGATGCCGGCCAGGCCCCAGTAGAACCACTCGTCGATCGCCGCGCCGAGCGGGGCGTGGTTGAACGAGCCCCCCTCGCCGTCCCAGCGTTCGCAACTCGTCGTGCGGTTCTTGCGGAGCATGTAGCCCCAGCTCGGGTAGTCGGTTGCGTTGGCGAGTTTCCAGACCACCTCGTCGGCCCCGCCGGCGGCGAGGGCCTCGATGACGTACTTGGTGCCGACGTAGCCGGTGGTGAGCCTGCGTTGGCGGTCGGCCACGCTGCCGCGAAGGTACCGGAAGACACGCCGGCGCTGATCATCCGGGACCAGTCCGAACGCCAGCGGCCAGGCTTGGGCGCTTTGCACGCCCGTGTCGTAGTAGCCGACGTTCGCGTCGAAGAAGCGGTCGTTGAACGCGTCCCTGATTCTGCCGGCCAGGTCGAGGTAGCTCTCGGCGTCGTCGGCGTGGCCGAGCGCCGCGGCGATCTGGGCCATGGTGGTGACGTCCAGGTAGTAGAACGCCGTCGCGATCGACAGCGGCAAGCCCGCCCGGCTGGCCGCGCCCTCGGCGGTGGCCAGGTGGTCGCCCCACTGGGAGATCTGCAAATGGCCCCGGTCGGCCTCGGCGGGGAAGCGTGCCGCCTTGCCGCTGCGCCACATCAGCGCGTTGATCACGTCGTCCGGCGCCGCCGTGGCGACCTCCTTGACGCCGGTGGCCTGGAGGTACTCGATGTAGCGCCGCAGCGCGGGGTAGTTCTCTTCGAGAATTCGCACGTCGCCGTAGTGGACATACTGCCACCAGGGGATCAGCACGAACGCGGCGCTCCAGACGAGGTCTTCTTCCGAGCCGGCTTGCGGCGCGATCATGCCGACCATGCCGGTCTCGTCCTGCTGGTCGCGGAAGTCGCCGATCCACTTGGCGTAGAGCCGGGGCATCCAGAGATTCAGCATCGCCTCGACGGCCGTCCCCCACGCGTCGGCGCCCCAGCCGAGGCGTTCGGGGCGTTGGGTGTCGTCGGTGGGCACGCCCATCTGGATGTTGCAGAGCTGCGAGGCCAGCGTGCAGCGATGGATGTTGTTGATGAATTCCGACGCGCATTCGAAGGAGCCCGTCTGCGGCACGGCGACGCGGGCGAAGCGCCCCTCGATCGCGTCGATCTCGGGCGTGCCGGGGTAGCCGGTGACCTCGACGTACTGGAAGCCGTGGTAGGTGAAGCGCGGCTCGTAGACCTCCTCGCCGGCGCCGCCGAGAATATAGTTGTCCTCCTGCTTCGCGCGGTTCTGGCTGGCGGGATTGATCATGCCGGTGTCGTGGACGGCCTCGGCGTAGCGGAGCTTCACGGCGGTCCCCGCCTGGCCGCCGCGGACGCGCAGGCGGACCCATCCGGCGATATTCCGGCCGAGGTCGAAGACGAAGACGCCCGGCTGCGGCTCTCGCAGGGAGGCGGGGCGGAGCGTCTCGGTGACGCGTTCGGGCTCGTGGGTCGTCGGCGCGAGCTTCCCGCCGGGGGCGGGTACGACGTTGGCGTCGCGCCAGCAGCCCGCGTCGAAGCCGGGGCGGTCCCAGCCGGGCTGCTCCAGGCGGGCGTCGCAGGCCTCGCCGTCGTAGAGGCAGTTGGCGGTAATCGGCGAGAAGTCGCCTTGCCAGGATCCGTCGGTGACGACGCGCTGCCGGGAGCCGTCTTCGAACTCGATCTCGATCTGGACGATGGCCCGTGGCGAGCCGTACCACTGCATCTGCCAGCCCCAGTAGCTCTTCTGGCCGTTGAACCAGCCGTTGCCGAGGATCAGCCCGACGGCGTTGGCCCCGACGGCGAGGCTTTCGGTGATGTCGTACGTGGCGTAGAGCACCCGCTTGCGGAATTCGGTGCGGGGCGTGGCGAGCACGTCGTCGCCGACTTTCTCGCCGTTGAGCCGCAGCTCGAACAGCCCCAGCCCGCAGACGAACGCCCGAGCCCGCCGGACCGGCTTGGCGATCTGAAATTCCTTGCGCAGCAGCGGCGCGCGGGGGTCGGGCTCGACCGCGGCGGTCGCCGGCGCGACCCGGTCCTGCTGGAAGGTGTCGGGGTCCGCGATCGGCTCGTCCGGATCGCCCAGGCCGATCCACTGCCCCGCCCAGTCGGCGGCGTCGAACAGCGCCGTGCCGAACCGCTCGACCCGGCTTGACTCGACGGCCTCGCCGGCTTCGTCCCACAACCGGACGGTCCAGACGTAGTCCGCGTTGCTGTGCAGCTCCGCGCCGGCGTACGGCACGTTCACCGACTGCGGCGACTCGATCCTGCCGCTGTCCCACATATCCGCCTGCCCGGGCGAAAGCCGCTCGGCCTCGGTGGCCACGAGGACCTGGTACGCGCTCTGCCGCCGGTTACGCCCGGCCAGCGGGACCTCCCAGGAAAAGCGCGGTGTTCGTGTGCCGATCGCCAAAGGCGTCTCGGCGTATTCGACCATCATGTGCATCATCGTCCTCTTCGGCGCGACCCTTCGTGGCGGCTCATTCGGGTCTGTTGCGGTACTGGTCCTCGTACTTCTGCCAGAGGTCCTTCATCTGCCTGCACTTGTCCGGCTTCTCGGCCGCGAGATCGACCATCTCGCAGCGGTCGGCGGACAAGTCGTAGAGCGCCCACGGGTCGTCGGTCGTGCCGCGATTGGTGTTCGATTCGTTGACCAGTTTCCAGTCCCCGACGCGGAGGGCGCGGTTGCCTTCGTGGTGGAAGTAGATGTGCGACCGGGCCACGGCGCCGTCCCGCTCGAACGCCGGGGCGAGGCTGTTGCCCGGCAGCGGCGGCGCCCCGGCCGGCAGAGGGATATCCTCCGGCGCGATGCCGGCTACGTCCAGGATGGTGGGCAGGAAGTCGATGCAGTGGCCCATGTCGTGGCGGAGTTCGCCGCGGGCGGCGATGCCGTTGGGCCAGCAGGCCACCAGTGGCGTGGCGACACCGCCTTCGTGAACCCAGATCTTGTGGCGCCGAAATGGGGCGTTGCTGCAGCTCGACCAGCCGGGCCCGAGGCACAGGTGGGTCATCTCCGACCCGGGCGGGGCGGCGGGGTCGTGGCCCTTGCCGCGGATCATCATCTCGGCGCTGGCGCCGTTGTCGGAGAGGAACAGGATCAGCGTGTCCTCGAAGACCTCCATGGCCTCGAGCTGGTCCAGCAGCCGGCCGATTTCGCGGTCGGTGCGGTCGACCATGGCGGCGTGGATCGCCATTTTCGTCGCCTGGAACCGCTTCTGCCCGGGCGTCAGCGAATCCCAGGCCGCGGCGTATTCGATTTCGCCCGGGCCGTAAAGGGGGTCCCATTCGGCTTTCTTCTCCAGGTAGTGCGGTGCCGGCACGTCCGGTTCTCGCGCGGAGAGTTCGCAGTTGACGATGCCCATCTCCCGCAGGCGCTGCCAGCGGCGCCGGCGCATGACGTCCCAGCCCTCGTCGTACCGGTCGACGTACTTGTCGATATCGTCCTGCTCGGCCTGGACGGGGAAATGCGGTGTGGTGTAGCAGACGTAGTGAAAGAACGGCGCGGCCTTGTGGTCGGCTTCGTGTTCCCGCAGGAGCCCCAGGGCGTGGTCGGTGATGGCGGTCGCGGAGAACGTCTTGGTCTCGCCGTCGCCGAAGAAATGGCCGTACTCGTGGATGCCGTAGCCCCAACTCCTGTCGAAGCCGCCTTCGGCCTCGGGGTCGCGGGTGTTGAAAAGGTGCCACTTGCCCGAATGGTAGCTGCGGTAGCCGACGTCGCGGAGATAGTGAGGGATCAGCCGCTGCCACGCCGGGCGGAAGGTCCGCACGGGCGGGTCCATGCAGACCTGAGGAGCGTAGTAGCCGGTCAGGATGCAAGACCGGGTCGGCCAGCATCGGCCGGTGTTGTACGACTGGGTGAAGCGCAGGCCGCGGCCCGCCAGTCGGTCGACGTTGGGCGTTTCGATCTCGCCGCCGTAACAGCCGAGGTCGGAGAACCCCATGTCGTCCATGACCACCAGCATGATATTGGGTCTTCCGCCCGGCAGTCCTCGCGTCGTGGCGCTGGTTGCGTTCATGACAATCCTTCTTCTGTTCTCAAGGCCCGAGCCATGGGCTCGCGGACTACTCCATCGGCTTGATCCGGATGTCTCATTTTGGTATGAGCGCGGCGTGGGCAAAGACCCGCCTTGCCACACGGACGGCATGCCGTATCTTCTCGGCAAGCTGGGCGGCAAGGCCGGCCCGGCGGCCGTGTCCGCCGAGGGCATCAAACTCACCGGCTCGGCCACTGTCAAGGGCCGCGGGCCGAGTTGGGCACACCCGGTCGTTACCGGCGGTCGACTCTACCTGCGGCACGACGAAAGCCTCTGGGCGTCAACAAGGTCGTCAGCCAACCTCGAGGCAAACGTGTTCAAGCCGTTCCCCTATCGCGACGTGGCCGGCGCGTGCGGCCGAACCGACAACTGCCGATGCGGAAACTGCTGGGTCCGGTCGCACCGCAGGGGGTATCTTCAACGAACCACCGCACGGTGATCGATCTTCGTGGAGTCAACGCAAGGCCGGAAAGGGCTGAGCATGAGAGCTGCGCAGGGAGTTTGCGTTCTCGCCGTCGCACTGGTCGCCGGACTCACGGCCGCTTCTCCGGTTCGAGCGGACGTCACGGTGGCCGAGGTGTTCGCCGAGCACATGGTCCTCCAACGCGACAAGCCCGCCCCGGTCTGGGGCTGGGCCGAGCCGGGCCAGAAGGTGACGGTCGGCTTCGCGGGGCAGCGGAAGAGCGCCGTCGCCGGCGAAGACGGCACACGGAAGAAGTGACTCCGACACGCGCGGCCGGGCCTCAAGCAATCGGCCGCGCAGACCCTATCCGTCAATGGAGCGTTAGAATGCGAATCACCGTTGCGTTGACCTTCGTGCCGGCGATCTTTGT
>Ga0180438_10007748_pt1 | contig 13873 bp, 12 predicted proteins | sample SS_ome_12_FD_132455 | JGI IMG/M metagenome (GOLD analysis project Ga0180438, IMG submission 132455) | Hypersaline lake sediment archaeal communities from the Salton Sea, California, USA - SS_3_D_2 metaG | ecosystem: Environmental > Aquatic > Non-marine Saline and Alkaline > Hypersaline >... | reverse complement strand
GGGCCTTGTAGCGGGGATAATCAGGGATTGCGCTGAAAAAGATGTAAAGGGGATAGTACTCATATCGGCAGGGTTCAGGGAAATCGAGGATGAATCGGGAGGGAGATTGCAGGAGGAGATCATGGATCTCGCCGATAAGGCCGGTATACCGGTAATTGGTCCGAATACGTTCGGCATTGTCAACCTTCACGCTGGCCTGAATGCGTCCTTTACCCCGGAGTTTTCAAGGGTCAGAAAAGGAGGGATCAGTCTCCTCAGCCAGAGCGGTGGTATGTCCCACCTGATGGGCTTCCTTTCCATGAGGGACGATTTTGGCTTCAGCAAGATTGTGGGTCTGGGGAACCGATGTAATATGGATTTTGCGGATATGATCCCGTACTTGATGGAGGACCCCGAAACCAGAGTGATTGCCATGTACGTGGAGGGCATCGATAATCCACGCCGTTTGCTGGAGGTGGCCAAGGGTTTCAGGGGTAAGAAGCCGATCGTAGTGTATAAAGTGGGGATTGCTCACGTCAGCGATTTGGCGTCTAAGTCCCATACGGGCTCACTGGCCGGCCGGCATGAGGTATACGAGGGGGGCTTCAGGCAGGCGGGGATTCTCCCCGTGAAAGGCTCAACCGAGCTTCTCGATGCGTCCAAGGCCCTCTCATCGATTTCGCTTCCCAAGGGCTCTGCAGTGGCAATCCTCTCCGGTCAGGCGGGACCTGCAATGGTTGCCTGCGATATCTGCGAGAAAGAGGGATTACGCGTTCCCCCATTTTCGGCGGAGATCCAGAGGAGAATAGATGATCTCCTTCCCCCCATGGCCATAAGGACGAATCCCGTGGATATGGGTCCTGCCTGGTACGATTCACGGGCAACACTGGGGATCGTGGAGGCTGCTCTTCGGGATAAGGCCATCGATGCCATTCTTCTCTTCATCATGTTCGCCTCGGCCAATGAGGGCTCAATCAGGGCATTATCCAGTTTGCTCACACAGTGGGGAAGGAAGAAGCCGGTCGTATGCTGTTTCTCCTCCCCCCCGGGGATTTGGGGGGAGGAGGTGGGATCGCTGGTCCGGAAGGGAAGCATTGTAAACTATCCCACGCCGGAAAGGGCTGCAATGTCGCTGTGCGCACTGTGGAAATATAGGGCGATGAAGGGGATCCGATGAGGGAAGGAGGGACTGGGGGAGAGTTGGGGAAAATACATCCCCTGCGGAACTTCATGAAGTCTCTGAAAAACTCGCTCTTCGCCGCTCAAGAACATTTTTTCGGCGATTCTAAGTAAATGCCCATTTGGGCTCAAGCATTGACGGGCTGTTGCCCATATCCCTGGAGCGAACATTAAAGAATTTTGGCTAAGCATTCTTAGTGAAGCGAAACGCCCGCAAATCCATCTGTCTGAGCCCGAAGGGCGAGTTTTGGATTTGCAGTGAAGCGAACTTTAGAATGGTCCAAAATTATTTTCAGTGAGTGGAATGGGTTTTGGGCAACAGCCCCTTGATTTGTGACCGTTCGACTTTCCAAGGATGATTACCGAAAAAATCTTTAATTCGCGCTCAGAGCTCGTTTTCCACATTTTTCAGAGCTCTCTTTATCCCTATTGGAGTTCGAGATATGGAGTATACCCCTGATGGGGAATTGAGATCCAGAATCCAGCGATTCCAGGATTTGTTGAAGGGACAAGGCGCAGACGGGGCCCTGATCTGTCAGAACGTCGACTTATTCTACTTCGCCGGTACGGTGCAAGAATCCTTTCTCCTTATCCCCCAGGAGGGAGAGCCCATACTTATGGTCAAGAAGAGCTGGGCCAGGGCGATGAGGGAGTCGGCTCTCTCCAAGATCATATCGCTTGAGAAAGTCCGCCATATTCCAAAGGTCTTGCGGGATGAGGGCTTTGCGCCCCTTGGGACCATCGGCCTCGAACTGGATGTCCTCCCCACCAACCACTACGGTCAGCTTCAATCCCTCTTCCCCCGATCCCAATTTATCGACATCTCCCGTCTCATCCTGAAGGTGAGGGCCATCAAATCAGACTACGAAATCGAACAGATTCGGAAAGCGGCGAGGATCACGGATGAGGTGATGAACTGGGCCAAGGAAGTAATCCGGGAAGGCATGACGGAACTGGAGATCGACGGGCTGCTCTATTCCTATGCCCGTAGAAGGGGGCACCAGGGAAGGTTACGAATCAGGGGCTGGAATCAGGAGATGTTCCATGGCCACATCCTCTCGGGGAAGGAAGCCGCCTATACCTCCTTCTGTACATCCCCGGTTTGCGGCGAGGGTCCAAATCCCGCCATCGCCCAAGGCGCAGGTGCTCATAGGGTAAGGAGGGGCGAGCCCATCTATATCGATTACGGGGTGGGGATCAATGGATACGTGAGCGATGAGACGAGAACCTTTTGCATCGGGGATCCACCCGAGCTCTTCATGAAGGGATTTGAAGCGCTCCTGGAGATCAAGAGGGATATGGAGCGTAATGTTGGCCCGGGCGTCTCCGGTCGCGGGATATACCGAAGGGCCGTCGAATTGGCCAGGGCGAGGGGATTTCAGGACTACTTCATGGGCCATGGTGACGGAAAGGTCCCTTTTGTCGGGCATGGGATCGGCCTCGAAATTGATGAGCTTCCCCTCTTGGGTATGGGCGTTAATACCCGCCTGGAGGAGGGCATGGTTTTCGCCTTTGAGCCCAAGTTGGTCTTCCCCGAAAAAGGGGTGATGGGCGTTGAGGACCTCTATCTGGTATGCTCCAATGGGGTTGAAAGGCTCACCTTGACGAAAGATGAACTCCTTCTTCTCCCCCAATAGGCCCGGATCCCTAACCGAGGGTTTTGGAAAGGAATGTGCGGGGAGTGATCGTTTGGAACGGCGGGACCACAACCGTGGGAGATCCGTAAGGGAAGGGGGGACCCAGTGAATCTGGCTATTATCTCTTTCTTCTTCGTAGGGATGATCTTCATTGGTGCCATAAGCTTTAGGCGGATCAAGGGTATTGAGAGCTTCTTCGTGGCCGATCGCAGGGGAGGGCGTCTTTTTATCACCGGATCCCTCATGGCCACCATTGTGGGAGGGTCCAGCACCATCGGCATGGCCGGGCTGGGGTTTGAAAAGGGGCTCGTGGGCGTATGGTGGCTTCTTGTGGGGGTGGTAGGGCTCCTGATCCTGGCCCTTACTATGGCCAAACGGGTTCGGAGATACGCGTTCTATACCCTGCCGGAGCTCCTGGGTGATCAGTACAACTCCGGCGTGAGATTGGTGGCCTCCATTATCATATCCATCGCTTGGCTCGGTATCATCGCGGGTCAACTGATCGCGGCGGGTAAGATCATCGACGTGCTCATGCCGGGTTATTTGGACTTGATGATTGTGCTGTCGGCCACCGTCTTCATCATCTACACCCTGCTGGGAGGTCAGTATTCCATCCTTCGCACCGATACCGTGCAGTCGGCCATCTTGCTCGTCGGCATTCTTGTCTGCCTTCCCTTGGGCATTGCAAAGGCCGGCGGCCTTGGATCCCTGCGGGTCAACCTCGATACCTCCTATTTTTCCTTCCCCACCAATGCCTATGGTGATTGGACCTACGTGATCACGCTTCTGCTCATGGTCGGTTCCGCCTATGTGGTTGGTCCGGATATCTATTCGAGGCTTTTTTGCGCGCGAAATGAAGGGGTGGCGAGGAGTTCGACGGCCATTACAGCGCTGATTATGATTCCCTTGGCGTTCTCCATTACGCTTATCGGAATGTCGGCCAAGGCGATTGCACCAGGAATCTCCCCCGAAGGGGCCTTTCCCATGGTGGTCAGGGATGTCCTCCCCATGGGGGTCAACGCTCTGGTCATGGCGGGGTTGCTTTCTGCAGTGATGTCCTCCGCGGATACGTGTCTTCTTACAACGAGCACCATTATCTCTTCGGATATTATCAAACCGTGGGTGAGGGGTGGTATAGCGGACGAGCATCTCCTCCTTATCTCCCGAGCATTCATCATCCTCGTTGGTCTCCTTTCCCTCGGGATAGCCCTGAAACTGAAGGGGGTTATTCGTGCCTTGTTATTGGGTTATACCATCTATTCCTCCGGTTTGGTCTTGCCTGTGATCCTCGGGTTCTTCGCCAAACCCCTGCGGCTTCATCCATCGGGGGCAATGGCCGCCATAATCGGGGGGGGAGGAATGGCCCTCTTTGGCAAAGGAATGGGTTATTCCCATTTTGGCCTAATAGGAATGGGCCTTTCTGGAATATTGTTATTCGGTGTCAGCTGGGCCGTTCGATTCCTTGAAAGGATGCGTAGCCAATGATGAAAAGGGGTATTCTGGGAATTTTGCTCTTTATGACCTTGATTTTGCCCTGCGTTGGAGGCGCTTCCTCAGGAGAAATGGTCGACGAAGAGGTATACCTTTTGGTGAGGGAGCGGGAACTCATGGCCTTCTCGGCGGTGGGGAATCGATGGGTGACGAAAGATCTCATCTCCGGGGAACGGGTTCTCCAGAGCAAATACGGTGGACATGTGGCGGTTGTGTTCACAAATCTCCGGGTACTCGGATTCAGCGCCCTCGTCGACAGGTGGGATGAGGAGAGGTTAGAGGTGGGCGAGTCGATGGTTACCGTTGAAGCCGAAGGGAATGTCGGGGCGGCAATAACGAACCTGAGGGCCTTCGGTTTCAGCGCGAAAGCCGGCAGGTGGACCGTGAAGCGATTTCACCTGAAGTGAAAGGGGGGTTATGCGGGGTCGAGTGGAGCGTACTCCTCCTGGTGGATGCCCTTAGTAATTGTTTCCTGCCTCTCGGGCGGAGGATTTCCTTTCCTCCCCATCCCTTCGTTCAGCTTTTTTATGATGGGATTGATCTTGATGGCCCAGCTCAAGTTCTGAGCATTGGTGAAAATGCCCTGGGATAGGCCGACGAGCTCGTATTGCCCGTCCCGGATGGCGATGACCGGGGTTCCGCTGTCTCCTGGGTTGACGCCGTTGGAAATCATGAAGGCATTTTCGTACCGGGGAAGGATGGCGGCAATGGCCTCGGGTGCGATCATCGAGCTGACAATCCCCTCCCGTACGTTAATCCCGTAATTCATGGGGTTCCCGATGACGTAAAGGAAGTTTCCCACCTGGAGATCATCGCTATTGCCGATGTGGTAAGGGAAGGAGTTGAGGTAGAGACCATCCGGTACCTTGAAGATAGCAATATCGTCGTCCTTGCCCTTCACCACCTCTTCTAATTCAATACGGGTGCCGTTGAGCTTGAGGTAGGTATGTTCGCTCAGTTTTTCCGATGGCACATCTATGCTTTGGACCCCCACGGGAGTGATCATTTCCACCTGGAGGTTTTCTTGGGACACGGCGTGGTTAACGGTGAGGATGTACCTGTCGAAGATTAAAACGCCGGCGGCATCCAGTTCCGCGGTGATAACCTCTCCATCCTCCAGCTTGAATTCGGTATCGGTGTGGAGGAAATAGACGGCGTCAATGATCTTCTTGATCTGCATAATCCGCTGATTGACCAAAATGGGATTATTATCATACAGCCCGTCCACCATCGGAGGGATCACCGAATCGCTTTCCTGCCTCAGTGTCGCACAGGCCGAAAACACGAGAAATGTGAAAAGCAAGAGAGAGAATTTTTTCATAGCTCGTACTTTTATGGCGTGATCGTTGTATCAAACCTCGGTTTATTAAAAAGCAAATACTATGCCATAATCCAGAGATGAGTTATAAGATATTGAAATAACTGTTTTTTTGATCTTTGATCATGAAAAAATAGGGGGTCACGAGGCCGAAAATGGTGAAAATTATTGTTCCTCCCTGCAAAATTTCGCCTCCACCTCCTGACCGGGGGGGCACATCGAGGGAGGTGGTATTGCCTAGTCATCGAATCGCTCCAAACGAGCCGAAGAATAGGGAGGAAGTACCCCCGCTGATGGAGAGAGGATGAAGAGAACATTATCCGGAGAACCGAGAAAACGATTGCCATCTTATGGCTAAGATGTTAACATAAAAAGGCTTTAGGGGACGGGGTGATGTATTGAGGAGAGTGGGGGGATGAATTGTGCAATCTGTGTAGCGAAGGAATGCCGCGAAGGGATGGACTGTACGGATATTCGGGGCGACGTGATTAATGTCTACAAGGATCGAAAAAACCGCAAGATATTGAGGGTGGCTTCCAACATCGATTCCGAGTTTCATATGAGGATGAATCGGCTCCAAGAGCTCATCCTCTTTTGCAGGAAAATGGGTTTCCGACATTTGGGCATTGCCTTTTGCATTGCCCTTGAGGAGGAGATGAGGATCGCCCACGATATTCTCGCAAAGCGCTTTGAGATTTCCTCGGTCTGCTGCAAGGTATGTGGAATTAACAAGAAGGCCTTTGGACTTCCCGCCCCGAAAGAGGGCAAGATCGCGGCGACGTGTAACCCCATCGCCCAGGCCAGAATACTGAACCGAGATCGGACCGATTTGAACATCATCTTCGGCCTGTGTATGGGAAACGATATCCTTTTCTCCAAATACTCGGACGCCCCCGTGACGACATTGGTGGTCAAAGATCGGGTGTTGGCTCACAACCCCATTGGCGCGATCTATTCGGCCCAATACCGGAAGGACTTCTGGGGCGTGTGAGGGGGAATTCAGTGGGAGCCTGACCCCTCAGGGGATGATTTGACGGGCTTGGGGCATTGACCTATGCGAAAAAATCGCTTTCTTGAAAGAAGCGAAGGGTTGATCAACTCCCTGATGAGGAACCGGACCATAAAGGGCTCGGGGGTTTCCCAAAAGGAGCTCGGGGAAGTTGTGCGCGAGGTCCAAAGCCGGGTCGTCTATGATGAGGTTGAGCGTCTGGTCGATGAGGTTGAGAATATCATCGAGATCAATCCCAATTTGAGCGAGATGGAAATACTGGAGTCTGCGGCTAAACGCATCGTCGATTATTTGGGAGCGGCGGCTGCCTCCATCAGGATTTTCGATCCCCAAAGGAGGGAGATGGTTTCCTTCGGTTCCTATCACTTCGACGGGGAAGAGAGACAGCGATCGATTCCCTTCGAGGATAGCATTGCCGGGGAGGTCGTGAGGAGGGGAAGGAGCTATCTCGTCCGAAATATCACAAAGGAGGACAAGTATAAGAACAAGGGCATTGTTCGGGAAATGGGGCTCCATTCCATGCTCGCCGTCCCGATGAATATCCCGCGATTCGCCATACGAGACTTGGATATCAGGGGCGTTATTCAGATCTACTATGAGGAGAAGAATAGGAAATTCACATCCCTGGAACGTAAGATTGCGGAGGTCCTTGCCAGAAGGGTTACATACGTAATAGCCCGGAAAAGGATCCTCAGCCTCCAGAGATTGAACGAGACCAAGGAGAAGATCGTCGAGAAGATCTACGTGAAATTGGGGAAAAGGGAAGGGATTCGATTACGGGATTTCTTCAGGCTCATCATCCCTGAAATAGCCGATCTGGTGAGGATTCAAAGTTGTTCCCTGTTCTCGGTAAGGGGAAACCGTCGAGAAGTTGTCCTGGAAGCGGGTTACCCCGAGGAGAAAGGGTATCACGGTGTTGGGAAGATATTCGATATACGGGAGGAGGTGTACTTGGATGCCGTCATTAACCAGCAGCCCGCGGGCGAATACGAACACGAGGTAATCACACCTTCCTACCTCTTGATCAAGGACCCCTCGAGAAGCCAACTGGTCACCGAGGGATTGAGGCGCTTTGCTCAGATCCATAGTATCCACTCCATCCTGTACATTCCGTTGAAAGTTGGCGAGATGGTAACCCACTTCATGGCCTTTGACTGCCTCGACCCGCGTGGTAAATTCGAGGATGAGGAGGTTGAAGTCCTCACCTTCTTCGGCAAAGAGGTAATGAAGGCCGTTCGATTGGAGAGGTTACACGATATCATCCATGACTTTCGAAATCCGGCCATAGCCACGGCCGGGTTCGCCAAAAGGGTGAAGCGGGCCCTCGATGAGGGGGAATTTGAGAGGAAAAGGGAGAAGATAAAGCGGGATCTGGACATTCTCGTCAGGGAGACCTCACGGATGCAGGAACTCGCATTCGAAGTCTATGGGGAAGGCAGGGAGGAGTTTCGAGACATTACGAGGGAATTGGTCGAGCGGTTTGAAGTTAACGAGGTTGCTATTGCGGAACAGCAATTGGGCAATATTAACCTCGTCAGGGAGAAGCTGCAACCTGACCTCTTCGTCCTGTGTTACCCCTTATATCTGGGAAGAATTTTCGACAATTTGCTCAATAACGCAACGAATGCCCTATCGAAAGAAGGAGGTGAGATCACCATTAGTAGCCTTAAGCGACGGAGCTCCGCCATCGTGGAGATCACCAACACGGGGGAGATCGCACGGAAGGAGATCGCTCGGCTTTTGAGCGGCGAGGCCACGGGAAGAGGTTTACATATCACGAACCGGTTGGTCCAGTTGATGGGGGGGAGGCTTGAGATCGAAAGCGGGAGCAATAAGACAACATCGAGGATTATCATGCCCTTGAGGACGGGGGGGAATATCGGATAACCAAAATCCACCGTCTAATTTAGGTATCAAAACTGAAATCAGCAGGTTGTGGAGCATTCCTGATCACCACCAAGGTATTAGATGCAAGGCGCCGAGGAGCGACGACTGAGGCGTATGAGACAATACGCCGCAAGGAGGAGGGATCGAAGGCAACGCCGCAGATGATGCCTTGATGGTGGATCAAGGATAACTGCCCGGGTTGAGAACCGATAAGGGTATTACTGGAATCGTATGAATGACAAAGCTTCTTGTGGGAACGAGTGGATATAACTATCAGCATTGGTGGAATGGAGTATTCTATCCAAGGGAACTGCCCCAGAAGAGATGGCTTGAGTTCTATAGCCAATTCTTCGATACCGTTGAACTCAACGTTTCCTTCTATCGCCTTCCAAAACGAGAGACCTTCGAGGGATGGTACCAGAGGACTCCAGAACACTTCCTCTTTTCGGTCAAGGGGAGCCGGTTCATTACCCACATCAAGCGACTAAAGGATTGCCATGAGCCCTTGCAGGCATTCTTCGACCATGCCCGTGGTCTGAAGGAGAAGCTGAACGTCGTCCTGTGGCAACTTCCCCCCAAGTTCAAAGTAAACCTGGAGAGGTTAGACGCGTTCTGTAGTCTCCTGGCCGACATTTCCAGTTCGAGCCCCGTTCGGCAGTCCTTCGAATTCAGGGATGAAAGTTGGTTCTGTCCGGAGGTCTATGGGCTTCTCGAGAAGCACAATTTTTCCCTGTGCCTGGCACATTCCTCAACCCTTCCCTCTGTGGAAAGGGCAACGGCCGATTTCACCTACATCCGATTTCACGGAGGGGGATGCCTCTACGGCTCTAACTATTCCGAAGGGGAACTTCGCGACTGGTCGAAGAGAATCGAGGTATGGCTCGGAGAAGGCATGAACGTTTATAGTTATTTCAACAACGACGCCTTCGGATTTGCCGTAAAGAACGCCTTGACATTGAAGGAGCTGGCGAAGGATACGTCCTAGAGCCTCTGCAATCAGTGCAATTCGCCGAGCAAAACCGCTCAGGTAAAAGATGAGGGCTTGGTCCATAGGCCTAGGGAGCAGGAACGAAAACGTTTCGCCCCTGAATTCGATGCCCGCTCATGAGGAGCAGCCCTAACGCGGAAAGATTTCACGGAAAGGGGAGCGAGGATAATGGATAATCCTGCGGAAAAGGTGGAGAAAGGAATTGGCTTTTTGAAGAAAGCCGAAATTTTTAGTCGGCTCTCCCCTGAAGAACTCAAGGTTATAGTGAATACTGGCCGCATAGAAACCTATGCGCCGGGGAGCACTATTTTCAAAATTGGGGATTCTTCCGATGCAATCTACGTGATCAAATCGGGGGTGGTTGAGATCTGCCGTGCGAAGGGAGATCGCGAGAAGATGGTAGTTGTGGCCTACCTCGGGGAGAGCGATCCTATCGGGGAGATGGCTATTATGACCGGCTCTCCGAGAGCCTCCTTGGCCAGGGTACCCCAGAGGGCCGAAATACTGAAGATCGAAAAGCAAGCCTTTATGGACCTGTTGACTCAAATCCCTGAGTTGTCCATCAGCCTGTTGGCGATTCTATCGAAGCGCCTGGAGGATGGGTTAAGGAAGCAACGGGCAGCAGCTCGCTACCAACACCTTGCGGGAAATTTGAAATATTTCGACCTTCCCACCGTTATTCAAACCCTCGCGACCTCCGAGAGGACCGGAACCCTTACCATTACCGACCAGCTGGAAGGAGTCTTCGCAAGGATCTATTTCGAAGCGGGTAAGGTCCTCTATGCCGAATTGGACCACTTAAAGGGGGAAGAGGCCTTCTACCAACTATTTCAGTCTCCCATGCAGGATGCCTTTACGTTTAAGGGTGGATTGCCGCCGATGGAGTTCAAGGAGGAAGAGGAGATCGCCACGACAACGATGGGCCTCTTGATGGAGGCAGCCCGTCAGCAGGACGAGTTGAAGGTGCTCAAGGAGTCCTACGCGGACTCCAACCGGGTCTTCCGTCCTCAATCGGAGACACTTCCATGGGATGATGAGGAGACCGAGGGCTTGGCCCAAGAAGTTTGGGCTCGTTTACATCGTCGTGAAACCATCGACCAGATGGCACGGGAAATCCCTGTCTGCCAATACCGTATCTACAAGGTATTGTCCTTAATGGAGGACAGGGAGCTCGTGGCATAGTGATTTGGCTGGAGGACCTTATTCGTTCTCTTTGGGCTGGGCACCGAGGAGTGAGGGTATATGGCGGGGTTATTGTGTGGCAACTGTCAGAGGGAATATTCCCTGGATGAGCCCTTGTGGAAATGCGAATGCGGGTCGGTTTTGGATATCGAATTTGAGGCGAATTTTCCCCTCCCGAAGATCACCCGAAGGCCCCCGACCTTGTGGAGATACCGGGAGTCAATACCTCTGGTACTTGACGAAAATATCATCTCCATGGGCGAGGGGTTTACCCCGATGGTTGAGGAGGCCCTTGATGGTATTTCGGTGTGGCTGAAGTTGGAGTATATATTTCCAACGGGTTCCTTTAAGGATAGGGGTGCATCGATGTTGGTAAGCAAGATGAGGGAGCTCGGGGTGAGGGAGGCGATAGAGGATTCATCGGGTAACGCCGGCTGTGCCCTTGCGGCCTACTCTGCCAAAGCTAAGATCGATTGTCGCATCTATGTGCCCGAAAGGGCGCCAGTGGAGAAGTTGACGCAGATCGGAATGTACGGGGCGAGCATAGAGAGGATTTCCGGAGACAGGGAGGCGGTAGCGGCGGCCGCTTTGGAGGCAGCTGAACGGGGCTACTATGCCAGCCACAGCTGGAATCCCTTCTTTTTGCAGGGGACGAAGACCTTTGCCTTCGAAATATGCGAACAACTCAAGTGGCGCGCCCCCGATACGTTGATCGTACCCGTTGGAAATGGAACCCTTTTGCTGGGCGCATACAAGGGCTTCAAGGACCTCTTAGCGGGAGGAATCATCGATAGAATGCCGAGGCTCATCGGCATTCAGGCTGCGGCTTGCAGCCCGCTGTTTCAAATGTTTAAAGGGGAATTGGGAGACGTTCCCCTCATCACAAAAGGGGATACTATTGCAGAGGGGATCGCCATCGCTCAGCCAATCAGGGGGAGACAGATCGTTGCGGCAATCATGGAATCAGAGGGAGAAATGATTTCCGTGAGTGAGTCTCAAATCCTGGACTCATTGAGGATGATGGGGAGGATGGGGTACTATATCGAACCCACCTCGGCGGTCGCCATTGCGGGAGCCAAGACGTACCTGAAAGGAGCTCCTTCCGGGGAGACTGTCGTCGTTCCCCTGACGGGAACGGGATTGAAGGCCACGGGGAAGATGATAGATCTTGAAGGGAATTGAACAGGAGCCGAGGAGGAGGATGGGGGTGAAGCCATCGGTTGAAAGGGTTCGGCGGACGCTGGAGTCCATGGGGTTGGGGGCAGAGGTGCTGGAGTTCTCGGAAAGCACTCGGACCGCCGCCGAGGCCGCTGCGGCCATTGGAACTGCAGTGGGCCAAATTGCCAAATCCCTGATCTTTATGGCGGGCGCCGAGCCGGTTTTGGTCATTGCCTCGGGGGCGAATCGGGTGGATATGGAGAAGCTGCATCGACTTCTCGGCGAGAAGGTCATCAGGCCGGATGCGGAGAGCGTTAGAAGGGCTACGGGTTTCTCCATAGGGGGAGTTCCCCCCGTGGGACACGAAAAAAGGCTGAGGACCATCGTCGATGAGGACCTCTTGAATTTCACCGTAGTCTATGCCGCCGCGGGAACGCCCAACGCTGTCTTTGCCGTTTCGCCAAGGGATCTGATCAGGGTAACGGAAGGCCAAGCAGGTGATATTAAGGAAGGGTAGGGCCCTCGTAAGCTCCACGGGGTCCTTACGTTCCCTGCTCGATGATGAGCCTCTGTCCGGGGTAGATGGTTTCGACTTCTCGCATTTCGTTCAATCTCGTGAGCTCAGAGATGCTCATATCGTGCTGCCTCGCGATCTTGTAGAGGTTGTCGCCTCTTTTGACCACATAGACTTCCCGGATCGATTTCCCGAAATTCTCCTCAAAGATGTTCTTTTTCCCCTTGGGGATTTTGATTCGATAGCTGCCTCGAGGGATGGAAGGCTTCCGGATTTGCGGGTTGAGCTCCCTGATGACCTTAAGGTAGGTTTGAGATGCGTCAGCAATGGTTTTCAGTGATGTGGCTCTTTTGATCTTGAGGTCGACGATATCGTGGGGAATCGGGTCGTAATATTGATCTGGTTCAAGGAGAAATCCGAATTTTTCGGGCTTTGAAAGGATCATTTTGGCCGCGATGGCCCGAAACACGTATCGTTCCGTTTCCTCGGGAAGCTCCAGGTAGTAATAGTCGCTGATTCTCTGCCTCTTCATCTCCCATAGGATTCGAGTCATCCCAAGGTTATATGCTGCCACGCTCAATGTCCAGCTATCGAAGCACTGATTTAACCTTTGAAGGTACTTGATGGCTGCATCGGTCGACCTGTGAAAATCGTATCGTTCATCGATTACTCCATCGACTCGGAGCCCCATTTTCCTGGCGGTCGATTCCATGAATTGCCAGGGGCCTGCAGCCCCAACGGGGGAACGGACATCCTGTATGAGATCGCTTTCGATGACGGCCAGATACTTGAGGTCTTCGGGTAATCCCTCTTCCATAAGTTTTCTCTCGATGTAAGGAAAATATCGATTGGACCGCTTGAGCCATAACAGGACCTGCGGGGTATTTCCAATGGCAAGGAGGAATTCCTTATCCAGTCGCTCCCAAACGCCCCTTTTTTCCAGGGGGATCCTCTCGTCGGAAAAGGTTATCTCCTCCGGCAATCGATATGTTAATGGAGGCCGGTGGGTGATGATTCTAACACGTTCTATTTTTGTAGGGAGGGGATGGACACTGTGGAATGAAAAGACAATGAAGATGATCAATCCACCGATGAGGGACAAAAGGATATACCGGGTGAACTTCTCCATATCCAACCTCGAGGTCTCTGAAAAACTCGCCTTGATGCGTTTTCCTTGCAGCTTGTAGGGTTAAGCAAATTGTGTTCCAAAGGGATGTTCCAGCAGAGCCGCTTCACAGAGGGGAATGCGGAGAAAGAGATAATGGGGCAGGAAGTGGGATCTGGAATTTCCTGAAATATTTGCACTTTCTGACAAAAATTGGCACAGAATGAGGTGGGCCGGAGTTTTTAGAGAGCCTCCAGGAAGTTCTTCAGTTTAATGAGTTTTATGTCCCGGTCCTGCATGATCTCCTCCACTTTCTTACCCGAGTAATCGTAGAACCCCCTTCCCGATTTCACGCCTAAGCGACCGCTATCGACGAGCGTCTTGAGGGTTTCTGATGGTTTATCCTCGGAGGCCAAATGGATGGAT
>Ga0180438_10007747_pt1 | contig 13876 bp, 10 predicted proteins | sample SS_ome_12_FD_132455 | JGI IMG/M metagenome (GOLD analysis project Ga0180438, IMG submission 132455) | Hypersaline lake sediment archaeal communities from the Salton Sea, California, USA - SS_3_D_2 metaG | ecosystem: Environmental > Aquatic > Non-marine Saline and Alkaline > Hypersaline >... | reverse complement strand
GCGCTCGAGCGACGTATGCCGTTCCGCACGAAAGCCAACAAGGGATCCGCGCCGTCGCTACGCGTTGGTTCCGGCGCACGGCGCGATTGCCCAGGCATGGCATCAAGCGTCAGATCCTCGGCGGCCCGAATCGACGGTACGACCACGCGGACGGCATTCATGGCGAAGGGTTGTTTGATGGCCCCGACAAATGCCACGGTTATCCGCCCTTCATCCGGGTCCCAGACACTATCCGCCGCCCTGCCCAGCCAACCCGTAGGACAACTCGCGCCGTCAGGCGTTGCGGCGTGCCAGACGCGCATGGCCGCGTCGTGGTCCCTTGAGAGGTTTTCGCAACCTACGCCCTGAACAACGCTCAAAAGCCCTTCCTTATACAGTTTTGAGAACGCTTCCATCCGAGGGTGAAAGCCGAGTTGCAGATCGATCTTGTGCAACTGTTCGACAGGCAGTCGCAACGTGGGCCGGTTTCGCGCGTACTCGTCGTCGGCATAGGGAACAACCGTGTTGAGTCCGTCGTTGCCGCCGGAAAGCTGGACCACAACCAAGACCCGCTGCCCGCAATTGGCATCCACAGCAGCCGCACTGGCCGCGCGCCGCAAAAGGAAGGCGGGAACCGATGAGGCCGACGCCAACAGGGCGCCTCCACCCAGAGACACTTTCAAGAACCTGCGTCGCGTTATGGACATGACACGTCTCCAGAACTTATGCCAGGTTGAACTCCGCCAGCGTGACGGCCGAGTGCGTGAGCCGGCGCAAGGCCGCACCGGCCGCGCCGCCGTCGGCATTGCCGGCGGTTCGTACCTCTTCCAGAAGCGCATTGCCTGCTTCTTGTTCGACGTCGCCTTGTAGAAACAGGTCGAGAATAAACCTGCCGGCGGCGTCCATGGTTGTGCATTGATGGCGTCCGGCGACCGCCCAAGGGTCAAGTTTGTCTTTATACGACCCCGAACCCTCGAGCAGTGCAACGGCCAGGTTGTGTCTGCCCGTAAGCGCGGCATCATTCAGCCAGTAGCGCCCGTCCGTGAACCCCTTGTGCGTGGGCGGATGATACAAGTGCTGGCCCAGGCTCGCGAGGTCCTGCGCAAGCTGGGTCGTCGAAACCAATGACTCCAGGCCTCGGACAATCCCTACGGCAAACTCAATGGGAGACTTGACTCGCTGCCGATACGCCGCCCGACTGAAGAAGAGATTCGAGCGAAGAATCCTCTCGACAAGTCTTCCTATGTCCAAGTCTCTTGCGAAGGCGTCGGCCAGCGGGGCGACAAGTTCATCGGCTGGCGCTTCGGTTTCCGAGATCAGCCAACGATAGAGCTTGCGGACAATCCCTGTCGACGTGCTGGGTTGCTTGAGCGCGATCTCGACTACGTCGTCCCCGCCGAAGTTGCCCTCCCGCCCAAGTATGGACTTGGCGCCTTCGTCGTGCTCTCTCGGGATGTACTTCAGTTCGCTCCGCAAGACAAACCATCCCGTAAAGGCGCGTGCAGCTTCCGCCACGTCTTCCTCTGCGAAATGCCCCGGACCAACCGTGTAATCCTCGAGCAAGGCCCGCGAAAAGTCCGCGTTGGGAACCGCCTTTCGATTGGCGGCACTGTTGAGGCACAACAAAACGGCGGGATCATGCGGGATTGCCCGCAACATCGTCCCAAACGATCCCAGCGCTTCCTTACGCAAAAGTTTCACGTGGCGCTGCATCAGGCGCGCGTTCTTGACGTTTGCGTTGCTGATGCCGAAATGGCCGTGCCAGAAAAGCGTCATCTTCTCCAGCAGCGGATGGGGCGTAAGCACCATCCGCCGCAGCCACCACGCCGCAAGACCCTCGGCAGAATCCCCGCCCGCGGCGGCGGTTTCATAATCATCATACGTTCGATCGAAGGCGTTGACGTCGGCCTTGGGCGCCCGTAGCGCGTCGACTGTGGTCTGTGGCCCGTCGGCCAGGGCCTGCTCGAGTTGCCCCCAGTTTGCCCCGAAGCCCGCGCGTCGGTACAAATGCCCCGCAAGCGCAAGGTTCCATGGCCGTTCGGCAGCGGGTTCGTATCTTGCCCAGGCCCATGCGGGATCGTCGCGTGCTTCCTGTGCCACGGACAAAGCCATTTCGAATGTCCTTTCAATATCGAGAACGAACGCGTCTCGCGATTGTATGCGAAAAACGACAAATCAACGGCGCCGTTCTCATTCCAAGTTTAGGTCGATGCTCGCGCGCGCTTCGGTGAGTTCGCCCTGGCTTCCCATACGCAGGTTGACGTGCTTGACCAAACTTGTCAGGGCGATAAAGACGCCGATATTCGCCTCGGCCTGTTCCTGGGTGCTGCCTTCTTTGACCATGTTCTGCCGAACAAGCGTTTCGTAATTCGCCTTCAGGATCGACCCCAATTGCGCCCCGTCCAGTTCCGCCACGCTGTGTATACCCGGGAGCGGCGCGCGCGGCCCCTGGGCTTCTATCGTCAACGCATCGATAAGGTCGCGTGCCAGCGCGTCCGTCGAACTCAGGATAAGGTAATCTTCGGGCATGGCCAGCGACGGCCGGAGGTTGAAACGCGTGTGGAGATTCGTCTTCTGATCAAGGCCCGCCGTCGAAAAGTAGGCCGCGGTGAACTTCATTCCCCCATGGATGGGCCGATCGATGATCAAGCCCGGCATTGCCTGCTGGCCCCGAGTGAAGTTGATCAACCCGACCGCCTTCTGCCACGCTTCTTCAAGGACCTCGTCGAATGTCTCTGTATCCCGAAGACGCAATATCGCCGCAAAAGCGGGCAACTGAACTTGCGGAACCCCCGTCGCTTGATCATATGCCTGGCGCGCTACTACGAAACGAAGCGCCGGCGTGGCCTCCGACAGCACCTCGTCCGTGAGGTCCCGGCCGCTGAAGAAAATCCCCATCATGTTCTCGAAGAAGATCAATTGCGACGTGCGTTCGGGGAACAGCGCGTCTTTGGCCGAGTAGAACCGATGCAGGTCGCGGTAAAAACTGAACGCCGCGATGCGGCGTGGCGTCGAGAGATTCGGCATGGCCCCCTGCTCGGGACTCGTCGGCTGCGCAAACGCCGCGGGACTGTTGGGGTCGGTTGCCTTCCCGTCCGCAACCGCCCTCAATGACAATCCTTGCTCCACGACGTCCAATCCCAGCCAAAGCCAGTCCGAGTTGCGCAGTGCCTCCACAATCCCCGACAAGAACAAAGCCGCCAGCGGATTCGACTTGTCTTGCTCGAGGGCGTTCGCCACCCCCGGAATGCTCTTGAGGAGCCGGAGGTTCAGAAATACCCGGGCAGTCGTATCGGCGCCGACAGCCCGTTGGGCCTCCTGATAGTCCGTCCTCGACGCAAAAGAGAAGCCTTCACTCTCGGCCCGCAGTGTGAGGACTCTTTTGAGGCCTTCAGGGTTATTCGAGAAGATCAGCCGCCTGCCGATGAGGGCATGGGACTCCTTGCCGTTAAATGACCAGCCCGTCACGCCCAGGAACTCGGCGCGTTCCACGGGATCGGGCAAGCTTTTGTTTTGCGCATCCGAGCGTACCATGGTGACCAAGAGGTCGTGGATCCGTTTGGGCAGGCTTTCGTCTTCGGCGTCAAGGATCAGCACGGCCGTTTCCCCCGGGCACACGGCAAAGGTGATTCCACCGCCGGCCGACACCTTCAGCGCATCTCGCCACTCCGTGGCAAGCGATGCCTCCATGAAGTTGACCGCACTCAGCAATCCCACGAATCCGGGATTCGCCGACAGCTTCTGATAGAAGGGGAGGCCGGTGATCGTTTCCGACATCTCCTCCCCGGTTAGCAGATTCAGCAACTCGCGCGGCCTTAATACCTCGATGCAGATTACGGCATCAGATGGTATGATGTTCACGGCCGGCGACGGGCTCTGCCCCCAAGCGGCAGCCGGACACAGGCCTATCACCAACGACAAGTGGAGTGCAAGTTTGGCCATTCGAAGCATAACAACCTCCGATCCATGAACAGAACGAATCGAGCGCGGCCTCGGATTCACACGCCCGACATCCTCCTGTCACAAGTCGCGCCGGTAGAAACGCCACACCGACAAGGCTAGCAGCGTCAATGTCGGTAAACCATATCCCAAAGTCACCCTGATTAAGGAAAAGTCTCTGGAAGCCCCGGCGTTGAAGAAACCGTCCTTGCGCATGGCCGGCCCGGTAGTCGAAAACGCCTTGCCGAAGCTTGTCATCAGGTCCGCGAACGCGTCGACTTCCGTCTTGCCCACCTTCGCATTCGGGCCGTCATCTTTCGTAAACAGGGCGCTGCGAAGCTGCGTCGGGATCGCCCTATTCAAGCTTATGGGTGAGAACGCCTCCAATGAGAAAGCGTTCAGGATAAGGTTGACGGGGTACCATACAAACACCAACAGCGCCACGGCCAACAGCGGCTTTCGCAACAGCGTTCCGGCAAAGAACCCCAGCGATACAATGAAGGTAAGCACTAGCCCTACCATCCATAATGACGAGACTACTCCGTAGAAGGTGACCGTGTCTTGAGGGACGGGCCGGCTTGCCAAGGTGACCACCGCGATCGCGGGGACAATCACCGCCAAATAGACGCCCAACACCGTAACCACGCGGGCCGCCCACGTCGCCAACAGGTAGCCGTGGCGGGTGACGGGCCGGCTGAGTATGCCGTCGGCAAGGGTTTCGGCGCGTGCGCCGGACACGGGCGTAACGCCCAGTATGATGGCAACGAAGAACCACGGAAAGACCAGATAGGGAAACAGCAGCACGGCAATCAGAGGACCGTCCGCAAGTTGCACCCAGTTGCCCATCGTTACTATCAGGGTCAACACTGCGGTTGTGGCCAACCAGATGCGAATCAGCTTACTTTGGCACAGACTGCCCAGATCATGCTCCAAAATCGCCAGGCACGGCCTCAGCCGCACGGCCAGGTTGGATGCATCAACGATCGAAGCCATGGGCTTGATCCTCCTGCAACAATTGAAGATAGGCGTTCTCTGTGGTGCTCTGACCCATACGGATTGCCTCAAGAGACACCCCGCCCGCATTGATAATCTGCAACACCTCGGCAAGCAGCCCGGAACGACTGTGGCCATCCGAAATTCGGATATGAAGAATGCGGTCGCTTTCCAACCGGGCCTCAACGCCATCCTTCGCCGCAACCTGCTTGCCTAGACCCTGGACGTGCTCCGGCGATCCATCCAACTCGAGGCTGAATTCATCTCGACGAAGGCGCCGTTTCATGTCCAGCATCGAACCCGTGTAGATCATGCGGCCCTCGTGCATTACCCCAAGATGATCGGATATCTGATCGATGTCGCTAAGAATATGCGTGGCGACGACTATCGTCTTTTTCCTCCCCAATTGTCGGATAAGATCCAGCGTAAAACGCCGCGCCGAGGGATCCAGGCCCGCCGTAGGCTCGTCCCAAAGCAGCAAAGGCGGATCCCCAACAAGCGACGCCGCAATCGCCAGCCGCGTGCACATCCCCGTCGAAAACGTACGGATACGCTGCCCCGTCGCCCCAAGCAAGCCCACCCTACGCAGCAACGACGCTATCAGCGGCTTGCGCGCCTGCGAACCGATACCGTACAACTTGCCGAGCAGGTCGAGGTATTCGATAGGCCTCAGATGGCCGGGCAGTTTCGGGTTCGTCGGCAGATACCCAATCCGCGCGCGGACCCCGACTGCATTCGGGCCGCACGCGTGCCCAAACACGTGCGCCCTGCCGGCTGTCGGACGCTGGAGGCCGAGAATCAGCCGAAGCGTCGTTGTCTTGCCGGCGCCGTTTGGCCCCAAAAGTCCGAAAACCGACCCCTTCGGCACCTCGAGACTCATATCGTTTACGGCGATAAGGCTCCGGGAGTAGATCTTTGTCAGATGTTCGGTGCGGACGGCCGGCCCGTAGTTCGATGAAAGGGCGCGCTTGTCGCGCTCGACTTCCGCCGGCACCGTGTCGCCGCCATCGACTACGCCCGAATCACTCGACACATCATCGCACATACCGCCGAACCTTTCCTCACGGACCCTGACGTTTATCTTCCTGTACACCAACGAAAAGGAAAAGGTTACAGTTCCAGGTGAGCGTCAATGTTCCCTGAGGCAGCGCGCGGATAGGTGCGTCGCTTCAAGACAGGTTGCAGGCAAGGTGCCGGGATTCTCGCGTCCCCAAGGCTGGCGGGGTATGCTATTCTCCGCTCGGCTTCGATGCTTCGAGGTAATAGAGTATCGTGGCCGACCGCGATTGCCCCGGCGCCAGCGGTTCCTGGTTCGGGAGGGCGTCCAGGTTTAGTTGGTGGTAAGGGGCGAAACTCCGATACACGTAAAGGAACGGTCTCGCCCCGCCCCGCGCGTAGTCCGTGACAAGCGTAGCGTCCGCGTCGGGAAACCATGCGGCCAGTTTGGCGTACCCGTTCTCTGGAAGAATCTCCATTTTGAAGGTGTCTGGTTCTGGGTTCAGAAGGCGCCATGTCTCGCCGTCGTTTGCCCAGATTTCCGGACGTTCCTGGCCCTGCGTATACAGTTCGGGCACGCTTTTGACGGCGGGCGCCAGCGGCGCGTCCGAAGTGTTTCGCAACGTCAACGTGAACTCGAGTTGGCCCGAGTCCCGCGAAAGGACGAGACATTTTCCGACCTCCAACCCGTTGTCCAACCGCGCGGAAAGCGTGACGCCATCCTCCGTGCGTCCGCTAACCTCGAATGTGTTTGCGACGGTTTTGCCGGGTACGCTGGAATGGTGGTATTCCTTCCAGGTTGTGGGCAACGAGTCCAGATACCGGTAGCCCCGCAACAGCTCGACGTCGAAATCCTTGTTGCGCCATCGGATCACCGCTCCCTGAAGCGACGGCGCAATCCACAACAATGTGTGGTCGTTCTCCAAGATCTCGACGGCGACCGTTTGGCTTCGAGGCGGTGTCCCGCCGCCGAGTTGCGTCGAGGTATGGCTCATGATGTCGTAATACGGCAGGATTGCGGGGTGGGCATTCTTACACTTCTCGATAAACGCTTCCAACGTAATGCTCCGAGGCCGTTCGAGTCTAAGGACATTCCCGTCAAGCGTAACTCTCGGGGCACATTTCAATGCCGCGTATTGCAGCGGGAGATAGGCAAAATCGAGACGCGCTTTGGTCTCTTGCGACTCGAGCGCCTCGAAAGCCCGCGCGAATATCTCGTCGGCCTGAACCACCAGGTCGTAATCGATCCAAGCGCCGGGATCGAAGCAGTCCATGACCACATCCGGATCCAGCACGCGCGCCGTGAGCAAATCGATATACTCCCGAATGAACGGCGCCGCTTCTCGGTAGTATAACTCGATGAATTCGTGCTTAACCGCTTCCGCATCGACCCACGGGTCCCACATGATCTTCTCGATCATGTATGTGCGAAGCTCCTGGAATTCGCCCGGCGGCTCACCGCACCCTTGCTCATATAGCATCGACACGTTGTGCTCCGCGAACAACCGGGCATTCGGCCCCAGCACGTGGAAATTTGGGTGCGGCGTAAGGTAGTTTTCGAAATTCGGCGTGTAATCCCAAACGAGGATATTCTTTGCGATCGCCGCCCATCCCTTCAGATCCTCGATGAACCCGCGATTGATCGAAGAGCGGGGGTCGTCAAGTGGAACGGAGAAGTCGCACTCGATACTGCAGAGCGTAATCAGGACGTTGTCCCGTGGCCTGATGTGTTTCGGCGGCCTGCGCGAGTACTGATAGGCCAGCGTACCCACGTAACAGTCCGGAAACTCCTCGGCGACAATGTCCGCCAGGCTGTTGATCGCCGTCAGGATCGAGCCGCTGGGCGAGCCCTCCTGCTCGTCGATGGCGCGGCACGCGTCGCATTGGCAATTGTTCGCCCAGTCCATTTGCGCCACGTTGAAGATCTTTCTATCGGGTTGTTCCCGCATGATGCGCTTGAGCGATGTCGCCAAGGCCGCCACGACTTCCGGGTTGCTCAGACACAATTGGGCGCCCCGGGCTTCCGGATGCGCCAACATATCCGCCGGGTCGTAGGCGTTTACCCCCAGCAACGCGACGCGTTCCCCCTGAATCTCCGAATAGTACTCGGGGTGCTCGGCGAAGTACTCGTCCGGAGGCAGCAACATGTAGAACGAATGCACACCTAACCCGATACCGGGATGCCGGGATTGTTTGTGGACCTGTTCAAAATACGCCTTGTTTGGGCGCCGCACCGTGTAACTCGTATCACGGTAGATAAACGGGGGTACATATCGATAATCGATTGTTCGCAGCGCATGCGGAGGCGGCTCCGGGATATGCGTCACCTCCGGCGTCAGCCAGCGCACCCCCACGTACCGCTCGAAAAACTCATAGACCCCATACAACGTGCCGCGCTCGCGACCGCCCACGATGATCAGATTCTGCGCGTCTACGGTGCGCAGACACACCCCGTCGGTTCCCAGAGCGTCCAAGTTAAGCCCCGCGAGCCACGTTGCGGGGAGCCCGTCGCGACCTATCCAGACATTGACGCCCCCGGCGTCGGGGCTGGACGCCGCCTCGATATCGTGCCCCGTCGCGTCTTTCCAATACCGCCGAAACTCGCGCGCCGCCTCCTTTTCCGATTCCGACGCCGAGGCCGCCACGACAACCCGCACGTCACCGTACGAATCCGCGTCCAGCCACATCTCGCCCGCGGCCGCCCCACTCAGGACAGCAAACCCAAAAACCACCTGCCATCCGAGAACCATGGACAATCCTCCTTTTGCCGGCGCGAGCGTCGCCGAACCCGTGAGCTTGCATAATACCCAAACGCGCTGCAGGACGGAAACGTCATAACAAACACGCAGATCCGGGAACGCACATGTGGCCGTAACCGCCGGATAGATTATGCCGCCAAGAATCTGGGCGGGTATCGCTGCCGTCATTGCGACTGGCGATCCCGCCAACGGCGTGCGAGCGCAGACGTCCCTGCTTTTCGCTTATGCTTACTCGGCGATTACGGGTGTGTGTTGATTGGTGCGAAGCGCGCGGTGTATTCTGGACGTTGAAGACACGTGCACAACCGCCGCAATATAGGTTCCAGGACGCACCATCATGGCTAAGACCGCGCTGCCGCCAACGCCGTTCCCGATGGATGCCTCCTGCCCGTCCGTCTTCGTTGCTTCCGGCGACTCCCCCTACGACAATACCCGGAACGCCCTCGAGAAAATCGACCTTGCCCCTGCAACAGGCAAAAGCGTATTGCTAAAACCCAACGCCGGCCGAAACGTCGAGCCTGAAAAGGGCGTCACCACGCACCCGCAAGTCGTGGCCGCCGCCATCGACGCCTTCACCAAAGCCGGCGCCCGCGTCGCCGTCGGCGAAAGCCCCATCATCGGGGTCGACACCCTCGAGGCCTTCGCGCATTGCGGCATAGCGGCCGTTGCCCAAGAACGCAACTGCCCGCTCATCGACATGGACGCACGCCGTTGCGTGAAAATGCAGATCCCCGACGGGATCGCCATTCGTACGCTCAAGGTGTGCCGCGAGATCCTCGAATTCGACATTATCGTGTCCATGCCCGTCATGAAAATGCACATGCATACCGGCGTAACGCTTGCCGTCAAGAACATGAAAGGCGGCCTCTGGCGGCGCTCGAAAGTCGACCTACACATGCTGCCTCCGCTGCCCGGCAACGACGCCAAGACCCTCGATATCGCTATCGCCGATATGGCCTCCGTGCTGCGCCCCCACCTGGCCATCATCGATGGAACCATCGGAATGGAAGGCCTCGGGCCCAGCGCCGGCGCACCCAAACGAATGGACGTCGTACTCGCCGGCATCGATGCATTTGCCGCCGACGCCGTCGCATGCGAACTCATGGGCGTGTCCGCACGCGACATCCCCCACCTCCAGATCGGCGCCGGCCGCGGCTACGGCGTGATCGATCCCCGCAAAATCCGCGTGGCGCCCGACAATTGGAAAGACGCCAGAAGCCCATTCGAACTACCCCCCGAAAACCTATCCATCGAGTTCCCCGGCGTCACCGTGCTCGACAAACAGTCCTGCAGCGCCTGTCAATCCACCCTGTTGCTGTTCCTCAGACGCTACGGCGACGACCTGTTCGGCGAATCACCCGAGAAGGCCCAGATCCGCGTCGCTATCGGCAAAGGCCACAAAAGCCTCCCCCCACACACCCTCTGCATCGGCAACTGCACCGCCGAATTCAAAGACGGCCGGCCCTACATAGCCGGATGCCCCCCCGTAGCCTCCGAAATCCTAAAAGCATACACCGAATACTTCAAATGACATGTATGCTCGTCGATGAGCGTCAAAAACCGCAGTTTGCGGGCGTCCTAGGTGGCGTCCTCGACGAAATCGTAGGTCCAGACGTGGTTGGCGTACATCGCCTGGCGCGTTACGTAGCGTAAACCGCTCTCTCAATCCGTTCAGGACAACTATATCTTCTTGAGCTTATCCAACACTTCCGCAAGGGTGCTTTTGCACTCCGCATTCACTTCAGGAGTGCTTTCCCCGAGCTTTCTCTGATGAACTTCTTCAATCAGCTTTCTCACTTCCTCGTATCTCTGAGTGTAAAGTCGCCACGACCAGTCTGTATCCCCGCCACCCGTGAACCAATCAGGCAGAACGGGAAGTGCCTCATCCGGTTTCTTTGCAATGAAGCGAATGTCGCCTTTCACCATCTGCCCGATCTTAGTTTTGAGCTTCGTGTTTCTTTCTCTTGTGCTGAAATAGTCGCGCAGCCAATGCTGAAAGACAAAGGCAATGACCGTTGTCAGAATCCCGAGGAGGAAACCCACGGATTTGTCAATATTCTCTCTGAGCAATCCACTTCGCGCTTCAATACTTGTCTGGTTCAGGCTGCTGGGGGTACCATCGTTTGACCATATAACCAAAAGGGGAGAATAGCGCCCAGCTCTTTCGTAACAAAGGGTTCTTACTAGCAACGACTTTTTGTCTCCCGTTTTCTCGCTGTAAACGGCTTTCTGAGAGTCACCCTGATATATCCCCCAACTGGCGCTCTTCTCATCCTTGGCTGGTACCACAATACCGATCCTGACGGGCTCCCCCACTTTCGGTGATGGGCTTAACACAAAGATACCTGGCTGCACTCCCTTAGTGGTGTCATCACCAAAGGAACATAAAGTTGAAAGCAACGCAACGCCGCAAACAATATGAAGTGAAGATCTCATTCTCCATTTTCCTGACTCGTGCGATAGAACAGCAACCAGCTCCAGTCCATTGAGAGTAGGCTTCCCACTCACACTGCCATCGCCGCCTGGATGGGGTAGTCAAAGCTTCTAAGCGCTCCTGTTTCCGGCCCGATAGGGAATCCGCTTTTGGAAGAAATCAGGAATTCGCATTTGCGTATTCAGCTGAGCTACAGATCTCTAATCACCATCATCCAGAGATGCTAGATACATTTCGTAAAGTTGTATGTTAATGTCTTTTCTCATGGACTCTGCAAACTCGTCAATCGCCTCGACATTCATGAATCCTTCATGAATGTCAGAAATGGCTCGCAACTCCTCAAGAAGTCCTTCTTTCGCTTTTTCCAGATCAGGCGGCACTACACCATCCTTAGCTAATCGTCGGAAGATGGAAGCGTGAATATCCATTTCTATTGCCAGCGACTCCTCCAGCACAATCATGAAGAGAAGCACTTGCTTTGCCTTTAGTTTGATCATCTTTTTGGCTTCACTCCAGTATGTCCCATGGTCGCCAGCCGTTACATATTGATAGTCCCTGCCATCCTCGTAGACAAAATGATCATAAATGCACCTCGGAATCGGCAAGAGATCGTCATCGACAAGCAACTGCAAATAGAAGAACCGCTGAAAGATCTCTTCTAGGCAGTGCTTGCCCCTCTTTGTTAAAGACATTCCAGTTATGATGAGTTTGTTTTTGTGGTTTGGATTACGCTCAAAGTGTGCCCTCGCCATATTTGTAAGATTGGCCTCGGCCAGACTGCCAAGGCATTTTCGTATTTCCCTTTCCCCATATCCATCACCCTCTTCACCTCTGAATATCCGAACATAGTCAGCGCCACTGTATGGCATTCCGACCTCGATGAGTTTCGCAATCAGCCACTTCAGCCAATAGGTATGAGGGTGCATGTGTTCATCTGAATATGGATCGAGATTCGTGCAGTCTTCACCCTGTTCAATATTGACAAGGTATATGTTCGGAAAGTGGGAGTGCATCTGACTGAACCGGCGCCACTCGTGGAGCATGTAAGTCAGCAGTCCGACTGGGTATTGGTGGATCAATCGCGCCTCGATGTCTTTGTCGCCAATCCAAGCATACTGGGCAAAGAACTCCATTACTTCGCGAAATCCGTGGTTCGTGATCTCGATAAGCTGCTGAGACAGCCTTGGGCTCTCTTCTGGTCCGCTCTCCATATGCTTCTGGATCAACTGTGTAACTCTCTTAAACTCCTTCCGCTTGCCGGCCTTCTCCTCAGTACTCAATGCGAAATCAAGTAGCTTCTTACGTGTTGAATACACAACGGATAAGCTTGGCTCTTCAAGCTCGTAGTAGCCAACGTCTTCTCTCTTGGGGAATCTGTCGGTTTGGTCGCCCGTACGTATAATGTCATAACTGTCAAAGCGCGTCACTATGAGAATGTTGGCTCCCAATGCCCCGAGGATGCCATCGTGGGCAAAGTTGCCAACAAACTTGTGCACGACCAGAAGGAAAGGGTTCAGTTGCGCATCCTCATCATCAGAGAACATCCCGCGATCATTCAAATGGCATAGAAAATCGAGATTGTCAAAGACAAGGAACAGCCTTCGACCCCCTTGCAGATTCGCCTTTATCAAGGCGGAGAGAGCCATTCGAAGGCGCCCAACCTCTTCTGCCTCAGAGAGTGCGGTTGCCGCATTCGCCAAAGGAAGAAATGCTCCCCATTGTTCCCAGATAGCGTCGTTGTCTTTGACAATGTAGATGTTCTTTTCGATTACTTTCTTAACCTTATGTGCCAGTGCTACGCACAACTCGTTAGGACCAGGAAGGTCCCCCTGGGAAGAATCGTGTATGTCAAGACGGATGAACCACAGATTGCCATTGCTCACATCGTCACGCAACGCGACTGATAACACGTAATTGACAAAAGCTGTCTTTCCTACGCCGACGTCTCCGAGGAGATACTTGAGACTGTTGTAGCCCCCTCCAGGTATTGAGCGGGCAACAGAATCCAAGAACTCTTCTACGGATGCACGGGCGGGGCCGCTATTGGCGAGCAATGAGGGGGGACATAAAACTCTCGGTAGAATTGCCTAGCCAGAGTCGTCTCCTCGTCATCTGACTCATTTTCATCAAAGAACACGGCCTTCTGGTGGTCGAAAACAAGACCGATTTCCCTGTAGTAGTCTCTCGCTGTCTTGGAGCGCGAGTGGGGAATCTTGAGTTTGTAATGCGCGGGGGTAATAGTTCGGGGAAGTATGAACTCAGTTTCCTTCGTCTGCATAGGATGCTCTCCGAGGCTAGTTCGTCTTCCGCTGCGTGTGCGGGAGACCCTTCTATTTGGGAATAACAAGATTATGGGTGGTCCCTTAGAAAAACCGAGACTGCCACCGGGTTGTCCTCCCAGAGACAAATGGTGTGCCGTCACAACACCGTAGAACTGGGTTGCCAAGGGGCAAGATGGCTCTACTGAGGTTGGCAGGATTATAGAGGCGTCCTTCGCATTTGTCAAGTGCAAAATAGGCCAAATATGCGGCAATTGAACAGCGATTAATGCTATATGCCCGTATATTGTAAGCCGAACACCCCTTGTTTCCCAATTCCGCTTGTACGGGCAATCTTGTCCATCCTGTTATCCCGTCAAAAACAATCCCTCGGTCGAGTGCAACAAAGTACCTATAGTTATTAGGGGCACATGGTCGGGGGGTCCAGGGTAGTACGGCACATGATGGGAGCCCCGGCCGTGATACGAGCACCCGGCCAGAGCTCCTCGGGCGTTAAG
>Ga0180438_10007746_pt1 | contig 13879 bp, 8 predicted proteins | sample SS_ome_12_FD_132455 | JGI IMG/M metagenome (GOLD analysis project Ga0180438, IMG submission 132455) | Hypersaline lake sediment archaeal communities from the Salton Sea, California, USA - SS_3_D_2 metaG | ecosystem: Environmental > Aquatic > Non-marine Saline and Alkaline > Hypersaline >... | reverse complement strand
TTGTGCGGTCTGTGTTCATTGTATATTTTCTTCCAGTCATCCGCATCGTTCTGTAACTCGCCGATCGTACTGTACACATTTTTTCGAAAGGCAATTTTTAAAATTTATTTAGCATCGTTCCTTGAAAGTGCTCGCATATTCCATTGGTTTGAGGTTATTTCGTCTTGATTTTTGAATGATCACTATTTTCAACATCGATATAAAGCTGATATTCATGGTGTTCCCGTCTACCACAAAATTCGATCCCTCTGTCGGGTCAGAACTCGTAGAAGTGGAATGCCATGAGAGTCAAATAACGGAATATCACGATCATTCAATTCTCGATTCAATACCTATAAGCTAACGTTTTTGAATAGGAGCGTCAGATTTAATCTTAATTATTCTAATTTTTTAAACGACTTCTATTATTTCCTTTGCGATCCTTGCTATTGTTGTACTTGGTAATAATATAGGCTTTTTTGTAATATCTCTGAATATTGCTTTTATCTTTCTCTTAAAACCAATACAATCTAAAATTATTAAATCCGTATTGAAGTTTTTCATCTTTTTTGCTTTTTCAACTATCTCTTTATCGGTTGATGTATATGGTGAAACTGATTCAGAGATAACTTCAATGTTAGTTCTTCCCCATTTCTCCTCTACTCGCAAAATCTGGTCTCGAGAAGGCACAATAACTCCTAATTTCCCTTTTTTTAAAATTCCTTTGACGATATTCTTTATTATTCTATTCGGTCGCAAGAGAATTTTTCTAGATTCAAATTCTGGAAATACTCCTGTACACAAGAGAATGATAATTTCGGCACCCTTCTCCTCAAGCTCAAATATACAATTCTTTAACCTCGGGATTACATGCTTTTTAGCAATTTTGACTTCTGTTCCATCTCTCAATCTAGTGACAAGAGTGGAATCAGTCGTTGCCGGTTGAAAATTTATTACTTCTTCTAAACTAAGTTCATCTAAAGCACCCTTTTCAATAATATCAATCCCTGTACCTAAAACCTCCAGCATTTCAGGTATTACATCCTTCCTAGGAGATTGACCAATGGTTAGTGTGCCTATTTTCATCTATTTTCCTCCTAAAGTTTGTAAAATATTCATGGAGCCATATAGTTCAATAATTGTTTGAAATTCCTTTTCGTCGTAGAACTTACACTTTCCCTCAGTATAAGCTTTAGCAACTTCAATGCAAAATCTTCCTGCTTGTTCTATATCTATTTCGTGGCTTGCTCCAGTTCCACATCCGGGCACCGCTGTTTCAGCGGTTATGGCTACTCCAACGACAGGAGAGATTGTTGCCGTGCAGGGCTGCATGATACTATTTAGATGAAATAGGTTATTTCCGTACGGTGTAATGTCCTGTATTGTTATAGGAACAACACTGGGATGTTTACCTGTTGACCATTCCATGATATCCAATAAATCTTCACTTATTCTTAATATATATCCTTCTTTAACGGTTGGAGTGATTGCAAAACCTCTTTGATTGATTATCCTATTTCCTTTAGTTGTATCAATTGATAATATCGCATCCATAGCAGAATCAATTTCATACCTATTCATTTCTACCATATCAACAGGAGATCCCATAAAAGGAACAGGCTTATGATGTTTAGTAGGAGCATTGGGACAAATATGGGTGGCAATAATTACATCGCCTTTCAATACATCCTCTTTATTCTGCATATCTGCAAGTTTCAGTGCACATGATAGCGCCGTAATAGCCCCATCTGCATCAGATACTAAACCGATCCTATCCGGTCTTGCTCCGATCCCTCCCAATCTTCCAATTATGCCCAATGTTGACGCTTTTCCCCTCTTTTCCTTTCCCTCTTTCCCTGGAATTAATATTTTTATAAAATCGGTTGAACCATGTACACCTTTTATTTTTTTCATCTCGATTTTTAACAATCCCCTACTTTCTAAAAACTTCACAACTTTTACGCCGTCTATATTTGCATCGTCCAGAAGCTCATACGTTTCAATAACCTGCGCTAACATTTTATTTTCCTCCTACAAAATACCATACAAACTAATCCGCCGTCATCACGGTGTCATCATATTTTAATCCACATATTGCGATTGGTGTTTTTCGAACACATTATGCGGATAGTAATACTTTTAAGTTCCCTATAACATCTCTGTGTACGTTGTGTATTGTGGCCACAGAAATCAATGGTATACCCAAGTTCATGTTGTTGACGGACGGAAAATTAGAATACTTACACACAATATTCTAAAACTTTGCATACATCGGGCTTCTTTAGAATCTATCATTGGATACTTAATGAAATGTTAAAGAATCGGCCGAAGAGCACCGATTGTGATATTATCAAGAACTTTTTATGCGCCTACGGCAACAGTTGTCGCTTCTTCGTTGCCCCTATTTTTAAAGTGGTATAAAAAGCGATTATTTTAAAGTACATTCAAGAACGAACGAAATTTATTGTTCATTTAAACTTTGAAATTAACGATTTTTTAAGTGCGATTAAATAGTGTTGTGAACAGAGATTATTCACTATTCAACTTTATCAGGATCGTTCATACTAACAAATTAATCGATCTCATTCGATCATTACTTAAGTTTTAAAGTAGCCGTACCAAAGCTGCATAATGCAGAGCCTGCTATGAAACCCCCTGCCAATACATACATAGGACTCTTAATTGATTTTCCATAGCGGTTAACCAATATTAGTCTAATGGTAAGAGCTGCAAGTGCAGTCCATCCAGCAATTGGATTGTAAATCAGCATACCTGTGGCAAAGAGAATTCCGATTTGTCTGTCCGCGCCCCCAATCAACTGAATAACCGCACCCGGAATTGACCACATCAACAAATATTTTGCCACATCCAGGTTTACACCAGCACGAATTGTTGATACATATACTCTATCTACTGGAGGAAAAAGGTCTTTTGTAAAGTAATCCTTGTAGAAAAATGCAATGAGTATGGCAGCTATCGCAAAGCCTAAGAGTTCAGCAAAATACTGCTGTTTTCGACCCTCTTTTTCAAATTCTGGATATTTTCCTTTTCCTCTAAGAATCCACCCTGTTTTCAGGTCGTACGCCATATCTGCAAATGCAGGGCCTGTTGACGATGTGAATCCAACCAATAAAGCTAACGCGATGTCAGAAAAGCCTATCAACATACCTACAATTAAGAAGATGAGTGATGTTGCAAAGGATGGAAACCAACCGGCATGCATCGCCGATATTCCAACGATAAGTTCAGAAACCAATGCTGCAACAGCGGCGAAGAATATGAATCCAATCAGCATCGGAAAAGACATACGGGTATAAACTCCCGCTAATGTAGCTAATATTACAGCGGCTCCCAAATACGCAATAAAGCCAATACCTATTGTCCTTCCAAATTGTTTTCTTGTCGTTGTATATTTGATGGCTTCATTTTTTGATTTTTCGCTTCTCACAATCATGTGTATTATTTGAACCACTGCTATCAATCCTGCGCCTATCATCACACCGTGAGGTATATATATTTTATTAATATCAACACCAAGTATTAGTGGAGAATAACCTCTCACAAGCAGACCGATACCTAACATTGTTAATGCCCATATATTGCCGATCCAGCAGACACCAAAAATGTCCATTGGCAGTCCCATGAATTTGCCTGCAGCGCCAAAAAAGCCGCCTATTCCTAAGAGCTTTGCTCTTTTCACTCCTTTATCTCCAGCCAAAATACATTCGGCTGTTGCTATTCCTGATGGCCATATTCCACTTGCAGGATATAACCTGGAATCAAACACTTTATATAGAATTGTAGAATCGATTATCAACCCTAAAATAGCTCCGCACATCATCGCGGGAACAAGCTCAGTTTTTCCGAACAGCCATAGTATTCCCATCGGCAGGAAGATTGCATTAGCTCCACCGAATGTAGCGCCTGAAATTACAGTCTGTACTAAATTTTGTCTTGGCAGGCTTCGAAATGTGCTAAAAAAAGTTAGAGGTATCCTTGATATAGCTATTGCAATTATTGCGGCAATTATCGAAGTATTTGCTGTTATACCGACACGAGTTAGCAGTTCAAGACCAATTATTATTCCTAATATTCCTAATAAAACGCTTAATACGACCGTTTTGGGCTCAAATAAAGAAGGATGTCTATCATGAATTTCAGGGGGGCCGTTCTCTTGTTTAGAAGTCTCTACTTCATTATTTGGTATAACCATATGTTAGAATACCGCACGTTTTCTTACAACTTATAAGGATTAGAATAACATTTCAGTACTTCTTTGGGTGTTTGATTGTTCAAAGATTGATAAGGTCGAATTCCTTTATCAAAATTCACAAATTAAATGAGTTCTGTTTATCGATGAGCCGATTATTTGAAATGGATTTTATGATGCCACATTTCCATAATGGTTCTAAGAACAAGCTCGGTTCTGCCGTTGGTTCTTGGACACGGGAGGCGCTTTGTATCCCCATGTAACAGTTGACCCGCATCGTCTTTTCTCTAACGCTTCGCCTGTCGTTGAAAAGGTGTTAATCGTTTTTTTATGTATCGTCATTCGGGATCTCCTCTGTCCTGTAATTTGACAAACCTAAGGAAATCCCAAAGTTGTAAATAACGCGATTAATTCTTACATCTTAATTTGTTTAATCGATGTTTGGATTCGCATTCCTTTCGTTGTTGGTTATTGGCAAGTATCGCCACGTATCTTCAGCAAGATGCCACATGTCAAAGCGTCTTTGGTCGATGAGTCTTATACCAGTTACAAAAAGTTCTTTATCACGTTCTTCAATAAGCACATTCATATCTGCAGATGCCAGTGCTGCAAGTCCGTGAGAGGAGCGTACATTGTTCATTCTGGTCAACGCTCCAACTGCATCTCCTTCTCTTAGTTGCAATTCAGCTAACATTAATTCATTTTCTTGCCAACTGATTAGATTTGTGGGTGACTCTCTCGCTGGATACTTGTCTTGCAGATAAAAAGTTGTCACCCAATCGTTACCCAGTATTGGAACAAGAGGAATTCGTGCTGCTTCGTTAGGATCTTCCGTTACATAGTCATTAAACCGCCAATCAGTAACAGTGGATGGTCTACCTTGACCTGATGCAGCCCAGTAGTAGTTCCAATCACTCTGTACATCGTGTAAAGCTTGAAAAGGAGCGTCTCCATTGACCATACCATTTAGTGCGTACGTTTCTGCATTCTCGTAATCACCATTAAAGAGGTAACATCTTGCAATTAATGAATTAGTGACGCGTTTCTCATAGTTATTCGTTGTGTAATCCAATGCAGATGCAAATTTTTCTATTGCTAGATCATACATATCGGCGGAGGGAATAAACGGGCCGCCGTCGATACAACCTCCACCTTGATTTTCTGTTAAACCAAAATAAGAGGCATAATAATAACGAGCTAAACCTCCGAAAAAATAACCCACATACAGTGATTCATTTTTTAGATCAGTATCCTCGAAATCGATATCGTTAACGCGACGAACCAAATCATCGCTATAGAATCTTAACCGTCCAACATATCTTTCTGGGGTTGCTATGGCGCTATTATCGATTAAAATATAACCTTTGTTGATATCGTCGTAGTTAGAGGAACTTGCGCGAGGTACTCTATAATCAAAGATCAACGCATCGCTCAACAAGTCACCCAGCATCAGCAGTCGATCATGAGTTTGTCCAAATCGCAATTGAACCCCAGTGATTACGAATGGAATCTCAGATTCGCTGGTTAGCATTTCATCAATCACTTGGTCGATAGGAGGGTCAATATCGGTTACATAATTCTCACATGAACTCAACATAATCAAGAGAGCTAATGCAAGAATTTGGAATATATGTCGCTTTTTCATTTGTTATGCCTCCCAATTATCATAAAATTGTTTGTCACCTTTTATTATAGTGAAAATCTGAACCAAAAATTATATACTCTTGGCGCCTGGACGGTATAATAATCTACACCACGATCTAAACTTCGAGCACCATCAGCATTCACCTCGACACTGGGATAACTGTATTTTGTCGTTCTCCAAACATTTCTGGCAGAAATACCCACTACCAAATCCGAAATTAAAGCAAATCCATAAAATTTTTGGAGTAAATCTATTAATCTGTAGCTTATGCTGATTTCACGTAAATATAAAAAATCTGCGGGTTCAATGAAATTTGCTAAATATTCGCGTTGGTATGTGGCAAATTCATTAGCAGCCTGTATATACTCTGGTGATCCCGGTTCTAGAGGCTCTATGTCTTTATCCTCATAACCTTCAACTGGTAGCAAGTCCATTCCCAACATCTGCTTTAATTCCCTATGCCTGGGTATAATATCATATCTTACTGCCCCACGCCTATTATAGTTGGCTATTGAATGGCCTGTTGCCCAATCCAGTAATATATTTATGCTCAAATTTCTGAATATCCGGGCATTCAGGGAAAAAGAGCCTGTATAGGGAGGTATAGGCGTTCCCAGATAGCTTCTTACAGTATCTGCATCAACGCCCTTATAACGTCCGTCTTCTAAAAAAAGAGCGCCATTTACTTTATAATGATAATATGAATGTTTAGGTAGACCTTCTTTTATGACATTTAAATCTCTGCCACCATAAATGGGCTGAGCTCCGCCCAGATCTATCACCTCGTTCGTTTGGTAACTATTGGTGAGACTGAGATCAAGCTGTATATTTTTAGTCCTCAAAGGCCGAGCTTGAATTAGAGATTCAATACCCCAACCGTTAACTTTCCCTATATTCATCGGGAACGCGCTTGCTGTTTTTCCTGTTGAATACGGTAGATAAAAATCTACTATTGAATCACGTGCTCTTTGTAAATAATAGGTAAATTCAGTTGAATAATTTCTAAATAATTCTGCTTCAAAACCAATTTCAAGTTCCTTGATGCGTTCAGGTTTGATTTCCTCATTTCCAATCGAAGAAATTTGACCACCTACTCCCCATGGTGAATCAACACCTTCCCAAAGTAAGCGAACGGCGTCTAGTTGAGATGGTAAAACACCGGTCTCTCCATAAGCTGCCCTAATCTTCAACAGAGAGAAGACAGATGGAATGAACCGATATTTATCCAAACGTACGGCTAAACTCGCTCTAGGATAAATAATACTAGGTGCTTTCTTACCGATAGAACTTGCATAATCTTTTCTAATCATAAAAGAAAAATAATATCTACCCCGATAAGATATTGCGTGATCTGTAAAAATTCCAGCTTCTTTATAGTGGACCCTACCTTCAGAACCATTCACATATTCCTCACCAGCTCCGACGTCTGTTATCAATGGTGTGAGAAATCCCAGTTTTTGTATTCTGGATGATCGTATCCTTCTTTCGAAGAGCTGGGTTCCGACCATTGAATTGATCGTTAATCCCGGTAAAGGGGAAAATTGGTATCTCACATCCGCATTATAAGTAAGCTGAGTATTTTCTCTGTTTTGTACATCTTTCCTCCCTATAGAACCTGTTGCTCCGATCTCATATCCAGGAGGATAAAGTTCAGTGTCTATCAAATCGTATTCATCGACTCCGATCCCAAATCTTGCCTCTAAACCGCTAAGCGGAAGAAATGTAACTTGGGCAGAACCTAAGAAACGATTCATATTACTCGTTGTATTTATACTGGCGATAGCTGTACTGTCGATATATGGATATAATGGCCATTTAATATTTTGGCCTATCCAACTATACTCATTATCGTCAGTCTCAGGTCTTCTATTTTCAGTTTGAGAATAACTCGTACTGGCAGTTAGTACAATTTTGTCGGTTGGAAAAACGTCAAAGTTGACTCTCAATGTTTGTCTATCCATTCGGTCGTGGAGCATGAGCCCCGCCTCTTTACGCCTGTCAATTCCTACATAATATTTAAACATATCCGTGCCACCACTGGCATTTAGACTATGTTGTGCTATAGGTCCATTATGGTGAATCCCATTTGCATACGGGGCAGGAAAAATCTCTTCTGTACTATATTTATAACCTTGTGTATTTAAACCACTTAGAAATTTGTAATTTATCGATATTCCTTTAGGTTTTCCATCAACCATTAATCCTCTTTTTGTAGTAATAAGAATCACACCATTCGAACCACCGGTACCGTAGGATGCTGCGGCAGCTGGACCTTTTAAAATCTCAATATTCTCGATGTCCTCAGGATTAATGCTAGAAAGCAGACTGATTCCTTGACCGCCTGTCCAAATTCCCGGCCCTGAATCGCCGCCGTACTCATCATTATCTACCCTAACTCCGTCGATAAATACGATAGGTTGCTCATCTCCATTTAACCCGCCTCCAGAGCGCATATTAAAACGTATTCCACTGCCTACATTTCCGGATGAAGTCTCTACTCTTACTCCTGGAATCTTTGCAGCAACTAATTGTGATACATCCTGATAAGAACTCGCCTCTGTCAATTTAGCGGCATCCACGCGAGTAACAGCTATTTCAGCAACTTCTTTTGATGTTCTTGAAGCTACACCCGTAACAACAATCGCTTCCATCTGGAACACATCTTCTAATAATTCGAATCTTAGATTAGAAAGATCATCGTTAGGAGAAAATTTTTGTTCTTGAGTCTTATAACCCATAAACCTCACAACAATAATAAATTCATTATTAGTCTCATATATAAAATCGAATTTTCCGTCAATATCAGTAGCTGCTCCAACAGAAGTATTTTTTATAAGCACATTAGCGCCCGGCAGGGGTTCAGCATTGTGAACATCAATCACAATTCCCTGTATTTTTACTGTTATAGCAAAAGAAGATGCCGGAAACATCAGCGCCATAAGGAAAAAGAGGACAAGCTTTCTCATTTTTAATCCCTCCTTAGATATATAATCATTTCATTTGAGACATGAAAAAGTTCAGTCTTATAAATATATATACATATAAACAATGTTAATATATAAAATCTACTTGAAAAGTCAAGTAAAAAATAGGTAGTGTTCTAATTTGAATTATTCCTTGTAAACTAATCGGTTGCTCCCAAAAATATCCTTTGTTGACTTTTATTTGTATATTGACCAGGATTAATTAAATGGGAGACAATAAGAAGGAAATACCAGCATAACTTGAAAGCAAATTTGGTATGATCAGTTACAAAATTCCAGAAAAATACGTTGCGAGAATCGCCATGGATTTTCCCTTTATTTCAAAGATACATTTGTGCGTTGTTTTAGCATTATGTCTATAGAGCGTATGTATAATTTTACCATGTCGTATGAATAATCCCCACTCAATTTATAAGCAACATTTTCTTACTTTGAATCTTATCCCCTGCTTGTAGTCGATTGATGTAAAGTCCTGAACTCACATTTTGACCAACATCGTTTTTCCCATTCCATATAAAGTAGTGATCACCTGCTTCAAATTTTCCTTTTATAAAAGTCCTGATCTTTTTCCCTTTTACGTTAAATATATTCAATTCTATATAGTTAGGTTCTTTTAATGAAATTGAAATCGTAGTAGTTCGATTAAATGGATTAGGGTAGTTTTTGTGTAAAGTACAATTGGGAGATATGTCAACATGGGATGCTTCTTCTACCGATATCATAGTATTTGAAAGTTCCGTGACAAACGTATCAATTACTTTCCCATCGGGTGTTACAGCCGTAAGTGTCAGTAGATCACCTTCAATTTCTACTTTGCAGAAATGGTGCTCCTTCGTTGCAGTAACAACATTTTGACATCCTGGATCTGGATCATGGAGAGGAGCTCCACCTCCGCCAGTGGTTACATGTTGTACACCGTTCACTTCTGCTCTTGCATAGTAGTGATTATGACCGGCAAAAACGATAAGAACTTGATATTTTTCGCAGAGAGGTTGAATATAGTTTTGGACACTCACGTTATTCTCGTGACCACCACCGGAAGACCATCCAGGCTCATGCAAAATAAAAAATATGCAGGGTTGTGTCGTGGAAGCAAGATCATTTTCAATCCATGTAAGTTGTGGAGAACCAGGTCTGTAACTTGTGTATTGGTCAATTACAACAAAATGAGCGATACCATAGTCAAAAGACCAGTACCGGTCACCCACAAAAGGGTATGGAAAATACTTTTTGAAAAGCTCTCCAGATCCCTCGTGATTACCCATGCATGCCTGATAAGGGATACTGGAAAGAATTGTCTGTACATGGGAATACGAAGGATCAAAAAACTGATTATCCCAATCGTCCTCATAATCACCATCATAGACAATGTCTCCTGTTGAGATAATCAATGATTGAAAATTCTCATCGTCACTGTATGTGGCAACTATCGCCGCTGCGATTTGATCATGAGAAGAAGGATATGAACGTGAATCTCCATACGCAATGAATTTCATTTCACGAGCATTTACATCTGGCGCTGTCATGAACGATGCTTTATGTATTTCAGTTTCTGTAATAACCCGGTAATAGTATTTCATTGATGGTGTCAGGTCTGTAATCGTGTACGTATGCTGGTGGTCATCCCTGTACTCAGAGGTTTGTTCACTCCCGATAGAATATAACGTGTCAGTGCCCCATTCTAATGTGCATGAGGCTGTTGAATTCAATTGCCATAGTATTTGCATTTCAGTGCTTTTGCCCGTGTAAATCAAATAAGGTGCCTTCCGAGTTAACCCCGGCAATTGTGTCGTAGTAGTAAATTCAAGATCAAAACTGATGTCGGTGCTGGATACACTTACTTGATGAATTTCAACAGCCAACACATTCATGCCATCAATTAAATAACCTGGGTCTATAAAAGATTTATAGAATGTGTCTTCGTTATCGCCTGCGACCGCTGACGCGGCAAGTGTATAATATCTGACTGTACCTGCATGCATGTTCGATCGTACTATTTCAACACCGTTAAGGTAAACCACTGCACCGTCATCCCTGAGCAATCTCAGCATCAAGCCTACATACTGGGAGGATTCGCTCACCTCAAAACTGTGTCTGAAATATGTCGTAACATATTTATTACTTGGATTCGGACCATAACTGACATGGGTAGCTTCATCACCATCTCCATATCCCAATTGAGCATGCCCTTCTGACCATGAATGGTCGTCAAATCCAATCTCCCTCCATGAAGTACCCTGGTCCGAACCGTCGTCCAAATATTTCCATACTGAGCCCGCAGGTACGAGAACCTCCTGTCCAACGACAGTACTCGTTGTTAAGATTTTGACAAAGAAAAAGAATATACATATTGAAAGCGTATAAAATGGTGATGTCAGCTTAAAGTTGATATGCATTTCTTCTCGTAATTATTTAATTATTATCAAATTAAATGAGTTTAAGGTTGAGTGTGGAACAATTGGTTTGTTAGAATGCCTCGTTGCCCTTTATCAACAGTTCGACGCGTTGACTGAAACTTTGTATATTATTTTCATTGAGCTATTTAAATTATGACAGCGCGAACCTGTTGAAGATTATAATTCATTAACTGAGATGATTCTTCCTACCATACAGCGTCTTACATCTCATGAACACTATACGGCGTCACAAATAAAAGTACGCCAGGCATGCTCAACAATTGTAATTGTTTTCATACACGCCTGGCGTATTGGGAATATAGGAATCAAATGATACTATTGTATAAATATCATTCTTTTTGAAATAATTGTTGAATTCGAGGTTAAGCGATAAATATAAATACTCGAAGAAACAGGATGGCCGGCATCATCTTTTGCATCCCATTGCGAGCTATAGCTGCCTGGTAGATATCTTCCCGTGAGAAGTGTCCTCACTTTTCTTCCACGTAGGTCAAAAATCTCCAAGCGGACATTGTGATAGCCGATGTCGTTTCGAGGAAGATCAAAACAAATGTTTGTCAAAGGATTAAACGGATTCGGGAAATTTGGATGAAGAGCCATCGTTTCCGGAACAGTTGCCGATTCAGGAAAATCCGAAACACCGGTCCCCTCGCCTTTTCTAAGTAAAAGGTCTACGGCCATCACGATATCACTACTAGTGGGGTCGCTCTGGTGTGTTTCCACAGCCAGCACATTGTCCCCCTGTACCAGTTTGTCACTATGTTCCGTCACATCAATCACCGCAACATGATCGGCTTCATGACCGTCACTTTGAGTGAGATAGTCAATCGCTCCCTCGATAAGACCTACGCGTGCGATTTCCTGTCCGTTTAAGTATGCAATAAATCCATCATCATAATAAGTGAGCATCAGCATACTATTAAATTCGGCCGGAGCATCTTGAAGGTTGAATGTGGTTCTAAAATAATGAGTAATAATCCCGGTAGGAAGATCTGTCGTGGGTGGGCGATCCGAGTCATGACCCAAAGGAGCAGGGCCACTTGGCCAACCGCTGTCGTCATAAGCAGTTTCCTTCCAAGCCGTCCCTAAATCTGTACCGTTAGCGTTATACTTCCAGAGACCTCCATTTATGGGAGCTGCATGAACAATTTCATCAGAACCAGCCTCTAGTTCTAGATCGAATACTAAATCGCTGCTGGTGGCGGTCGATTGATGAAGCTCGATTGCGAGTATATTGTTACCAGCGTTCAGTAAAACTCGAGCAGGTGCAATTAAATCGATGATCTCCCAATTCCTGGCTTCATGAATGTAAGCAAGAGTGCTAAAATCAACCACATCACCAGGCATCGATTCACGGTTAACTTCCACTCCGTTCAAATACACAACCCAACCATCGTCAAATAATCCATGTATTAAAAATGAATTAAGACTTGCTGGATCGTCAACGGTAAATTCATGTCGGAAATAGTAGGTAATGATTTCTGTTCCTGCTGTCAACTCAGTTACGATAGTAACAGCTGTATTACTTGAACTCTCAAAACCTATCGTAGCAGGAGCACTGGTCCAACCGCTGTCATCAAAATCGGTTTCTTTCCATGCTGTCCCTAAATCGGTACCACTATCGTCATACTTCCAGGTATCCCCGCGTGGAATCAGAAGACTTTGCTGACCGAACAAAGAGTTTTGCAAACCGACGATTAATAGTGTAAGCAAAACAATTTCACCGATCACACGAACCAAGTTACTTTTTGTAGCCTTTTTCATGGTACCTCCTCCTCAGTTTAAGTTACTTGTGACAGAGAATTGAACAGCGTCCCTCGTTAGTGTTGCTCGTTGATCATTTTTCATATGCAATAATTACTCTAATTTATAATAATTTGAATCAACATTTTTCCTTTAATAGTACGCCGCTAAACTATACAAGAATAATGACATGAGACATAATACAGTTTTCTCTTCGTGTATGTATTCATGTAACGAATCATTGCATATATGCATGTAGAAAAATACGCGGTCTCAACAGTAGGTAACAGAATATATAACCGAAGTTCTGTTCTGAATGAACAATGGAAGCATCTTTTAAATCATCCGATGTGAATACCTCGAATAGTGATTGTGTTATGTTTTCAAAGAGCGTTTTTTTGTCTTAACGTAATGAAAATTTTGTGTAATCAAGCGCCAAAACGAGTGTCTCTATCATTAGAAATATCAATATAATTGAGGTACATTTCCTAAATTATAATTTATAATGATTTGTTCATATGTATAAACATTCGAATATACATAAATCTTTTTTTAATGTCAAGCATAAAATTGGGCATTGTATGAAAACCAAATAAACATGGTATCTCCAATGTTGAATTGAAGATGTTTGGAGCAATTGTTCAATAGGATTCTATCATAGAATGGCAGGCGTAACTTCATAACTCGCTTAACACTTTTCGTTTAAAAAGAATAATTCTCTAATAAAATTGAATACCTTTTAAATAAGGTTGACAAAGAGCGATGTATGAAATTTTTATTTAGGTAATGGCCCAGTAAAAGTGCACTAACTGGTATTGATAACTAGCTGAAAATTAATTATTTTTCAGCTATGAAAAAGTGCCCTCGCTGCGGCAGTCAAAAATTTTGGACTCTTACCACT
>Ga0180438_10007745_pt1 | contig 13879 bp, 11 predicted proteins | sample SS_ome_12_FD_132455 | JGI IMG/M metagenome (GOLD analysis project Ga0180438, IMG submission 132455) | Hypersaline lake sediment archaeal communities from the Salton Sea, California, USA - SS_3_D_2 metaG | ecosystem: Environmental > Aquatic > Non-marine Saline and Alkaline > Hypersaline >... | reverse complement strand
ATCCTCGCTCTTCGTCAGTAGGAAACGACGACGATTCGCCGCTCGGTCAACTAGCGAAACCTCGTGAACGCGAATGTCACTAAGCCGCGTCGTCGAAGTCTCGTCGTCTTCTTTGCGCTTCGTCATGTTCGGGAAAATTCTGATCGGGTGGAGTGTGTCTGTCAAGACGACTGCTCGGGGCGACGAATAGCGGAACCGCCGATCGAAAAGCCCGTGAGCTTCCCCGATTTGACAGCGAACCATAGGGCGTCGTCAACAACTCGCACGCCAAGAAGCCACGTCCCTTTTTTCACGGCCGCTTTTCCTAGCTTGTGATCCGCTGGCGCGACGAACGATTCGAGGATCCGAACCTTGCCGTTGACGAGCTTTCTATGTTGGAGCCCGACGTTCTGAAACTTTTCCATGAAGCCATGGGCCGCTTTGCGAACTTCGTCGGCCGAGTAAATGTCGCCTTGCGAATCCTTCGTTTCGGGTTCGAGAACGACGCCGAGAACGAAACGCTCTTCGCTGATCTTCACGATCGGGATCTCTTGACGGCCGCTTGCCTTCACGACGATCGCGTCGAGATCGTCTTCTTCGTCTTCGGCCGCTTTCCCGGTCTCGGTTTCGGCCTGTAGTGACCCGCAAATTCGACGAGCCGTGTCTTCGCTCTTGCCGTCGGCAACTTGCGACGAGACACAATCGTCGAACGTCTCGAAGCCGGCGAACGGTTTCTCGACGCGTGCTTTCTGGATCCATTCTACGCCGTCGGTCAAGACGAGCGGAAGCGACGAGACGAAGATCCGCTTCGTCACTTCGATCGCGTGGCGCGGATCTCGAGGCACGAAACGGAAGACGCGCCCGAGCTTCCCGAGTGTGTCACGCGTCCCGGGAGAGTCGACGCAAGCGATCACGAAATCGCCGTCGGTCTTCGTTATGGTTCCCGCGCTCGACTCGATCTCGTCGGGCTCCGCGTCGCACAAGTCGAAGAAGTTCACCGTTCCGCGCTTCGCGGTTCCGTCGTCGTTGCCGAACGCTTCGCGAACCTTCACGCCGAAGTGTTTCTCGACGGCTTCGAGCGGCCAGTCTGGCAAGAGTTCGCCGGGCTCGGGAAGCTCGAAGAGTTCGACGCTCTTCGATACCATGCGGATCGCCCCGCCCACGATCGCGAGCCGATCGTTCGTCACCATTTGCGACGCGACGAGAGCGTCGCGAAGCTCGCGCGCGTGTTCGCCTTTGGCTTCCCAGAAGCGAAGCTCGGGCGGGATCATTTTCTCGACGTGCTCGGGCAACGCCGAAACGCCGTCGGGTGGCATGAGTTCGTCAGAAACCGCACGTTGCGATAGCACGCCGGGAAGAAGGTTCGACTTTCGAAGCCGCGCTTGCCACTTCTCGATCCCCGAACGCCAGACTTCGAACACGCCGACAAGCTCGTCGCCCTTCGTCAAGAAATACTCGTGAGAGTCTTCCGTGTGGATCCCGTGCTCGAAGAGACACGAGTCCAGATGGAGCACGGATCCGCCTTCGACTGATCCGTCGAGCTTCAAGACGCCATGATCGAGAGCGCCGAGAGAACGCGCTTCGACGAACGAATCGATCAACGGCTCGAAATGCTGCGAGCCATGCGCCGAGAATCGGTCGGCAACCGTTCGCGCCTTGTCGATCTCGAACTCGCCCGAATGCAAGTCGAGCGCCCACCCGACCGCATGGTTCCCGTTGTCGAACCAAAGATCGGCTTCGGCCTTGCCGCTCTTCTCGTCGACACGAAGCTTCAAGACGGCCGGGCGCGGTTCGCCGTCGAGCGGGATCTCGAAGTGTGGCTCTTCGTCGTCACGCTTTCGCATGGCCGCGAATTGCGCCGGAGTCAACGAGCGGATCTTCTTCCCGTTCGGCAAGGTTAGATCGTGTTGATGCAACCCGTCGAAGACCGTCGTTCCGGTCAATAGCTCGTGCGCGTGACCGTCGCCCGGTTCGGTGTCGAGAAGCGAACCTTCGTCGAACGGATCTTCGAGAGAGAAGAAGCGGACCTTGTGTTTGTGTTTACCGTCTTCGTTCGTTCGTTCCGCGTCTTCTTTGGACAGCTTGTGCATGTGCGCGCCGTCGTAAAGCGTCACGATCGTTCGCTTGCGAAACTCACCTTCGATCACGAACATATGAGAATGCGCGCCGTCGAGATCGGTCTCTCGCTTCTTGCGATCGAGAATGTGAGAATGGATTCCGCCGTCGCGCTTGGCGACGCGCGTCACGTCGACGATCGTTCTCGGTTCGACAATCTCGAGGCTGGCAACGTCAGAGAAAGCCTTGAAGACCGGCGCGTCGAAGTTCGCAACGATCAGCGTCGAGAGGATCTTCTCGCGAGAGAGACGCGTCGCGTTCGCGAGTGTGCGACGCTGATCGACCTTCTGAACGCGGAACCCTTGCGCGCCGAAGTCAGTCTTTCCCTTGACACCATACGTCAAGAGAAAGCGCCCCTTGATCCCTTTCAACGTCTCGACGAACTTCTCTTCGTCGAACTTCGTTTCGCCAACCCCCGCGTTGTGACCGACATACGGGGGATCGAAATAGAAGAAGGTTCCCTTGCCGTCGTGCTCTTTGACGATCGTCGAGTAGTCAGCGCACGAAAGCTTGACCCCCTTTAGCCGATCGCGCGCCTTGATCGCGCGTTCGGCGACGTTGCTCTCGACGCCGACGCGATCGGGCGCGAACGTTCGGCGGTTGCGCATGTAGCTGAACATGGACAGAAACAAGAAACGGTGAAGCTTCGCGACGCGATCCTTCGGGCTCGACTTCTTGAGCTTGTCGAACGTCTCGCGCGAAGCTTTCCAAGTCTTGCGGCGAAGCGCGTCGGCTTCCGAATCCGTCAGCGCTTGGATCGCTTTGAACGCTTCGATCACGTCTTCGTCGACGTCGGACAGAACTTCGACCTTCGATCGATCCTTGGCGAAGAAGACGCCAGCGCTTCCGCAAAAAGGTTCGACGTATGTCGAGTGAGACGTGATCAGTTTGATCAGTCCCGATCGCATGTGCGCCTTTCCCGCGGGGTAGCCGAACACTCGTTTCTCGATCTCGTCAAACATAGCTCTTGCCCGTGTCGAAGGGGTTCACTCGTCAGCGTCGGCCGCTGACAGATCGGGATCGGCGCCGAACTCGGGGCCGTCTACTTCGCCGCGCTCGACGAACGCGGGATCATTCATATCGTCGGGCCATTCGTCAGCGTCGAGCTTCCGAGAGTTCTCGTCAGCGTCGCTAGCGCCGCTCGTGTCCGTCTTCGACTCGTCGCCGTCAGCCTTGCGAAGATCCGAGAGTCGCTTCGCTAGCTCGTCGAGATTTGTTGCGACCCCGCCGCCCGGAAACGGACCGTCAGCAGATCGCGCCGCGGTCTGAACGTCGATCGTCTTCGTCTCGGGGTTGCCGTTGTTGCCTTGCTTCGAGAGCTTCGTGTCCATCTTCTGACCTTTCAACGCGGGCGGTTCGAGCTTCGGATCGAACTTCTTCAAGTAACGAACCGCGAGATTGTACGCCGCGCGCCGTTCGGCGCCGGGAATGTCGACCCCACCGCGCGCGCCGTTCAACGCAGCGATCGCCGCGCCGAGTTGTGAACGAATGACCGTCAACGTTCCGTCGAGCATGCGCGCGACGGGTAGCTTGTAGCCCGCTTTTGAATCGGCGCGCTTCGGGTCGAACCAAAGGTGAGCTTTCTTGTACCGATCCCAATTGGGCGGATCGCCGAGAACTTCATTCTCGATCGTCGTCTTGTTTCCCCACGGCGAATCCTTCACAGGCAAGTCGGCAAACGGTGTCGCTGGCATAGTGTCACCCGTCGCCCGGGATCCAGACTTCGCGCTTGTCCGGTTCCCATGTTCGCCCGTCGAGTTCGGCGCGTAGGTATTCGCTCAAGTGACCTTCGATCCGTTCGATCCCCCAATGGAGATCGCCGCGAAGCGTCTTGAAGATCCGGGCGCACAATTCGAAACGCCGCTTCACTTCGCTTTGCGTGACGCGTGCTCCGTCTTGCGCGAAGCTCTTCTCGATCGCGATCATGAAACCGATTGTCACTCGACCGACTGAACCGTCTTCAACGAGTCCACGGAAGACGCCTTGCCCCGACGGTATTAGTTGACTGATCTCGTTCACGTTTCCCGAGAGAGTATCCGTCTCGGGTCCGTTCGTCGAGCTTCACGTCGAGAGTTAGTCGATTTCGGCCCAGAAAAGCCATTCCCGGTAGCGCGCGAAGTCTTCGCGCCAGCCGTTGAAATTGTTCGCGCCCGCCGCTTTCACGGCTTCCGCTTCGAGCTTGTCGAGCTTGTCGGTTGTGAGCCTACCGGCCAAGAATAGATCCGCCGTCTTGCGACTGATCTTCGTCAACTCGGTCCAGTCGTCGGCGCGTTTCGCCTTCTCGATCTCGTCGGCGATCATGACTAGCGCTTTTCCGATCACGAGTCTTCGATCAGGCTTCCCGAGCTTGCGAATCTTTCTGACTTCTTCGACCATTTCGAACGCGCGAAGATCGCGCGCGCGAAGAGCCGCGGGATCATAGAAGTGAAGCGCGAACGCTTCGGCGAAATACTCGAACCGACTGCTCTCGGAATAGCCCGTGATCGCCGCTAGTTGTTCGTTGACTAGGTGAGACGCCGCCGGTCGACCTTGCCAAGCCTTTTTGACAACACGATCCACCTTCACGAACTCGGGGGTCGAGAGATCATAATCGATCGTTCCGCCCGACAACCCGAGCCCTTCAAAATGGACATGGTGTCCAACTTCGTGAACCATGGTCGCGCGCGCTTTGTTGATTGCACCTTCTCTTGCTTCGCTAACACTCCATCCCGTTGGCTCGTTCGTCTTGCTAGGTGTCTTCGTTGCCGGAGCATGCGAACGATCCGATCTAACCTTCAACGTCGACCGTTGTTTGAGTTTGCCGATCTGATCAGCAGTCTCGGCAGTCCACACGGTATGACGCATTTCGGAGAAGTATTCGCCATTCGCGCCTTCGCTAATCATGACGTTTGCCGGCGTGCTATTGATATCGACTTTGTTCGTGAAGACGACTCGACCGATCGGCTTCTTCTTGAGCATGGGAAGCGCGCCGCACTCGCCCATGGCCGAAAGGATCTGTCGCTCTGCCTCTGGATCGTCGATCGACGAGAAGAAGTTTTCGAAGTGAACCCCCTTCTTCGGGAACGGTGGAGGCTTCGGCTTCGGCGCGCCCGCGGGAACGGGGGGTGAGGCTTTCGGTTGCGCCGGTTGAGTCTTCGGTTGCGGCCCGGTTATGTCGGGAAGGATCGTTGACCGACACAAGCCATGGATCGGAGGCATGGACAGCCCTTGATCCTGAAGACCCTTGTCGCTGATCTTCTGACTGTAGTCGCCGATCTTGTCGGCCGTACCTTTCGCGCCTTGCTCGATCGTTGCGACGATCACTTTCTCGCCTTTGGCGTCACGATAGAACATGGCGCGATCGCCGGTCGCGTCGTCGCGCCCGGTTGTGATCCATGGCTGGATGATCTTCAACGCTTCGGGGTTGTCGGCTTGCTCGGCTTGCTGGACCGTTTGAAGCGTTGCGTTTACGTTGAACGTCTTCCCGTGCAAGAAGCGGCAAGTCTCGGTTGTCACTTCGTCGAGCACGCTTTCCCAAACGTAACGCTCGAAGCCAGCTTCTTGAAACGCGTTCAGTTGCCCGATCGTTCGCGCGCGGTTCGTGAATGCAAGCGCCGTCACTTCCCAATAAAAGTCGCCGCGCCCGAGCTTTCCGAGATCGCCGATCTGAGCTTTCAAGTCCCGAACGATCTCTCTCGAACCCGCGCCGCGCTCGATCCCTTGCGCGACAACTTCTCGAACGCGTCGCCCCATGGTCTCGCTTCGCTTGCCGTATTCGTCGCGAATGAAGTTCACAGGCGAGCGCGCCGCGAAGCGCGCAAGCGCGACGTCTCTCGAACTCATGGTCGCCGAAATGTCGAGCTTGTGTTGCGTGACCGCGAACCGCTTCGCGCCGCGCGCGATCGGTTTGCCGAAGAGTCGGAATTGTTCTTGAACTCGAGGCTCGATTGCCTTTGGAATGTTCCGCGCAACGCTGCGCTTCGCCGTCGTGATCACTCGTTCGCGCGCCGCGTGACTTAGGTTCGGCCAGTCAACGTCCAGCGTCGCGAGCGCTTCGCGCATGGCGTTAGCTTCGGCCGGTCCCGTGATCCCCTTGATCGCACGAGACAAGCGAAGAGCGATCTTCGCATGCTCTCTTTGGTTCAACGGGTTGAGCGCTTTCCGAATCGCGTCGCGCCGGTTCACGAGAAGCCAATCGATCGCGTCGACGGCCGAAGCGAAGTGATCGTGAAGCGCGCAAGCGTCAAGCGGCATGATCGAACCTTCCCGAGAGAACGAACCCTTCGACGTGACAAGCCTTGCACCGGATCGGCTTCGACGTCGAGATCAAGTGTCCGTCTTCGTCTTCTTCGGTTCCGAACTCTTCGACAAGAACAACCATGCACCGGAACCCGCAACATGGACACGCGACGTAATACCCGACCGGCGCGCGTTCGTTCCGAGTCGGGATCCGCTTGTACTCTCCCGGCCCGAGCCGCGACGGGCAACCGTCAGTCCGTCGAAGCGCTGGCGCTTGATTCGTCGGCGCCAATCATTCGCTCCATTTCTTCGGCGGGAACGTGGATCACTTCGCGTTCCATATCATCCCACCCGAGCGCGTTTCGAAGTGTCTCTTCGGCCGCGCGCTCTTCGGCTTTCGCGAGAAGCTTTCGGACCCGAACGAGTCGTTCGACGAGCACCGGCAACTCTTCGCCGCCGTCGGCCGCGGCTTTCGCCGCTTCGCCGAGAGCTTGACCGACCGCGCCAGCGCTTCCGCTTCCGAGACCCGCAAGCGTTAGCGCCATCGGTTGCTTTGTCCATTCCGCGTCGAGCTTCGCAAATTCTCGGTTGAAGACGTCTTCGGAAAGCTCGCGACTCTCTTCGGGTGTCAAGACGTGACCGTTCGCAAGGTTGCGGATCATTTCAGAGAGCGCAACGGGATCACGCGTGACCGGCGCGCGAGACACGAACTTCCAGAACCGAACGCCCATGTCGACAAGAAGGTCTTTGTTGATCTCCCAATCGAAGTCTTCGCGCTCGGGTTGGAAGACTTGCATTTCGGCGAAGTTCAACGCGGCCATTGCGGTTGACCGATTGAAGTCTCGAATATCGCCGCGAAGCAAACGCGGCAACCGGAACGAACCGCCGATCTTGTCGAGGTTGCGCTCGTCGTATTTCTGAAAAAGCGCGTCGCTCTGTTGCGCGCCCGTCAGCGGGCGAAGCTCGATCCGCATGCGCGCGCTTGTCTCGGTCTGCTGCGTACCGACCGCGGGCTCGGCTTCGAGAACGAGGATCTTGTGAAAGTTGCGCTTGCCCTTCAAGTTGTTCTGAATGTAGCTCTCGATCCGCGAAACCGAGTCTTCGCTGATCCGCCCGCCGCTGACGAGAACGGCAAGCGGGGGAACGCTCTTGTTGTCGAAATAGAGAAAGTTCACTTCTTCTGACAAGCGCGATCCGAAGACGGACAGAAGCGTTCCGATCCAACGCGGGATCCCGTAGACGCTTCGAGGCGAGTCAATCTTGAAGTGTTTGATCTCGGTCGCGGCGCGCGTCGACTTGCCTTCTTCGGCTTGCATGCGCGCGAAGTTCTCGGCCGTTTGCTCGCCCCAAATCTTGCCGGTCTTCGCCGAGATCAAGCGGGGGTCGCCGAACTCTTTGAAGTAGACGAGTTGACCGTCGAAGACTTGAACGAACTTCCGAAAGTGTTTGCGCCGCTTGACCGTCTCGAAGTTGAGTTCGTCAACGCGAACGCGTCGCTCGATCTCGACGGGCGGAAGCCGTCGCGTGATCCGAACCGTGAAGCCGGCAACGTAGACGAATTGCGCGATCTGCCCTTCGCGGTTGCGCAAGACTTCCCAATAGCCGTTTCCCATGACTTCGAGATCCTGTCGCGTCAGCCGTCGAAGCTTCACGAACGAATGTTCGTCGCAACAATTCTCGAAGAAGCGATCGAGCTTCGACTTCTCTTCGATCATGGCCTGACCGAGTTCGCCGAGTTCGGCCTCGAGTTCGTCGTCGGGTGGAACGGGCGTGCCTTCTGCCGCGTTGTTGTCGCGCGTCGACTTCTCGATCTTCTTCGGCTTGCGCGCAAGAAGAGTTTTGATCCGATCCCGATCCTTTGGTGCGTCGAGACGAAACGCCGGTTCGAAGCGATAACCGAACCCGTCGATATTCGTCGCATACGAGTCCACGTTCGGGCGCAACCCCGACGAGTGTTCGAAGAGCAGGCAAAGCATTTCTTGATCGTAGGGAGGCTCGATCGCGCCCGCTTGATCGAAGAGGTTTCGAACGTTGTCGTCGACTTCAACCTGATTCGAGAGAAGCGGATCGCTTTTGCCTTCACCGATCAACCGCGCCTTGACGAGCGGCAACGCGTCGCCGAGTCGCGCTTTGTTATCAAGCCGCGCTTCGCTCTGATCAGTCATGACCCGCGCCGGTCTTCTCGGGCTTCGCCTTCTTCGCGAACTTGATCGGCTTGCCCTGAATCGCGTCGTTGATCCCCGCGTCGCCCAACTTGCAACACAGTTGCCCGATCGGCTTGCCGGTCTTCTTCGCTTCGAGCACGAGTTCGGGCTTCGCCGCGCGAAGCCGCGGAGCGATCTCGATTGCTACGAACCGATCAACTCGATCCTTTCCGACGCGCGTCTCGATCAAGTCACGGTGTCGAGCGCAAAGGATCTTGTCGAGTGGATCGACCGGCTTCGTCTTCGTCTTCGTCTTCGTGTCCGTCTTCGACATGGTTCAACCCCGGCTGAGTTCGGTTCCGAAGACTTCGAGCTTGTACGTTCCGCCGGCTGGCGTCGACGCAACGTTCGCGCGCAAGAACTTGACGCGCTTCGGTGTCGTCACTTCGACGAAATCACCTTTCGCCGTCATTGCCGATCCGACGTTGAAGAAGGTCGCCCCGTCGAACGAGCCTTCGAGTTGAATCGATCCACCCGTCGGGGTTCCGGTTGCGGCGCTAAGCGCGACAACCATATCGATCAACTCCAGAACGTTCCGCGCTTCGCCCGTGCCAGTCCCGGCCGGGAGCGGAATTGACTGAACGACTCCACGCATTGTCATTTGCTCGCCCTTTCGAAAACGTATGCGACGATCAGCCGCTTGTGTTCGGCACTGAAGTTCAGACCGCGCACGACGAGACCGAGAGACTTCAACCGATCTCGAACGGCGCGCAACGCTTGATCGTGGCCGATCGCCTTCACGGCGATCTTATGAATGAGCTTCGGGATCGTGTCTTTCGGCACGAGCCGCGCGCCGACTCTGACGCGTTCGCTCTTCATGTCGGGGTCGCGTTTGCACTCGAAGACGTGAACGTCGAACTTCTTCATGGGGGCTCTACCCTATCACCCGAACGCCGATCGACGGAAGCTCTCTCGCCGGGCCGCGCTCTTTTTGGCACGCAAGCGCGCAAGACCAGAACAAATCCGCGTGACCCTTCGACTCGTTCGAGTCGACTTCGAAGGTCACTCGGCCCCCCGAAGTAACGCTTCGGCGGATCGAATGAATGTGACTGATCAGCATGCGATCGCGTGGCAACTCGATCTCTTTGCGCTGCAAGCCGATCTTGAAGTCGGTCGCCCAAACTTCTTTGCTCGTCGTCGTGAAAGTCTCGGGAACGACGATCGCGGGGAACTCGTTTTGAAGGTTCTCGGCAAGCTGGATCCCCATGCCGGTGTTATCGATCGAGAGCCGCGAGATCGACGCGATCGTGAGCAACGATCGAAGGTCGCTCTCTTGTCGCTCGAACGCGGCCTTCTCGTAAACACGAAGCATGCGACAACGCTTGCGCCCGTCTTTGAAGACTTCGAAGATCGAGAGAACCGAAAGATCGTGTTTGCGCCCGACGTCGTAACCGCCGACGAGTCGACCGCGAGCGCCGTTCAGTCCGCCGAAGTCTTCGACCAAATCTTCGCTATCGAGAACGCAACAACCGAGGATCAATTCGTAGGGGAAGAAGGTCATTGCTTCGTCGGAATAGAAGACTTCGAACTCTTGCTGAAAGTCTTCGAGAAGAAGCGAGTCGTATTGTTCCCAGATCCCCGGCTTGCCGAACTCGCGAACACGCGTCTCGGTGTCCATCTTCGACGCGTCGTTCGCCGCGCGCGGAACGTTTTTGCAGAAGTCGCGACAAAGCCACCACGGGATATGTTGCCTCGAGTATGCGCGATAAGGCTTCACTTCTTCGCGTGCGACTTCCCAAAACGTGCCGCGTCTTCCGAGCGGCGACGAACAGATCGTTAGCTGTCCACCCGAGCGCAAGATCAGCGCGGTTGATCCCTTGTAGATTTCGCGATCGTTCTGACAATGCGCTAGCTCGTCGAGGTAGATATCGCCCGTCTTGCCGCGGGGCGCCTTCGACGGATTCGAAATGATCCGACTGACTCGACCGCTTCCCGAGTTCGCGCGAAAGCCGAGTTCGAGTTTCGAATCGACGACGAGCTTTCGTTGAAGCGAGAGCGGCAACTCTTCGTGAAGTTGCCGGCAGTAAGCGATCTTTTCTTTCGCGTCGGCGAGATTGTACGAAACGAAGATCGCGGTATGCGACTCGCGCAAATGCGAACGCGCGAGCGCTTCGACCGAGAAGATAAACGAGTAACCCGTTTGACGACTCTTCTCGGCGCAACGGTAAGAAGACTCGTCGCACATGAAGCCGAATTGATATGCTTCGAGCACGAGCGGATCGTCGTTCCAATTGCAGAAGTTCGACGCGAACCCGACTTCGCTCGCGATCCAGTCGTGAAAGTCGGCTTCCGTCCGCTTGACTACCCCGAGCGGCGCGGCGCCGTGTGCGATCTTTGGCGCGGTTGCGAAGCTCATTTCGTGAAAGCCTATCCGGTTTCGGCCGCTTACGCTATGATCTGGATCGTGACTTGTCAAAGCGCCGGCCTTTCCGCTGTCGACGAGACGCTTCCCGCGGGCGCCGTCGATCCGTATGCGATCCGATACGACGTCACGAGTTCGGATCCATTCATTGATCTCTCGACCGTTGTCTCGGCCGAGTTCACTGTCGAGCGTCAGAGCGGGGCGCGCGAGACATGGGCCGCGAACGTCGACTCGGGATCGCAAACGGCGACGTTCGTTCGATTGATCCGTTTGCTGCAAGCGAGCGACGTTCCGATCCCCGAAACGATCAAGATCGCGCCGGTCATGACCGGACCGGGATCAGTGAAATTCTACGCGCCCGGCAAGACGATCGAAGTTCAAGATCCGCTCGACGCCTAATCGCCGCAAGTCCCGTCGCCTTCTTCCGAGAAGTGGAGCGTTTCGTAGACTGCGCCGTCGATTTCGATCGTCTCGTATGCTTCGCCGTCGAGACACGCCAAGAACGCAACCGGAACGAAGAGCGCAAGCGAACCTTCGACAACCGAAGACCCGTCGGCTTGACCTTCGAACGGAACGTCGAGATTGAGCGCGGCCGGGCCAACCGTCGCGAGCCCGTTCGCTTCGCCTGTCAAGCTCTTGAAGTTGACGCGAAGCGTTCCCGAGACCGTCGCCGCGCCGTCGGCTTGACCTTCGAGCATGCGAAGAGTTCTGATCTTAGCCGAGACTGTCGCTTGTCCCGCGCTCGAACCCGAAAGCGCGTGTCGTTGTTCGAGCGGCGCCGAGACCGTCGTCGATCCGTCGGCTTGACCTTCGAGCGGAATGTCGAGATTGAGAGAGCCCGCAACCGTCGCCGACCCGCTCGCCGTTCCGCTTAGCGTGTCGGTCTCTGCTAGATCGCCCGAGACCGTCGCCGCGCCGTCGGCTTGACCTTCGAGCGGAATGTCGAGATCGAGCGAACCCGCAACCGTCGCCACGCCGTCGGCTTGACCTTCGAGAAGTCGAAGCCGACTAAGCAACCCCGAGACCGTCGCAACGCCATTCGCGAAACCGTTCAACGGAACGTCGAGGTTGAGATCGGCAGGCGCGACCGTTGCCGCGCCGTCGCTCGAACCTTCGAGCGTCGTGTCCAAGTTCAACGTTCCCGCAACCGTCGCCGCGCCCGTAGGGCTTCCGACGAAGCCACGCGTTCGATCGAACTCGGTTGCCTGGACCGTCGCTTGTCCCGTGCTCGTCGCTTCGAGCGGAACGTCGAGATTGAGAGAGCCCGAGACCGTCGCTTGTCCCGTGCTCGTTCCGAACAAGTAGCCGTCGACTCTGAGATCAGCCGAGACCGTCGCGGCGCCGTCGGCTTGACATTCGAGCGCCGTGTCCACGTTCAACGATCCCGAGACCGTCGCGACCCCGTTCGCTTGCCCGTCGAGAGCGTCGATCTCTCGCAACGTTCCCGAGACCGTCGCTTGCCCCGTGCTCGTCGCTTCGAGCGGAACGTCGAGATTGAGCGTTGCCGGCCCGACGACGGCCGCTCCGTCGCTTTGCCCGTCGAGCGGAACGTCGAGATTGAGCGAACCCGAAACGGCCGCGGCGCCCGCGCTCGTCGCCGCAATCGGCCGCTTGATCCCGAGAGAGCCCGAAACCGTCGCCGCGCCGGCCGACGAACCGATAAGCTCGACGCTGACACCTAGCACGCCCGCCACGGCCGCGGAGCCCGCGCTCGACCCTTCGAGCGCCGTGTCGACCGAAAGCGCGCCAGAGACCGCGCTAGCGCCCGCGCTCGACCCTTCGAGCGGAACGTCGAGATTGAGCGCGGCCGGGCCAACCGTCGCGGCCCCGTCGCTCGACCCTTCGAGCGGAACGTCGAGATTGAGCGAACCCGAAACGGCCGCGGCGCCCGCGGCCGAAGCCGCGAACGGTCGTCGTCGCCCGAGCAACCCCGAGATCGACGCCGATCCAGCGCTCGACGCGTTCAAGGGAACGTCGAGATTGAGCGATCCCGAGACCGTCGCCGATCCAGCGCTCGAACCCGCGAGCGCCGTGTCCACGTTCAACGATCCCGAGACCGTCGCCGATCCAGCGCTCGAACCCGCGAGCGCCGTGTCCACGTTCAACGATCCCGAGACCGTCGCCGATCCAGCGCTCGAACCGACGAGAGCTTCGAGCGCGCCCGCCGGTTGAAGTTCAACGATCGCTTGCGCCCAAAGATCGACCGGCTCGTCGGGCGTGCCTCCAACCGTAAACGACCACGATCGGGTTTGTGGCGTTGTTGCACCGGCCGAAGAGTAACCGCCCGTGATTCGCGTCGACGTTCCAGAAGAGTAGTCAATATCGAGACCGGCCGGTTCGGTTTGACTGCTCTCGGGAACGAGATCGCTTAGTGTCGATTCCCAAGCGTGAACGCAACCTAGCAAAATCGAAGCCGCGTCGTTCGGCGTGATCGTAACGCTTGCTAAGCTTTCGTTTAGAACCCCCGAGTCGGACGCATAAGCCGGCGCGCTTTGCGCCGCGCCCGTGAACGTGAAGATTCCGATCCCCGTATTGTAAACGCTCGCTGCGGCCGTGCTTCCCGTGACTTCGTTCGTTCCCGTCGGGGGGTTCAACAGATAGTAAATGTCCAGCCGAAAAAAGTTGCTCCACTGATCTTCGTCGACGCTCGCAAGGTGAACGAAGTTCGTCGTCTCGTTAAGCTGGACGTTTTGCGGGCTGACTGCCGCGCTCCCGTAACTGACAACGAAGACGACGACGATCCGATCGCCAGCCGAACCGCAATCGACTTCGAGCGGGTCGGCCCCGTAATTGTCAAACGGAGCATTCGTTCCGCCGCGGCCGGCCGATCTTGAGTCAACGTAGGTTGCAGCCATGGATCACATTTCGCAGAACACAAACACGAAAGCGCACGCCGACGCGCTAGGCGCCGGGCGTGCGCTTGCTTTCAACGCCGAACGCGCGGCGCCCGATCCGATCAGTCTTCCGTGATCGTGATCGCGCCGATTGCGAACTCGGCGGT
>Ga0180438_10007744_pt1 | contig 13880 bp, 9 predicted proteins | sample SS_ome_12_FD_132455 | JGI IMG/M metagenome (GOLD analysis project Ga0180438, IMG submission 132455) | Hypersaline lake sediment archaeal communities from the Salton Sea, California, USA - SS_3_D_2 metaG | ecosystem: Environmental > Aquatic > Non-marine Saline and Alkaline > Hypersaline >... | reverse complement strand
TTTTACATGTAAAGAAGAAACAGATTACAAAACAAACAAAGCAAATATTCCACATGTAGCATTAGCAAGAAAAATGAAAGAAAGAGATCCATATAATTGTCCACAGGTAGGAGAGAGAGTACCATATGTATTTAAGAAAGTATCAAACCCAAGAGCATTACAATTTGAACGAGTAGAAGATCCACAGTACTTAGTACAAAATTGTATTCCTATTGACTTTGATTATTACTTTGAGCATCAATTTAAATCTGCAATTGAGACAATATTTTATCCAATATTGAAAGAAGAATTAGAAGAAAAGATGTTTAAAGACATTGTACCGGAAAAACCTCCAAAAAGAATAAGAAAAGTTAAAAACTAAAAAATATCAAAATTTACAAAAAATAAAAACACTTAAAAAATCTAGGGAGTAAGTACTAGATTCAAAATGGGTGACTGTTCAATTTGCTGTGAACCATTCAATAAGAGTAACAGATGCAAGATTAATTGCAAAACATGTGATTCAGAACATGTTATTGCATGTCAGTCTTGTGCAAAGCGTTACATTTTAGACCAACCAACTGATCCTTCCTGTATGGTTTGTAAAGTTGAATGGGACACAGAATTTTTAAGTAATAATTTCACTAAGGTTTTTGTTAATAAAGAACTTAAAAATCATCGTGAAAACTATTTACTTGAGAAACAATTAGCAATGTTGCCAGAAACTCAAGAATACGCGGAACAATTAAAACTAATTGAGGGATTGGAAAAACAGAAAGAGATTGTTTTAATTAAGAAAAGAAAGTTAGAAAAAGAGTTAAGAAAGTTAAATTCAGACATAAGGCAAATTGATGTTACTGTGTCAGAAATTAGACACGGAACATATAACAAAGATAAACCAAAATCCCAATTTAGTTACAAATGTCCGGTGGATAATTGTAATGGATTTTTAAATGAAAGATTCGAGTGTGGTATATGTGATAATAAAATTTGCAGACATTGTATGGAGATTAAAGAAGAAGAACATGAATGCGATGAAGATAAGAAAGAAACTGTTAAACTATTACGTCAAGATACTAAACCTTGTCCAAAGTGTGGTGAATTAATTCATAAATTGCCGAATGGTTGCGATCAAATGTATTGCATTAAGTGCCATACTGCATTTTCATGGAGAACAGGACAATTGGAACGTGGACATATTCACAATCCTGAGTATTATCGTTGGATGCGTGAAAATGGAAGAGATATTCCAAGAAATCCACTTGATGTGAGATATGATCCTTGTGGAAATCAAGTTATTGATTATACATCTTTACTTAGAATTGTAAGAACATATTTTCCAAGTCGTACACAAAATGAAACGCAGGGATATAGAAGATATAATCATCCTGTAATTCATGATTGTCAGCAAACAGTTATAATTGCTAATATGCATAGAATGATTGGTCATATTAATTATTTAAATACTAGTTATCAAAATGAGAATCGATATGAGGAGCAACATTTAAGAAATATGAGAGCAAATTATATTCTAAATAAATTAACAAAAGATGAGTTCAAAAGGAAATTACAAATGCTAGAAAAGAAGAATAATAAATCTAAAAAGATGAATGACATATGGAATCTTTTACGATTAGTGCTAATCGAATACATTGGAAAAATTGCAGAACAGGAATATGAAAAGGACGAAGGTATTACAATGATAAATGAAATAATAAAAGAATCAGAAAAAATCAGAAGGTACTGTAATAACTCATTCAACAGTGTCGGTAAGATATTTAATATGGTATATCCAGGTGTTAATACTGAATGGATTCAAATTAATAATTGGGAAGCATACATAAAGGAACAATCAAAAACACAACCAACAACTCAACAAGCACCTTAATAATCTTAAAATAACAAATAATAATAACTAATAAAAAAATTAACCAAAAAAATATAATGGTGTCCTTAGGGGCACATAAAGGTACGTAAAAAATGGCAACACTAAGAGAATTAGAGACTTTAAAAGCAATTGTAGAAGTTCAGAAGCAAGAAATTAGTGATCTTAAACAGGCAATTTTAGATGTAAAAACAGTTGTATCTGAACTGGTTAAAAATGATAAAATAGTAATTCATAAATCATCATCTTCAAAAGATAATAATAATGATTTATCAATTATATTTACCAAGTATAAACAATCATTAATTATTAAAAATAAGTATACTGACAAAAATACAACAATAAAATGTAAAAATGAACTAAAAGAATTAGGTGCAAAATGGTTTAAAAATGATTCAATCCAGGGTTGGATATTTGTTGGTGTTTGTAAAGATAATGATAAGTCACTAGAAGAACTTAGTCAGTTTATAGTAGACAAATTAAATGAAAATAAATTTAATTTAGAAATTGAATATGAATAATTTACAAAAAAAAAAAATATTATATTATAATATAAGTTTGATAATGAAGGGTAGTGTTAATAGTGCATCTATAGAATCTTTAACTGTACGTAATTCAATCGATATAAAAGATTTAAAAAATATTTCATCAAAATATAATGAGAATAAAAAATTGATACAATCTTTAGAAGATAAAGTTTCTATTAATGAAAATACAATTACAATATTAGAAGAAACTGTTTCTAAACATGATGATAAAATTACAACATCAGAAGAAACTGTTTCTGAACACGATGATAAAATTACAAAATTAGAAGAAACTGTTTCTGAACACGATAATAAAATTACAACATTAGAAGAAACTGTTTCTGAACACGATAATAAAATTACAACATTAGGAGAAACTGTTTCTGAACACGATGATAAAATTACAACATTAGGAGAAACTGTTTCTGAACACGATAATAAAATTACAACATTAGAAGAAACTGTTTCTGAACATTCTACTATTATTGATTTAATGAATTATGATAAAACTCAACATACATTAAATATTAGAAATAATCTTCGTAATACATTAAAAATTAATTCAAATTTTATTGGTAATTTTTCTGGTAATGTTAATGCTGGTAATTTACTTTTAGGTGAACCCACTTCTCAGGTAAAAAATGCAAAAAATGCATTTGTTGTAAGTGCAGAAAAAAATGATGGTATGCAAAATGTAATGACCGGTGTTCAAATTGGTAATTCTAAAATAAAAGAAAATGTTCATGGTAATGTATTTGATGCAAATACTTTAAATGTTTCTGGCAACGCAACAATAAGTGGTGATATGCTATTAACTGATGGTTTAACAGATTCATCAGATACAGGTTCAACATTCAACAACCTTGCAGTACTAAATAGTTTAAGCGTTAATGGTATAGATGTATTAGATGAAATTCTTTTACTAAAAAATAAATTAAATGAACTACTACAATATCACTTAGAAGATGTTTATGGTGGTTATGGTTATCATTCTTCATATGGTTATGGAAAACCAACTGGGCCACCATCATTATTAGATTAAAATATTATCTTAAATTATTTAATAAGTTTATAAATTATAAATTATATTCAAAATATTTAATAAGTTTAAAAAAATGTCTCTTACAAAATATTTTGAATATGAGTTTTATATATCACATTATTCTGAATTAAAAACATTATCTAAAAATAAAGCAATAAATCATTTTTTAAATATTGGAAGTAAAGAATTAAAAATTTTTAACAAAAAATTAATAAATTTAGATTATGAATATTTTGTTAAGAATTATACAATTGAATATAATAGTATAAATGAAAAAGATAAATATATATTTCTTGATAAAAACTTTATAAAAATTTGTAATTATTTCATAGAAAATGTAAATAATAATTTATTAATTTATAATTATAAATTACTTTTTTTTGATTATAATTATTATATTACAAAATATTTTGATCTAAAAAAGTTTAATTATTTTGAAGCAACTGAACATTTTTTAAAATATGGTTTTAAAGAAAATAGATTATTTAATAAAATATTAGAAAATTACGATAATGATGAATGTAGTTATGAAAATTTTTATAATTTTATTATAGATACATCAATTAAACCTAATAAATGTATAATATTAGATAGTTATATAAATTATGGTTTAAAAACACATACTGATATTTTATATAATGCGTTTAATTATGATGTCTGTGTAGTAAATTATAAAAATGAAAATAATAAATATAAAATTGAATATTATAAAGATATAAAAGATAAAATACATAATTATTCTTTATTAATTTTTCAGCACACTATAAGTAATTTACCACATAAAAAAGATTATCAAAAATTTATTTATGTAGTACATTGCAAAATTTCAACTATGAATTATCGCTCGTATAAAAGTTTTATTGATAAACTTGAATATATTGATTATTATGTATTTGTATCAGAAGAAGTAAAAGAAGATTATATAAATACTATTAATAGAATTTTAAATATAAAGATCCCTCAATTTGAAAATTCTTGTGTTATTGAAAACACATTACCTAAAATCAAAAATAATATTAAAACTATTAAAAATTTATATATATGTGGTTCATCTTATACACCACATAAAAAAATAATAGAATTAATAATAGATTTTGTTAGATTTGCAAACAATAAAAATAGTTCAGATAAAAAAATATTAAAAATATTTGGAGATAAATCAAATAATTTATATTTTAAAAAGGTACAAAAAATATTAAAAAATTGTGAGAATGAATATTTTAAAAATAATGATACTGAAATAAATAATACATGGGAAGTACATTTAAATGATGCATTAGAAACAAATAAATATTTAGAAATATTAAAATCGTGTGAATATTATTGTATGTATTCTAATGGAGAAGGTAATTCATATGCTATATTAGAGGCAATGATTCTTAATAAAAAAATTATATGTTTAGAAAGTTGTATAACAACTGAAACAGGTAAAAAATATAAAGATAAAAGATTTAAATTTGAAGATTTTGATAGTTCAGATGATTTATTTATATTAGATCATAATAGTATTGAAAAATTTGAAAAATTATTTAATAATTTATAAAAATTAATTTTTTTTTAAACTGTAACTACTTTTGCTAAATTTCTTGGAAAATCAGGATTATATCCTTTTAAAACTGACAAATGATAAGATAATCTTTGTAATTGTATTATATATAAAATATCATTAAATAAATTATTTGAATTTTGATTTATATTTAAATTTATAATATTTCCATCTCTTGCTAAAATTTCTTGTTTAACTGATTCACTCTCTCCCAAAAGAATACATATAAAATCATTTTCTGAAACTAATGCTAATGGTCCATGTTTTAATGAATTAAATGATAATGATTCTATGTGCATATAAGTTATTTCTTTTAATTTTAATGAAAATTCATTACCTATAATATTTAAATTATTATTTCCAAGTACAAATCCATTTTTATATTTTAATAATTGGTTTTCATTTATAAATAGTTCTCTATTTAATTCAATATTTATTAAATTTTGTAATTGTTGAAAATCATTAATATAATTATTTATTTTATTTGTATCAGTGCTTAAACTAATTGCGATTAAAATTAAAATGAGTGATTGTGCTGTAAATGCTTTAGTAGATGCCACACTAAATTCTTTTCCTATATTTAAATAAACACCGCAATTAACACTACGTGCAATTAATGAATCAACTACATTAATTACTCCTATTTTAAAACCATTAACTTTTTGTAAAATTTCATATAAGTCTTTTGTTTCACCTGATTGAGATACAAATATAAATGCATTTGTACTATTTTTTGGTATATCTTTATAATCAAAATTACAAGCATCTATACAAATAATACAATTAAAATTACAAAGTTCATAAAAAAAACTTTTAGCAAAACAACAAGCATTAAAACTTGTTCCACAACCTAAAAGTATTATATTATCACACTTATTTATAATTGTTTTATTTGGTGATAGACCTCCAAAATAAACTTTTTTATTAAATTCGTCAATTTTTTGAAGTATTGCACCATTATTAGTAATTTTATTAATTATATTATTTTGGTCATAAATTTCTTTTAAAGTCCAATGTTCAAATGTTCCTTTATCATATGTAACATTTAGTGAAAGTTTTCTTATTGGTTTATCTAATTCGTGATTTATAAAATTTTGTTTAATTATATTATTATAATCAATTTTATAAACTTTATGAGTTGTTAATTCAATATAACTATCAACTAAATTATTAAACCCGCTTGATTCTGATGTAATTATAATATAATCTTTATTTTTTCCAAGTAATAAAGGACTTCCTTTTCTAACAGCGTATAAAACATTTGGTTCATTTATTATTTGTATAACTAAACCCCAAGTTCCTTCACATTTACTTAATGCTTGTTCAATTGCTTTTTCTAATTTATTATAATTATTATTTATAATATAGAATTCAATAAGATTAACTATAACTTCAGTATCTGTATCTGAATAAAAACTATATCCATTATTGATTAACATAGTTTTTAATTCATTATAATTTTCTAAAATACCATTATGAACTAAACATATTTGTTTATTGTTGCTAATATGAGGATGGCAATTATTTTCAGTTATTCCTCCGTGTGTAGCCCATCTTGTATGTGATATTGAATTTTTAATTAAATTGTTACTTTCATTACTTTCATTACCTAATTGAAAAGTAATATGTTCTAATTTAGTAATTGAATCTTTATGGAGTTTTTTATATATTTTAAAATTTTCTTTATTATAATATAATAAACTTAAACCAGCTGAATCATAACCACGATTTTGTAATTGTTTAAGGCATGTTATAATAGTATTTATTTCATATTTACCTAAAAGTGCTACAATCCCGCACATATTATAATAATATTTATATGTATATTAAATAAAAAAAATATTTTTTTTATATTAAATGACGGAATTTTTAAAACATTTTGATATTATATATTATAAAAATAAATATCCTGAACTAAAAAATTTCAGTAAACATAAAATAACTAATCATTTTTTAAATATAGGTTTAAGAGAAAAAAGAATATTTAATAAAAAATTAGAAAATTTTAATTTAATAGAATATAAATATAGATTTCCAGAATGTAATGATATGGCATATATTAAAGTGTGTAATCATTATTTGGATATTGGAATAAATAAGAAAGAAATACATTCAATAATAAAAGAATCAAATAATAATAATAATAATAATAATAATGTATATGATATTTTAGTTATTTTACCAACATATAATAGGTCTGATAATATAGAAAATATTATAAATCAAATGAATAATCAATCATATAAAAAATTTATATTATTAATAATAGATGATGGTTCGGAATATAATCATATTGAAAAATTTAAACAAATTGAAAAAAAATATAAAAATAATTCTAATATAATTTTTAATAAAAATATTAAAAATTTAAATATAGCAAATACCTTAAATAAAGGTATAAAATATTTTATTGAAAATATAAATTTTAATTATTTAACGTGGATTTCAGATGATAATGTATATCATTCAAATTTTTTAGAAGTTTTAAAAAAAGATAATGAATACTTTAAATATTCATATTTTAATTTTATTAATAAATTAAGAAACACAAATAATATAATAGACGTTGAATATAATATTGATAAATTAACTAATAATTTTAAAGGATGCGCAAGTTTTATGTGGGCAAGATGTGCTATTGAAAAAATTGGATTTTATAATTCATATATTCATGGTTGCGAGGATTTTGAATATTTATTAAGAACTTTTAATAATGATGAACAAAGATGTAAAATTGAAAAAAAATCATTGATGAATTATTACTTAAATAATGATTCATTATTTATAAAAGATAATATAAATATAATGAATTTAAAATCAAATATTGAAAAAATATATAAATATTTAAGAAATAATAACGATAATTTTATTTATTATTCTAAAACAGAATATAAATTATTGTTTCAAAGACCGCATCAAATAATGAGATTTTTTAATAAATCATTTAACAAAATATTTATTGGACAAATTGATAATGTTGAATTTGAAGAAAAATATAATTTACTTATTATTCCATATAAATTAAAGGAATGTTTATTTAATTTTATTAATGATAATAATAAATACATATATTATACAGATACAAGATTATATGATGAAATAAATTATAAAAGTGAATTTATAAAAATATATGATTTAATTGATGCCCCAATTAATGAATTTGAGGTCTTAAAACCTAATCTTGAAAAATCTGTTAAAAAGTCACATTATGTTATTTATTCACATCCAAAATTAATTAATTTTTTAAAAGAAATTGATGAAAATAAAGAATATACATATATTTCTAATGCGTGCGATTATGAGCATTTTTCAAAAGCAAAAAATAAAATAGGTAAAAGACCACAAGATTTTCCACAAACTGATAAACCAATTTTAGGATATTATGGTGCTTTTGCAAAATGGATAGATTATGATACTATTAAACAATATGCTGATAAAGAAGATTATCATTTAGTTTTAATAGGTGGAATAAATAAAAATCCAACTTATAATATTAGATTTGAACATAAAAATATTACTTGGTTAGATCATAAATCTTATGATGAATTACCTTATTATTTAAGTTGGTTTGATAAATGTTTTTTACCTTTTAAGGATTGTGAATTAACAAAATATGTGAATCCGTGTAAGTTGTGGGAATATATGGCTTCGGAAAAAGAAATTATTAAATATAATGTTAATATGTATGTAAATGAAATTGTAAAATATGATGATGTTTGTGATAAATTATCACAAATTTTAAAATATAATTTTAGTAATATAAATACAATTAGTAATTTTATAGAAAAAGTATTACCACTATATAAAAATGTATGGATACAATATTATAGTATTCCTTATTATACAAATTTATATCAAAGACCTCAACATATATGTAATAATATATCAAAATTAAATTTTTTATCAATATATTTAAATGTTAATAATAATAATAAATCAGAAAAAATTATATATGATAATAATGTATGGATTTTAGAAAATATAGATTTTGAAAAGATTCCATATTTTAATTATCAAAATATTTATATAAGTGTTTATAGTACAATAAGTTATCCATTTAGAGAAATTTATAAAATTAAACATATTAAAAATATATATTTAATATATGAATATATAGATGAGATTGATTCAAAAATTAGTGGGTCAAATTATAGTACTAAAATTCAATTAGAGAATAAATATTTTGCTTTTAATAATTTTGATATTTTAATAGCAAGTTCGAATAAATTATTTGAAGAATTACCTAAAAATAAAAATAGCATTTTAATAAATAATGGTTGTGATATTAATCATTTTCAGAATAAAATAAATAAAACTTATGTAGATAATGAATATAAAAATCAATATAATAAATTACTTAGTTTTAAAAATAAATTTAAAATAATATTAGGTTATTTTGGTGCAATTGCGCCATGGTTAGACTATAAAATAATAAATGATATTATAGAAAAAAGAAATGAAATTGGTTTTGTATTTATTGGACCAGATTATTTAAATCAAATACAAAATATAATAATTAAAGAAAATGTATTAATATTAGGACCTATTGATTATACAATATTACCATATTTTGCATTTAAATTTGATATTTGTTTTATACCATTTGAAGATGGAGATATTGCTAAAACTACTTCTCCATTGAAATTATTTGAATATTGTAGTATGAAAAAACCTGTTATTTGTAATAAATCTATGTATGAATGTATTAAATATAATGAAGTATTAAGATATAATTCAATTCAATCATTAAATGATTGTATAAATGAATCAATAACATTAATTAAAGATGAAAATTATTTAAATAAATTATTTGACATAGCAATTGAAAATACGTGGGAAAAATTATGTAAAAAAATAACAGATTATTTAATTAAATAGTAATTTAAGAATTGTTTTCCAACTTTTACCATTACCATATGGACATATTTCATTTACTTCACTATTTTTATTAATTTTATCTACTAAATTTACTAATAATTCTGGGTCACCACACATAAAACTATGTATTCCAATACTTTCAGGTCTTTCTGTTGTTTTTCTACAAACAATAATTTTTTTATTTAAATAACTACATTCTTCTTGTAATCCTCCACTATCACTTATTACAAATTTACATTTTTTTACATATTCAATTAAATTATCATGACTCATAGGTTCAACTATTTTAATTTTTTTAAAGATATGTTTATGTTTTTGAACATTAGGATTTGGATGTAATGGTATAATAAACTCTATATCTAAATATATATTAGCTATTTTTTCTAATTCTTCAAACCATTTATCCATATTATGATGATTATCTCTTCTATGCATAGTTATTAATACTTTATTATCATATTTACAATCATTTTTTGAAATATTATCTAATCCAGTATTACCAACAACATAAATTTTACCTGATATATTTTCTTTTAATAAATTATCTTTATTAAATTCTGTTGGACATAAATGAATATCAGCTAATCTTGAAATAACTTGTCTATTCATTTCTTCTGGAAATGGATCTTTTAAATTATTACTTCTTAATCCAGCCTCCAAATGAATTATTTTTATACTATTATTAAATGCAGATAAAGCTATCGCGCACGCAGTTGAAGTATCACCTTGAACTAATACATAATCAATATTATTAAATATAGAATTGTATGATAAAATATTGCTATATATATTATTTAAACGATTAGTAGAATATTCATTGTTCATTTGTAAATTAAAATCAGTATTTATATCTTTTAATAAATCTTTATGTTGTCCAGTAAAACATGTTTTTATGTTTGGTAAATTATCAATTAATGATTTAACTTTTATATATTCAGGTCTTGTTCCAAAGCAAATTAAAATATTTTTATTATAATTTTCTAATTCTTTTAATTGTTCTGAATTATTTACTCCTTGTATTTCTATTAAATTATTACTTTTTATAACATTTATTTCATTATAATGTTTAACTACATCTGTTAAATAATATTCTTTTTGAGCATTATCATTATTAATTAATTTCAAGTATTCTATTAATTGTTTAACAACAAAACAATAAATACCTGAATTAATTAATTTTATTTGTTTTTCTTCATCTGTGCAATCTTTATCTTCTATTATTGAAATTTTTTTACCTTTATGATTTTCTTCAATAATTACTCTACCATATCCATTTGGTTCATCTAATTCATTAACAAGTATTGATGATTTATCATTGTTAATTAATTTTTGTAAAGTTTCTAAAGTAATTAGAGGAACATCACCAGATAAAATTAAAACTTTATCATAATCTTTTATAAAATTTTCAGCGCAAATAACCGCGTGTCCAGTACCTAATGCATTTTTTTGTAAAATATATTCAATAGATTCATCATTAATAGTTTCTTGAATAATTGGTTTAAATTTACCTACAACTACACCAATTTTATCTAGATTCAAATCTTTTGCAGTATCAATAACATGTTTTAACAATGGTTTATCTTTAAGTTTATGTAGAACTTTGGGTAATTCAGAATTCATTCTTTTACCTAATCCACCAGCTAAAATTAATACACATGTTTTCATTATAATTTTAAAGTATAAAAGAATTAATAATAATAAAATTCATTTTCTAAACACGTAAATTATAAAAAAATTATTATAAATTAATAATATATATATAAAATGTATAAAAATTTATATTTGTTTGATGTAGATGGAACATTGACAGAATCCGGTAAAAGAGTATCAATAGAAACTGCAAAATTATTAAATAAATTAAAACAAAATAATGAAATCGGTGTAGTAGGTGGAGGTAAATATTCCAAAATTTTAGAACAATTCACAGATAAAAAAACCAATGAAACATTAGTTAATTTTAATTATTATTTTAGTGAATGTGGTTGTGTTTTACATATTAATAATAAAGTTATATATGAAAAAAATATAAGAGAACATAAATTATATTCAAATATAAATATTTTAATAAAATTAGCATTAAAGTATTTATCAGAAGTTGATTATGAATTAAGTGGTCATTTTATTGATTTACGTACTGGTATTATTTATATTTCATTAGTAGGTTTAACTGCAAATGACAAAGAAAGAGAAATATTTATGAAATTAGATAAAAAAAATGAATATCGTAAAAAATTATTAGAAATATTGCAAAATAAAGCATTAGAATTAGATATATACAATAAATTATATATTGTTTATGGTGGTAGTGTAGGAATAGCAATATATCCAAACGAATATGATAAAAAACAAGTTATGAATTTTATAGATAATAATAAATATAAAGAAATACATTATTTTGGTGATAAATACGAAAAGGATGGTAATGATTATGGGTTATTAAATCATGAATATGTAATAGGGCATAAAATATATAATATAAATGATATAAATTCTATTTTAGATTTTATAATTAAAAAATAAATAAATTTAATTAAGTAATGATACAAAATTTAAATTTAGAACATTATAAAGATATATTTGGTATATTGAGTGAATTAACTAATGCACCAATAATACCATATAAGAATTATATAAAAATATTAAATAATTTAAATGAAAATCATCAAATATTTGTATATTTAGAAGATAATGTACCAGTTGGAGTTATTACATTATTAATAGAGCAAAAATTAATACACAATGGTAAATGTGTTGGACATATAGAAGATTTAGTAGTAAAAAAAGAATATAATGGAAAAAGAATAGCAAAAAAATTAATAAATCATTGTATGGGTATTGCAGAAAGTAAGAATTGTTATAAAATAATTTTAGATTGTAAAGAAGAATTAGAAAGTTTTTATAAAAAATGTAATTATAATAAACAAGGAATTTGTATGAGATATGATATATAAATTTAGTCAATCAGTTTATGATGTCGGTGGTGGTAATTGACGTGATTCTACCAAATGTGGGTTAATTCTTACTTCTCCATCAACACCTAAATCTGAAATGAGTGTAATTACAACATAATAAATATCTTTTGTTTCATCATCATCAGTTATAGTTATTTCATTATCCATATCTTTATATCCATTATCTAAATATATTGTTCTTATTTCAAAATTAGAATCTTTGCCTAATTCTTCTAAATCACTTCCATTAGGATTAATTAATTGTATATTTGCATCAGTTTTACTATTATATTTAAATATTGACACTTTCAAACCAGCATTATCAGGTGCACTAAAATTAATTGTTAATTTATTAACAAAATGTTCTGTATATGATAGACCATCTAGATCACTATATATATAATTCATTATTGATCTTGTCCCATAAGAATTAATTGGAATAGGAATTAGTTCATCACTTTGAATTAAATCAGAGTATTGTAAAAAACCTAGAGGTGTACTATCATAAAATCTACATTTATTATATCTAAATTTATGAATATTATCATTATAATGTCTTCCAAAAATAACATTTAAATTATCTTTACAAAGTTGTGCTTTATCTTCAAAAGAAATAGTATCTGCCCAATCTTCAGGAAGATCTTTTAATACATCTTTAAGATATGTATTAACTCTAGTTAGTTGTTCATTCTCAGGTAATCTAGCAAAATCACCACCATTGTCTTTTTCGAATTCTAATGTACTATAATCAAATTTATACTCTGAAGGAATATCAAATCTATCATTTTTATTATAGCACATAATAACAGCAATTGCCATTTCATGATAATAATGTTTTAATTCTTGATTATAACCACCAATGTCTTGCCAGGCAGCATTTAATATATCATAAGCATTAAACCCTGCGATCTCATTCCAAACTCTTTGATAGTTTACATAGAAAAATGGATTAAAAACTTGATGTGAAATTTCAATAATTTTTTTTAATTTTTCAGCACAAGATACTCTTTGTTCGGAAGGAAGAAATACTCCTAGTTCAGTATATAATTTTACATCTTTATTATAAGTATAA
>Ga0180438_10007743_pt1 | contig 13881 bp, 38 predicted proteins | sample SS_ome_12_FD_132455 | JGI IMG/M metagenome (GOLD analysis project Ga0180438, IMG submission 132455) | Hypersaline lake sediment archaeal communities from the Salton Sea, California, USA - SS_3_D_2 metaG | ecosystem: Environmental > Aquatic > Non-marine Saline and Alkaline > Hypersaline >... | reverse complement strand
GATATAGTCTGATCTCATGCGAAAGCATGAGAGGTGTAGCGGATGCGGTTACACCGTAACATAAATGGATTTATGGTGGTAGTGAATGGGGATTCCACCTTGATATTAATATGCCGTCTTTTGGATTAAAGAAATGGCGGAGTATTATTAACCAGTTCTTTAAAAAGTACAGCGGATTAAAGAAGTTCCATAATACGTGCGTCAAACAGGTATATAAACACGGATACTTTAAACTACCAACAGGTAGGTGGTTTAAGTTTCATCGGGTAATCCAAAAGGATGGATCGTTTGATTATTCTATTAACCAGATTAAGAATCTACCTATCTCTGGTATGTCGGGCGGCGACATTCTTCCTCTAATGGCGGTGATAATTAATAGAGGAATGAAAAAGATGGACTTGAAAAGCCGCTTAGTACTTACCGTACACGATTCATTAATCGCAGACTGTCCGGACGACGAAGTAGATCGAGTCGTAAAACTATTCTATGCGGTAGGAAATAATCTACCTAAATATTTAGAGGCATATTATGGATTGAAATGGAATGTAAATCTAAAGTGCGAAGTCGAAGTCGGTAAAAACCTATTCGATATGGAGTACATACCGGAGGATTCACTATGAACAGTTTTTATTTTATCATGTCTCAACACGGAAATGATTTTAGTCATGATTGGGGTGGGGAATTCTACCATGACCCCCTCGAAGCCGAATGGCGAAAAGAAGAACTCGAAGGGATTACAGACTCTAAGGAATTTGTCGTGGTAAAAGGACAAATCCATCTTAAACGGGCAAGAACGGAGAATTTGGAGTGATATGGGTAACCATGTGCATGAGACAACTAACGCTCGATGCTCGTATGCTCTTGGAGATTTACAGAAGGATGATAGTGCACGGCACGAAAAGGGTTATTCCATTTATGGCATTTTCAACTATGCTTTGTGGGGCCGTTGGTTGTTTCATCTATTTATGGATCAGCAAAGGCAGGAAACCGATGCCTCCGCCAAGTCAACGGTTTGTAAAATGGATAATGAGGAGAGTTTATAAATGAAATATTTTTTAAATAAAGCGGGACACTTGGAAGTTTCATACGTTATATATAGTAGAGGGAGTTAATTTATGAAGGAATTAATTTGGAAATTAAAGATGTTTGTTCTTTCATTTACCCAAGGCCAACTAAACCAAAGGTATCAGGATCTTTTGGCGGCCGGATTAGAGGGAATGAACAAAGGCGTTATGAATTTTAAAGACGGAGATCGAAACGCCTATCTATTTTCGTGTGCGAAAAATGCGATACTTGATGAATTACGAAAATTAAATAGATGGGAATGCGAAGTTAACTTTTCGGATATGGAGAAAGAACCAGATATATATTGCACCATGTATGAAGATGAACCGATGGATCTGGAACAAGCATACCTGCACAATGAGAAAGTCAATGAAGCCAATTGGATTGCCTACTGTACAGGTATGCACATTACCCCAAGACAAAAGGATATAATGGAAAGAAATATACTTAGATCCTCTGCCGATGCGGTATCATACAGGGAACTCGCAGATAAATGGGATTGCAATAAATCAACTATTCAACGGGATGCTAAGAAGGTATATAAATCTCTTAGGGAAAAGGGGAACTGGTGGATAATAAAAAAATAGATAAACGAAATCAAAAAGTAACGTGTCATAGATGTATGCAAGAGTTTTATATGGATATGGATGCACATTATAGCGGTAAAACAAAACACAAGAAGGATGCTTTAAGTACTATGTGTCCTCTTTGTTGCGCTTGGGTAAGTGTGATTGCTAATGACCTACAATAGCTATTTAACGGAAGGTATACAGAATGGTGCCATTAAAACAATTACCCGAGATGGCGTTCGTCATTACTTGGTGCGTAGGCCGGAACCTAATGAGGAAGTTGTACATTATCAACCCCTTAGTGCTGTGGGATTTGATTACACTCCCACGGAGAAAGCAGGAAAATCAGACAAATGATTAAATTAAACACTGCCACTATAATATGTGATAAATGTGGATACACCGAAGAGGTAGAAAACTGTACAGACGAGTATGATATTCGTAGGCATATGGTACGTTCGACAAATTGGTTTGATCATACGCTGACCGATAGATTTGTATTGTGCAACGGCCGATGTAAGAACGAGTATTTAAAAATTAAACGCAAACACAATAAGGAGATTCAGAAATGGATAAAGAAATAGATTGGATACTAGTACCGCAAATAAATTATGAAGCATTATATGACACCGTAGTACATATAGCAGATCAAAATATACCATTAACCGGAGAAGATGCCTACGACTTTAGAGACTTAGCACGGGAATGTTTAAGTGGAATGCTATCCGATAGGGATTTACGATGAAGATTAAAACAATAGAGATCCATCAATGCGCCGACTGTCCAAGTTGGCAAAGAGACGAATACGGTAGGTATCTTTGTTACGAAGATCCCAATTGTGTGGCTTACATAACATGCGATGATCATCATCGTCACAATATGCACGGAACATTTCCAGAATGGTGTCCATTAAAGGAGAAAGAATAATGTATACTTTAACTTGTCCGTTTTGTAACGAACCTACGTTTTCTTACTACTCAGTGGATACTGGAGACTTAGTAGGTGAACTAATAGCTTATAAATGTAATAATTGTGAGCGTGTAGTTTATGTACACGAATATGACGAACGAGTATATAATAAAAAGGATAAATAAGAATGAAAAAAGAAGTAAATTTTAATGAATTGCAAGGTAAAGTATTAACTAAAATAGAAGGATTAGAAATTGAAAGTGATGTAGTAGAGTTTCATTGTGACGACGGGTCTGAATACAGGATGACTCATTATCAAGACTGATGTGAAGCAGTCTATATAGTTGATATAGATAACGATGACGTTGAAGATTTTCTCAACACCCCTATTCTATTAGCCGAAGAGATTTATGATGTGGAACATGGAGATCCTAATAATGTAATACCCGATGATGATTGGTGTTATGATGAGAGTTATACTTGGACATTCTACAAACTTAGAACTATTAAAGGAAGCACGACAATTAGGTGGCTCGGAACATCTAATGGTTATTATAGCGAACACGTAGACTTTGAAAGGATTAGATAAAATGGACTTAACATTTCAGCAATTCCCGAAGATTCCCCGATACAACAGAGACATTATTATCACCGAAAAGATTGACGGCACTAACGCACAGATTCATATTATAGGAGTAGCTAATCCTTCGGATGTTCTTAGAGAGGATTGTGAAAGGAAAGGATGGGCTATTCTTGATAGTGCCATGTCGTCTTGGGTTATGGTTCCGGGTAGCAAAAACAGATACCTTAACTTAAAGAAAGATAATTATGGTTTCTGCAAATGGGTGTGGGAAAACAGCGAGTACTTGTGGGATCTCGGCCCCGGCAGACACTACGGAGAATGGTGGGGTAAAGGTATCCAACGTAACTATGGTATTGATCAGAAAAGATTTACCCTATTCAATCCTCACTACGCCACGAAGGACTTTCATACGGCTCCCGTACTATATGAGGGGCCAAATGATCAGTTGGCAATTGAGGAGTGTCTCTATAACCTATCCACGCATGGTAGCGTGTTAGTGAAAGGCTTTATGAAGCCGGAAGGAATTATTATTTTCCATACCGCAGCTAATCGAACATTTAAAATTACATTGGAGAATGATGAAATCCCAAAAGGAATGCAATAATTGCAAACATCACTATTATTTTGAATGGAAACATCCTGAATATAGATATGAGGATTACATTATATCTAAATGTGAGTGTTTTCCAAAACATATTGATGTAGGATGGTCACATTCTTGCGGACAATGGGAGCCAAAGGAGACTGAAGATGGGCGGTAAATGGTGGTTTACCGGAGACTTGCACTTAGACCACCCATTCATGGTGCAGTACAGAGGATTTACTAATTGTCCCGCACACGATACGCATATCATAGACAAATGGAATGACACAGTAAAACCGATGGATGTAGTTGTGGTATTGGGTGATATAATGTGGCACAGTCATGAATATAATTTTAAGCAATGGAGGGCTTTGCGTGGAAATAAAATAATAGTAAAAGGCAATCACGATTATTGGTTGAGGAAGTATAAACTAGATTTCAAAAGGATATACCAGAAGAAAATAAAGAATCATTATTTCGTGTGTTGTCACTATCCGATGTGGACTTGGAATCGAAAGGATTACGGAGCGATTCATCTTCATGCCCACAGTCACGGCAAGACAATGCCAAGAGTTAATATGTTAGATGTTGGGGTTGACAGTGCTAAAATAATATTGGGAGAGTACCGACCTTTTAGTATGGCAGAAGTACTCTATTTAACTAACACAACTGAACCAGACGAAAGGTATTGAAATGAGAATATTTACAATTACACTTGTTGTATTAGGTATACTATACCTTATTGGTTTTGGATTGTTTTTGGCTTCCGCAGACGCACACGAATCTAACGGTTGGAAGCACGCCAAAGACGGTACGGGATTAATCTACGGCGCTAGAGATTGTGGAATGGGTATTACAGTACTGTATCAAGATTCCGATGGAGATGGAAAAGCCGATTACTGTACCGGAATGCTACTAGCACACGGATGGATACATCTAAAACCATATAAAAGTATTATGGTTCCAGACTATAGGTATCAAGAATGGGATAGATTAAAGTTTGAATGCACATGTGAACCAGAAGATTATAAAAAGAATTTAGGGAATTTAATAGACTTTTATTAGAAAGGGGAAATTAACATGCCAGTCGTGACGATTAGTAAAATAAGTGATCAGACCAAGACAAGCGCCAAAGGAAAGAAGTATAAGGTAACCGTAGTAGAGGGAACAAAATATGGATCTGAAGATGCTTGGGAAACTAAGATCTTCAAGAACCAGAAGGATCTATTGGATCAGTTAGAGGAGTTCGGCCCCGGAGAGACAGCCAACTTCAAGTTTAAAAAGAACGGTAACTTTTATGATCTGTATGAGATCTCCGAACCCACCGAAGAGAACCTTGCATACGCCAAGCAGGGCGGTCAGGCCGGTAAAGGTGGTGCTACATCTGGTGGCGGGTACAACGGGCGTACTGGGGAACAGTGGAATCGGAGTGCGGCCATCTATCTTGCGGTAGATATAGCCAAAGAAAACAAGACGGCTAAGGGCAAGGTTAAAATGGAAGATGTAATGGAACTGGCAGGAGAGATCTACGATTACATCCAATTGGGCCACACGCAGTATGACAATCCCTTTGCAGAGGGAGAAGGTGGTGACCCTTTAGATCCCCCGGACGTAGATTAGTTCGAAAGGAGATACATGGTTAGGGGAAGGAAAGACGGCAGCCACCAGTAGAATCTGGCGTCCAAGCCTATCCGGGGATAGAGACAAGCTACTGCCGACCCCTAACAACGTTAGCAAGCTAAAGGAGATACTTAAATGAGCGCCAATACGCAATGGTACGTAACAGGAGTAATTCCAAAAGAAGTAACCTATCAAATTGATGCGTTGACTTCAGAAGAGGCCGAAGAACTGGCTAAAGAATGGTATAATTTCATGCTTGTTACCAAAGTAAAGCATTGGAGTGAAGTCGAAGATGCTTAGAGAGTATTTAGGCCCAGCCCTAATGGGGGGTTGGGCCATATTAACAATAATTTATTTAGTGATTATGATTATAAACCACATTAAGGAGAAATTGCGTGACAAAAAAAGATAAGATTATACGGATGATTGAGGTTAATAAATCTCTTTCTAATAGGGCAATTGCGGAGACAGTAGGTTGTTCAAGACGTATGGTGCGACATGTGAGACAAGAAATGAATGTAGATAGACCCGCCAATCTACCTAAAATTCTTATCTATGATATTGAGACATCCCCTATGGAGATATATACATGGGGTCTGTTTAAACAAAAACCCGGCATTAGCCAAGTAATAAAAGATTGGAGTATTATCTGTTGGTCTGCTAAGTGGTTGTTTGATTCAACAATTATGTCTGATTCCGTTACAGGGGAAGAGTGCTTTAATAGATACGATGCTAGTATTCTACCCGATCTGTGGAAACTATTCGATGAGGCAGACATTATTATAGGTCATAATATCCAATCATTTGACATTAGAAAAACCAACCTAAGATTCGCTTTAGCGGGTTTCAATCCCCCGTCACCCTATAGAATTATTGATACTTACAAAACATCACGAAGAGTATTTTCAAGTGCAAGTCTGAAAATGGATTATCTAAACAAAATATTTGGTTTGGATATGAAGGACGACGCCCCGTACGAATGGTGGAAAGGGGCAGCAAGTGGAAATGATGAAGCCATTCGTAAGATGTTGGAGTATAATAAAACAGATGTGAGAATCAATGAAGATCTATATCTAAAGATTCGTCCTTGGATCAAGAGTCACCCGAATGTAGGACTATATATGGATACCGATGAAGAAGTATGCACGTACTGTGGCAACGAACAACTGACATGGGGTGGTAAATATTACACACCTGCCGGTAGATTCCTGTCCTTCAGGTGTGATTCTTGCGGTGGAATTGGACGGAGTAGGTTCTCGGATCTAGACAAGGAGACGAAAGCAAGATTGTTGCTTTCTATTGCTAACTAATGCCATGAGATGTGAATATTGTAAGCATTGGCAGGGTGTGAAGGGTGCCGAATGGGGAGACTGCTATAGAGTAGTGGCACACCTTCAACCTGCCTTACTAAAATGCACGGACACTAATGAATACGGCACAGTACTAAAGAAATTTAAAGTGCCATTTGATCCCCATGAAATTAAGTATTGGTTGTATAACGCTAATTTTGCAGAGTATTATCCAGAAGCCTTACGTAATGTGGATAAATTACACGGAATCAAAGTTCAATATGAGACAAGAGAAGATGTAATGTATGATTTTCAAAAAGGAGAACGAATAACCAATGCAATTTTCGCTTATGTGCAGACACGAAAAGACTTCAACTGTGAAGGAGAATTCTATGGTAGCAAAGAAAGATTATAAACAAATAAAGGGTCGCGATACTGGATGGGGAGAACAGATGTATAAAGGCGGATATGAAAGAGGGCACAGTGAGGGATACTTAGAAGGATACGATGATGGATATGATCAAGGTTGGGACGATGGTTGGGATAAGGCCAAAGGTAAAGAGGAGAAATAAATAATGATTGTCTTGCGAAAGAAAGATATAATAAATATGATTAGAGGGGTTGATCCCCCGCGTGATCATGAATACTCTATTTTCACAGGGAATCAATGGAACGAGGATTGGGAATGGGATAGAGATAAACTAAATGAGTTAACTGCCCCGGAATTATATGCGTTTTACACTTATTTAACAATTAAAGAGGGGAAATAATGCAATATAAAATACAGAATGTAAAAGATCTGGAAGAGATACTCATACTTCAGCGTGCGGCGGAGATGGAACTGGAACGCTATTCAAAGAGTGGTGATTACAGCGTCACGGATCTCATTAATCCGCCACGTATCTGTCACCTCAAGAGGCGACACAAAAAGGAGATTAAACCTGCTCTTGAGTCTATGATTTCCAGCATGATGGGTACTGCATTACATGAGTACTATGAAAAGTATCTGGATATGTGGGCAGACAAGCACGACTACGACGGGTATACTTTAGAACAGCAATGTTCAATGGACTTCATAGTAAAAGAACCGGACGGGTTTCCGGGGAAACGTACTGTTAGCGGAAGATTAGATATACTTGAAGGAAACACAATAACGGATCTAAAGACCGCTAAGGTTTGGAAGTTAATATTTGATCCTACCTTAAAAGACTATCACGAGCAGCAAAATATGTATCGGTATCTACTTAAAAAGACTAAAGATGTGGATATAGAATTCTTGAAAATTGTTATGGTATATAAGGATTGGCAAAAAGGTAATGCTCAAAGAGATCCTATTAATTACCCTACCAAACAAATGTTAGAGTATGATCTTTCCGTATGGGGTTACACTGAAACATATCAATTAATGTACAACAGACTGCAATCTCTAGTTAATACGGAAGATCTGAAGGATGATGCCCTACCAGTGTGTAATCGTGACGAAAGATGGGAACGTCATGCAGAAGGAACACAGATCAACTACGGCATTATGAAAAATCCCAAGGCAAAACGAGCCACTAAAGTTGTAAAAGGTGGCACGTTAGACGAGGCCATAGCGGTAGCCAATACGCTGAAAGGAATGACAGCCGATAGCGTTATCGAGATTCGGTATGCACGGCCTACTCGATGCATTGATTGGTGCGAGGTGGCTCCGTTCTGTAACTGGTATCAAGATTGGGCATCTAAGAATGACTCGGAGAAATATAATGAGTATTTTAAATTCAAAGTATAAGAAATCTCCATTTAAAACTTACACGAAGTGCGCTAAATGTGGAAGGGATGCTCATCTTATGACTCATCATCCTATGTTTGGGTGCATGTGTGGGTGGACTAAAATGATGGATCAGTATACAATAAGGAAAGGACGTTATGTTAAAACCAAAGACGGTGCTGAAACGATGGGGGAAACTATGTGATCAAATAAAGAAGGATAAGACGAAGCGCAAGACCCCCGGACGAAAGAAGGCCAGAGAGTACGCTGCCTTAGCAGGGATGAAATCCATACTTGAGGTAGAGATTGCCGCACAAATGGATACTAAAAAGATTAAATGGACATACGAACCTGATAAGTTTGAATATCATCTCTGTCCGAACTGGAAGAAGTCTTGCAAAGTTAAAACTTCTAAATACATACCCGACTTCAAGATTGGGCCTAATACCTACGTTGAGGTTAAGGGTAAGATGACACTAGATACACGTAAGAAGATGGAAGCCGTTAAGCGATGCCACCCTAAGCTCAAGATATACATGGTATTCGGGGCGGCCAATAATAAAATATCCAGTAGACCCAACGCCACACGTTACTTTGAGTGGGCGGAAAAGGCAGGGTTTCCTTGGAGTAACAAGGAAGTAAAGAGGGAATGGCTAAAATGAAAGAATCAATACGATATTATGTTAATTTTATGGACGGTAGAGAAGAAGGCATAGCCTTCTTTGACAGATATTCTGAGGCTTTAGACTATTGGAAAGCTCGTTTCGACGAAGGGTGTTATGCGAGTATTTGGGAAGAGATAACCACCGTTACAGCAAAATTAATAAAGAACTAATAATGGCTAAAGGCGGATGGGTAGTGGCAAAAATAGAGGATGAGGTTCTAAGATATACATATGAGGCACATAAACCGATTAAATCTAAGGCTTTTCATTGGCCCTATTGTGCTTATTGTGGGTTGTTGTATTTAAAAAATGAACCAACACGAAGGGCAATTAAACTTGGGTGTAATTATAATCTGAAAGGAAAACGATAATGGACATAGAGGACATGCTAGAGAAGTTGGGAGTATGCACATACCCTAGACCCGGACATATATGTGATCAATGTTCAGTTTATGATCACGATTGGATAGAGAAAAAGAAAGAACAGGAAAAAACAAATGGATAAAGAATACATAGATTTAGGTAACGAAATAGAAACATTACAGAATGTCGAGGATCTCATTAACCGTGGTTTCTTTCAAGGCGGACTGATGTTGACTGCGAAAGTGACTAATCAAATTTATCATAAAGTAAATAAAATATGTAAAGGAGAAGACAATGAAAAAGTATAACAAAATTGTAAGTCAATTCGAAAAGACAGCCACTAAATTAGAAGCATTAGAAAAAGAAAACTTGAGTAAAGAGCAAGATTTAGATGTTAATATCGCTACATTACAAAATAAAATAGACAACCTTCACGATAAACAAAGAGATCTAAGAGCCGAGGCTGCCGCTGCTATGGTAACTGCTCTAAAACTTCGTGATTTCTTGGGGGAATAATGACAGGATCAGAAATAATAGATTATTTGCGTGGTCTGAGTGATCAAGACTATGAACAGAAATGGAAAAATATAGGACAGGATGATCTTGCCGGGGCGGCTACGCGCTTGGAGAGGGAAGAAAGACAAATATATGATTTTCTCAATTGTGTAGATGGGCTTCTAAGTTGGGGAGAGGATTGGGTAATATGAATACTAGTCACTATCAATACGGAGGTTGCGTTGACTGTATTAAACGCAACTGCAAAAGCATACCCGTAAAGACAGGACGCTACCAGTGGTCTTGTCCGGCATACAAACAACACGTAAATAAATTTAAAATGGAGGATGAGATTAATGGCAGGGCCAAAAATAAGATGCAAGAAATGCGAAGACATTCTACAAAGCAAAAGCGTACATGATTTTCAAAGCTGTAGTTGTGGAGCATGTTACATAGATGGGGGAGATGATTACGTTAGGGTTGGCGGAGAACTAGAAGATTGGGAATGGATATTTGAAAAGGAAGAATAATGGCGTATAAAGGAATAGATAATCTAGTTTTTTATGAAGATAATGTATGTTTATTGCAGTGCCCTCACTGTAAAGCGCATACATTCTACAATATTAAAACAAAGAACCCAACATGCCATAAATGCAATGGTAATTTAAAGGAGAAAGATAATGCACACACCGAGTAAAGAAGAGATAGACGCTAGTGATAAAAAGAATGATCCGGAACGATGGATTAACAACATGGCACAAGAAATTGATACCAAGATACGTCAATATAATGAATATGTTAAGGCGCATCCCGGGGCCGAAATGATCGTGGCCTTTATGATGACACCAGAAGAAAGAGAGGAGTTTATAAATGGAATTCAAGAAGCCAACAATCAAAACTAAAGTAATTGCTGATACAAGGATACCTAAGTTTGAGCAGAAGATGGATAAGTTTCTGGAGCCACTGGACAGTTATTCAGTCCAATTTAAACCAGTGTGCAACTCAAAGGGAAGTACCTTAGTGGCTTTAATTATGTATCAAGAACCGGAGACTTCAGATGAAGAGTCTTGATATGCAGATAGACGGAGATCATTATAAGAAGATGAAGATCCAGACTACAGAATTCTGTATGGCTAATGGATTAGATCATTGTCAAAGTAACATTATTAAATATGTATGCCGACACCAAGACAAAGGTGGGGCGATTGATCTAGACAAAGCAATGCACTATCTTCAAATTCTAAAGGAGTTTTATTATGGCGATAATACCTGATTATAGAATTAAATGTGAGTGTGGTAATGAATTAGAAATAGAAAAGGTTATAGCAGATGATTTCGGTAGATATATAGGTATATTCGTTGAGCCGCATAAATGCATAACGTTATCTGCACCAGAGGGAATGAAAACTATTGATGAGTTAGTAGAGGAAAACCGTCAACAATTAGAGGATCTGCACAATAAGTTCTTGAAGTGGGACGACATAGAGAAGCATTATACTTGTGAGTGTCCTATATGTAGATCCTTAGAAAAAGGAGGTGATTGTCAATGAAGATGATATATCTAGCTGGGCCATATACACTTAAGACTAAGTTTAAGTTACTGGATAAATTAATTATGTGGCTACGGTTTCGAAGATTAACGTTTGTTGCTGGTTGTATTATGACCAACGGAGTGAACGTATTTAGCCCGATCACCCACAGTCACTCTATCGCTACGATTGCAGGACTTCCACAGTTAGAGCAGGATTTCTGGCTTGAGTTGGACAAGTGGTACGTAGAGCGATGCGATGCGGTGGCTGTACATGATATGCGCGGGTGGGACAAAAGCGTAGGTGTCAAACGTGAGATAAGATGGGCTAAAGAAATGGGTAAGGAAATTGTATTTGTAAATAAATACGGAGAGATTAAAAGGAGATTATAATGGAAGTATTATTAGAATGGGTTTCTTTGGGTTTCTTTGTTCTTATATTTGCAGTATGTCTATATCTGATAGCTAGAGCCTAATAATAAAAATAGCCCACTCTTTAATTAGGGTGGGCTATACTTTTATTTCATTATGCTTTCAAATATTTCCTCGCCGGTTAGTTTCCTTTCCTTCTTCTTCTTTTTAGGTTCGGCTAACTTGCTCTGAATGGCCGGATACTTAGGGGCTTTGCCGACATTGGCCTCATGCTCCGCTTGTAGCATCCTACCAAGTGCGCTCATTAGTCCTTTAATGCCTTCGTCCAATTGCAGCACTCCTTCCGAATGCACGGAGAGCTAAGTACCAATACCAAGATCTCCACTTCGGCATTCCGTCCATTTCACACATTCTTTTAATGCACTTATCTGCTTCTTTACGATACTTCATAGAAAGATGACCTTCACGAATGAACTGATATAACACATCATGCACTAATGATCCATCCATAGTATCGGGAGTATCAATAGTCGGGCCGCTAGCACCGTCCCACGAGTACCCCTTTCCAATTAAGATTTTACCATCTAATCTATAAGAAGCGTAATTAGTCATGATATTCTTAGTGTATCCAAAAGGTATGGTGTCCTCGTAGGTTTCAGTAAGAATATATTTCTTTCCTCCGGGTTTATATTTACATTTATTCATTGTCTTTTTCCTTGTCGCTGCTTGTTTGAGTATGTAACTTTAGAATCAATTCCATAAGTCGATCAATCTTTTGTTCAATACGTCTGTGATCTTCTCTATTTTCACTCTTGGGTACATACTTATCTGGAAAACTAGCGACAGCAGAGAAGTTCCATCCAGTAGCAGCTATGATAAAGGCGGTTATAATAGCTATGGAAATGCTGATCGCTATCTTAGTCATTACTTCCCTCCTTTCTCATAAAGTCATTATGGTAATCATCCATCAGATCTTCAATCTCATCCATGTAATCATCCATAATTTCATCTTGACTCTTGTTAAATGGATTATTCGTATCTAGAATCATAGTATCTTCTAGTTTTCTAGCGTATTTCTCTTGCAATGCGGATGCCTTCTTATCGTATTCGTTGCCCCTCCACATTTCTTCTTCAAAATAATCTATGTTTCTAAACTTCATACCAAATAAATAATCCACAACTGCATCGGCCACTGAATATTTTTGGACACCCATCCTATTTCGTCGGGCAAATACCGCATTTCTAATCTTGTCTATTCTACGGAAGTCCAAAGCTGCCGGAGCAACTTCATTCCATATAGTTTCAAAGATCTTAACTCCCTGCTCCATCGCAGTATCCGCATCCAAAACAATCTCCTCATTCCAAAACATATCATGGTTTGATTTAAGAGAACCATAGATATTAAATAAAGGATTATTAGGAGCAACGGAACTCGGCATCCAATTAAGCATACCCTCACTCATATCAGTAGCACCACCCCAAGGTAAATAGAAAGATAAATCTAAATACTTATCTCGGCCGTCGGGTGTTTTAAATGGAACCCTAACATGAGAAGCCATTACAAACGGTAAACTATCCCTTCTGATATAGCCGGGTAATACTCTTTTCTGCCACTCTCGTTCCTCGTCGTCTTCGCCAAACATTCGTTGCGCTGCCTCTTCAATCATATATATGGCAGCCAAATAAGGCGCTAACTTCCAGGGTTTTCTAACCATCTGCTTTCCTACTCTTGGGAATGCTTTATAGCTGAATGTAATAAAAGGACTGTACCAGTTCCTGGCCCATTGTAATGCAGGAGGAACCTTACTGTAATCAAACAGAGCATAATGCGCCTTCTTTTCCGCATCCTTTATGGACATCCCTTGCTGCCTAGCGTTCTTATACACGACAGACTTCATAGAAACCTCCATCATGCCATAAAACCACGGGCCAAGATTACTATATTTTTTAACGGTTTCTCCAAGAGCTTCCATAGGAGATTTCTCACCTAGTTTATAAATCATCTGTTCAATGAGATCCGCACCGTCTTTGCCAATCTCAGCAGTTGCAAAGTCCGACTGATAAATAGTTGTCTGTTCTACTATTTCTTTT
>Ga0180438_10007741_pt1 | contig 13886 bp, 10 predicted proteins | sample SS_ome_12_FD_132455 | JGI IMG/M metagenome (GOLD analysis project Ga0180438, IMG submission 132455) | Hypersaline lake sediment archaeal communities from the Salton Sea, California, USA - SS_3_D_2 metaG | ecosystem: Environmental > Aquatic > Non-marine Saline and Alkaline > Hypersaline >... | reverse complement strand
TCCCGGCGGCAGTCGTCCTCCCATGGACCGCCTCCCACCAGCACGAGATGTGCGTCGGCGCCCCGGTCAGATGCAATGGCCAGCGCCTGAATCGCGGTTTCGAGGTTTTTCTCTTTCGCGATCCTGCCCGAGTAGGCGATGAGAGCAACGCCCAAAGAAATACCCAGCTCCGCTCGTCGGGGAACACGGGTGGTTTCTTCAATCAGAGCGAGATCGATACCTGTAGGGATAACTTCGATGGGGCTCCGAACGCCATAGCTGCGCAGAAGCCTCTCAACGCTTCTGGTTGGAACCACGACCCAATCGGCGGAATTGGAGAAGCTTCGACTGATCCGAACTGCAGCGGCCCGGACGAGGACGTTCGGAAGCGGCACATAATGCGCGTAGGCATGAATCAAGGTGTGGTATGTAAATACGAAAGGGCAGCCGAGTCTTCGCGCCCAACGACGTCCTTCGCGGCCGCACGAAAATGGGTGTTGGGCGTGTATAATATCAGGTGGCGATTCGCGAAATAAGCGCTTGAGTCGGTGGCTTGTATACGGGATCGCGAGAGGATATCGAGGGTTGCTCGGCGGGCATATGGAGGGAATACGGTGCACATTGGGTTCCTGACCATGACCTGGATAGGATGGCGCAACGATATGCACCTCGTGCCCCAGTTTCTGAAGCTCCGTCGCGAAGGTGCTAACCGAAACCACGACGCCATTCACAATCGGGCGGTAGCACTCGCTAAAAAGAGCGATCCTCATGGAAGGGCCTACCGGTGGGAGTTCATGTCTGCGTTGAGCATGGCCGGCAACGGTAGCTTAACACGGACCCCGAAGGTCCGTCAACCGATGGCCCGCTCAATGGGCGGGAGGGAAGCGTGATGCCTGGCGTCCGCCAGCCTGCTGTTGCCGGTCAGTTCTACGAGGGTAGACGGGAGGGTCTCGAGGAATCCCTTGAGAGATGTTTCCGCCATCCCCTTGGGCCCGGGGATGTCCCGCAGATGAACCTCGATGGGCCCGGTGCGATCTCCGCTCTCGTCAGTCCCCATGCTGGCTACATGTTTTCCGGACCGGCCGCCGCTCACGCGTATCATGCTCTGGCGACTGACGGAGTCCCCAATGTCGTCATCATCCTCGGCCCGAGTCATTATGCCGCCGCTCGAACCAACGCCGTGTCGTCGGTAGAGTACTGGCGAACACCGTTGGGAGACGTTGAGGTCGATGCCGAACTCGGCAGAGAGCTGATTAAAGCGACCGCGCTCCTCGAGGAGGATGAGAACGTTCATCGAGACGAGCACTCTTTGGAAGTTCAAGTCCCATTCTTGCAGTTCATATATAAGGAACACACACCGTCCATTGTGCCCATTTGCATTCGAAGCCACCCAAGAGGCGATATCGATCCGATTACGGTTGATGCCGTAGCCCTCGGCGAGACGATGGCGGAAGTCCTTGGTTCGCGTCGCGCGGTGGTTATCGCGAGCACCGACTTCTCCCACCAGGTCCCACATGACACGGCCGAGCGCCAGGATCGTCTTGCGATGGACGCGATCGAAGCTCTCGATCCCGCTGGCCTATTGAGAACCGTATCTCGTCACGGAATATCGATGTGCGGGTCCGTGCCGGTAGCGGTCGCCCTTTCCTACTGCCTCGCGAAGGGACCTCACAAGGCCGAGCTTCTCCGGTATTATACATCGGGCGATATCATCGGCGATCGCCGCGCGGTCGTCGGTTATGCTTCGTTTGTCATCCGGCATAGAGGAGACTGAAATCCATGACCTGGTTCGACGCCGTCGCCATTCTTCTCGTGATTCTGGTTGGTTGGATCGAGAGCGTCCGCGGCTTCGGAAGAGCAATCTTCGATTTCGTCGGTGCGCTGATCGCCATGAGACTGTCGATCTTGGTCGCGCCCGAACTTGCCGAGTCGGTTCCCGTCTTTCAGTCGAATGCTCACGCTGAAGCCTTCTGGCTGGCGACGGTCTTCTTCGTATTCATTGTCCTCATCGTCGTCGCCACGAAGTTCATATATCAATCGACGCTGCTTTCGCTTGATGTGATGGACCCACTCGTGGGTGGAGTTCTTGGAGTCTCCATGGGACTCATGGTCGCTCACATCTTCCTGCGCGTACTGCTCATCGCTGCGAAAGGCACGGATTTCTCGAATATCGTGTTCAACAGCTTTATGGGGCAGGAACTCATTGCTTTTCGCACCTACCATAGAGTCGTTGAACAGCTTCAGAATCTTGGAAACTGGTAGGAATATTATTCGAGCAGTTGGCGCACCCGGTCGACGACATCGGTGGTCGAAGCACCCGCGACGTGATCGCCAAGAGCGATCTCTCCTCCGTAGCTCTCGACGAAGGCACGCTCGTCCTGGTTCACGGTGTCGATAGAGTAATCACCACCTTTGACCCATACGTGCGGCCGCAACTCCCCCAACAATGGTAGCGAGCTCAACTCTGGATATACGATGACGAGGTCTACGCACTCAAGTGCGGCAACCATCTCAGAACGCTCCCGTTCGTCGAAGATCGGCCGTCCTTCGCCTTTGAGTTCTCGCGCCGAGATGTCCGCGTTGAGACCCACGACGAGGATATCGCCGTACTGGCGCGCGGCTTCGAGGGTTCGGACGTGTCCCAAATGCAGGACATCGAAACAGCCGTTCGTGTAGACGATTCGCTTTCCGCGACTGCGCCAGCGGTCGATCCGCGCCTTTGCCTCCTCCCGTGAGATGATCTTATCAGATGCCTTTCTGGGCCCGGAAACGCGGCTCATTCGCCCCTCCCTTGTACAGGTTGGCCCCGCTCCATTTCCCACAGTCGCGCCGTTCGCGCCAACACGAAAGCAGCCCCCAACGCGCTATATACGAGTCCTGGTACGCCATCGCGAAAGCCGCCCTTAAAAAGATAGCGATTGAGAAACGTGAAGCCAGGGGATAGCCATTCTCGTAGCCGCGCTCGCCGCCCACTCTTCCAGAGGTCCCGTGCCGCCAACTCCGCGTAGCGCGAGAATTTCTCGAAATACTCGTCCAGGTCTCGATACCCATAGTGAAGCAAGGGTTCTTTAAGCCGCCCTACCGGTCCTGTCGCCTCGAACCGTTCGTGCACGTGGCGTTCGACGTACCGCCCCGCATCCCACCGAAAGAGACGCAGCACCTCGTCCGGCCAGCATCCTCCGTAACGCAATCGATGTCCGCAGAAGAAGAACGCCCGCGGGATATGATATCCCACCGACCCCGGCCTCGCCACCGCATCCCGGATCTCCTCCGCCAGCTTCGGCGTCACTCTCTCGTCGGCATCGACCATAAACACCCAAGGTCCCGCCGCCTGTTCAATCGCCCAATTACGCGACTGGGCGAACCCCTGCCAGGGGCGCACCAGCACTCGATCAGTATAGCGTCTGGCCACTTCTGCGCTTCGATCAACGCTCTCTGCGGATACGACTACGACGATCTCGTCGGCCCACCTCAGGCTTTCCAGGCACGCTGGAAGGTCCTCCTCCTCATCTCGCGCGAGGACTACAGCCGAGATGGCTTGGTCCGAATGACCGCTCTCGACAGCGCAGCCAGACGCTACTGGAGCTCCCGCGCACTGACCAACAGTCTTCTTTGGACGGTATCCCCGAATCCGCAGAGCGGCCTTCAGTCGGGCAGCGGCGCGGGGCCCATAGTGCACCTCAAAGAACCTCACCAGGCTCTCGTAATACAGGGCTTTTCGCTTCGCCCCCAGGCCGAGCGCCGACGCGCCTCCCACGTGTGTTACCTCCGGCTCTGGCCAGTAATACACATCCCACCCACGCTTCTGTGCCCGCAAGCACCAGTCCGTATCCTCCAGGTAGAAGAAAAACCCTTCGTCCAGCGGGCCGATATCATCCCATGCTTGGCGCGGGATCATGATACAGGCTCCCAGCAGCGCCGATACCGAGCGGGGAGCGCGCCCGCGCATTCGCAGGCGCGCTAGGCTCGTGGTATTGAGACCGCCCAGCCGCAGGAGCTGGTTTGAGAGTGTGGGGATAGGGTGGATCGAAGTCTGAGTGCGGCCATCGGGACGGCGCAACCGAGGCCCCACTGCAGCGGCTCTCGGGTTCGCGTCCAGAAACTCGGCCAGCCGAGCGAACGATTCCGAGGCGGGTATCGTGTCGGCATTGAGCAGCAATAGGTGACGTCCTCGAGCGACCTCAACGGCCTGATTGCTGGCTGCCGCAAATCCTCTGTTCTCGCGGTTGACGATGAGCTGCACCTCGGGGAATTCGGCCGCCACAAGCTGGCCCCCCGCATCTGTCGAGGCGTTGTCCACCACGATTGTCTCCCATCTCAAGCCCTGGCACGCCTCTGGCAGAGCGCGCAGACAATCGGCGATGACTGGGGCGCTGTTGTAGATGGGAATGCAGATGCTCAGTTCGGTCATCGGCATTTTCCCGCTCACCTCACTCAAGCGTTTGCGCCTCGACCCAGCGCTGGCGCGTCAGTATCCGCCGTGCGGCTGTGAGGACTTCCGTCGGCGTGATTGAGAACATGCAGGTACGGTGACCGCAATTCGGCGTGACTGGATGGACGCACGGTCGCCAGCAAGGCTGTTGATGGAAGATAATCTCATGCCCCTCGCCTTGCGGGCCGGTGCGTCGAGGATCGGTTGGCCCGAAGAGGCCGACAACCGGTCGCCCCATGGCCGCGGCCACGTGCATGGGACCTGAGTCGATGCCGATAAGCAGATCGCAGTGAGCGAGAACCGCTGCAAGTTGACTCGGGGTCGTACCCCCCGCGAGATTCTTCGCTCGTGAAGCATCGACGGTCGAGAGGATTTCATCCCCGAGATGACGATCGGTTTCCGCCCCAACCACCAGCAGGCGGGCTCTGTCGCTCGTCGCGAGCTCGCGAGCTACGGCCGCGAATCCCTCAGTTGTCCACGACTTGTAGGGGCGCGCGTCTGACTCGCCCGGCGCAAGGGCGATGAGCGGCCCGTCTCCCCATTGATCGCATTCGGCCAGCAGTTGCTGCCCGTATTCCCGATCTGCCTCCGACAGGCGCACGAGGCCGACGTAGTCGGTCTGGTCGGGCTCGATGCCGAGGCCGCGCACGAGGCGCGTGACTTTCTCGGGGCAAGGGATGCCGCGAACTTGGATGCGATGAGTCAGTAGGCGGGCCAGGTTCGAGTCCGCATATCCCACTCGATGGGGCGCGCCGGAAATGCGCGCGCAAAGGGCCATGGTGGCCGATTGCGAAAAAGCGACGGCCATATCAGGGTCGCTCTTGCGCAGCTCAATGCCAAGACCGATGGCGGTATGCATTGGGCCAGGCGGCCGTTGCAGCACTTCGTCTACGAAAGTGCTCTCCGAGACAAGGCCCGCCAGATGCGGCCGAACAACGCTGGTAATCGTCGCGGCAGGATATGCTTCCCGGAGCGCCTTCAGGGCGGGAAACGTGAACATGAGATCGCCGATCTGATTGAGGTGAAACACGAGGATGCGCTTCACGCTCGTTCGCTCGCACAGTTCCTCGCGGTAGAGAGACTCAACTTCTTCAGTGAGTCGTTCAACGCTGTAGCGCGTCGTGGCGATCTTCCGCCCAAAACGGCCGAGATCCACTGCCTGCTCGGGATCACTGAGCAAAGTCGCCAAGTCGCTTGCCAGAGCTTGCGCGGTGATCGGGCGAACGTCGATGTGATCCGCGAAACAGGAGTCCTCCGCCTCTTCGAGGGTTTCAGGACGGACAATCCCAAAATATCCACCTTTGCCCGCGGCCACGACCGGTTTCCCACACGCCATTGCCTCCAGCGCGACCGAGGCGGTCCCGATGACGACATCCCCAAGCGAAACTACCCGCGGAATGTCCCCCCTCCCCCCTAAAGCGAACACCGCCTTTCGGCCGAGGCGCTCGTTCATTCGCTCAGCCGCTCGAGCCACCCGCCGCTCCTCCGGGCCCTGTCCGACAACGAGCAGTTCGACGTCTTGAAGCTGAGATTGCAGCTCTGCCATCGCTTCAATCGCGGCGAGTGAGATTGGCGCCTTGCTATGGCTGAAACGACTGACATGCACAATTCGGGGGACGCTTGGTCGAAGGCCAAATTCCTTCTCAAAACTTTCGTCCCGTGGTGCAGGTTGGAATCGCTCGCAATCTACACCGATCATGCTCTTGACGACGCGTTCCGCTGGCAGCCCGAAGCCGCGGACTAAGTTTCGCCTGCTCGCCTCGCTCACAACAGCGACATGTCGGCTCCAGTAGAAAACAGTGTATTTGTTCACTGGGCTGCGCGTGCCGTGAATGGTGAGCACGTAGGGAACTCCGGCACGCCGACAGGCGAGGTAGGAAACGGCGCCCGCGCGCCAGTTATGAGCATTGACGATGTCGACGCCCTCGCGCTCGAGCAGACGGCGCAGAGCATAAGCGCCGGGGGCCATCCGACCTCCAGCGAAACCGAGCCGGAAGTACTCGATTCCCGATTCCTGTAGCTCTGGAACCAACTGGCCACCGTGCGATGCTACAATCACTCGATGTCCGCGTTCCTTGAGCCCACGCGCAAGTCGAATCGCGTAGCTCTCGACGCCACCATAATTGAGCCACGAGACAACTTGCAATATCGTGAGTCCGGAACCTCGCCTCGACCGATTCAACTCATTCATCCTCGCCATTCGAGTTAAGGACACTTCGCACGGCTGCCATTACGCGCTGCGGCTCGATGGATTCCATACATCGCAAAGGATGGCATCGTCGATTGCGACACGGCGCGCAATTGACGTCGGCCACCACTTTCGCGTGTCCGGCTCCATAGGGGCCCAGACGTCGTGCATCGCTGGGACCGAAGAGCGCTACGGTCGGCGTGTCCATGGCGGCCGAAATGTAAAGCGGCCCCGTGTCATTGCCAATCGTGACCCGGCAGCGCTGAAAAACCACAGCGATCTCTTTCAGCGTTGTTCTTCCGGTGAGATCGATAGTGGATGCCCGTGCTGCTGCTTCGATGCGTTGCGCCAACTCGCGGTCGCCTGTGGCTCCGACGATGACGGATGTGCAGCCGTATTCCTCGAAGAGGGCGTCTGCTACCGCGGCGAAACGCTCTGCAGGCCAGAGCTTCGATTCCCAGCGAGCTCCAGGGATGAGCGCGGCGTGGTTCGAAGATCCGTGAAAAAACCCGTCGACGACTTCCCGGTCATTGTCCGAGATGGCAATCGTGAACTCAACCGGTTTGCGCTCGGCTCCCATGACTTCGGCGAAGTCGAGGTAGGAATCCACAGCATGGATGTCTCGCCGGTTTTGAACGATAGGACGGTTGTTCAGGAGGAACGTCCCCTCGTGTAAGGTCCGAAAACCGATTCTTTCGGATGCTCCGCTCAGATAGGCAACGAATGCACTCTTGAACAGTCCCTGCAGGTCAAGTGTGACATCAGCGGCCACTGCCCGAAGCGCGCGACGGAGCTGCCAGGGCGCCTCGAGTGGTGGGAGGTTGCGGATACCCGAGCTGTTTTCTCCGGAGCCGCCAACGATGAGCACTTCGCTCAGATGTGGATTGGCCGTGACGGCGTCCGCAGCAGCGCATCCGACGATCCATCCGATATAACTCTCCGGGAATCGCCGGCGCAGAGCAGCCGCCACAGGCAGAGACTGAACCACGTCACCGATGGAACTCATCTTCACGAGCAGGATTCGTTTGGCGTCGATTGTCATTCTGTCGTAGTTCGTTCGTCGAGCGGCCGCGCCTTCCACCGCTTGTGGAGCCAGAGCCATTGCTCGGGATGAGCACGAATCTGTTGCTCGATAATCTTCGTGTAGCGGGATGTGTTGATGCGAAGGTCCTTATTTCGATCCCCGCTTCTGATGAGTGGCACGGGAGCCGAGACCTCAACTACATGTGTGTGATCGGCTCTGCGCCAGTCGAACGTCGGCAGCACGGCTGCCTCGGTTCGCAGCGCGAATGCCGCTGCCCCAGGCGCTGTTGAGGCAAGGTGCCCGAAGAAGTCCACGAAGATGCCATCATCACCAGCGTTCTGATCGAGCAAAATTCCCACCAACTCGTTATGGCGCAGTGCTCGCATTGATTGCCTCACCGCTACGTCGCGGTGTAGCACACGCATTCCCAAGGTCTCTCTTGTGCGCCGTACATGGTCGGTGATGGCGGTATCACGCTGAGCCCGAGCGATAACACTGAGAGGATAGCCCTCTGCTGCGATTCTGCTCCCGGCGATCTCCCAGTTTCCCAAGTGTCCGGTTAGTAGAATTACTCCCTTTCCGTCGGCGAGCGCCGCATCGATATGTTCTTTTCCCCGTAGTTCCGCCAACTCGCACAGCTCTTCGTCGGTCATGTTCGGAAGTCTCATGAATTCCGCCATGCATGATCCCAGATGGAGGTAGCACGCCTTGGTCATTATCTCGATTTCTTCAGATGTTCTTGTGTCGCCGAAGGCGAGGGTAAGATTTGTCCGCACAATACCTACATGGCGGGGAGATAACACGCGCATCGCATTACCTACCCCGAAGCCCAATCGCTGACTCCAGCGTTCCGGCAGTCTCTGCCAGTGACGGGCCATCCACAGGGCAAGAGCGTTGCCGAAACGTGTTTGCATTCGCCTATGCCATTGATAGGCGACTGACTTCTTCTCAGCCCCGTAGATTTGATTCAATTCCCGGCTTTCGTCTCCAACAGCCAACTCAACTCCTCCGCCAATTCGGGCTCTCCCGGCATTCCGGAGAACTCAATGCTCAGCACCCAGATGGGCAATTCGAAGCACTCTGATGGCAGGCGAACGGCATCTTTCTCCGTTGTGACGATCCACTCCACATCTGAACCGTCAAGCTCTCTGGCAAGCAAATTCCGGATCATTTGTGGTTCGTATGAATAGTGATCGGGAAATCTCTGACGAGCCCGGACCGTTGCCCCCAATTGCTCTAGGGTTCGTTCGAAAGCCAGCGGATTGCCGATGCCTGAGAGCGCCATGACACATCGACCGCGAAGTGCGCTGGGCGCCAACTCGTTTCCATCCGGTCCTTGGACCTTGACGGGCTTGTGTCTCGCTGCCCAGATGCGAGCATCCGTCGAAATGTACCGGCCGACTTGCCCCCTTACAACAGCAAGGTCTGCATCTGAGACCAGGTCCGAATGTGTGATCCAGACGGCGTCAGCCCGAGCTAAGTGCCGTGGCGGTTCCCTCAGCAATCCCCGTGGCACGAGGAAATCATACCCGAAGGGGATGAGCGCGTCTACCAATACAATCTCGATGTCCTTCTCGAGCCGCTGATACTGAAATCCATCGTCCAGAATAAGAGCATCGGCTTCCAAATCTTCCGTCGCGTGCCGGCCCGTCATCCGGCGGTCTTTACCCACGAGAACTGCGCAGTCTGGTAGCGTGTTGGCGATCATGTACGGCTCATCGCCGGCCTGCGAGGAGTCTATGAGCGGTCCAGCCCCCTTGGAAACTAGTGCGCCTTGCCGCTCTCGAAGCCCCCGATATCCACGGCTCAGGATCGCCACGCGGTGGCCCCGCTCGCGAAGCCATTGCGCAACGGCGATCGTCGCCGTAGTCTTTCCCGTCCCTCCGACCGTCAAGTTTCCGATACTCACAACGAGCGCCTCAAGGCGGGTTCGTCGGGCCATCCTCAGGCGATAACCGGTGTGATGAAGGCGAAGAGCACCGGCGTAGAGCACGGAAATGCCCCAAAGCCCCGCTGCTGCAACCCGATCTCGGAGCCCTCGTATATCTCCTTGTGCGATACGCTCCAGGGTTTTGCTGTGAAAGACGCTCACTCTATGACTCTCCAGTGGACAATAGTCTGGCAGCGACCGCCGCACAACGCGCCGCTGCTCCTCGCTGGCGTGCCATCATGTCGCGGGTTCGTTGTGCGACCGCGGCGCGTAGTGAGTTGTCATATACTAGGCGCAAAAATTCATCGGCGAGGCTCTCCGAGCCAAAAACTAGGAATCCCACACCTTCTTCCCTGACGAGCTCTGCCGCATCGGGGCAGTTTTCAGTATGAGGGCCGAAAAGAACGGGGATTCCCACAGCGGGGGGTTCGAGAAGATTGTGCCCCCCAACGGGAACGAGCGTTCCACCGACGAATCCTGCAGTGGCTAGCGCATAAGCGGCCCGGAGTTCCCCCATGGTGTCCAGTATTACGACTGCGTCGTTGCCTCCATTTCTTCCGTCGGACCGACGAATGACGTCGAGCGAATGCTCTGCGACCATCGCAGAAACCAGGGGGACACGATCGAGATGACGAGGAGCGAGAAGTAGACGAGCTCGTGGCTCTCGCTTGCGGATTCGGATGAAGGCATCGACGATTTGCTCCTCTTCGATTTCGTGCGTGCTTCCCGCCACAAGCCAGATTTCCTCATCTCCGATTTCAAGATCGGCCCGGAGACGCTCCTCAATCTCTGCATCTCGCGCGGCCAGCGTGTCGATCTTAGTATTGCCCGCAACGACGATCTTCTCGTCCGAAACGCCGATGCGCCGCAGACGCGCCGCATCGTGCTCTGACTGGACACAGAGAGTATTGGTCAACCGATAGAACCATGATACTAACCAGGGCACGGAGCAAACCCGACGCATCATTCGGTCTGATACGCGTCCATTGATCACCACCACACGCGCTCCAATCAAACGCGAAACCCCAAGCAGGTTCGGCCAGAGCTCCTTCTCCACAACGATAACGAGATCCGGCTGAAGTCTCCAGAGGGCCAGGGCAATTGTATCGGCCCAGTCGAAAGGCAAGAAGAAAAGAATGTCGGCTTCTGTCGCCCTCTTTGAGGCGACAGCCATCCCCGTCTCGGTATGGGTTGAGACAGCGATTCCAGCGTTAGGTAGTCGCTGTCGAAGAGCAGAAAGGACAGGCAGAGCCGCATTCATCTCCCCGGCGGAGACAGCGTGCAGCCAAATCCGAGGAGATGCGTCGGCATCCATACGGGGAACCAGACCGAGTCGATGTCGCCAGTTTCCCGCTGGCTTTCGAAGGACAAGGCTTCGCCATGCCAGCCAGAGCAGAATGACCGGAATAAGCGACAGAAGTACGAGATTGTATGCCAGCAGTTCGGCGGCCAGCCGCAGAGTTGCGCGGAGCTTTGCGGTCATTGTTTCGCCGAAGTCTCTTCGCCGGAGGGTTGAAGTTGCGCTTCGTAGAGGCGACGATAAAGAGCGCCCGCTTGGAGAAGTTCCTCATGGGTTCCGTCTTCGAGAACCCGGCCCTCAGCAAGCACTAGGATTCGGTCGACTCGCTGAATCGTAGAAAGCCGATGGGCGATGATGATCGTGGTTCGCCCCTGCATGAGGCGCTCGAGTGCATCCTGGACCAGCGCTTCAGATTCTGCGTCCAGAGCACTCGTGGCTTCGTCGAGTATCAACAACCGTGGGTCTCGGAGCAAAGTGCGGGCAATGGCGATTCGCTGCTTCTGACCGCCGGAGAGTTTCGTCGCACGCTCCCCCACATGAGTATTATATCCTTTCGGGAGATCGCGGATGAAGTCTGCCGCGTTCGCCGCTCCAGCCGCTTCCTCAATCTCCGCATCGCTGGCATCGGGACATCCGTAGGCGATGTTCTCTCGCACTGTGCCACTGAAAAGAATCGGCTCCTGAGGGACAATGCCGATCTGCGAGCGAAGGGAGGAAAGTGTTACATCGGCTACGTTGACACCGTCGATTTCGATAGATCCACTGGTGGGGTCGTAGAAACGAGGGACAAGGTTCACCATGCTGGTCTTCCCCGCTCCACTCGCGCCGACCAAAGCAACGACCTGCCCGGCATCGATGCCTATATCGATATCGGTGAGAATGAGTTCGCCATCAGCGTATCTGAACTGAACGTGGTGAAAAGCAATGTCCCCGTGTACGCGTCCCAGATCCTCAGCGTTCGGAGCCTCTGGGACTTCCTCGCCGCTGTCGAGAATCTCAAAGACCCGGTCGCCGGCGGCAGCGGCTTGCTGACCGGAAAGCCAGATCTTGCCAAGAAGGCCGAGTCGGCTGCCCAGGCGCTGGCTCACCAAACCGAAGGCGAGTAGTGTCGGTAAGCTGAGAGGCCCTTTGATCGCAAGATAACCTGCTACGTAGATTAGTACGAGCATTCCCAGGGCGCTGATAAATTCGACGGCGGGCATGAGCATAGCAATGACTCGCGCTACCCGCATGTTGGCCCGGAAATTGCTCTGATTGATCTCTTCAAATCGAGCCACTTCCGCCTCTTCCATCCCAAAAAGCTGAACGGTTTCGATACCACTCAACCGTTCCTGGACGAACGAGTTGAGAGTTCCAAGTCGAGCCTGCACTTCGCGGGTCAAACGTCGGAGACGGTCGCCCGAGCGCGCGATGATGAGCGAAATGCCGGGCATGCAGACGAGTGCAAATAGCGTAAGTCGCGGTTCTAGAGAAGCCATGAACGCAATCGCTAACAGCAACGCGACCGGTGCGCGGGCCGCTTCGATCAGGTCCGTGCTCAATACCCGTTGCAGGACAACAACGTCATTGCTTACGCGGGAGAGCAAATCGCCTGTCTCGCGAGATGTGTGGAAGGTCAGAGACTGCCGCATGAGATGGCGGTAGAGCTTTTGGCGGAAATCTCTCATGAGTCCCTGTGCGAAAAGCTGCGAAAAGTAGGTTCGACCGAAACCACAGGCGCACTTGAGGAGCCAAGCGATCAACGTGAGAACGGCGAAAATCAAAAGACTCCGCAGCCGCTCCTGAACACTAGTCCCGGTGACCCATCCAAGGCGTTGAATCCAGTCGGCGGAGCCCTTCGGTACGTATCCTTGGAGCGCCTCGGCGGAGGGAGCAATCGCAAGAAAAATGAGGGCCACGAGAGCGGGAACGACCGCCGTATCGAGAATGGTTTCACCGATCATCGCTCCAAGGGCTGCATAGGCGTGCCAGAAGCCTCTTCGGGCTTCACTCAGTAGTCGCCGAAGCATGTAGAGCGCTTGTCCCACACCGCTCTTTTCAGCCCATCGTCGCGTCACATCTCACTCCTTCAAACCGACGAACCCAGATTCATTGGACGCCTGCTTGTGACGAGTTCTAATGCCCTGCTGAAGCGATCCCCCCAACTTGTTGTTCTAAGAGTTCGAGTACGAGTTCAGCCGTCCGTTCCGTCGCTCGGCCGTCGCCCAGAGACTCCCGCAGTTTTCCCAGGTCTTCTCGTACCGCTTCGCTTCGGGCTCTATCTCTTAGAAAAGTTGATAGCTCGCGGGCGAGCGCCTTCGGCCGGGCATACCGCCAAAGCAGTTCTGGCACGATATCCCGTTCTGCGATAATGTTCGGCATGCCAGCTCGCCATTGGTTTCCAAAGAGACCCCGTAGGAGAAGAAACTGGGCTGTTGTCGCTGTGCCTGCACGATAGACCACTACCATGGGGATTCCGAGGCACGCAAACTCGAGGGTGGCCGTTCCCGAGCAGACTCCGGCCGCAGAGGCAAGTTGAAGCGCATCATACTCCATGCCGTCAAGCAACTTCACTGGGATTTGGGCGCTCTTGAATGCATCTCTGATATGCTTCTCGTAGTCCGGGGTGCTGACGGGGACGATGAATTGGACTTGGCTCCACTCGCGGGACAAGAGCGACGCTGCGCCAACCATAACCGGAAGAACGTGGCGCAGCTCTTGCTCGCGGCTCCCAGGGGCGAACGCAACCACCGGGCGCGTCGGATCGAGCTCATACCTCCGCCACGCTTCCTCCGGTGAAAGGCTGGGCCGTGCCGATTCGAGCACGGGATGTCCGACCCATTCCACGCGAGCGCGGCCGCCAGCCATAAGCTCCTTCGCCCACGGGAAAGGCGCGGCGATGACATCGACCAAGTCGCGCAGCGCGCCACTACGTGGCTTTCTCGACCACGATCCAGGTGGGAGGTAGTACAATCGCTTGAGATTGAGTTTCTGAGTCATGCGGGCGAGCGGAATATTTACGGCGCCGCTGTCGATGAACACAATACAGTGCGG
>Ga0180438_10007740_pt1 | contig 13886 bp, 14 predicted proteins | sample SS_ome_12_FD_132455 | JGI IMG/M metagenome (GOLD analysis project Ga0180438, IMG submission 132455) | Hypersaline lake sediment archaeal communities from the Salton Sea, California, USA - SS_3_D_2 metaG | ecosystem: Environmental > Aquatic > Non-marine Saline and Alkaline > Hypersaline >... | reverse complement strand
TCCTCGGCCTTGGCGGCGTCGGCCTCTGCCAGCCATCGCTCGACCTCGGCCTCGTCCGATTCCTCCGCTTGACCCAGCGCGTAGGCGGTCAGGCGGGGATCGTCGAAATCGCGGCTGTTCGAGTGATGCGGATTCTGGTTCATGGAACGAGTCTCGCTAACGTGAACTGCCCGTGGGCAGACCCCCCGCCGAACGTGGTTTGGCCGCGGCGGCCGCGGCTCCCCCGAGCCACTGCCGCACCTGCGGGTGCCCCCTGAGCGTCTTCAGCGCCCGGTGAACCTTCACGCGGACCGTAACCTCGTTGCGGTCGGTGATGCGGGCGATTTCGCGGTAGCTGAACCCCTCAGCCCAGAGGTCGACCACTTCGCGCTGGCTTGGCGGCAGCGCGGCCACCAGTTGGCTCAGTTGTCGGTACAGGTCCTTGCGTTCGGCGGTCACGGCAGGATCGGGCTCCTTGCTTTGCCAGGTCGAGGCCACGTCCTCGGCCAGCCTCGCGGTTCGCTGTCGGGAGCGGAGCAGGTCGACCGCGCGGTTGCGACAGACCGTAAACAGCCACTGGTCGATGCGGCTGCAAGCGGCTTCTCCAGCAGCCGGCAACCGGTCGCAGAGCCGCAAAAAGGCGTGCTGCACCACGTCGCGAGCGGTCTGCTCATCGCCCGTGATCCGCAGTGCGAACCGCGTCAGCCGCGCCTCGTACTGTTCCACGAGACCGAGCACCCACTCTCGCCGGTCGGTTCCTTCGGTTGCTGTCATCCGCTCGTCCGACGTGGCCCCCGTTTACCCTTACAACGCCTCAGCTTAGGCTTTGTTACAGAAAAAATCGAGCGGGAGGCGGCGCTGCCGTCGCAGCCGTTTGCGCCACATGGGTACTACCTTTGGGGGATAGCCGCGCGGGCCGTCTTAAGGCCGCGCCGGGCACCGCTGGCCAGCGACGTTGCCATGCTTCTCGCTTTTCCGGCCGCCTGATGAAATGACCGGTAGCCCGCCGCCCCGACCCTTCAGTGTGCGTTTCAGGAATCCCACGAGGTCGCCCGGACGGAGTCATGACAATGACGCTGAAGGAGCTTCTCCCCGCAATCCACTCTCTCCCGCGTGCCGACAAGCTTCGACTGATTCACCTGCTCGCCGGCGACGTGGCCCGTGAGGAAGGAATCGCAATCGCTCCTGGAAATCAAGCCGAAGTCCCCGAATAGGGAATGACGGCAGGGTGGCAAGCCCTGAGAATTCCGGGGCAGGATTCCCCGGAAATCCTTCGAGGAGGAACTTCGCGATTTGCGTGCCCACGGCCGCAGCGGTCGACCGCTCGGCGACGCCGCGTTCGTCGAACGCTGAGAGAAAGCCGGCGGTCTATGCGGCGATGCGGTTCTGCATGATGACCTGCATGTTGGCCGTTCGTCCGAAGAGGGCCTTGTTGAGCAGGTCGGCCGCCGTGAACATCGAGATTTTGCAGATCGAATAGAGGCCGGGATCGTTCATTCGATGGTCCGATGGGAAGAGGCGCTCCGCTGCTCGCCTCGCGCCCAGTCTTTGCGTCAACAACGCGTGCAGCGTCCAACCCCAGAACGCGCCGTTCGTGCTGTAGACGATCCTCACGAGGTTGAAGCCCGACGCCTCCGCCAGGAATTCCGCGCATCGCCTGTTCAAAAGAGCCCAGTGGCGGGGAAAATGCCAGCCTCCCCACTGCGGCCCGAACAGTCGGGCCTCCCACGTATCGGTATTGGGCGTATCGTAAATGCAGTATCCGTTGTCGCTGAGAAGGGACCGCGTCTTGGTGAGGAACCGATAGGGCGAGCTGAGATGCTCAATCACGTGGGAAGACGAAATCACGTCGAATCGTTCCCCGCCGAACTCCAGCTCCTCGAAGTTGCCCTGGATCACGGTGTGTCCTTTCGATCGCGCGATCTCGGCGGATTCCTCCGAGAGCTCCACGCCAAACGTCCGGCACCGGAAAAGCTGCTTCACGAAGTCCAGGTTGGCTCCGCGGGCACAGCCGATCTCCAGCCACCGCGTTTCCGGGGTGACGGGAACCGTGGCAAGAATGGGGTCGTATCGCCTCCGCAGCTTGTACTTCCCGATCTTCCCGTAGGTTGTCTTGGGGGTCTCGTGGTATTGGATCGCTTGTCGGGTTGCGGAGTAGGCGTAGTAGTTGAGCGGATAAATGGTGGGAAGCTCGCTCGCAGCCGGCCGCGGATTCAAGTACCAACATCCGCAAGTCGCACACACATGGCATGCAAACGAGTCGTCCGTCGTGTTGTCGTACTCGTGTTCGTTGCCGTGATACAGGAGCGTGGCTCGCCGCTCACCGCAGACGGGGCAGACGGTCGATTCTTTCTCGATGTTGGATTTCATCACGCTCGGACTTCGCAACACGAGTCGGGGGAAATGCCAACCGCCGCCACTCGCCTCGACTCGCCGAAGAAAGCCGCTTCCACGCTGATCGGCAGCTCCTCGGCGTCGAACGTCTTGGAAAGGACCTCTTCAATAAACTGGTCGTGTTCGGCGGCCAGGCAACGCGGATAACGGTCCGCGAAGTAGGGGGCGGTTTCGGCTCGCTTCAGGATGTCCTCCAACCGCTCCCTTCGAAGGTTGCCAAAGCTGATGTGAATGAATGGACAGGGAATCACGTCCCCCTTGGCCGTGATATACATGCTGTGTCGAAGGGCCGGACATCCCTGCTCTCCAAACGTGCCGTGAATGTCTCTTTTGATGAAACCGTATCTTTCGTTCAAATCGTCGAGGTAACGGTGATTCTCCTCGGTGAGCTGGAAATCCTCTTTGTGCCGCCAGTTCCCGCATCGTTGCGGCACGAAGATCTGCACCGGAATTCGCTCCGTGATGCAATACTGAAAGAGCCCCTGAATCCCCTCGGTGTGAAGTGTCTCGTTCGTGACGGTGACGGCGATCGAGACCTTCAGGCCGAAGCCTCTAGCCGACTCCATCGCCTGACGGACTCGTCGAAACGCGCCTTCGCGCCGCCGAAACGCATCATGCTCCTCGGGAATCCAACTGTCGATGCTGAAATCGAGTCGATCGACGCCGAGTTCACGATACCGCGCCAGTTTCTCCTCCGTCACGGCCATCCCGTTGGTCAACAGGATCACGTAGTTCTCCTTGGGAGCGCACGCTTCGATAATCTCTTCCAAACCGGGATGGGCCAGCGGCTCGCCACCCTGCAAGACAAACACGAAGATCCCATTCCGCCTGCACTCCTCGATGATCGAGACAATCTCCTTCGTCGAAAGGCAGTCTCGCCTCGGGTCGTGCAATTCGTGGAACGCCTTGCTCAGGCAGTGTTGACAGTTCAAGTTGCAGGCGAAGGTAATCGCAAAATCGACTCCAAACACGGAGGTTTTGCCCAACACGCGGGCACGCAGAAACTGCCGCATCACCTTCAACAGCAACCTCGGTTTCTTCCAGAGAAGTCTCGGACTGGACTTTTTCAAGAACTGCCAGAGGGCGCGGTTCTCGGCGCTCATGGTTCGATTCCTGACTGCGGATCTGGGTAAAGCCCGGACTTCCCCGGCTTCAGGCCAAGCTGACGTGGATGGGAGCCGCAAGGGGCGGGGATCTCCCCAATTGGCGGCGGGGATTCGAGCAAAACGGACTGTCCACGTCAAGCCGAGATTCTCCATCGGAATTGCACTTCCGGTCACGCGCCACGTAACGTGAGGAAACCGCCGGCAGCAGACGTTCTTCTTTGATGACGACTACGCCGCTTGAGCTTGAACTGATGGCCGAGGGGCGCGGCAGGCATCGCGTCGAGATTTGGGCTTGCCGGGATGCCCCGGAGTGCCCCTAGCCGGCCTTGCGATAGCGGCGATCGGGCTGGATTTCGATGGCGGCCGGGAGCGGCTGGCCGGGCTCATCGGCCGCCGGCGCCGGAAGCCCCTCGGTGCGGTCGACGGGGCTGATCTGCCCGCCCGCGTGCAACCAGTAGGTGATCCCCCGCCACGTGATGTGGCGTCCCACGGACGAGCTGATCATCGCGAGCCAGGCGACCAGCCCGGAAAGGGGGGCTGCCCAAACGTCGAAATGTCGCGCGGCCCGTAACTCCCCCTCTAGGCGGGGAAAGTAGTTTAAGGCTGCGTCTTGGCGGATCACGCCGCGAAACACGCCGGCCAGGTACAAGAGCAGGGCGACGGTGGCCGGCACCCACCAGAGGCCGTCGCCGCCGACCAAACCCCACAAAGCGGCGGCCAGGCTGCCCAGCAGCATCCCGTTGGCAAACGTCATCATCGCCAACCCGAAGATCCACAGGCCCGGGGCGTAAAACCGGCCGATCACGTATTGCCGCCGCAGAAAAGAGAGCATGCCGCGGAAATCATAGTCCAGCGGAGACCCGACCATGGCGGCCGGCTCGAACGCCACGCGGTCGCCGGCGTGCTTCAGCACCCGACCTGCCACCAGATCGTCGCTGAGCGTACCTTTCCAGGCCTCGGCGAGCCCGACGCGCTGGAAGGTGCTTCGGCGGATCGCCCAAGAGCCGCCCCAGACGTAAGTGGGCCCCTTCTTCCCGAGCAGGCTTGTCGTGCCGCAGTTGACGCTGTACAGGATCAAGTTCGCCAGCGACGGCCTCTCGGGCACGAACCAGCGGTAGCCGGTGACGGCGGCGGCTTCCTGCAAATCCAGTCGCGCCAGCATCGCCCGCAGCCATCCCGGGCCGGGCCGGGCATCGGCGTCGACGAACGTCAGGTATTCGACCTCGGGGTCGATCGCCAACGTCGCCATCCGGAGGTTGTGGACTTTCTGGCCGCTGAAGCGGGCGCGGCCGGCAAAGACCACGCGTGCGACAATTCGCGGATGCCGGGCCGCCACGCGATGGATGATCGGCCAAGCCGGGTCGTCCGGGTCTTCGAGGATGAAATGGATCTGGTAGTCGCCATAGTCTTGGAGGAAGAGGTGACGAAGGTTCTCTTCCAGCCCGACGTCTCCTCCCCGACAAGGCACAAAGAGAACGGCCCGGCCCGAAGGTCGGCACCAAGGCAGGGCCTTGAGCCGGCTGCGGGCGAAGCGGCGGTGCTCCCATGCCTGCATGCCGACCAACGCCGCCTGCAACAACGCCAAGCCGGCTGCGATCAGGTAGACGACTAACCAGCCAGAGCCCATAAGCTGACCCGTTCGCCCCCCCGTAGGCGTGTAGGCCGCCCCTCCATAAATGAAGAACGAACGTGCGGAGGATACTTCCGGCGGGTGGCCGCAGTCAAGGGCAATGGTCGAACGGCCCGTCGTTTGCTAGGCTTAGCTGGTGCGCGGACGAAGCACGTACCGCGACGCGATGCCGGCCGCATGGCGCTTGCGGTTGCCGGCTGCCGTGGGGCGGCCCGCCAAGGGGCGCGGATCCAATCAGGAGGCCCGGATGGCCACTCTTACCATGATCGACACGTCGCCGCCCGCCGAGCGGCCCAAGAAGCCTCACCGCGAAGACTTGAAGCCGGGCGACGTGCTCTGCCAGTATTGCCCGGCGAAGTGCTGCCGCTATTTCGCCCTGCCCATCGATACCCCGACCGATCACAAAGACTTCGAGTACATCCGCTGGTACCTGCTGCACGAGGGGGCCACGGCGTTCCTCGAAGACGGCAGTTGGTACCTGCTGGTTTATGCCAGATGCCGGCATCTCGACGACGACCACCGCTGCATGGACTACGAGCACCGGCCTCGAATCTGTCGCGCCTACACCACGAAGAACTGCGAGTACGAAGACGACTGGGTCTACGACCATTACTTCGAGACGGCCGAGCAGGTCGACGAGTATGCCGAGGCGGTCTTGGGCCCCCGCGGCGGCCGCGGCATCCGCGGCCCCAAGCCCAACCCGCTCGACGTCCCTCAGCCGAAGCAGGCGGCCTACGGCCGCAACCAAACGGCGGGCAAGCCCGCCGGCTAGACGGGTATACTGAACAAGCCACTGTACAAGATGCGCGCAACGTGTGCGCATGTTTCCCCGCAAGACTCTAGCCCCCAGTCCCTTAAGTTGCCTCTTCCCAAACGCATCACTCCCCGCACGCTGAAGGGCTTTCGCGACTACCTGCCCGAGGCGATGATTCCCCGCGAGCGGCTGATCGAGACGGCCCGCCGCGTGTACCGCTCGTACGGCTTCAGCCCGATCGATACGCCCGCGCTGGAATACCTGGAGATCCTCGCCGGCAAAGGGGGCGAGGAGTCGGACAAGCAACTTTACAGGTTCGAGGACCACGGCGGCCGCTGGGTCGGGCTGCGGTTCGACCTCACCGTGCCCTTGGCGCGTTTCGTCGCCCAGCACGCCAGCGAGTTGGGCACGCCGTTTAAGCGCTACCACATCGCCACGGTCTGGCGGGGTGAAAACACCCAGCGAGGCCGCTACCGCGAGTTCATGCAATGCGACTTCGACACGATCGGCACCCGCAGCGTCGCCGCCGACGTCGAGACCGCACTGGTGATCAGTGACCTGATGCAGGCGATCGGTTTCGAGCGGTTCACGATCCGCGTGAACGACAGGAAACTGCTGACCGGGCTGCTGGACCGGCTCGGCCTGGTCGAGCACGCTGCCGAGATCCTCCGCGCGCTGGACAAGCTCGCCAAGATCGGTCCGGCCGGCGTGGCCTACGAGCTGATCGCCACGGGTCACGTCACGGGCGAGCAGGCCGGTGAAGTGCTCAAGCTGGCCGCCATCGCCGGCGAAAACGACGCCGTCTTGCGGCAGCTCGAGCCGCTGGTGGCGGGAAACCCCGCCGGCTGCGAGGGCCTGGCCCGCCTGGCCGACCTGCTGGCCAGCGTGCGAGCGGCCGGCGTCCCCGCCGGGCGCGTCGTCTTGGATCCGTCCATCGCCCGCGGGCTGGATTACTACACCGGCACCGTCTTCGAGACCTTTTTGGACGACCTGCCGGGGATCGGCAGCGTCTGCTCGGGCGGGCGTTACGACAACCTGGCCGAGCTGTACACGAACCAGGAGCTGCCCGGCATCGGCGCCTCGCTCGGCCTGGATCGGCTTTTGGCGGCGATGGAAGAGTTGGGCATGGTCAAGAAGGTGACCACGCCCGCCCCCGTTTTCATCGCCTACTTCGACAAGAACCGCCTGGACGACTATCTCCGGCTGGCGGCGGCGATCCGGGCGGCGGGGATCGGCGTGGAGATCTACCCCGACCCCAAGAAGCTCGGCCAGCAATTGAAATACGCCGACCGCCGCGGCTTCCGCGTGGCCTTGATTGCCGGCGAGGAGGAGTTCACCGCCGGTACCTGCCAGATCAAAGACTTGCAGAAGGCCGAGCAGCGCGTCGTGCCGCTGGAGGCGGACGCGGCCGGCCTGATCGCGGCGATCCGGGAGATCCTCGAAGCTCGCAGCGGCTACGATCCTTCGATGTCTTCGTAAGCAACATTGAAGATCTCCCGGGCATAGAACGTCTTCGGGCTTACGTTCGGCAATTCACTCAAGATCCCTGCCTGAACAAGTCGATTGATGTCGGCTCTCGCCGTCGGATAGGTCACGTTGAGACGTTGGGGCAAGTCTGCCACGCGCACGTACGGCGACTGGAAGAGGCTTTCGACAATCTGACCGAGGCGCAGAGAGCCTCCCACGCTTGCCAGCCTAAAAGCGTACTCGTCCTTAATCTTGAGAAGTCGATCGCATCTTGCGATGGTGTCTCGCGCCTGGGTGAGGGTGCCGTGGAGGCAAAAGTCGATCCAGCTTTCCCAATCCGCCCGTGCACTGACATTGAACAGATGCTGCAAATACTCTTCGCGGTATCTCTCGAAGTAGTCACTCAAGTAGAGCCAGGGCTTCGCAAGGCCGCATCGCTGCTGGAGCATGATAGCCAGCAGAAGCCGCCCGACGCGCCCGTTGCCGTCGACAAAAGGATGAATTGCCTCGAACTGGTAATGAATCAGGAAGCAGTCGACCAGAGGATCATAAGCGTTGGTCTCAGCGTGCATGTACTTTTCAAGGGGATCCAAGCACTCCAGAAGTCGCTCCGAAGGTGGCGGCACAAAACGCCGCGTTGAACCGATCGCCACCTGGACGCGCCGGAACTGCCCCGGAGCGCGCTCCCGGCCACGAACGCCCGAAAGCAAAACCTCGTGCACGCGTCGAATGAGGCGAAGCGAAATGGGCAGATCACTCGTCGTTCCCACGTGTAGCGCTTTGCGATAGTTGGCCACTTCTTTCCAATCACTGCGACGATCTTCCGCCACCGTCGGCTCCATCTCGAATAGGAGGAGTTCCTGTGGGGTGACGTAGGTCCCTTCCAGCCGCGACGAGGTGATCGCTTCCCGATCCTCCAGGGGTCTGAGGAGGATGGCCGGATTGGGGAGCGTTCTACCAACACCATTCAACGTCCCCACTTCCTGGCGGGCCTCAGCCAGGAGCGGCCAAAGCCTTTGCGGAAAATGCCATTTCGGCGGCAACGGGGCAGGTACGAATGCCCAGTCGTCGGAGATCCTGATTAGCTCTCCGGGCAGCTCGGATATGAACCTCGTGACATCCACAAGTCGGCCCCCAAATGGACTCGCGCCTTTACCCGGGCACGAGGCAATTAAAGAATCCGCCCGAAAATTTTAATCCGGCCGCGGCCATTAAAACAAGTCCTTTTGTTGTGTATTCGCCGCAAATCGTTTTCCCCAGCCGAATTGTGCTGCAAAGGCGACAGGAATAGACATAAAGGGTGGTGCCATATACCCCACAGACGAGCAAGGGCCTTGCCACTTTCACCCGGTGCAAGATTCTCGAGCGAGGCATCGAGGGCTACCATCTTCCCACGGCCGGCCGCAACAACCCACTACCGGTCGCGTCTTCCAAGCGGCCCTGCGCTGAACCCCGCACTCCGCCCTCAGGATCGCGGCTTGAGCCCGGCGCACGGGGGGGCTAGAATCCTCCCATGGCCAACCGCGACAACCATTACGAGGCGGCGTTCGAGGCGTACTTGCGCCGCCGGCGGCTGCCCTACGTGGCGGTTGACGAGGCCCGCCGGAGCCTGATGGCCGGCGGCCGGTCGATCAAAAACCTCGACTTCATCGTCTCTTCGCCGGGCCCGCTCACCTGGCTGGTCGACGTCAAAGGCCGCCGCTTTCCCAGTGGAGACGAGCAGAAGCAGTACTGGAAGAACTGGTCGCCGCGGGAGGATTTGGAAAGCCTGCGGCAGTGGGAAGAGCTGTTCGGGAAGGGATTCGGCGGGGTGTTTGTGTTCGCCTACAACATCGTCGGCGACCGCGCGCCGCTGCCGCCGGAGCGGTTGTTCGAGCATCGCGGGGCGCTATACGGCTTTGTCGTGGTGAAGCTGTCCGACTACGCCACCGCCTGCCATCCGATCTCGCCGAGCTGGGACACGGTGGCCATGCCGACGGCCGACTTCCGCCGCGTCGCGCAGGCGGCCGACGAGTTCTTCGGCGTGGAGTAGAAGAGGGGGCGGCGGCTGCTCGATGCCGCCGCCGCGAGCGACGAGGGGCGCCTGCCTCGCCGGCCCGTCCTGGCGCGGCCCTGCCGGGGGAAGAGTCTCCTTGCGTTGCGTCTCTTCCGCCGCGTCTTTCCGCAGCACGAGACCGAGCAACAACGCCGCCAACAGCACGGCCACGGCCACTGCGACGGCGAAAATCAAAACGTGGCGGCGGCCCGCCGGCGGCTTCCTGATCAAACCGCGGTCGGCCGCCGTTTCCGACAGCGAAGGGATCTTTTCTTCGGCCGCCGCGGTTCTCCTTCGGATGCCGGCGGCGCCTTCGGAGAGCTGCTGGAGAAACGACGTCAAGGCGGTGTCGCCGGAGACCTCGCCGGCGAGCGGCCGAACCTGCCTGCCCGTCATGCATGTCTCTAGCGCGGCGATCACCTCGGTCATCGACTGGTAGCGGTCCTCCGGCCGCTTGGCGAGCATTTTCCGGCAGACGGCGTCGAGCTGGGGTGAGACGTCGCCGCGGTCGTCGCAGAGCGAGGGGATCGGCGCCTCGCGGTGCGCCAAGAGGATCTTCAGCATCGAGTCGCCGGTGTACGGCGGCGAGCCCGTCAAAAGGCGGAAGAACGTGCAGCCGAGCGAGTAGACGTCGGCGCGGCAATCGGCGGTGCGGGTGTTTTCGGCCTGTTCGGGGGCCAGGTAATCGCAGGTGCCCATCATCTGCCCGCTGCCGGTCAGCCGGTCGCCGCTGCCCTGGTCGGGCGCGCCGAACACCCGCGCCAAACCCATGTCGAGGATCTTCACCGTCCCCTTCTTGTCCACCAGCAGGTTCGAGGGTTTGACGTCGCGGTGGACGACGTTCTCGCCGTGGGCGTACTCGAGGCCGCGGGCCGCCTGAAGGATGCACTCGACGGCCGACTCGACCGGCATCGGGCCGTTCTCTTTGACCAGCGTCGCCAGGTCCTGCCCGTCGACGTACTCCATCACCAGGCAATAGACGCCGTCGTGCTCGCGGGCGTCGAAGGCGGTGACGATGTTGGGGTGAAGCAGCCGGGCGGCAGTGCGGACCTCGCGCTGGAATCGCCTCACGGCTTCGGGCGAGTCCATCATCTTGGGCGGCAGCATTTTCAGCGCCACGATGCGGCCCATCGTGTGGTGCTCAGCGCGGTAAACCTGACCCATGCCGCCCGCGCCCAGACGATCCAGGATCGTGTACTCGTCGAACACCAGGCCGCGAGTCTTTCCCTGGTAGACCTTCTCCGCCTGAAACCGCGTGAGCTTGCCGGCGAGGATCAGCTCGCGGGCGAGGTCTTGCGGCGATCGGGGCTGCCTCTCGGGCGGAAGCGACCCTTGAAACACCGCCAGCTCATCCACGGACATCAGCCCGCTGAGGATGACGTTTTCGATGAAGTGATCGAGGGAAAGTGGCATCGGCGGTCTCCCACACTGGGACACCGCCGATTCTAGAGACTCTAATGGGGGGGCGTCAATCACCGGACGCGGGTGTGCCCGCGGCCAGCTCGAGCGGCGGCTTCCCCGCAGGCTCTTGGCAGAGCTCGACCGCTTCGATCCGCCGGCGATGGACGATCACCGTTTCGCATTGCGACGGGACGAATCCGTGCGGCGAACTCTGCACCGTCACCTCCGTCAATCCGAAGAAGGCCGGCAGCCCCGCCGAATCGTCGATCAGCATCCACGGATTCGCCCTCGGCGGGAGGTGGGCCACCGCGATGACCACGTAGCCGGGCAGAACCACCATCACGGGATACGGCTGCTTCAACTGGTAGTTGTTGTGCCGCCGGATGGGGGCTTCGTAGCGCCCCTGCGGAACCACCAGCAAAATGTCCTTCTTGCTCAGGATGAGATGGTGACCGTGGCGATCTTCGGACTGCTCGCCCGGGCTTCGCACCACCACGTCGTGCATCTCGACCGTCGCGCGGCTGGAGTCGCTCAGTACGTCGGCCAGACGCCGGCCCCCGGTCGTCACCTGACCGCGGTAGAGGTGGTTGGCCGTAACGACGTCGACGATGGCGCTGGGCGGATCAATCGGCATGATCGTTTCCTTTGGAACCCCCGGATCTGGGACGGCAGCGACTTCGGCACCCCGGTCGCCTCTTTAGGAAGCGTAGCTCACGGATGGGGGGGATGGAGGGTTGGGGCCGATGGTTTCGGGGCTTCCCCCGGTAAATCCGCACGATGTGCCAGGAAATCGGCTGACGGTTGACAGCCCTTCGAACTCGCTCGAATAATCAACTCGGTAAACTTGCTCACGCGGCGAAGAAGCCATGACCTCTATCGATCCGGCGTACGTCGAGCTTTTCGAAAGCGGCCAGCTTGCAGAGCGGGCACGACTGGCGGTCGAGGGCTTGACCGAGTGCACGGTCTGCCCCCGCTTGTGTCGCGTCGATCGGCTCGACGAGAGCGGGCAGCCCGGTTACTGCCGCACGGGCCGCCGCGCGATCACGAGCAGTTGCTTCCCGCACCACGGCGAAGAAGACTGCCTGAGGGGCACGCGAGGCTCGGGCACGATCTTCTTCAGCCACTGCAACCTGGGCTGCGTGTTCTGTCAGAACTACGAGATCAGCCATCTCGGCGAAGGGCGGCCCGCCGACGCGGCCACGCTGGCAGCGATGATGCTTTCGCTCGAGGCCGCCGGCTGCCACAACGTCAACTTCGTCACGCCCTCGCACGTCGTGCCGCAGGTTCTTGAAGCCCTCGTGCCGGCGGTCGAGCGGGGCCTTCGTTTGCCGCTGGTCTATAACAGCGGCGGCTACGACCGGCTCCAGACGCTACGGCTGTTGGACGGCGTCGTCGACGTCTACATGCCCGACTTCAAGTTCTGGGACACCGACGTTTCCGCCGAGCTAGCCAACGCCCCGGACTATCGCCAGGTCGCCTGCGCGGCACTGGCCGAGATGCACCGCCAGGTCGGCGATCTCGTGCTTGACGAGCGGGGGCTGGCCAGACGCGGGCTGCTGGTCCGACACCTGGTAATGCCCGACGATCTGGCCGGCACCCGCGAAGTGATGCGATTCCTGGCCAAAGAAATCTCACCCGACACGTTCGTCAACCTCATGCCGCAGTACCACCCGGAAGGCGAAGCCCGCTTGCACGCCGGCATCCGCCGCTCGATCACGCTCGACGAGTACCGAGAAGCCGTCGAGATCGCACACGAGGAAGGGCTGCACCGTTTTGATCCCCGCTGATCGGCTGGCCGGGCGGTTATGCCGCGGGTGTCTCGTAGAGCACGATCACGATCACGTCGGAAGGAACCAGCCCACGGCCGCCCAAGGCGGCCCCTGTGGGGTCGGCCTTGGGACTTTGCGGGGCGATGTTGCCGGTGACGCTGATCACGCGGATGCCACTCTGGCGGATCCAGGCGTTGACTTCGTTTTCCAGAGCCTGAACCTCCGACTCGATCCCTTTGAACAGTTTCACTTGCTGCATGGCCTGACTCCGCCAGAAGGTCTGAGGTCCGTCAATCCCGTCGCCGTCAGTCTTAGCCCCGCTTTCCCAGGGTCGATACTAATCCGAAGGGCAATCGAGGACAACTCCTTACGCAGCCCTCGCTTGCGCTTCGGGTTGGTATGCAGCGCACCACCACGAGGTTATTAGTGGCATCAATCATCGAGGTGAGAAGCAGCGAAAACGAGAGTTCATGTGTCCTGATTCTGGCACTAAGTGCCATCTATATGATGACAGCAAGTTCAAGGTGATGTCAAAATGAGGGCGCCATTCTCCCGACAGCATGGCCAGTGATGCCGCCGCAATTCTTTTAACCTAAAATGGAGAAACGACTTGCGAATTTGGCGTAGGCGTTTTGGCACGCGGAATGCGAGAAGAACCGAACGTGGCACACGAGGCAATCGGCCACAATGACCCAAACAAGACCAGATCCCGTCCCCCCCGAGTGAAGAAGGAGAAAGTCATGAAGACCGTAGCACTCAGCCTGGCTGCCCTGGCAATCCTGATGCTCTCAGCCGGCACCGCGTCGGCCGGCGGCGTCCACGTGTCGACCACCATGGTCGGCCACTACGGGTCGCCGTACCACGCGTACCACGGTTGGCACCGCCCGGTAGTGGTCCACCCGCCCGTGTACGGCCACCCACCGGTCGTGGTTCCCTTCCCCGTTCGCCCGCCGCTGGTGCGTCCACCCGTCCACAGGGTGTATCGTTACCCCTACTACCCCCGCCCGTACGGGCCGAGCTTCAGCTACCGTGGCAGCGGTTTTGCCATCTCGATAGGATTCTAGTGAGGGCTGGAGAGCAAAGAGTGATTGTCTTCAGAATTGACTCCCGGGCGGTGTGCGGCGAAGCCAGTCGCCGGCCTCCTTTCGGGAGTCTTTTTGCTTCTAGCAGGCAGGGAGGAAACCGATGAGAGCTGCGATCGTTTCGCTGGCAGTTCTGGCGACCGCCGGGCTTTTGGCCTCGGAAGCCGCGGCCGCCACCGTGGCGGACCGTTCCACCTGGGGCCCAAGTGTCCAACTGGTCAGCCACGGCTGCTACGGCGGCTATTACAGTTACCCGAGTTACCACGGGT
>Ga0180438_10007739_pt1 | contig 13886 bp, 15 predicted proteins | sample SS_ome_12_FD_132455 | JGI IMG/M metagenome (GOLD analysis project Ga0180438, IMG submission 132455) | Hypersaline lake sediment archaeal communities from the Salton Sea, California, USA - SS_3_D_2 metaG | ecosystem: Environmental > Aquatic > Non-marine Saline and Alkaline > Hypersaline >... | reverse complement strand
TGTAGAATCAATCTTTCAAAACACACCGGAGCCATTTGAGATAATCCTAAGCGATGTGGGTTCAAGTAAAGAAACACGAAAGATAATCACGGCCCTGGAAGATATGCACAGGAACGTCCACGTCATATACAACAATCAGAGCACTGGCACAACAGGTCAACGAAATCAGGGCATTTACGTTTCAAGGGGCGTACACCTCGTCCTGATGGACAATGATGTGTTCATACTATCAGGGTTGGCTGAGACATTTAAAGGAGGCCGCAGAAAAGGACGAAAGAATCGGAATGGTCGGGGCAAAACTTCTGAAACCAGAAATGGATAATGTCTACTACTATTGAAAAGCTCCCCCACGAAGACAACTCTAAGAAGTGGGATGGTAAAGAACTAGTCAGTGTTGATCTTAAGCTGGATTCAGATCAGTTTACAAATGATATTGTCATTCTCAGTTAAAAACCGACACTTTTATTTATGCCCCGTTCAGACCCCTGTCCCAGACTTGGCATTGCAAATTGGCTGTTTGATATTGAATGCTTAAAAAAAAAACAATAACTCATATATACTAATTTTATCGCGTTATACCAGAATAGACTGACGTAAACGGTCTGAACTTTATAGTTTCTGCTTCCGAAATATCCCAGCAATAAAACATAGTTCGATGCAGATCGCACTAGGGCGGTCTTGTCTATCCTGTATAAAGAAGAAAATTTCTCTATTAGTACGTTATAATTTCGACGAAAAAGGCTATAAAAAAGGTTCAGCCTTAATCAGGATGAACCAGCGGATACAATGCTGTGGTCGGGACGACTGGATTTGAACCAGCGACCCCAGCGTCCCGAACGCTGTGCTCTACCAGACTGAGCCACGTCCCGACTTTCTTGTATCACGTTTTAATGATAAGATATTTTTAAAAAGTAAATCCTGTTCAATCTCATATAAGGTGTTATATTACGTGTACATCCCGTTCAATAGGGCTCCTATAGGGGTAATGTAACAGGGTAAAAAAAATAAATATCATTGTATATATGATCTCTGTGCTTTTGCAAGGAATATTCGAACAGGGTAAAGGAAAATTATTGTAAGTCTCGACAAAAGCTAACAGGCTTGAAATGTGGGCCTTATCACACTGATGAAATTCTCTAAAATTCTCTCTGTAGCTCCCCAGATAACGATACCCTCATAGATAAAAGCTGGGGTCTCAAAAGACTCTCCTTTATAATGTATTGGAAAAGCTCGTGGTTGAGAAGGATCAAGAAAAAATTGTAAAGGAACTTCAATCAAGCGATCTACCTCACTCCTATTAAGGTTGAATTCATAGGGAAATGGTACTATTCCAACAAAAGGATGAACAATGAATCGAGACGTTATGGTAGTCATATCATCTAGCTGACCCAGGATCTCAATATCCTCTTCTCTAACCCCTATTTCCTCAAAAGTTTCCCTTTTAGCAGTGCTTTCCAAATTATCATCCTTCTCATCTACTACGCCACCGGGAAAGGATACCTCGCCTTTATGGTATTCCACTGTATTTGCTCTCCTCATAAGAAGAAGCCAATAATGACCATCCTTTATAAATAGGGGCAAAAGAACAGAAGCCTGGGTATATGTAGCAACATTGTTTTCAATTCTCTTTGGCTCTCCTTGTGATAAAAGAGCCTTTAAATCGTGTTTAAGCTGGTCGAATTTTTTTACCACATCTATCTTTATCAAATAATTGGTACTGATTTTTGGGTTGGGGACGTTGTCTTTTCGATAGTTGTTACAATGCTTCCACCCTTAAATATAGTTACCTTTCCACTCGATTCAGAAATAACCAAGGCAACTGAATCCGTGACTCCTGTGATAGCGGCAGCAGATGAATGTCTGGCACCCAAACCCTGGGGCATGGGTTCCCCATGGTGAGCAGCATTTAAATAGCGTCCAGCTGCCAAGACAACTCCATCATCTCTTATAATAAAGGCTCCATCAATAGAGGAAAATTCCTTTAATGTTTCTCGAACTTCGGGCTTGGTAATATGCAAAATATCCTCAGGGTGGCCCTGGAAGGGATTGAAAACTAACTGGTGAGAATATTGAAGCACCTTTTTATGATCACCCAAAACGAATGTAGTTCCTATAGGCCTCCCTTCTCTACCCTCATATGCCATCTCCATGAGCAAAGTAAGAAGAGATTCGAATATGTCAGGTTTGATGTTCTTAGGGAAAGGCGATTCTTCAGCGAAACTGACAATTTCGGATTCATCCCCCACCTTCAATATCATTATGGTATCCATATAACCTTTCTCTATTTGCCCGCCTACACACACCAAAATATCACCTTTAAATAATATTCCCTTGGAAATTCCTGCGAGAAAGCCAAATTTTAGATATCCATCTCTTGTCAGGTAAACATCAGGGAGCATAATGGTATTACTTTGTGAACCGGTGACCTTTTCTAAGGATAGTTCCTTTTTTGTTACTATTATAACCTTAAACTTCTTTCCCTCTGTCTTTAAAAAAGGCACAATGTCTGCCGAAGTCTCCACATTAACCAAAATAGCATCGGCCTTGACCTTATTTGCTATGGATGCAGCCTGCTTAAGCATGAGATCTGTCCAACCTGCCGACTTCATTTTTTTATTTCTCTGCCCACTCTCCTCTTTCAATTGTTTACCATCAATAATATATTGTCTCTGCTCTTTCTTCTTTTCCAAGGTTTTTGTTTCCACAATCTCTCTCCCTCCTACCTGAAGTTTGTTGAGTTTATTGTGTCTCTTGTGTTTGGTAGGTTACAACACGATTAACTCAATAAACCCGATCAACCCGATAAACTCCGGCGTTATTCTCTTCCATAGGTTGCCATGTATGTATCAAATTTTTCCTTTATCGTTCTATCGATAGCTCTTTTCTCTCCTGAGATAAAAAGAGGAATCTTATTGTTATAGAGGTACGCTACTATCTCCCTTATACCGGCAACTGAAAAAAATGGGATACCAGTTCTCGAGGTAAATTCCGCTATAGGATTCGATCCCTTTTTATCCAGAACAACCTTTCCCTCTTTATCATAGACGACTGTTGTTTGTTCCCTGTCTACCGCAATACCCAGCCCTGTTATCTCACAGTGAAATCCGTGAGAATGAGATTCCTTAATAATTTTTTCTACAATCTCATATTTTGTTTCCATGGAGGTTATTACATCATCAACAATAAATATCCTGCAACCATTAAAAAAGGTGGCATTGACAAAAAGGGCAGCGGATGAGGACCTTTCACCATGTTTTTTTGCCTCTTTCCTGTCATAATCAAAGAGCAAATCATGGCCATGGTAATGAAAAAGAGCGGCAGCTGTTGCTGAAGCAATTGCACTTCCTTTATACGATGGTCCAACTATTATATCTATTGTATCTACGAGGGATGTAGCGACCAGCATCTCAGCAAAAAAAGAACCTATTTCACGGAATAGTCGGCCTGTATTTAACTTCCCTAAGTTGACAAAATAGGGAGTTGGCCTACCGTCTTTCAAAATCAGATCCTTATCAAAAAAGAGGGCCCCTGTCTCTGCAAGCATTACGCTCAAGCGTTTTTTATATTCTTCCATGCTTGACTTATTACACTATTTTACCAAAAAAAACAACACGATATTCAATACTTATATTAAATAAGGAGGTAGCCAAAGCTCAACATTAAACCTACAGAGCTTTTCTTGACAGATGAAAACGGATCTGATATAAGAAATCAAAAATTTCTTCAAAATGGAGGGTTTATTATGGCTGAGGAAGAGGTTGGTGTAGTTGTTAAATTTTTCTCCAAACCAAGCGTGGCTGCTATAAACGTGACAAAGGGATCTATTAAAAAGGGTGATACCCTGATGTATAAAGGTCACACTACTGATTTTACCGAAGAGGTAGCGAGCATACAAATCGATAACCAACCTGTCAATGAAGCAAAGGTTGGTGATATGATTGGCATTCAGGTAAAGGAGAGGGTACGGGAAAAGGACATAGTCTATAAGGTTGTGGACTAAGATACTATGCCTTTAAGTGGAAGAATGTAAATCAAAGCCACATCTTACACAACAATCTTTCTTTTTCTGTTTGAAACCACAATTTGGGCAGAGAATAAAATCCTCTGCGGAAAGCGTACTTTGTTGTTCAAAAGAGAATTTATCAGGAAATTCCCCAGTCTCTTGAATATTAACAAACCCACCGGCATTAATAATGGCCTCAGCATATTTCCGAGCTTCCTCTAAGCTTAAATCCCTCTTCAAAACCACCGGAGCCCTTTCGATATATTTATCTAAGGTGGAGCCAGAAACTCCAAGTTTGGCCATGTTTTGCCGGAAAATCTCTTCCTCAGCCTTTATACCAAAAAGAGCAATCCTGTATTTCTTTGCCATTTTTTTTTAACAAACTATTTATAAATAATTGCACAACTTGCTCAGTAAAATATACGTCTTCACATCTTATGGCAAATCCTGATCCCAAAAGGAATATGCTACGTTAATCAGGAATTATTTTTTTAATAGATTCAGAAATCGTATATCAATGTGGATTTAAGACCAGATCAATCGTATGTCAAGACAAAAAGATACTAACCCTGGAATTCTTTTTCTTGCATAGAAATATTATCGTATGATAATTAAAGCAGCTTATTAAAATGTTGAGTCGTCGGGCAGTTATGTAGTGTAGCAATAAAACCACACAAATCAGGCGTTCGACGGTTCGATCATTCAATCATCTTTTAATAAAGAAATATACACCTTGGCGGAATTATTAAATAAAAAAGGGAATATCAAAACAAAAAAAGTTACATTCGATAATAACGAATTAGCGAGAAGTCTTTATGGAGAAAGAAACAGCAATCTACGCCTGATAGAAAAAAAGCTCAATATAATATGTAATATTAGAGGAAACGACATCATTTTGCAAGGTGACTTTCCTGAATTAGAAACGGCTGAAAATTTATTAACCCAGCTCTATGGATTGCTTAAAGAGGGATATCCTATCTATGAGAGAGATATTGATTATTCGCTAAGAATCCTAAATGGTAACCATAAAGCAGAGCTTAAACCAATTTTTTTAGACAGGATATACATCCCGTCAAAAAAAAAGACAATAACACCCAAAAGTCTCAATCAGAAAATTTATATTGATGGTATAAGAAAATACGATATTGTATTTGGTATAGGACCAGCTGGCACAGGGAAAACATATCTTGCTATGGCAATGGCCATATCCTCTTTAATGAAAAAAGAGGTAAATAGGGTAGTCTTAGCAAGACCAGCTGTGGAGGCAGGTGAAAAATTGGGCTTTTTGCCAGGAGATCTCTATGAAAAGGTGAATCCATATCTGAGACCACTATACGATGCCCTCCATGATATGATGGATTTTGAAAGTGCTTCACGTCTTATCCAAAACAGTGTAATAGAAGTAGCTCCTTTGGCCTTTATGAGAGGAAGGACACTTAATGATTCTTTTATTATATTAGATGAAGCTCAGAATGTAACACCTGAACAGATGAAGATGTTTTTGACGCGCCTTGGTTTTAGCTCAAAAACAGTCATAACCGGAGATATTACTCAAACAGACCTTCCTGAGGGAAAGGCTTCGGGCCTTATACAGGCCAGAGATATTTTAGCTGACATAAAAGAGATAAAATTTGTGTATTTCGGCAGAGAAGATGTTGTGAGGCATCCATTAGTCCAAGAAATTATAGATGCCTACAATAAAGTAGAAAACTAATATCATGGCAGAGAAGAAGAAAAAGATCGCCCCAAGTAAAAATAAAAAGGGCAAAAAGCTGGAAAAAGAAATCACCTCACCACTGAAAAGATTTGTGACATCACTGAGGGCGGTTAGCTCCAAAATTCAAATATGGATATATCTCATTATCTTAAGCGCTATTATTTCCCTTCTTCTTTATCCAAACTTGCTCGTAATACCAACAGAAGATTACTCTATAGGCGATGTAACAAATAAAGATATCAAGGCATCTCATGATTTTCTTGTTGAAGATAAGGAATTGACAAAACAGAGGCGATATGAGGCAGTAAAATCAGCCCTTTTTGTCTATGACTTTGACAGGTCAGGTGCCAATATTAACCAGAGGATCAACAAAGCCTTCAGCCATGCCAGGAAAGAGCTAGAACAGATTTCATCAATTGAGTTGGAGCCAACCCTTCGCTCAGGAGAACTTGAACAACTAAGAGACAAATTTTTTGATCTTTTAGAAATTACTGAAGATTCTGTTCTCTTTGACCGGCTTGTCAAGGACAACTTTTCTTCCTCTATAGATAATTGCGCATCAGTCACAATAAACCAAATATTAGAAAAGGGTGTTGTAGGAAACAAGAAAGTTTTGATGACCCAGAAAGGAAAAGGGATAATCCTTCGTGATATCAACACTCAACAAGAACTCAAAATAGATGATTTTGATCGTTTTTATAATCTCGAAAGTGCTCTGCAATATTTCAATCAGGCAATTGACCAATTTGTAAAAAATGAAAATGTAGAGGATATTGGTGCAACAACAAAGCATTTTGCTAAATTGATCACAAATCCAAATATAACTTTTAATAAAAGTGAAACAGAACTAAGAAAAGAGAAGGCAAAAAGATCGGTAAAACCTATCTATTTCCAAGTTAAAAAGGGTGAGATGATTGTGAGAGAAGGAGAAAAAATTAACCTCACCCATTTATGGAAATTGGAGACTGAATCAAAACTAAAAACAAATGCCCCAACGTTCAGTATGGCTCTTAGCATGACCCTAATGATTGGCATATTGTTGGCCCTCAGTTACATAGTGTTTCTTAAGAGGTCAAATATCTTCAAAGGAGATTCAAAAAGTCTCATCTTCATTAGCGTGACACTTTTATTCATGTTTTTACTTGTGCTCTTGTATAATACAGTGGCCGAAGAGATAGCAAGGGGTTTCCATTTTTTTACTGCCCACGTTCTCCTCTTTGCCTTGCCAATTACTTTGGGAGCTATATTAATCTCTATCTTTCAAGGGTTGGAGGTGGCAATTGCCTTTTCATTGATCCTCTCTATTCTGGCCTCCATTGCTGTCGAAAGTAGGATAGAATTCTTTGTTTATTTCCTTATAGGGTCTCTTTTAGCGGCCTATGGAGTAAGAAATTGCAGAGAAAGATCGGTATTAATAAAAACAGGAATGAAGGTTGGCCTTTTAAATATTGTTATGTCTTTATCGATCCAGTCTCTATACGGAAATCCTTACTCTCTCCTCGGTGCCATTTCTGTTGTATCTGGTTTTCTGGGTGGTGTCTTAGCTGGTGTTATAGCAACCGGCTTTCTACCATTGATAGAGATAATTTTTGGTTTTACTACAGATATCAAGCTGCTGGAGTTGTCCAGCTTGGATCAGCCCATCCTTAAGGACTTAATGGTCAAGGCCCCTGGCAGTTATCATCATAGCGTCATGGTTAGTAATATGGTCGAGGCAACAGCCGAAAGCATCCACACCAACCCTCTTTTGGCAAAAGTAAGTGCGTATTATCACGACATTGGAAAGATAAATAAACCGCTCTATTTTGTTGAAAATCAAGTGAAAGGTGACAACAAGCATGAGAAACTTGCACCTTCTATGAGCAGTCTTATATTGATCTCTCACGTTAAAGATGGTGTGGAACTTGCAAAACAACATAGGCTTGGAAAGGAAATAATAGATATTATCCAGCAACATCATGGAACAAGTCTCATCTCCTATTTTTATCAAAAGTCCAAGGAACAGAGTACAAAAAGGGGAAGTAGGTCCTCGCCTGTTAAAGAAGAAGATTTTAGATATCCTGGCCCGAAGCCTCAGACCAAAGAGGCTGGGTTGGTTTTGGTAGCAGATGCCGTGGAGGCAGCATCCAGAACTTTGGTTAATCCTACCCCTGCAAGGATTCAAGGAATGGTTCAAAAAATCATAAATAATATCTTCTCAGATGGACAGCTGAATGAATGTGAATTAACATTAAAAGATATAAACCTGATAGCCAAAACGTTTTCTAAAACGTTAAGTGGAATCTTTCACAGCAGGATTGAATATCCAGAACCAATAGCCAAAGGTCAAACAGATAAAAGAAAAGAAAATGGAGATTCAAGTAACGTGTCAGCACCCCATGAAAAAAATGGATCCCGGGAACATAAAAATGAAGTTAAAGAGGATCTTAAAAGACTTGGAATGTCATGATGCTGAGCTGAGTATACTCATTACAGATGATAAACATATAGCAGAACTAAACAGCCGCTTTCTTAAAAGAAAAGGTCCCACAAATGTTCTCGCCTTCCCGATAAGAAAGGATGATCCTAACGAGCCTGCAACGCCAATGCTCGGGGATATCGTCATATCATTAGACGCTGCAATGAGGGATGCAATAAAAACTGGTGAGAGCCTTACTCAAATGACTGATAGACTCCTCATTCATGGCCTTTTACACCTTTTGGGCTATAACCATGAAAGCTCCGAGGAGGCTTGGAGGATGGAAGAAGAGACGAAACGGCTGCTGACTATGGTAGAAAGATAACAATGTTTATTGTTCATGGACTGTTATCAATTGCACAAGACAAGAGATAAAAAACAACGCCAAAAACTCAACAGGTACAATACATTAATCAAACTTATTCGATAAGGAGTTAATACTATGGCCCTTTTATCAGTTAACGTTGATCATATTGCAACAATTCGTGAAGCGAGAGGAATAAATGAGCCGGACCCCGTTTTGGCTGCAGGTATAGCGGAGTTAGCCGGCGTTGAAGGTGTCATATGTCATCTGAGAGAAGATCGGCGACATATTAAGGACAGGGATTTAGAACTGCTCAAAAAAACAGTCAAGACCAAATTAAATCTGGAAATGGCACCCGTCAAAGATCTCATTGATATTGCCCTTACCATTAAACCAGATTTGGTAACCCTTGTCCCTGAAAAAAGGAAAGAGGTAACCACTGAAAGCGGTCTTAATGTTGTAGGCAATAAAAAGGAATACAAAAGAGTTACCGGTACATTAAAGGAGGCTGGTATTTCTGTCAGCTTTTTTATTGATCCAAACCCTGATCAGATACAAGAATCTCTTGATGCAGGTGCAGATATAATTGAGATTCACACAGGACGTTACAGTGAAGCAGTATCAGAATCAGAGATACTCAGGGAATTTGAAAAAATAAACCAGGCAGCAAAATTGGGCGCTGAGCTCAAGCTGAAAGTACATGCTGGACACGGCCTTAATTATGTGAATATAAAAAGATTTTCATCTATTCCCGAGATAAAGGAATACAGTATCGGCCACAGCATTATCGCGAGGGCTGTAATGGTAGGACTGGATCGGGCTATTCGCGAGATGATTACACTGGTGTCCCAATTTTAATGTTTGTTGTGTTTATTGAGTTTCTTGTGATTTTGAGTGCCCATAGTCCATACGGTTTTAATTACCCTGCGCCAAAACAACTTTTAACTTACAATTTTAGGCACTTTTATGATCTATGGTATTGGCGTAGATATTGTAAATATAATAAGAATGGGAAGAGTAGTTGATAGGTGGGGGACAAGGTTTTTGCGGAGGATATTTACTGAGCAGGAAATTAATTTCTGTTTTCAAGGTTCAAAACCAAAGCCCTCCCTTGCCTTGCGTTTCGCTGCCAAGGAAGCCTTCTCAAAGGCGACAGGTTTGGGTATGAGAAAGGGCATCAGGTGGCATGATATAGAAATTGTTCACAATAAAATGGGGCGACCGGATCTCAATTTAACTGGAAAGGCACGTAGTTTCTGCCGAGAGGAGGGAATAATGAGCTGGTATGTGAGCCTTTCAGATGACGGTGACTATAGCATAGCCGTAGTAGTCCTTGAAAAACATACTCCATAACAAAAACTCAAAAGTCTTGAGATTGAAAGAAATTTCTGTAAAATATCTCACAACTTCAGTTGAAAAAACTGTGTGGTTAGGTCAACAGTTGGGGATTGAATTAATCAGTGGGGATATTATTGCATTGATAGGTGACCTCGGTGGTGGTAAGACATGGTTTACAAAAGGAGTAGCCATCGGCCTTGAGATTGACCCAAATGATATAGTCAGCCCGACATTCACCCTTGTTAATGAATACCGAGGGAAGCAACAAATCTTTCATATAGACCTTTATCGGCTCAAAAATACTATTGAAATTCTTTATTTAGATTTAGAAGATTATTTTTCAAGGGAAGGAATAGTTGTTATAGAGTGGGCTGACCGTTGGCCAGGGAAGCTTCCTGAAAACAAAATTCATGTTGAATTGAAGATGATTGATGAGCATACCAGGGAACTTGAATTTTCTGGAAATCATTATAGGGCTAAGGAAATTATAGGGGCATTAAAAGAGAAAGTAGGTCGAAATTTAACACAAATACGATAGGAAAATGCAAGAGGGGGTATAATTATGTTTTTAAAAAAATTATCTATTTTGTTAGTCTGTGCTGGTATCGTAATCTCTTTTAGTTGCGCTGGAATAGAGAAAGGTAAAAATTTTGCCACAGGAATTATTTCACATGAGGTAGATGAGAAGCTTTTTAGTCAAGTTCCAGACGAAAAAAAAGGTGCCATTAACCCTTTACTGGATACGGTTAACGATGCCAAAGATCGCCTTGAACTTGCTAAGGCCTTGGTAAATGAAAAGGAAGCCGAATTAGACCTGGAAAAAGCTAAAAAGGGTTTGGCAAAGACTCAACTCCAGATAAGCGAGGCCGAGCTTAATTTAGAGAAGATGAGAGCTGTTCAATCAGAAGGCCTTGGGGACCCAAAAAAGGTCAATCAACAGGTTGCTAAACTTGAGGCCAAGGTCTATAAATTAAAGGGTGAGGAAGCCAAGCAAAAGGCTAAGATAGAAAATGCCAAGTTGGTTGTTGTTGAAACACAAGAGAAAATCGATAATTTGGAAACAAAGAGTCAAAAAGAAACTCCCGAGATTGAAACAAAAAAAGAAGATATAGAGACGAAAACTAAGGAATAGGTTCACCACATATGGCATTAATAGTACAAAAGTACGGCGGCACCTCCGTAGGAAGCATCGAAAAGATAAAAAAGGTTGCTGAGAGGGTAATTGAATATTGTAAAAAAGGGGACAGGCTTGTGGTGGTTCTCTCAGCAATGGCCGGACAGACAGATTCCTTGATTAGGCTTTCTAAAGAGATTACGGATACCCCTGATACAAGAGAATTAGATGTCTTGATGGCAACAGGTGAACAAGTGAGCGTATCCTTGTTTGCTATGGCAGTAAAGTCCATGGGCTATGATTGTCGTTCCCTTCTTGGCTTCCAGGCAGCCATCCATACAGACCAAATATACGGTAAGGCACGGATCAGGAAGATTGAAACTGATCGGATCCTAAGGGAGTTAGATGAAAACAGAATTATAGCGGTAGCAGGTTTCCAGGGAATCGATGAAAGAAAAAATATCACCACCTTAGGCAGAGGGGGATCAGACACTACTGCAGTAGCTCTGGCAGCAGCACTAAACGCAGATCTATGTGAGATTTTTACAGATGTCGAAGGTGTATTCTCAGCCGATCCAAATATCTGCACCCATGCTAGAAAACTGGAGAGAATATCCTATGAAGAAATGTTAGAGTTTGCCAGTTTAGGGGCCAAAGTTTTAGATATACGATCAGTTGAATTTGCTAAAAAATTTAATGTGCCCCTGCATGTTAGATCATCTTTTATGAAAAGTGAGGGAACAATGGTGGCAGCAGAAAGCAAGGAGATGGAAAAGCTGATGGTCTCTGGTGTTGTCTATGATAAAAATGAGGCCAGAATTACAATAACCAAGGTGCCTGATAGGCCTGGAATTGCCTTTAAAATATTTGATCCTGTTTTTAAGGCCGGGGTAGTAGTGGATATGATTGTCCAAAATACCAGTGTTGAGGGCTTAACTGATCTCACATTTACAGTCACCAAAACAGATTATCAGGAGACCATAAAATTGCTAAAAGAAGTTTCCCAAGAAATAGGTGCAGAAAAGGTGCTCGGGGATCAAAATATTTCCAAAGTATCCATTGTTGGATTGGGGATGAGAAACCACGCTGGCGTTGCCTCCAAGATGTTTGAAACCCTATCAAAGGAAAATATCAATATAAGCATGATCAGCACCTCTGAGATAAAAATTTCCTGTATCATAGAAGAAAAATATACCGAACTCGCTATAAGGGCCTTGCATGAAGCCTTTGGCCTGGGTAATGAAAACAAGACAAAATAGCAACCAGCACATAGGCCTTTTTATTCTTATCCTCATCCTTCTTCTTGGATGGGTAATAAATAGCCTATTTTCCGCTCAAGGAAACCTCGGCTCTATCGAAAAGGATGACAATATTTTTATTCTTGTAACTGGCGTTGTAAAAAATCCTGGCGTCTATGTGTTTGACAGGGAACCTTCCTTAAAGGAATTGATAGCTAAAGCCGATTATTTGAAAGCAAAACTGATTGACACAGAATTGTGTAATACATATCCTTATATTGCTCAGGGGACAAGTGTTCAGATTAGCTCGAAAGATGGGCGCATACATATCGTAACTGAACCTATGCCTGCAGCATATAAAATCACCCTTAAAATCCCTATATCTGTAAATACTGCAAGCCTGGAAGAGTTGGATACAATACCCGGTATAGGGCCAACGCTTGCTGAAAAGATTATTAATTATATATCTCTCTACGGTCCATTTAAGCGAGTAGAAGAGCTAAAAAATTTGCCTGGCATGGGAAAACTTCGCTATCTAAAAATAAAGCCTTATATTTCAATCTAGAAAATTGAGGAGAAATGATGCCACTTAAATCAAGTATTCCTCGATGGTCAATAGGTCTGATCCTTACCCTATTATTTATACTTATTTTCATCACAGGCATTGGTGATTTTACAGACGTTATAGAGAAAAAAACATTTGACCTTCGATCCAAACTCAGTGCCTCTAAAGAAAGAAATCCAGATATTGAAATAATAGTTATTGATGACGACGATTTAGATGAAATTGGCCGTTTCCCCTGGCCGAGAAACATCCTTGCCAATGCTATAAACAATCTTGCAATGGCTGGTGCCAAGGTTATCGCTCTAGATATTATGTTTAATGAGCCAGAGGAAAGTTCTGGCCTCAAAACGGTTAGAGAACTAAAGAAAATATATGGCGATCTCGATTTAAAAAATAAAGATATCTCTGCTAAAACATTTTATCAATTATTAAATAAGGCAGAGGTCAACCTGGATAATGACGCGAAATTAGCTGAATCTTGTAAAAAGGCCGGCAACATAGTTCTACCCATTTATTTTGATGTAAGAAGCGCGGGAAGAGACGATGAGGTTCCTGATTATCTGGCCAAAAATGCATATAAAATCATTCATGGACTTAAGGATGAATGGGCAACAAACTCTGTTATGTGGCTTTCCAAGATAAAGCCGCTTCTTCCTTCTATTGCGAATTCAGCTGCAGGAATTGGCCACATAAACCTCTTTCCAGACAATGATGGATCTACCAGGACTCAGATTCATGCCATTGGATATTTAGACAATGCCTTCATTCCATCATTTCCCATTGCCATAGTAAAAACTTTCAAGGGATTGAATGACAATATGATCAGGCTTCTCTTGGGCCAGGAAATAATTATAAAGATCCCCCCATCCAAGACAATCAAAATTCCAGCCACAGATCTAAACATGCCAACACTTATTAAATGGAGTGACGGGCCAGGTATTGCATTTCACATGACGCCATTCAGAAAGGTTCTTAAGAATGAATTTCAAACAAGCCTCTTTAGAGACAAGATAGTTATCCTCGGACCTACTGCCCCTGGAATTGGGGACCGCTTTGTAACACCTATATCGAGTAATTTACCAGGTGTGGAGATAATAGCAAACTCGGTATCAAACATCCTAAAAGAAGAATTTTTTATGCGGCCTCAGT
>Ga0180438_10007738_pt1 | contig 13891 bp, 17 predicted proteins | sample SS_ome_12_FD_132455 | JGI IMG/M metagenome (GOLD analysis project Ga0180438, IMG submission 132455) | Hypersaline lake sediment archaeal communities from the Salton Sea, California, USA - SS_3_D_2 metaG | ecosystem: Environmental > Aquatic > Non-marine Saline and Alkaline > Hypersaline >... | reverse complement strand
TATAGGAGGCCTTCTACAGGCTGTATTACAATAGACTTTTTCAGCAGGCATATCCCGTATAAATCACTGAGTATTATAGGCTTTGATTTCTTTAAGTCCGGGACATGGTACGGGGGGAAAGGCCCGCATCAGGGGGGGTTAGAAGAGGCATATATCAGGAAAATCCCGGAGATAGAGATATTATGATCCTATTAGCTAATGACACTATAGGCTATCATGCAGGGAGTAGCCTTACTTCTCTTAATTTTAAAATATTATTAGATGAACAGAAGGCAGAATACAGGATTCTAAAATGTCCTTCATTTATAGAAAACAGAAAATCCTGGGATGATGAAAAACTTGAAGGAATAGAGAGCATAATAATTAACGGGGAAGGGACTTTTCATCATAACACGGCAGGGGCAGAGTATATCTATAGACTAGCAGTAAAGGCTAAGGCAAAAGGGATCAAGGTATCACTAATAAACACGACTATAGACGGGATAGGATATGATCTGAGTATATTCGATAATATATACTGCCGGGAGGTTCTATCAGCCGGGGGTAGATATCCTGTAGTGCCTGATCTATGCTTTTATAACGGGAATAAGAAAAAGAACAGGCAGGAGGGAGAATATACTTTAGTAACTGATGGGATGATAGATCCTAATAAGTTTATACAGATAGCTGGCAGTACCCCTAATAGTATCTATACGTCTATGATCCAGTGGAAAGATATATATGATTTTTGCAGGATAGTATCCAGGGCTAAGAAGATAATATCAGGCAGGTATCATGGGGTAGTGTTTGCTTTAATGTATGGCATTCCGTTTGAATGGTATCATAGTCATACTCATAAGATAGTGGGGCTGGTAGATACTGTCCGGGATGTAGAAGATATAGATCAGGGGTTATATCCTGAGATGATAAGAGCGTGTTTATGATAGGCCTATGTACTGATAGCCTTATAGCTAATATACCCCTAATGAAGATAGCATCTTATTATGGAGCTGATAATGTAGACTGGTATTATCCTCTGAATCATCTCAATTATGAAAAAATATATTATTCTAAGATCTTTAATTTTACTTATAAATTGGATAGACAGGGTGAGATGATAACCGGAGGGACGGGACATGACTTAAAAAAGAAGCTCCCCGGAGATATAGAGAAATGCCAACCTGAGTACAAAATATACAGAGACTGTGATTATAGCCTACAGTACTTTAGCAGAGGCTGTATTAGAAAATGTCCATTCTGCGTGGTATATGAAAAGGAGGGGTTTATATACCCTGTTGAGCCGATGAATCTTAATCCTAATGGGAAGTTTATTCGTGTCTTTGATAATAATTTTTTTGCTAATCCTCAGTGGAGGGAGGCCATAGAATATCTGAGGAAAATGAATCAGCCCGTAGAGTTCAATAGTGGGATAGATGTACGGATATTTGATGAGGAGCAGGGAGCTGCTTTGAAGAAAATTAAAAAATCCGGGTATTTGCATATTGCTTGGGACAATCCTCGTCAGGATTTGAGGTCTAAAATTAAAGAGATGATTAAATATGTGAGTAAACATAGGATTCTATGCTATGTTCTTATCGGCTATGACAGTACACAGGAGGAGGATTTGTATAGATGCGAATCCTTGAGAGATCTCGGGGTAATGCCGTTTGTTATGCCCTATAACAAGAAGGATGAATATCAGAGACGGTTTGCGAGATGGGCGAATCATAAAGCTATTTTTAAGAGTGTGAAATGGAAAGATTATAGAAAAAATGCTTGTAAAAAGCATAATATAGTAGTATAATAATAGGGAGTAAAAATGAGAATAATCATAGCAATCTTAGAAGCATTTCATATTATGAAGGATGGGCGGGTAGACATTAAATCCTTTTTCGTATTATGCGCTGTAGGCATTTATGCAGCTTACGGGCTGGACTTACTATCAGCTTTCTTTATCCTAATATTAATAGGCCCTAAAGTAACTGATGAAATAATGGAACGGCTGCAGATATCCAGCAGGAGGGCTACTCATTTAGAGGCTAAGATAGCAGACCTAAAAAAATACATAGACGATCGGGAGAAGTATTTACAGGGCAATCTAAACGAACTTAGAAAGACTATGAGCCGGGTAAGTTTTAAGATAATAGGCAGGGATGTTACTAATGAGCCGGGGATGAAATGATAGAGCCTAATACAGTAATACACGCCGACTGCTTAGATGTCCTGAAGGAATTACCGGATGAATATGTAGTTATAGAGCCGTAAAAAGCAGATAAAAAGAAAATAAAAGATATAATAAAAGAGATTAACAAATAATTAACTAAATTATGGAAAAAAAGCCTATTAATACAGGACAATGGAAACCGGGGCAATCAGGCAATCCTAACGGCAGACCGCATAATGCAGAGCTATTCGCTCCTATAGTCAGGAAGCTACTCTCTATGAGTCCGGAAGAGTTGAGAGAATGGAGGCCTAAGACTAATCTAGAGCTAGCTACTAAGAGACAGATAGAGGAACTAATAAAAAAGGCAGAGTTTAAACGGTTTGAAAGTCTAAGAGATACTGCCGGGGAAAAGCCTATAAACCGATCTGAGGTAGATCATTCAGGTAAGATAGACAGCGATAGGAAGATAGATTTATTAGATAGCATCCCGGCAGATAGAATAGCTAAGTTACTGGAGGAAGAGTGAGCTTTGATGATTTTATGTATAAGGCGAGAAAGGCTATTGATTCTAAACCGGAGATAATAGAATAATATAAATGAACGCTATTTCACAGGAGATATTAAACGAGACATGGACAAAGGAGGAACTGATAAAAAATCTCTGGAAAAGAGGAGAATTATCATACAAGCTAAGAAAAGAGCAGATAGAGATCTTGAAGTTATTCGAGCAGGTCACGGCCTTGCATTTTATGGCCCTATGTGCCAGGAGGTTCGGAAAAACTTATCTGGCAATCGTAGACGCTATCCAATACGGAATAAAGCATACAGGCGTTTCAATAGGCTTTGTAGCTCCTACAGCCAAAATGCTCTCCAGGATAGTGCATCCTATTATAATGGATATTATGAAGGACTGCCCTTATTCATATAAGTTAGAATGGGATTATCTAACAAGCTCTTACAGGATACCTATGACAGACAGCAGGATATATCTTTCAGGGACAGATAATAAAAAGTATGAGTATCTTAGGGGGATGAACATACATAGAGGCTACATAGATGAAGCAGCTCATGCTACTGACTATAGATACATACTAGACGATATATTGATACCGCAGCTAATGACTACCGGGGGAAAATTATTAAGCATTACTACCCCTCCCCGGATCTATTCAGATGATTATGTATTTATTAAAGCCCAGGCACAGGAGAACGAGGCGTTTATTAAGAAAACTATAGATGATAATACCAGTCTTAGTGCTGAGATTAAAGAGCATTTCATAGAAGAGCTTGGAGGTAGAGGATCTGATACAGTCAGGAGGGAGCTATACTGTGAAGATGTATATGATAGTGATGTAGTAGTATTTCCTGAGTTTGATTATGAGGCAGAAGGGGAAATAGTTATAGACGATTTCGAGATAGAGAAGCCTTCATTCTGGAAATGGACTTTAGCTATAGATCCTGGCTACTTTGATTTTACCGGGGGGATACTAGGTTATTATGATTTTAATAAGGCTACTTACTACATAGTCCGGGAGCTATTCATACAGAAGGCTACTACAGAGGATATAGCTAACTGGGTAAAGCAGGTACAGATTGATATAAGCATACCGGATAGCTGTATATCCAGATGGAGCGATACAGATCACAGATTAACAGCAGATCTATATAGGCTGCATAACATAGTATTTACTGCTACAGCTAAGGATAATAGGGAGGCCCGTATTAATGAAGTTAGGCTTGCAATTAAGGATAGACGGGTTAGAATATTCAGATCCTGTAAGAATCTAATAAGGCAGCTAAAGACCTGTGTAAGGAATAGAGCCGGGAATGATTTTGAACGTACTAAGATAGATGGGCATTTTGATACTATAGCAGCTTTGATTTATTTTGTAAGGAATGTAAATACATTGTATAATCCTTATATGGATAAAAGGAAACTGCCGCAGAATATGATAGATACAAGGCCGAAGAAAAGAAAATTAACTTTAGGGACATTTTAGGAGGGGGAGTGAATAAACAGCAGATACAGGATACAGTTAATAAGCAGTTAGCAGAAGAGACAAAAAAACAGCCTACCCATCAGCCGGAAATGATTAAGTATATGCTAGGAGAGAATGTAATAACTGCAAGGATCGGGGATAATAATATTAAGTCCATAGATGTATCTAACGTGCCTATGGTGATAACTTACGGTGATAAGAAAGTAGACATGGTATATGCTCCTGTATTAGTCAGGTTTAAGCCTATACCGGAGAGTAAAATTATCACTTAGGAGATAGCTATGTACTGGGCATTGAAAGAAAGGGAAGAGATCGGGGACGAAATCCGGCAGAAGGTAGAGAATTTCTATACGTACTGCAGAACTAATAGATACTGGTATGTATGGCGTAATAGCTACGTTCAATACTACCGGGGGTACTTCTCTTACGGCTCAGTATCCCGCTATGGAGAGCAAGGGGAGGCTCGGAAGGTATATCTTAATCAATATAAGAATGTACTACAGCATCTATCAGTCCTGGTAACTTCTACCCGTCCTGATTTCCAGCCTAAGACAGTAAATACAGATGTTAAAAGCTCTGCTCAGGCTATACTAGCTTATGGGCTGCTAGAATATTACATGAGAGAAAAACAGCTAGAAGATAAGATCAAGGATGTAGTAGAATCGGCTCTTATGTACGGAGAGGGCTATCTATCGGTGTTATGGGATGAAACGGAGGGAGATCCCTATGCAGCTTATGAGGAAGATGGGGAGAAAAAGAAAGTAAAGACCGGGGATCTTGTATTTAATATTCATAACCCTATGGACGTTATAAGGGATGTAGGGGAAAGGAGCTTTACTTCTGGGAAATGGGCTTCAGTAGTAATGTATAAAAACAAGTATGAGTTTGCAGCTAAATATCCTAAATATAAAGACGAAATAGAAAATCAATCTTACGATCAGACCGGGGAACTATGGCGGGATCTGTTCTGGGATTTTAAATTGAGGTTTAATGAAGATTACACAGACATAGTGCCTATAACATATTTCTGGCATCAAAAGACTACAGCACTCCCTAACGGCAGACAGACTATAATGCTCACAGATGGTACTGTATTAAGTGACGGGCCTTTACCTTATCAGGATTTGCCTATATTCCCTATAGTCCCTCAGTCTATGAATGATACGCCCTTCGGTTATACTGTAGGCTTTGATCTGTTATCAGTCCAGGAAGTGCATGACATGTGTGCTTCAATAATGGCTACTAATATTAATACGTTCGGTCTGCAGAATATAGCAATTCCTAATAATTCTAATATAACCCCCAGTGATGTTACCGGGGGGCTAAGGTTTTTAGAGTATTCAGGAGAGAGAGGCCCGGAGGTGATGAATCTCCTGCAGATCTCCCCGGATGTTAAAGAAATGCTGGTACTAACTGAAAGGATGATAGAGACTCTTTCCGGTATCAATTCAGTCAGCAGGGGAAACCCGCAAGGCGACATGTCCGGTGCTGCTATGGCCTTAGTACAATCAATGGCTATACAATTTAATTCAGGTCTACAGCATTCCTACGCTTTATTTTTAGAGAGGGTAGGGACTGCTATGATAAATACTCTAAAGAGATACGCAGCAGTGCCCAGGATAGCTACTATAGCCGGGAAGGATAAAAGGCCTTATCTTAAAAAGTTTACTCGCGATGATATACAGGATATTGACAGGGTATTTGTAGACGTAGGCAATCCCATGGCCCGTACTACAACAGGGAAGCTACAGATAGCACAGGACTTCCTGAAAATGGGGGTTATACAGAGTCCTGATGAATATATGCAGGTATTTAACACTGGGAACTTATGGCATTTAACAAGCGTAAAGACAGACGAACTAAATCTGATAAAGGATGAAAACGAGAAGTTGTCACAGGGCCTGGCTCCGGTTCCTGCTATAACGGATGATCACTTTTTACACATTCAAAGACATAAGGGAGTCATAGCTAATTCAGAAGTAAGGCAGGGAGATGCAGAGATAGTAGGGGCTACCTTGAATCATATACAGGAGCATTTGAATCTACTGAAGGTAGGAGATCCTGAGTTATTGATGATGAATAATCAGAAGCCTTTACAGGCTCAGGCTGGGCCGGCTATACCCCCTGCCCCGGCTGCTGCAGGTCCGGGGACTAATGAAATGACAGAAGAGATGCAGCCTAACATGCCCTCTATGCCTGAAAATCCCTTGACTGAAGAGAAGTTTAATCCAGAGACGGGGGGTCTATGAAAGTCCCTAAAGACTGGGTAAAGTTTAGAGAGGATTTAGAAAGGAATACAGATAAGAATATGCTAGCTAGTATTTATAAGGAATGGATTAAAAACGGTAGTGAATTATTTGAAAATATTTTAAAGGCAGAGAAAGAAAAAGAAAATGGAAAACATGGATATTATCGTGTTCATTATAACGATATTAATAATAATAACTAGGGAGGAAGTATGAGTACAGAGGAAGCACAGGAAGTTATAGAGACTCAGGACGGGCAGGAACTGCCGGAGGCTGAGGGAGAGCAGGCTTTAAAAGATAAAGCAGAAGGGAAACCCGAAGAGCAGCAGGAGATTCCAGGTGATGCGGAGGGGACTGGGCCTCTTGCTAAAATCGTTCTGAAAGTAAACGGGCAGGATATGGAGGTAGATCAGGATAAGCTGGTAGAGTTAGCCCAGAAAGGAATGTCTGCTGATAATAAGTTTTATGAGGCAGATCAAATTAAAAAAGATATGCTGGCTATTAAGGAGAAGCTTAAAAATGATCCTTTAGGTCTGGCTCAAAAAGAAGGGGTAGATGTAGCTGAGTACCTGGCTAAGTATATCAACGATAAATATGAATATGAGCAGATGTCTCCGGAGCAGAAGGAATTGAAAAAGCTCAGGGAAGATCAGAAAAAATGGCAGGTATATGAGCAGAAAGAGGCAGAGGCTAAAAAAGAGCAGGAGATTAACGGGTTAATAGAGTCTTATTCTAATGAGATAACAGAAGTAATCAAGACTCATGACGAACTGCCTAAAGATCCTATGGTAGCCCGGAGAATGGCTACTCATATGAATACGGCTGTAAGAAGGAATCTAGAATTAAAGGCTATGCTGGAAGCAGGGCAAATAGACAGGAGGCAGTTTGATGATAACCTTATAAGAATGACTGCTGAAGATGCTTATGCCCTGACTATTGAGGATTTTCAGAATGAATATAACAGCGTAGGGAAGGGACTTACATTAGAGCAGGCTAAGAAGCTATTAGGGGAAGAGACAATTAATAAATGGATCAAGGAATCTACTAAGCCTATAGAGAGTCCTACTCCCCTAACGGATAAGAAAGAAGCCCCTAAAAAGAAGGATAGAAAGTACAGGAGTCTTACAGAAGCAAGGCAGGCTATGCAGGAAGCCTTCGGGGAAGATTTTAGCGCGGTAGGTATTGATAAATAACCTAAAAAGTGCTATAATATAGATTAATCAGTCCTACGAGCCAGGACGTTACGGCTATCCTGTAAGTAGGGTATTATCATTTAATGGACGTTACGGCTATCCATTGAGTGGTCATATTCTAATTACAGGAGACGCTCATGGCAGCAGTACCAGTAGATAATACAGCCCTTACGGGTTGGTTTAAAGAGCTTTATGATAGTATGTGGAGGGATGCAGTCCCTAACTTTGCTATTATGTATAAGCTCGCAAAATTCAAACAGGCCTCAGTACTCGGAGAGGCTTTTCACGTAGCAGTTAAAGTAAGTAATTCTCAGGGAGTTACTTATGCTGCTCCTAATTCCGGGGTATACACCCTGAAAGATCCTATAGCACTTAATACCGGAGATGCTACCGTTAACGGCTATAGTATGACATTCAGGGATCAGATAGCTACTCAGCAGCTCAGAAGGGCAAAGACTTCCAAGGCTGCCTTCGGGTCTGTAGTAGGCCTGGTAGTAGAAGGACTGAAAAGCTCTGCTCATAAGAGGATAGAGCTTGAATGTCTTTATGGCGGTAACGGTATAGGCTTAGGTACTACTAGTACTTCAGTTAATACTGACACTACTACTACTGTAGTAACCTTTACAGCAGCTTCCTGGAGTCCGGGTATCTGGGCTGGTATGGAAAATTCTAAAGTCAATTTCTATAACAGCACTACCCTGATCAGCTCAGGGGCTGATAGTATATTTACTATTTCAGCGGTAAATATAGCTGATAGGAAACTGACAGTAACCGGGACGGCTACAGGGATTGCAGCTCTTGATACGGCAGCTCAGGCTACATCAGCAGCTCTTACGATCTATTTCGATGGCCAGTATAATAATACTGCCCCCGGATTAGATTACGCTCTCAGTACTTCAGGGACTGTATGGGGTATTAACAATTCTACCTACTCTCTCTGGAAAGGTAACACTCAGGCAGTCGGTGCAGACCTGACTCTGAAAAAGCTGTTTACTTATCTGGAAGCTCCGATAGCTAAAGGGCTGGATGAAGATTGTACATGCCTTCTTAGTACGAAAGTATGGGCAGATCTCTGTTCAGATGAAGCAGCCTACAGGAGATATAACGGCAGTTATACTTCTAGTCAGTTTTTTAATGGAGCAGAGGCACTTACCTTTCATACTCAGACTGGTAAGATAGAGCTTATCGGACATCCTTATGTTAAACTTGGGGACGGCTTTGTGTTCCCCACTAAGGAAGTCTGCAGGATCGGTGCTTCCGATATATCTTTTACTAATGCTAACGGTGATGAAAATTATCTGTTTGCACTTGAAGATAAGGAAGGATGCGAAATCAGGGCCTATACGGATCAGGCGTTTTTTCTCTATACGCCTGCTAAGGGCCTGAAAATGACGGGTATCACAGTAAGTTAATCATACTCCCTCAGGGCGGGGGGCTTCGGCCCCCTTCCCTTAAAAAGGATATAAATTGTCTACTACAGAGACAGTAAATAAATCAAATTATGTATCATTTGCAGATCAGGATAGGAACTGGGCCTCAGAGACTGCCCTAATAAATGCTTTATGTACTAATTCTGGTATAGACTATAATCAGGCTGTATTCGTAGGCAAACACGGAGCAGACGCTGCAGCCGGTTCTAATCCTGCTACAGGTCTTACACCTGCAAAGGCTAATCTAACAATAGCACAGGCTATAATTAATGCTAACGGTCTAAGCCCTGCGAGTAATAAAAGAATCCCTATAGTCATACTAGACGGCGGGAACTATGCAGAGAATGTTACCCTGCCTGCTTATGTAGACCTGCATGCCCCGGTAGCTACTATAACCGGAAAAGTAATAGTATCAGGAAATAATGTAGTACAGATCTACAAGATAGACGGCAGTACAGAGGCCTATGCTTTCGCTAATTCTACAGCAGGAACTATCAATGCTGATATAATGAGCATAACCGGTGGAGTGACTAGAACTATCTACAGCTCAGACGGCACTATGAATCTAGACATAGATAACCTGGACGGGGATGTAGAAGCAGTAGGGGGGACATGTGAAATAAATTACAGCGTACTAAATAGAGAGTCAGGGTCTGATGTAGAGACGGCCGGGGGAACTATAAACACGGCAGACGCTTCTACTATAACTGCTCATATAGCTGCTACTTCAGGAGTACATGGCGCAGTAGGTGATGTAGTAGGCACTTCAGATATAGAGACTCTTACTAATAAAACTATGGACGCTGACAATAATACTTTCAGTAATTTCGATCACGGGGCAGAGGTAGATAATCCGAGTAGTGGAGTGCATGGTGTAACTGGGAATGTAGTAGGTACTACTGATATACAAACATTAACTAATAAGACTCTTACAAGTCCGACAATTAACGGGGCTACTATACAAAATGGATCATCATTTGAAACGAGTACAATACAGAATACGGCTACAATAAGAGCTAAGGATGGAAATCTATACATTGAAAAAAACGGCTCACCGACAATATATGGCGTGTTTTCCTCTGCATCACTTACAGCGGCAAGGGGATATACTTTCCCGGACGTCAACGGCACTTTATTAACAACAGGCAATCAATCTGATTTAGATCACGGCAGTATAGCGGGGTTATCAGATGATGATCATTCACAGTATTTTTTGTTGACTGGTAGATCCGGGGGTACTACAGCTATAGGAGGAACTGATGCAAGCGATAATCTTGTATTAAGTAGTACAAGTAATGCTACCAAAGGAAATATTAATATAGGTTCTTCCGGGAATAGTTATTATGATGAAGTCAATGATTATTTATATATATCTGAAAGACTATCACATGCAGGGGATACTGATACTTATATAGAATTAACAGATGATACTGTGAAGATATTTGCAGGAACTGCTGAATTAGTAGAGATTAAAGAAGATACTCAGGATAGTATTACATTTAATTCAGGTCAGGGCGATGTAGATTTTTATATTAAAAGGCAGACTTCAGGGAATGCTTTAAGATATATCGCAGGTGATGATAAAATATATTTAGGGTCTGCATCAGCTTATGATGTAACTAATAATGCACTCGGTATAGGCACTGATTCTCCTGGTACTTTACTTGATTGCTATAGCTCTTCTGCAGCTATTGAGGCAAGAGTAAGAACAGTAGGAGCATATAACGCCGGGTTAACATTGGAAGCTAACAGGGCAGTAACAGGGCTAGATTATACAATCCGAAATAAATCAGATGGCACTTTAAAAATACTTCAAAATAATAATATTATTATGGATGTAGATACAGGAGGGAATGTAGTATTTAATGCATCTAATCAGGATTTTGATTTTACCATAGAGGATCAAGCCGGGAATCCTGCATATGTATTCGATGCAGGGACATATTTTCATACATTTAATAATTTGATGCGGATAGAAGATGAAGCATCCGGCCATCAGATTATTATGAATGAAAACGGGATAGATGCTACTTTATGGAATGACCAAGGGTTCCTCCTTGAAATGGAGTCAACCGGGGGATGTCTGCATGGTACTTCTTTTAATGGAGAAGGGTTTAATATGCAGGGCAAGTGAACTGGTACTATAATTTATAGCCGTGTATCAGGTAGTACTTCCCATAATGGCCGCTGTATGGGCATGTATTACGGAGGAACTACTTCAGCAGCATTATGGACTAATGGATATATTACTACTACAGGAGAGCAGTCAGGAATTGAGATTAGAAATGACGATGTGCCATTTGAAATAGGAAATTCTCAGACAGACGAACAGTATTTCCAGATATACCCTCCAGATCCAGGAAATGCTAATGCAGGATATATAGGAATCTATCATAATGATCCTCAGTCCAGGTTGGATGTAGGGGGATCATTTGGAACTAATCTTGTCACTAAGACAGCAGATTATACAGCAGACGGGACAGATAGCACTATAATTATAGACGCTTCAGGGGCTAATGTTACTATTACTCTCCCGGCTGCTGCTAACTGTGAGGGAAGGATTTATAATATCAAGGCAGTAGATATAACTAATACTGCTACAGTAGACGGGAATGGAGCAGAGACTATAGACGGGTCTGCTACTTATGTTTTCATCTCTCAGTATGAGTCTATAACGATTCAATCTGATGGGACTGAATGGTGGATAATATGAGCTATCAGCCGAACATAAAAACAGGGGATAGTATCAGGCTTCATTATGACAGCACTACCAATGAACCTGATATAATAGGGGTAGAGATAGGACACGTTATAGAAGCTATAGGTGGGGCAGGAATAGCCCTTACAGTATTGCATTAAAATTAGGAGGTAACATGCCTTTAACAGTTACGACTACAGGAAGCACAGGGACAGATTTAGAAGATAATGAGTTTAATCTAATCGAAATTACAGGAACTAAGTTAATAATACAATTAGACGATCCTACAGATGATAGTATAGAACAGTTAATCAAGGTAGTATATAAAAAAAAGGGTACTGCATACAGTAAAAAAGAGTATCAATGTATTCTAACCGGGCAGGATCTACTGGATTTTTTTGCATGTCATACCGGATTATATGATACTGTAAAAGGTGCTACATATGACGCCATTAAAGATGCTGAGAATATTACAGGAGATGTATCATGAATCCAGATCTATTAGAAAAAATAAGACGTATCAAAGAAGCGTATAGAGGCAGTAATGCCCTGGCCCCCGGACTTTCCCCGGAAGCAGTAGGAGCAGGCGGAGAATGGGAGGAACTGTCAGGAAGGTATGAGCCTAACATGGAACCCATAGGGGATGAAGATCCTGATTACTGGAGGTACATGGAACTAAGAAAACAGAAAGAGCAGGCCCCCTGGAATGCTGAAAAGGCTTTGATGATGCAGGAAGCTCTCAGGCAGATAGCAGAGGGTGATAGACTTTTAAAGGAGGAATTATGAAAGATCCTAGATTAATGGCACTCAGTAAGATTATTGATGTAATGGGTCTAGCCTCAATTAAGAGAAAGATTCCCGGTATGGAAAATATTGAGGATGAAATGCCGGAATCAAGTAACGGGGCTTCTATAACTATTATAAAGAAATCGGGCAGTATGCCTGCAGACAGTGCTGACAAGCTGAAAAAGAGACTTGAAAAACTTAGAAAATGAGCAGTATAGATTATACTACAGATGAACTTTTAGAAACCGTAAAAAGATACGGAGCTATACCTGAATATCAGCCGGGGTTTGATGCTCCTGATATTTTAAAGTTTTTAAACGATGAAATGCAGCTTGGAATAGTCCCCATGATTATATCAGCAGATCAGGATTTTTTTGTAAGGTATATAGATTATGATATGCCTGCAGACTCTTTTACTCCTATAAGACTCACTCAGAGGATACATGCTTTAAAAGCCAGGGAAGTCAAGCTGGTAGATTCTACCGGAGTTACTATAGCTAATATGAGGAACATGACAAGGGCTGAGTTTGAAAACTTCGGAGAATATGACACGGGATACTCTATATACTTTCAGGGGAATAATATTTATGTAATAAATCCTGATTCATATTCAGGTAAAAAACTAAGAGTATATTATATAGACAGGCCTAATACATTAGTAGATGATTCAGAATGCGGATTAATAACGGCTATTAATACCAGCACTAAGACAGTAACGGTTAATACTTTGCCTTCTGATTTTACTACCAGCATTAATTATGATTTCGTTATGGGTACTCCTCATTTTGACATATACGATGTAAATAAAGACTGTTCTGCTATAGCTTCTACTGACATGACTTTTACGGATGCTCTCCCATCAGATCTGGCTATAGGTGACTGGGTATGCCAGACCGGGTTTAGTGTAGTAGCTAATATCCCTTATGAACTGCAGGACTTGTTATGTATAGGGGCAGCTCTAAGAATACAGAAAGCACAGGGAGATTCAGAGGCAGTAGAAAAATTAACTATGCTTTATGAAGATAATAAAAAGAATAGTTTACAGTCAATTACTCCCAGGATAATAGGAGAGAGAAGGATCATTAACAATACAAGGGGGTTTATTTAGTGCCTAGGCAGGAAGTCTTAATCAATATGAAGGGCTTACGTACTAACATGAGTAAGTTTACAGCCGGGCAGGGGTCTTTAGTAGAAGCTGAGAATGTAGTTATAGATTCTATAGATCTATTGGAATCCCGGAGAGGGTTTAAGTCCTTCGGTACCGCTTCGAGTGCTAGTCGTACATCATGGACTGCTTTTCAAGCAGATGATAGACTTTATTTCGGAGTTGGTAATTCTTCAGACGATCTTACTAAAAATATAGGAGTCAGGGCTATAGCCTTCGATGGGTTCCTG